>JAESFI010000087.1_pt1 | contig 116597 bp, 111 predicted proteins | sample 9269361 | NCBI WGS metagenome assembly JAESFI01 (sample SAMN14504119, study PRJNA617095) | algae metagenome | isolation source: Brasilonema angustatum HA4187-MV1 and co-occurring heterotrophs from moss... | place: USA: Manoa Valley, Honolulu, Hawaii | collected 2009-07-20
CAGACACTGTCAAGGATGCCATCGGCACCGGCGCAGCCGGCGCGAAGCGTCCTCGACAGCGGCGAGCACGGCGCTACTCTCGACCATCAAGGACAAACACCCCTTGACCACGGGTAGGAGGTCCTACAAGAATCGGAGCGCCCTCACGCCTTCTGTTCGGCCATCACCTTGCGCACCGCGGGCCGGTCCGACATGCGCTTGAAATGGTCCGCGATCTTCGGCGTGGCGTTGATGTCGACGCTGTCGCCCTCGAGCCAGGTCGAGAGCGTGTAGAGATAGGGATCGCAGATCGTGAACTGATCGCCCATCACCCAGGGTCCCTTGAACATCCTCTGCTCGATCAACTTGAAGCAGGCGCCCATGGTCTTCGGCACCATCGCCTTCATGTCGGCGAACGAGCTCTCGTCCGTCGCCCAGCGCGCGCCGCGCATCTTGTGGGCGTGGTTGATGTGCACGGTCGAGCACAGATAGGAGTTGAACGACTGCACCTGCGCGAAGTCGAAGGGATCGTCGAGCGGCGCGAGCTTCGCCTTGGGGAGGGTCTGCGCGATATAGGCCAGCATCGCCGGCGTCTCGGTCAGGACGCCGCGGTCGGTCACCAGGGCCGGCACGCGGCCCTTCGGGTTGATCGCGAGATAGTCCGGGCTGTTCTGCTGGTTGTCCTTGAAGCTGATCCGTTCGGCCGCATAGTCGGCGCCGGCCTCTTCCAGGGTGATATAGGTGGCGAGCGCGCAGGTGCCGGTGGCGTAGTAGAGCTTGAGCATGTCGGACCTCATGGGAAAGCTGGAAATTAACGGCTGTCGGCCGCAAGGTCCATAGCACGACTTTCTCTTCGCAGTTGCCCACCGCCGCCCGCCTGTGCCAAGACGCCAGCAATTGGAGGGGTCTTGTCATGACGGTACTCATCGCCGGTGGCGGCATCGGCGGGCTGACGCTTGCGCTCAGCCTGCACGGAATCGGCGTTCCCGTGAAAGTGTTCGAGAGCGTCGCGGAACTGAGGCCGCTCGGCGTCGGCATCAACGTGCTGCCGCATGCGGTGCGCGAGCTGATCGAGCTCGGCCTGATGGACAAGCTAGATGCCAGCGGCGTGCGCACCCGCGAGCTCGCCTATTTCTCCAAGCACGGCAAGCCGATCTGGAGCGAGCCGCGGGGGCTCGAGGCCGGCTACAAATGGCCGCAATTCTCGATCCATCGCGGCACGCTGCAGCAGCTCCTGCTCGACACCGCGGTCGAACGGCTCGGCCGCGACAATATCCTGACCAGCCATCATCTGACCGGCTGGACCGAGACGGCCGGCGGCGTCCGCGCCGACTTCGTCGACAAGACGACCGGCAAGCCTGCAGGGACTTATGACGGCGCGATCATGATCGCCGCCGACGGCATCCATTCCGCGGCGCGAGAAAAGCTCTATCCCAACGAGGGACCGCCGATCTGGAACGGCCGCATCCTCTGGCGCGGCGTCACGCCGTCAAAGGCCTTCCTCACCGGCCGCACCATGATCATGGCCGGCCACGAGATCCTGAAATTCGTCTGCTATCCAATTTCGAAGGACCCAGACGCATCAGGCAACCACCTGATCAACTGGGTCGCCGAGCGCCATATGCCGCCGACCTATCAGTGGCGACGCGAGGACTATAACCGCACCGCGCGGCTGGAGGAGTTTCTGCCCTGGTTCGAGAGCTGGCAGTTCGACTGGCTCGACGTGCCCGGCCTGATCAGGAACTGCCCGCACGCCTATGAATATCCGCTGGTCGACCGCGATCCGGTCTCGCAATGGACCTTCGGCAAGGTCACGCTGATGGGCGACGCCGCGCACCCGATGTATCCGATCGGCTCCAACGGCGCCTCGCAGGCGATCCTCGATGCCCGCACCATTACCCGCGAGATCCTGGCGCACGGTCCGACCCAGGCCGCGCTGCTCGCCTATGAGGCCGAGCGCAGGCCGGCGACCACCGACCTCGTGCTGCTCAACCGCAAGAACGGTCCCGAGCAGGTGATGCAGCTCGTCGAGGAACGCGCACCCGACGGCTTTGGGGTCGTCACCGACGTGCTGTCGCAAAAGGAGCTGGAAGACATCGCCGCAAACTACAAGCGCGTTGCGGGTTTCCAGGTCGAAGCGCTGAACGCGAAGCCGCCGATCGTGAGCAAGGACGCCCGTGCGAGGGTATAAGCTCTCGTCCAAAGCGAGATGTACGTTGATGCGCCCTCTCCCCTTGCGGGAGAGGGCAGCGACGCCGGGAGACACAGGTTGGCTGGGGTGAGGGGTATCTCTCCGCGCGTTCGCCTCTCGCAACTGAATTCGCGGAGAGATACCCCTCATCCGGCGCTTCGCGCCACCTTCTTCCGCAAGGGGAGAAGGAAGAGGGAGTGCGGCGCTTGAACGGAGCCCGCCTCACTTCACCACCCTCGCCGCCTCCAGCAATCGCTCGCTCGCACTCGCCGTCGCCAGCACCGTGCCGTCCTCCGCCATCAGCTTCGCCTCGACAAAGGCGATGGTCTTGCCGAGCTGCGTCACCTTCCCCTCGCCGATGATCGGCCCGGGCTTTGCGGGCGCCAAAAAATTCACGGTCATGCTGATGGTCGTCGTGTAGAGCCGGCCCTCGCTCATCACCAAGACCGCCGGGCCCATGGTGTCGTCGAGCATGGCGGAGAGCAGGCCACCCTGGATGAAGCCGGCGGGGTTGCAGAACTCGGGCTTGCCCTCGAAGCCAAGCTTGATCCAGCCCTCCGCTGGACGGGCATCGAGCAGGCGCCATCCCAACAGCTCGGCGCAGGGCGGCCTCCTGAAGTTGTCGAGCGCGGTCTTGACCATGCGAACCTCCGTTTCCGCCAAGACATAACTGAGGCCTGCTGACAGCCTGATGGCAGCAGGCAATCCGCCGCAGCGCAACGAGACGGCACAGGACGAACGCGCCGCGCGCGCGGCCTGAGCTTCAGTCGAGCGCGTGCGCGATGACCTTGCGCATGACGTTGGGCAGCGCTTCATCGGCAAGCGTCGCGATCGGCACCCAGCGCATGCCCGCGGGCGCGCGCGTGCGCGCCTCGGCCTTCGCGGTGTAGACCACCAGCTCCAGCGGAAAATGCGTAAAGACGTGGGTGACGACGCCCACCTTGCGCTGCCAGCGCGACAGCCCCTTCAAGTCCGGCGCCTGCTGCTTCGCCGTCGCATCCTCTTGCCCGGCGAGCCAATCCGAGCCCGGCACCTCGGTCATGCCGCCGAGCAGGCCCTTTTCAGCGCGGGACCGAACCAGCAGCTCGTCGCCACGCGTGATGACGAAGGCGGCGCCGCGCCGCAGCGTCCCGCTCTTCTTCGGCGCCTTGCGCGGGAACGTCTCCTGCGTGCCTAGCGCACGCGCCGTGCAATCCTCGGTGAACGGGCACAGCGAGCAGGCTGGCTTCTTCGGCGTGCAGATCGAGGCGCCGAGATCCATCAGCGCCTGCGCGCTGTCGCCGGCCCGGGAGTTCGCCAGCAGCGTCGCTGCCAGTTGCTGGATCAGCGGCTTTGCCTGCGGCAGTTCCTCCTCAACGGCAAAGAGCCGCGACACCACCCGCTCGATATTGCCGTCGACAGGCATGGTGTGGCGGTCGAAGGCGATCGCGGCGATCGCCGCCGCCGTGTAAGGTCCGATCCCCGGAAGCGCACGCAGGCCTTCCTCGGTGTCGGGAAACACGCCGCCATGCTCGCGCGTCACCGCGACCGCGCAGGCATAGAGATTGCGCGCACGCGAATAGTAGCCGAGGCCGGCCCACATCCGCAGCACGTCATCCTGCGAGGCGCTGCCGAGCGCCGTGACATCCGGCCAGCGCGCGACGAACTTCTCGAAATAGGGGCCGACCGCCTTCACCGTGGTCTGCTGGAGCATGATCTCCGACAGCCAGACGCGGTAAGGATCCGAGGTCTCGCCGGGCATCGCGCGCCAGGGCAGCCGGCGGCGATGGCGATCGTACCAGGCGAGCAGCAGGGTGGGGCGCGAGCCGGCCTCCGCCTGTCTTGGTTCCGATTTCGCCTTCAGCGCGGATTTGGGGCTCATGCCCTCACTGTAACGAGGTCACGCCGATCTCTCCACGTCATGCCCGCGCTCGCCGCGGGCATCCACGTCTTTCTTCACGGATCGCTCGCAAATAGTGAGGCCGGCCGAACCCGGTGCTATAAGGCCCCATGTCCAAATTCGGTCCCATCTTCAAACCCGGTCCCCTCAGCGCCAAGCCGCTGTCGCTGCTGCTCAACGACGTCTTTGCCGAGGCCTATGCCAAGCAGGGGTTTGCCGCGCGCGAGCTGGTGACGCGGTGGGCACAGATTGCCGGGCCTGAGATCGCGGCCCATGCCGAGCCGCTGAAGATGCAATGGCCCCGGCCGGTCGAGGGCCAGCCGCAGGAGCCGGCGACCCTGGTGCTGCGGGTCGAGGGACCGATGGCGCTGGAGATCCAGCACTCGGCCGACGTGATCCTGGAGCGGGTCAATCGCTTCTTCGGCTGGAGCGCGGTCGGCAAGCTCGCCTTCCGCCAGGCCCCCCTGTCGCGGCCCCGAACCCGGAAGCGGCCCGGCCCGCCGGATCCCAAGAGCGTCGCCAGGGTGGCGGAAAGCCTGGGGGACATCGAAGATGAAGAATTGAAGACGGCGTTGGCCCGGCTCGGGGCCGCCATCAAGCGAAATTGAGCCTCATTTCGCGGTCAATCTGAACCTGCTCCTGTTGCTCGCCATTGCCTCAACCCACGTTTCAAGCTAGCGACAGGCCGCCCGGGAACCTTGATGCAACCCTCGGGGTGAGACCACGCCAATTCGGGAGCCGACCTTGATCATCACCCGCCGCGCCTTCAACACGATGCTGTCGCTGACCGGGCTCGCCGCTCTCGCCGGGCTCTCGCCGCTGCGGTTCATCTCGGAAGCGATGGCTCAGACCGCGGCCGAGGTCGCCAAGCCCGTCTCGCTGCCCGACATGGCCCTCGGCCCGGCCGATGCCGCCGTGACCATCACCGAATTCGCCTCGATGACCTGCCCGCACTGTGCGGCGTTCAACGAGCAGGTGTTCCCGAAGATCAAGAAGGACTACATCGACACCGGCAAGATCCGTTACATCTTCCGTGAGTTCCCGCTCGACATCAAAGCCGCCGCGGGCTCGATGCTGTCGCGCTGCATCGCCAATGGCGACGCGCCGAAATACTTCGCCGTCACCGACATGCTGTTCCGCCAGCAGAACGACTGGGTGATGAAGAACACGACCGAGACCCTGACGCGGATCGGCAAGCAGGCCGGCCTGACCCAGCAGCAGGTCGAAGCCTGCCTGAAGGACCAGGCCCTGCTCGACAAGATCGCCGCCGACCAGAAATACGCCAGCGACATTCTCAAGGTCGATTCCACGCCGACCTTCTTCATCAATGGCGAGAAGATCAAGGGCGAGACCTCGTACGAGGAGTTCGCCAAGAAGATCAATTCGCTGCTGAAGAGCTGATTTTCAACGCATCACGCCTGATTCGCATCTCGAAAGCCGTATCTTTCCCGTCATAAATCCCTTGGGAAAAGCGGCTTTCGCCGGTTGCCCTCGCGGCGCACCGCGGCCATTGTCCGCCGCATGAGGCGCCTCGCGCGACTCGCCCGGATAGCGACACTGCCTTCCATGGTATTGTCCCGGCAGGGGATTCGCGCCTGCCAATAGAGATGCGTGCTTATGAAAATCACCCGCCTGCGCCTTCACGGCTTCAAGTCCTTCGTTGAGCCCACGGACTTCGTCATCGAGCCCGGCCTGACCGGCGTGGTGGGTCCCAACGGCTGCGGCAAGTCGAATCTCGTCGAGGCGCTGCGCTGGGCGATGGGTGAAACCTCGTACAAATCGCTGCGCGCCGCCGACATGGACGCGGTGATCTTCGCCGGCTCCGGCAACCGTCCCGCGCGCAACCACGCCGAAGTGACGATGACGATCGACAACGCCGATCGCACCGCGCCGGCGGCGATGAACGACAGCCAGCTGCTTGAAATCTCCCGCCGCATCGAGCGCGAAGCGGGCTCGGTCTATCGCATCAACGGCCGCGACGTGCGTGCGCGTGACGTGCAGATCCTGTTCGCCGACGCCGCCACGGGCGCGCGCTCGCCCGCACTCGTCCACCAAGGCAAGATCGGCGAGATCATCCAGGCCAAGCCCGAGCAGCGCCGCCGCGTGCTTGAAGACGCCGCCGGCGTCGCCGGTCTGCACGCCCGCCGCCACGAAGCCGAGTTGCGGCTGAAGGCCGCCGAAACCAACCTCACCCGCGTCGAGGACGTGATCGGTCAGCTCTCCGGCCAGATGGAAGGCCTGAAGAAGCAGGCCCGCCAGGCCGTGCGCTATCGCGAGGTCGCGGCCAAGGTCCGCAAGGCCGAAGCCACGTTGTTCCACCTGCGCTGGATCGGCGCGCATGCCGACGTCAACGAATCCGGCCAGACCCACGATCTCGCCGTGCGCGAGATGGCCGAGCGCACCCAGCACCAGGCCGAAGCCGCCCGCATCCAGGCGATCCGCGCCACCGAAATGCCGGCGCTGCGCGATGCCGAAGCGCGCGCCGCCGCCGGCCTGCAGCGCCTGACCAATGCCCGCGAATTGCTCGACCGCGAGGAAGAGCGCGCCAAGGAGCGCGTCGCCGAGCTCGAGCGCCGCCTCGCGCAGTTCGAAGGCGACATCTCGCGCGCCCAGCAGCAGACGATGGATGCCGACGTCGCGCTGCAGCGGCTCGACACCGAAGACGCCGAGCTGAAGGAAGAGATCAAGTCGCGCGTCGAGAAGCGCTCCGGCGTCGACGAGCGCGTCGGCGAAGCCGAGGCGGTGCTGACCGAAACCGAGCAGCAGTTCGCCGAGCTCACCACCGCGCTCGCCGACCTCACCGCCAAGCGCAACCAGCTCGAAGCCAACGTCCGCACCCACCGCGACAAGCTCGCCCGGCTCGACCAGGAGATTTCGAACGTCACCGCCGAAGAGCAGAAGCTTGCCGCCGACACCGGCGGCTTCGGCGATCTCGACGAGCTGACCGCTGTCGTCGAGACCGCCGAGCAGACGCTGGCAGCGTCCGAAGCCGCAGCACAGGCGAGCGAAGCCGCGCATGTTGCCGCACGCCAGACGCTCGAATCCTCGCGCTCGCCGCTGGTCGAAGCCGACAAGCGCGTGCAGCGGCTCGACACCGAGGCGCGTACGATCTCCAAGATCGTCAACGGCGAGACCAAGAATCTGTGGCCGCCGATCATCGACGGCATCACCGTCGACAAGGGCTTTGAAAAGGCGATCGGCGCCGCGCTCGGCGACGATCTCGACGCGCCCGTCGATCCCTCGGCGCCGATGCGCTGGACCAATGCCGGCGCGGTCACCGATGGCGATCCGGAACTGCCCGAAGGCGCCGTGCCGCTCTCCAACCACGTGCAGGCTCCGGCCGAGCTGACGCGCCGCCTGGCGCAGATCGGCGTGGTGCCGCGCGAGCGCGGTGCCGAGCTGGTCTCGCAGCTCAAGACCGGCCAGCGGCTGGTCTCGCCCGAAGGCGACGTCTGGCGCTGGGACGGCTTCGTCGCCGCCGCTCACGCCCCGACCGGCGCCGCACGGCGCCTTGCCGAGCGCGCCCGTCTCGTCGACATCGAGAACGAGCTGGAGCAGGCCCGCATCGACGCGCAGATCAAGCGTCAGGCGCTGGAGAATGCCGAGTCCGAGCTGCAGATGGCCGCCAGCACCGAAGGCGCCAGCCGCGAAGCCTGGCGCGCCGCGCAGCGCGAGCTCAACACCGCGCGCGAGCGCCATGCCACCGCCGAGCGCGAGATCAGCCGCCATGCCGCACGCAAGGCGACGCTGTCGGAAGCGCACAGCCGTCTCGCCGCCGACCGCGCCGAGGCCGAAGCCGCCTACGAATACGCCGAGGCCGGCATCAGCGAGCTGCCGTCGAGCGAGGACACCGAGACCCGTCTCGCCGCCGTTCGCAGCGACATCGAAGGCCATCGCCGCATGGCCGCGCAGGTCCGCGCCGAGGCACAGGCGCTGGCGCGCGAGGCCGAGCTCGCCGATCGCCGCGTGCAGGCGATCCTCGCCGAGCGCACCGAGTGGGCGAACCGCAAGGAAAGCGCGGCCTCCCACATCGACACCATCCAGGCGCGTATCGCCGAACTCACGATCGAGCGCAGCGATCTCGAAAACGCGCCCGCCGTGTTCGCCGAGAAGCGCAGCGCGCTGATCACCGAGATCGAGTACGCCGAGAACGACCGCCGCATGGCTGCCGACGCGCTCGCGACCGCCGAGACCGCGATGGCCGAGACCGATCGCGTCGCCAAGCTGACGCTCGAAGCCCTCTCCAGCTCGCGCGAAGCCACCGCCCGCGCCGAAGAGCGCATGGAAGGCGCGCGGCGCCGCCTTGAAGACATCGAGCGTGAGATCCGCGACATGCTCGAAGTCGAGCCGCAGGCGGTTGCCGGCCTTGCCGAGATCGAGCCCGGCGCCGAGCTGCCGCCGCTGCACGACATCGAGGAAGACCTCGAGAAGATGCGTCGCGACCGCGAGCGCCTCGGTGCCGTGAACCTGCGCGCCGAAGAAGAGCTGCGCGAGGTCGAGACCCAGCACACGGGCCTGGTCACCGAACGCGACGACCTGGTCGAGGCCATCAAGCGGCTGCGCCAGGGCATCCAGAGCCTCAACAAGGAAGCGCGCGAGCGCCTGCTGACCTCGTTCGAGGTCGTCAACAACCACTTCAAGCGCCTGTTCGTCGAGCTGTTCGGCGGCGGCGAAGCCGCGCTGCATCTGATCGAGAGCGACGACCCGCTCGAAGCCGGTCTCGAAATCATCGCCAAGCCGCCGGGCAAGAAGCCGCAGACGCTGTCGCTGCTCTCGGGCGGTGAGCAGGCGCTGACCGCGATGGCGCTGATCTTCGCGGTGTTCTTGACCAACCCCTCGCCGATCTGCGTGCTGGACGAAGTCGACGCGCCGCTCGACGACCACAACGTCGAACGGTACTGCAACCTGCTGCACGAGATGACCGGCTCGACCGACACGCGCTTCATCATCATCACGCACAATCCGATCACGATGGCGCGGATGAACCGTCTGTTCGGCGTCACCATGGCCGAGCGCGGCGTCTCCCAGCTCGTTTCGGTGAGCCTGGCCGAGGCCGTGGACATTCTCGACCAGAACGTGGCCTGACGCTGCGCTCGTTCCACACCCATTGACGTCATCATCCGCGAAAGCGGATGATCCAGTACGCCGCGGCCTCTCGGTTTTGACGGCACTGTCTCGGAGTACTGGATGCCCCGCCTTCGCGGGGCATGACCGCGGATGATGATCGCACCCACCCTTCCCGCCGAACTCAAGGCCGCCCTCGACGGCAAGCTCCAGGGCTTCTCCCGCACCGACGCGGCGCAGCGCTCGCAGAAAATCTCGACCACCTATCGTGCCGGCGGCGGCTCAGGCACGATCAAGTCGGAGGCCGATGCGCTCGCCTATGCGCTGGCGCGTATGCCGGCGACCTACGCGGCCGTGGCCGCCAGCCTAAATGCGCTGACCGAGATCGCGCCAGGCCTCGCCCCGGAGACATTGCTCGATGTCGGCGCAGGTCCCGGCACCGCGAGCTGGGCTGCCGCAGAGGCTTTTCCATCCCTGCAGGATTTCACCCTGCTCGACGCCAACGCCACGCTCAGCCGGCTCGCGCTCGAGCTGGCGAGGGACAGCACACGTCTGGCGGAGTGCCGCTATCTGCCGGGCGATGCCGGCGGCAACCTCGCCGAGGTCTCGCAGGCCGATCTCGTCATCGCCAGCTACATCATCGGCGAGCTCGGTGAGGCCGATCAGCGCAAGCTGACCGAGGCGATGTGGGCCAAGGCGCGCCACGCACTGGTCGTGATCGAGCCTGGCACGCCGGCCGGCTATGCCCGCATCCTCGCGCTGCGCCAGCAGCTGATCGCGGCCGGCGCGTTCGTTGCCGCGCCCTGCCCGCACGAAAAGCCCTGCCCGCTCACCGCGCCCGACTGGTGCCATTTCTCCCAGCGCCTGCCGCGCTCACAGGCGCACCGCCAGATCAAGGGCGCCGAGGTGCCGTTCGAGGACGAACGCTTCATCTACGTCGCCCTCACCCGCACACCGCCCGCAAGCCGCGCCGCGCGCGTGCTGGCGCCGCCGGATGTCGGCAAGGCCGAGATCACAGCCAAGCTCTGCACCGGGGAAGGCATGGTCGTCGCCAAGGTCCCGCGACGCGACAAGCCCGCCTATGCAAGCGCCCGTCGCTGGCGCTGGGGTGATGCCGCCATTGCCGAAAGTTAACCTCGTTCAAGGCTTTCGCCTTGAACTTGAATGGTTCCCGATCCGACCAAGTCTTACCTTCCTCCGCGCCGGGGCTCTCGCCCTGCGCCAATTTGGTCTAGGCTGCGCCCGCCTTCTTCCCCCTTCAGGAGTTCTCCATGTCGACCGGCTGGATCGTTCTCGGCGTCATTGTCGTTCTCGTGTTCCTGGCGTTCAGCGCCTACAACCGGCTCGTCGCACTGGGCCAGCGTGTCGGCCAGGCCTTTGCCGATATCGACGTGCAGCTCAAGCAGCGCCACGACCTGGTCCCCAACCTGGTCGAAACGGTGAAGGGCTATGCCTCGCATGAGCGCGGCACGCTCGACGACGTCATCAAGGCGCGCAATTCGGCGATCTCGGCGCAGGGACCGGCGCAGGTGTCTGCGGCCGAGAACCAGCTCTCCGGCGCGCTCGGCCGGCTGATCGCGCTGTCGGAGGCCTATCCCGACCTCAAGGCCAACGCCAATTTCCAGCAGCTTGCATCCGAGCTCTCCGACCTCGAGAACAAGATCGCCGCGAGCCGGCGCTTCTTCAACAACGCGGTCCAGGAATACAACACCGGCATCCAGCAGATGCCTGCGGCGCTGTTCGCCGGCATGTTCGGCTTCACCAAGAAGGACTTCTTCGATCTCGGCGCCAGCCGCACCGAGGTCGAGGCCGCGCCTCAGGTGAAGTTCTGATTTGAGCCGATAGGCCGGCAGGGCAGCGCGTCATGGCCGCGTATGGTCTCTACACGCATATCGCCTCGAACAAGTTTCGTTCGATGCTGCTGCTCGCCGGCCTGTTCGCGCTGGTCTATGTGCTGGTCTATGCCGGCGCGCTCGTCGCCGAAGTCCTGATCGACAGCAACCGGACGGCCTCCTTCTACCTGAGCCACGCCTTCCAGGATCTGAAAGTCGCAGCGCCCGTTGCGACGGTCGTGGTGGCGGTCTGGATCGTGATCGCCTATTTCTTCCACCAGTCGATGATCGATGCGGTGACCGGCGGCCACGACGTCACCCGGAAGGAAGAGCCGCGGCTCTACAATCTGCTCGAAAACCTCTGCATCTCGCGCGGCATCCCCATGCCGAAGCTGAAGATCATGGAGAGCCCGGCGCTGAACGCGTTCGCGACCGGTCTCAATCCGCGGCAATATTCGGTCACCGTCACCACCGGTCTCCTCAATGCGCTGAACGACAAGGAGATCGAGGCGGTGCTGGGCCACGAGCTGACCCACATCAAGAACGGCGATGTGCAGCTGATGGTGGTCGCCGTGATCATCGCCGGCGTGGTCGGCTTCTTCGGCGAGCTGTTCTTCCGCCTGTTCACGAATTTCAGCTGGAGCTCCGGCTCTCGCGGCTCGTGGTCCTCCGGCTCCTCCTCGTCGTCGCGTTCGTCTTCATCGAGCGACAGCAAGAACTCCGGCGGCGGCGCGGTGATCGTCATCATCATCGCGGTCGTGCTGATCGTGGTGGCCTGGCTGATGTCGCAGGTGGTGAAGCTGGCGCTGTCGCGCTCGCGCGAATACCTCGCCGACGCAGGCTCGGTCGAGCTGACCAAGGACCCCGACGCCATGATCTCGGCGCTGCGCAAGATCGAGGGCCGCGGCGAACTGCCGGGCGCGACCTCGGCGGTGATGGAGCTCTGCGTCGACAATCCGCGCGAGGGTTTTGCCGATTTGTTCGCCACTCACCCCTCGGTCCAGTCCCGGGTCGACGCACTGGTCAAGTTCGCCGGCGGCCACGATCCCGGTCCGCTGCCGGATCCCACTGAAGAGGCGGAACAACCCGAGACGCAGGCCGCTCCGCAGGACACCCCGCCGCCGGTGCCGCATGGCCCGTGGGGTGATGCAGGCAACCCGGGCAATCCGCCGCCCGTGCCCGCGCCAAGCCCCTCAGGAACCCCGGCAGGCAATCCGATAGGAAACCCCATGGGTCCTTGGGGCCGCCACTGAGTCTCGCATTTGGCAGCGACTTGCGGCGGGGTTTCCCGATGATCGGAAAAACCTCGGGAATTGCCGCAACGGGGTGCCAGAGATTTGAATTCTCCCTTGTTTCTGCCATGTTCGCGCCCAACAGGAGACTTGGGACATCCTTGGGACATCCTTGGGACATCGACTTGGGGCCCGGCCGATTGCGACCTCGCGATCGGGGGCGCGCGTTAGGGGACAGCAATGGCAAAGCCGGCAGTGGTTGTGGTGGGCGCGGACAAGGGCGGGGTCGGCAAGACCACGGTATCGCGCACCCTGCTCGATTATTTCTCCGCCAACAACGTGCCGACCCGCGCCTTCGACACGGAGTCGCCGCGCGGAACGCTGAAGCGCTTCCACCCCGATATCACCGAGATCGTCGACATGACGACGACGGCCGACCAGATGAAGATTTTCGACACCCTCAACGCGGTCAGCCCCTCGGTCACCGTCATCGACGTCCGCGCCGGCCTGCTCTCGCCGGCACTGGCTTCGCTCCGCGACATCGGCTTCCTCGACGCCGCCAAGGCGGGCCAGATTACCTTTGCGGTGTTCCACATCCTCGGACCCTCGATCGCCTCGCTGGAGGAGATCGCCGAGACCGCCGGCTTCATGACCGGTGCGAAGTATTTCCTGGTGAAGAACTTCATCAACGACACCCAGTTCTTCCAGTGGGACCAGGCAACCTACAATTCCTACTTCCACCGCATCAAGGACGCGACCGAGCTGACCATCCCCAAGCTCAACGAGATGGCCTATGAGCAGGTCGAGGTCTCGTCCGTCCCGTTCCTGAAATTCGTCGCCAACAAGGGCATTAACGACGAGGCCGCGAACTATTCGTTCGTGCTGCGTGGCTATGTCCGGCACTGGCTCGCCAATGTCTGGAGCGAGTTCGACCGCATCCGCCTGACCGACATCGTCGGATCGAAGCCGGTGCCCCGCAGCGAAAAATAGTTGCACGGCCCGGGCTGATACGGCTGGATTGGAGCGGTGAGTTCGCTCAGATATAGCCCGCAATGTCCGCGACACCCGTCTACATCATCTGCTCGCCCCGCCCGCAGGTCGGCAAGACCCTGCTGGCGCGGCTTTTAAGCGAATTCCTGCTGCTCAAGAACGGCAACGTCGCGGCCTTCGACGTCAATCTGAAGGAGCCGTCGCTGCTCGACTATCTGCCTGGCATCACGGAAACCGCCGACGTGATCGACACCTACGGCAAGATGCAGCTGATGGACCGGGTCATCCTCGATGACGGGCTCGCCAAGGTGATCGACCTCGGCTTCCACGCCTTCGACGAGTTCTTCAAGATGACCGACGAGATCGGCCTGCTCAAGGAAGCGGCGCGCCGGCATGTCGCGCCGCAGATCATGTTCGTCGCCGACACGGACCGTGTCTCGGCCCGCGCCCACGAGATGCTGCGCGCCCAGATCCCGCGGATGAACCTGATCACGGTAGACAACGAGTACGTCGTGCGCGGCGAGCTTCCGGCAGCGATGGAAGGCGGCCGGCTGTTCCGCCTGCCCGCCCTGCCCGGCTTCCTCAAGACCTATATCGACCGGCTGAGCTTCTCCTTCACGGGCTACCTGCGCCAGGAGAAGGACACCTCGACCGAACTGCACCAGTGGACCCGGCGCAACTACTTCGCCTTCCGGGAGCTGGAGCTCAGCTTGATCCTGCAGCGATCGTAGGCAGGAATTTACCCCGGGCGATATCCTCCGCCCGTACCCAACTCAGTGCCCCTCGAACGTCATCAGCGTGCGTACCGGCACGTCCATGGCACGCAGCTTGGCGGCGCCGCCGAGCTCGGGCAGGTCGATGATGAAGCAGGCAGCGACGACATTGGCGCCGATCTGCCGCAGCAGCTTCACCGCCCCCTCGGCAGTACCGCCGGTAGCAATGAGGTCGTCGACCAGGATGACGCGCTCGCCGGGCTGGATGGCGTCGACATGCATCTCCATCTCGTCGATGCCGTATTCGAGCGAGTAGGCGATGCGCACCGTGGTATGCGGCAGCTTGCCCTTCTTTCGGATCGGCACGAAGCCGGCCGAGAGCTGGTGCGCCACCGCGCCGCCGATGATGAAGCCGCGCGCCTCCATGCCGGCGACCTTGTCGATCTTGTTGCCGGCCCAGGGATTGACGAGCTCGTCCACCGCGCGGCGGAATGCACGCGCATCCGCGAGCAAGGTCGTGATGTCGCGGAACATGATCCCCGGCTTGGGATAGTCGGGGATGGTGCGGACGCTCGCCTTGATGTCGTGGTCAAAGGTCATCGATCTCTCGCTCTGGTTTTTCCACCGTCATTGCGAGCGAAGCGAAGCAATCCAGGTTTCTTCCGCTGCAGCAGTCTGGATTGCTTCGTCGCTCCGCTCCTCGCAATGACGGCACTCAATTTGTTTCAGTATTCAGCCGAAACGCGTTCTCGACAATCTTCAAGCCCACCTCGTTGCCGAGCGACATCAGCGATTCCGGGTGGAATTGCACGCCGGCGACCGGCAGGGTCTTGTGCTCCAGCGCCATGGCGACGCCGTCCTCGGTGCTGGCGGTGACGGCCAGCACCTCCGGCATGCTGTCGCGCTCGACGAAGAGCGAATGATAGCGGCCGATGACGATCTCGTTCGGCAGATTGCGCATCAGCCGTCCGCCCCGCACCTGCACCCGCGAGGGCCGGCCGTGGGCGGGATGGGTGAGCTGACCGAGCTCACCGCCGAAATATTCGCCGATCGCCTGCACGCCGAGGCAGACGCCGAACACCGGCAGCTTCTTCTCCAGCGCCGCATCGATCGTCGTCTTGATCCCGAAATCCTCCGGGCGCCCGGGGCCGGGCGACAGAACCAGCAAATCCCACCTCTTCCGCTTGAGCATGTCGAGCGCATGCACATAGCGGACCACGGTGACCTCGGCACCGACCTGGCGGAAATAATCGGCGAGCATGTGCACGAAACTGTCGTCGTGGTCGATCAGCAGCACCTGCTTGCCCGAGCCGGTCGCATCGGGCGCAAAGGTCGACAGCGGCTTCGGCGGATCGCCGCGCAGCGCCTGGAACAGCGCGGCGGCCTTGACCTGGCATTCGCGGTCTTCCGCAGCAGGATCGGAATCGAACAGGCAGGTGGCGCCGACGCGCACTTCAGCCAGGCCATCCTTCATGCGGATGGTGCGGATGGTGAGGCCGGTGTTGATGCTGCCGTCGAAGTTCACCGCGCCGATCGCACCGGCGTACCAGCGCCGCGCCGAGCGCTCGTGATCTTCCACGAACTGCATCGCCCAGAGCTTTGGCGCACCGGTCACGGTGACGGCCCAGGCATGGGTGAGGAAGGCGTCGAGCGCGTCGAAGCCGGGGCGCAGCATGCCCTCGACGTGATCGACGGTGTGGAACAGCTTCGAGTAGGTCTCGATCTGGCGGCGCGCCAGCACCTTGATCGTGCCGGGGACGCAGACGCGCGCCTTGTCGTTGCGGTCGACGTCGGTGCACATGTTGAGCTCGAACTCGTCCTTCTCCGAGTTCAGCAGCTGGCGGATCTGCTCGGCATCGCCGATCGCGTCGGTGCCGCGCGCGATGGTGCCCGAGATCGGGCAGGTCTCGACACGGCGCCCGTCCGAGCGGACGAACATTTCCGGCGAGGCGGAGACGAGGAACTCACCCTCGCCGAGATTCATCAGCGCGCCATAGGGCGACGGGTTGATGACGCAGAGGCGCTGGAACACTTCGGCCGGCGAACGATCACAGGGCTCGGCGAAGAGCTGGCCAGGCACGGCTTCGAACAGATCGCCGCGCGCGAAGGCCGCGCGGGCGGTCTCGACGGTGGCCTGATATTCGCCTGGGGCGTGATCGGCAAAACCCTGGCGCGGCGTCTTGAGGTAGGGGCTGTCGGCGGTCTCGCGCGGCAGGCCGTCGGTCGATTTGCCCTTCCAGGCGAAATCGTACGAGAGCACCACGCCACGGCCGGTGGCGCGGTCATAAGCCAGCAGGCGGTCGGGGACGTAGAGCACGATGTCGCGCTGGTCCTGCTCGCGCGGGCGCTTCTGCACGAGGTCCTCGATCTGGAACACGAGGTCGTAGGCGAAGGCGCCGAACAGGCCGAGCAGGCCGTCGTCATTGGCGGAGAAGGCGGCGACGAGGTCGCGCACCAGCGACATCACGCTGGCGCGCCGCGTGCGCTGGTCCTCTTCGATCGGCGCATCGCCGCGGATAATGTGGCCGGACAGGCGGGAGGCGGTCTTGTCGGAGATCACGACGCAGGGCTCGCGCAGCACGTCGGCCAGGAAGGCAATCAGCACCTGCCCGCGCCCGTTCAGCGCTTCCAGCTTGAAATTGACGCCTGTGGTCTCGAGCTTGAGCGGTGGATCGGAGAAGCCGAGGTCGAAGCTCTCGTAGCGGCCCGGCACGGTCGTGCCCGAGGACAGCACCACGCCGCGGCGGCGGTCGAGCAGGCTGATGAGATCGTCGAGCCGGTTGGCGCCGCCGGTGAACTGCTCGGCCACGCGCGTGATCGCCAGACCCCCGCGGGTCACGTAGTCGCTTCGGGCCGGGAGGGCAAAGACTGTCCTGTTCATGTCGTCCTCTTACGAAACTTGCCGAGGGAACGCCACACAGGACAAACGATCAGGCCGCCGCACTGCGTGGGCGACCTTCGACGATTTTGGGAAAAGAAATCGCACCGGCCACCTCTTAGGAGGTGCGCCACCAACGACGGGATGGGCGGGCTGCGGTGTTCATGGGGCGGATACTCACCATGGCACGGGGACGGCGTCAAGGGTGGGCACAGTGCCGTAGCCCGGATGGAGCGCAGCGCAATCCGGGGTTCGTGTCACAATGGGAAAGTCCCCGGATTACGCTGCGCTCCATCCGGGCTGCGCGGACCTACCCCAGATGCTTCCTGAAAAACTCCGTCGCCCGGCCCCAGGCGAGCTCGGCGGCTTCGCGGTCGTGCACGGCCTGGCGCTGCTCGTTGACGAAGGCGTGTTCGGCGTCATAGCGGAACAGCTCGAGCGACTTGCCGGCGGCCTTCATCGCCTTTTCAAAGCCGTTGACCAGCTCCGGCGTGCACCAATCGTCCTTGTTGGCGAAATGGGCCTGCAGCGGGATCTTCACGTCGGCGGGCTTGGCCGCCTGCTCCGGCGGGATGCCGTAGAACACGACGCCGGCGGTGAGCTCCGGCACATGCACCGAGCCGATGACGGTGACAGCGCCGCCGAGGCAGAAGCCTGTCAGCCCGACCTTGGCGCCGTTGCGCGACAGATATTGGGTGGCGCCGCGCACGGTCTGCGTGGTCGCGTCCATGAAGTCGAGCGAGTTCATCTCTTTACCGGCCGCATCCATATCGTGATACGGCACCACCTTGCCCTTGTAGAGATCGGGCGCCAGCGCATCGAAGCCGGCGAGCGCAAAGCGGTCGCACAGGCCCTTGATCTGGTCGGACAGGCCCCACCATTCCTGGATCACGACCACGCCCGGCGCGTTGCCGCGCGCGGCATTGGCGAGATAGCCCGAGGCATCCTTGCCGTCCGGGCGCTTGAAGGTGATGGTGGTTCCCATGGGGTCCTCCGACGAGTTTCTGGGGGAGCAGTTGGCGGTATTTTGGCCGCTGGGCGCGCGATAGGCAATCGCGCCAAACAACACACGCTCGTGTCCCGGATGCAATGCAGCGCGCCGCCCTTGCGGCGTGGTGCGTTGCTGATCCGGGACCCAGCCATGAGCATTCCCTGGGTCCCGGCTCTGCGCAGCAGCGTTGCACGCTGCAGCGCGTCCGGGACACAAGCGTCATAAACAAAAAAGCCCCCTTGCGGGGGCTTCTTCATTCTCGTTTCACCGCTCGCTCAGTGCGAGTCGGCCCAGACCTTCTTCTTGGTGAAGTACATCAGGAAGGCGAAGATGATCAGGAATACGAACACCTGGAAGCCGAGGCGCTTGCGCGCTTCCATGTGCGGTTCGGCGGTCCACATCAGGAACGTGGTGACGTCCTTGGCGTACTGCGCAACCGTGGTCGGCGAGCCGTCGTCATAGGTCACCTGGCCGTCGCTGAGCGGCTTCGGCATCTTGATGGCGTGGCCCGGGAAGTACTTGTTGTAGTACGAGCCCTCCGGGATGGTCACGCCTTCCGGCACCTTCTCCTCGAAGCCCTGCAGCACCGCTGCGACGTAGTCCGGACCCTGCTCCTGGTACTGGGTGAAGAAGTCGAAGATGAACCAGGGGAAGCCGCGCTTGTAGGAGCGCGCCTTGGTGATCAGCGACAGGTCGGGCGGTGCCGCACCGCCGTTCGCCGCACGCGCCGCCTGCTCGTTCGGGAACGGCGAGGGGAAATAGTCCGCCGCCCGGCCCGGGCGCTCGAACATGTCGCCCGCATCGTTCGGACCGTCCTTGACCTTGTAGTCGGAGGCGAACGCCGCCACCTGCGCCACGGAATAGCCGGGTCCGCCGGGATCTCCGAGATTGCGGAAGGCGATGAAGGACAGGCCGTGGCAGCTCGCGCAGACTTCCTTGTAGACCTTCAGACCGCGCTGAAGCGCGCCACGGTCGAACTTACCGAAAGGGCCCGAGAACGACCATTTGTTGGCCGGCGGCTGGTCGCTGCCTTCGGACGCGCGTGCGTCCTGCATGCTGCCGAGGAACAGCGCGCCGGCGGCGACGATCGCGACCATCACGGAAGCCACCGCTTTGCCGCCCTTGCTCAGGATCGCCTCCGAGATCGAGTTCGGAACCGGCCGCGGCGTCTCGATGCGCGAGAGCAGCGGCAGCACGATCAGGAAGTAGGCGAAGTAGCAGACCGTCAGGACGCGGCCGGCGATCACGTAGATGCCCTCCGGCGGCTGCGCGCCGAGATAGCCGAGCAGGATGCAGACCGCGACGAAGATCCAGAAGAACTGCTTGGCCAGCGGACGGTACTTCGACGACCGCGTCCGCGCGCTGTCCAGCCAGGGCAGGAACACCAGCACGATGATCGCCGAGAACATCCCGATGACGCCCGCGAGCTTGTTCGGGATCGAGCGCAGGATCGCGTAGAACGGCAGGTAATACCATTCCGGCACGATGTGCGGCGGCGTCACGCCCGGGTTCGCCGGAATGTAGTTGTCGGCGTCGCCGAGATAGTTCGGCATGTAGAAGATGAACCAGGCGTAGAGCAGCAGGAAGCAGGCGACGCCGAAGCCGTCCTTGATGGTCGCATGCGGCGTGAACGGCACCGTGTCCTTTTCCGTCTTCGGCTCGACACCGTCAGGATTGTTCTGGCCGGCGACGTGCAGCGCCCAGACGTGCAGCACGACGACGCCCGCGATCAGGAACGGCAGCAGATAGTGCAGCGAGAAGAAGCGGTTCAGCGTCGGGTTGCCGACCGAATAGCCGCCCCACAGCAGCGTCACGATGCTCTCGCCGACATAGGGAATGGCGGAGAACAAATTGGTGATGACGGTGGCGCCCCAGAAGCTCATCTGGCCCCAGGGAAGCACGTAGCCCATGAAGCCCGTCGCCATCATCAGGAGGTAGATGATGACGCCGAGGATCCAGAGCACCTCGCGCGGCTCCTTGTAGGAGCCGTAATAGAGGCCGCGCAGCATGTGGACGTAGACCGCGAAGAAGAACATCGACGCGCCGCAGGCATGCATGTTGCGCAGCAGCCAGCCGAAGTTCACGTCACGGACGATCAGCTCGACCGACTTGAAGGCGAGATCGGCATGCGGCGTGTAGTGCATCGCCAGGATCACACCGGTCAGGATCTGCATCCCCAGCATGAAGGAGAGGATGGCGCCGAAGGTCCACCAATAGTTCAGGTTACGCGGGGTGGGATAGACGACGAAGGAAGAGTGCATGAGGCCGAGGATCGGCAGGCGCCGCTCGAGCCATTGCAGGGCCGGATTACTCGGCTGGTAGTCGGATGGTCCGCTCATGATGCGATCCTGAGGAAATAATACGACGAGACGGCGCGAAGCTTCGGGCGTGGGTCCGAAGCTCAGCCGATCTGGATTTTGGTGTCGGAAACGAACTGGTACGGCGGCACCGGCAGGTTCGCGGGCGCGGGCCCCTGGCGGATGCGGCCGGACGAATCGTACTGCGAACCATGGCAGGGGCAGAAGAACCCGTCGTAATTGCCTTCATGGGCGATCGGGATGCAGCCGAGATGGGTGCAGATGCCGATCACGACCAGCCACTGCTCGTGGCCGGGCTTGACGCGGGCCTCGTCGCTCTGTGGATCGGGCAGGCTCGCCACGTTGACGGCGCGCGCCTCGTCGATCTGCTTCTTGGTGCGGTGGCTGATGTAGATCGGCTTGCCGCGCCAGAACACCTTGATGTCCTGGCCCTCGGCGACCGGGCTGAGATCGACCTCGATCGGCGCACCAGCCGCGATGGTCGACGCATCAGGATTCATTTGAGAGATGAAGGGCCAGAGCGCGGCTGCGCCCCCTACTGCTGCAGCTGCCCCCGTTGCAACGAATAAGAAATCACGGCGTGTCGGATGGTCCGCCGAAGACGCTGTCGTCACGATTCCAACCCTTTCTTCTTATGCTGCCGGTGGAACCGCTCCAGGGGCCCCCAAGGTCCCCGGAACAGTGCTGCCGGCGCCCGCGGCCCCCCGCGGCGGCAGAACTTGACTTGTCCCCGCCAAAACAAGGCGAAAACAGCAGTCCAGAATCGTTCTATTGGCACCCTTGCCGGGCGAGCGCAAGCCCGCTAACGGCGGGGAAGCGTGCAATGCACGAATTCCGCGGCCAGCGATGTTTTATTGAGACATTTCCGGCCCACAACCAAGCCGCAGCCGCCCATGCAGATCGCACTTTTCCAACCCGACATTCCCCAGAACACCGGGACGATTCTCCGCCTCTGCGCCTGCCTGGACATCGCCGCCCATATCATCGAACCGGCGGGGTTCCCGATCTCCGACCGACATTTCCGCCGGGCGGGAATGGATTACCTCGACCATGTCAGTATCGTCAGGCATGACTCCTGGACGAAATTCGAGGAGTGGCGCGCGGCACAGGGCTACCGCCTGATCCTGTTCACCACCAAGGCCGCCACCGATTACCGCGATTTTCATTACCAGACGTCGGACATCCTGCTATTCGGGCGCGAGAGCGCCGGTGTCACCGACGCGGTGGTCGAGGCCGCGGATGCGCGGCTGGTGATCCCGATCAGCCCGGGGCTGCGATCGCTCAATGTCGCCATGACCGCGGCGATGGCCGCAGGCGAAGCGCTGCGGCAGACCCGGAACCCGCAAGTTTGATATGTTGAGGAGAGATCAGTGAGCTACGCGGTCAAGGAAATCTTCCTGACCCTGCAAGGCGAAGGCGCCCATGCCGGGCGCGCGTCGGTGTTCTGCCGTTTTGCCGGCTGCAACCTCTGGAGCGGTCGCGAGGCCGACCGGCAAGATGCGACCTGCCAATTCTGCGACACGGACTTCGTCGGCACCGACGGCACGCTCGGCGGCCGCTATGCCACCGCCGCCGACCTCGCCGACACCATCGCCGCGCAATGGACCGCCTCCGCCGACAACCGCTACGCGGTGCTGACCGGCGGCGAGCCGCTGCTGCAGGTCGACGCGGACCTGATCGACGCGCTCCACGCGCGCGGCTTCGAGATCGGCGTCGAGACCAACGGCACGATCGCCGCGCCCGAGGGACTCGACTGGATCTGCGTCAGCCCCAAGGGCGGCAGCGAGCTGGTGCTGCGCCGCGGCCACGAGCTGAAGCTGGTCTACCCGCAGGCGCTCGCGGCCCCCGAAACCTTCGAGGGCCTCGCCTTCGAGCGCTTCTCGCTGCAACCGATGGACGGCCCCGAGGTCGTCCAGAACACCGCGCGCGCGATCGACTATTGCCTGCGCCATCCGCAATGGCGGCTGAGCGTGCAGACGCACAAGTCGCTCGGCATCAGATAGGATTGGTTTTCGAACAGATGTGGGAATTGACGAAATCGTTCCGCTTCGAGGCGGCGCATTCGCTGTCGGGAACGACCTTTGGTGCCGCCAGCGAAGAAATCCACGGCCACTCCTTCCGCGCCGAAGTGACGGTCCGCGGCACGCCGGACCCCAAGACCGGCATGGTGATCGATCTCGGCCTGCTCCAGCGCGGCATCGAAGAGGTGCGGCTCACGTTGGACCACAAGTACCTCAACAAGATCGAGGCGCTGGGCACGCCGACGCTGGAGAACCTGTCGCGCTTCGTCTGGGAGCGGCTACAGCATATCGGCAAGCTCACCCGCGTCAGCATCCACCGCGACAGTTGCAACGAGAGCTGCACCTATTACGGTCCGCAGACATGAGGTCTCGTAGGGTGGGCAAAGCGGAGCGTGCCCACCATTCGAGATGACGGAGAGAGATCGTGGGCACGGCGCAAGGGCGCCTTTGCCCACCCTACAGGCAGTCCGCATTGGAATGAACATGGACGTTTCGACAATCGAAGACCGCAAGGGCCGCGCCCGCACCTGGTTCGAGCATCTGCGCGACGATATCTGCGCGAGCTTCGAGCGGCTCGAGGACGATGCGCCGCAGAGCCTCTATCCGGGCGAGGCCGGCCGCTTCAAGCGCACGCCCTGGCAGCGCACCGATCACAGCGGCGCGCCGGGCGGCGGCGGCGTGATGTCGATGATGTCCGGCCGGCTGTTCGAGAAGGTCGGCGTGCACTGCTCGACCGTGCACGGTGAATTCGCGCCCGAGTTTCGCGCGCAGATTCCCGGCGCGGCGGACGACCCCAAATTCTGGGCCTCCGGCATCTCGCTGATCGCTCACTTGCGCAATCCGCACGTCCCCGCCGTGCACATGAACACGCGCTTCGTCGTCACCACGAAAGCCTGGTTCGGCGGCGGCGCCGACCTGACGCCGGTGCTCGACCGCAGGCGCACGCAGGACGACACCGACACGCTCGCCTTCCACGCCGCCATGAAGGAGGCCTGCAGCGGACCGAACGGCGTCGCCGATTACGACAAGTACAAGAAGTGGTGCGACGAATATTTCTATCTGCCGCACCGGAAAGAGGCGCGCGGCGTCGGCGGCATCTTCTACGACTGGCACGACAGCGGCGACTGGGAGGCCGACATCGCCTTCACCCAGGACGTCGGCCGCGCTTTCCTGAAGATCTATCCCGAGCTGGTCAGGCGCAATTTCGCGAGCGCCTGGACGACGGAGGATCGCGAGGAGCAGTTGATCCGGCGCGGTCGCTATGTCGAGTTCAACCTGCTCTACGACCGCGGCACGATTTTCGGACTCAAGACCGGCGGCAATGTGGACTCCATCCTGTCGTCGCTGCCGCCGGAGGTGAAATGGCCATAAGTACGATGAAGCTGAATTCGAAGCCGCTGCCGCGCGCCATGCTGATCGACATGGACGACACCATCCTGTCGGCCTATGGCCGGCCGGAGATCGCGTGGAATACGATCGCGACCGAGTTTGCCGAGGAGCTCGCGCCGCTGCCGCCGCATCAGGTCGCGACCACCGTCCTTGCCTTCGCAAAGAATTTCTGGGCCAACGCCGACGCCTCGTGGCGGCTCAGGCTCGCCGAGGCGCGGCACCTGACGGTCAAGGGCGGCTTTGCCGCGCTCGCCGCGGCCGGCCATCGCGCCCTGCCCGACGATCTCGCCATTCGGCTCGCCGACCGCTTCACCGCCTATCGCGAGGAGGAGATGTTCGTGTTCCCCGGCGCGCATGAGGCGATCGACAAGCTGAAGGCGCTCGGCATCAAGCTCGCGCTGGTGACCAACGGCGCCGCCGACATGCAGCGCGCCAAGGTCGAGCGCTTCGAGCTCGCGCACCGCTTCGATCACATCCAGATCGAGGGCGAGCACGGCTTCGGCAAGCCCGAGGAGCGCGCCTATCTGCACGCGATGGACGCGCTCGGCGTCACCGCGAAGGACACCTGGATGATCGGCGACAATCTCGAATGGGAAGTCGTGACGCCGCAGCGCCTCGGCATCTACGCGATCTGGATCGACGTGCATGGCGACGGGCTGCCCGAAGGATCGACCATCAAGCCCGACCGCATCATCCGCTCGCTGACCGAACTCGTGCCGGACCATCGGTAACGCGTGTCGGGAAGCTCGCCCGCGGCCATCCTTCGAGACGCCCGCCTCCGGCGGCCCCTCAGGATGAGGTCGCGTTTTGCGGCGAGATCGGCGTAACGGGGCACAAAAACAAAAACTTCGAAAACAACCCCATGCACAGTAGACGGCTGCTGCAGAATCAAGGACTTACGGATTTAGCGAAATCGCTTGCTCCGTCGGGCAAAACAGGAGCATGATGGCATGGTCGCCAAACGTGCGATGGCCAAGCCTTTAACGTCAAGCGCACCCGTTCGCTCGGCGAATTGACGCTGCGATTTCCGACAGCCCTCCTGCCCAACTCAACGTGAAATACTTCACAAGCCGCAATCTCGCGTTGCGGTACCCTCGCTCCATGGGGCGTGGAGTGAGTTGGAGGCAACGATGGAGCAGGACACCCCGAAAGACACAGCGCGCACGCAACCTGCGGCCGACGCCCCCGGCGTGTGGCAGAGGATTCAGTCCTGGGACAGCCGCCTGTCGGTCACCAAGGGATTGACGGCCGTCACCCTGCTGACCGGCTTCCTCGGCGGATACTTCCAGTATCTGAACTCCTACGAGCAGAAGGTCGGCGAGCAGGCCAAGGCCGACATGCAGAAGGCGACAGACGCCTTCCTCGAAATCTCCAACGCCTTCGCCGACGTGCAGATGCAGCAGGAGATCATGCTGCGCGAGCAGTCCGGGCCGCTGAAGGCGCAAGCGAGTCCCGCCTTTATCCCGGTGGACGCCAAGACGCCCGAGCCGCTCCTGGAGTATTGGAAGGCACGCACGGCCTTGCGGCGCAACGGCGCCATCTTCGCGCGCAAGGCGGAGATCTACATCGACTGGCCCAGCGACATTTACCGCGATGCCGCAGCCGAGCACACGCTCGACCAGGATCCCCTGACGGCATCTCTGCTCACGAAGTACAATTTCGATTGCGACTCCGAAGCCAATCTTCCGCAGTTCAAGGGCGCTATCTATTCCGGCGGCGATCCCGGGCGCCCCAGCGAAGAGCTCTGCACCGACCCGACGGCCAACGGCCTGAAGGCCTATGTCGAGCTCTGCGCGAGGACGCCGACCGGGGCGATCGATCCGTTGCAGAAGGTCGTCGCCGTCAACTGGTGGAGCGCCAAGCACCACGTCCTGGTGATGCACCATTGCTTCGAGGCACTGCGCGGCCAGCCGAACGCGGTGGCATCGAGCGCCGATGTCCCCAGCAAGCCGGCCACCACCAAGCCGCCGATCACCAGCGAGCAGAGGCTACAGCTTCAGGCCCGCCGGCTCGATGCGTTCATGACGCTGACCATGGCGCAGCTCGACCGCATCAGGGTGCGATACCGGCCGACCGGCTTCGTCTGCCATGTTCCGGTGGTGCGCGACGCCGTCGGCTATTTCAGCAACGAGTGCCTGCCGATACAGCCGGTCAAGAACGAGCGCAGCTAAGATCGGCGCCCGCAAGGCCGCGATGAAAACGCCCCGCGCCGCACGCCTGGCTGGCGTGATCGGCGTGTCATGACCGCCTGCTAGCCTCTCCGCCGCGTCGATCAACTCGAAAGGACAATCCATGGAATTGAAAGCCGGCGATGTCGTGATGCTGAAATCCGGCGGCCAGCCGCTGACCGTTGCGGAAGTGAAGGACGACGATGTGCTCTGCCTCTGGATGGGCATGGAAGGCGATCTGTTCCGCGAGACGCTCCCGCTGGCCACCCTCGTGCAGGTGGAAGAAGACCCCGACGAGGAAGAGGACGACGAAGACGAGGATGAGGACGAAGACGAGGACGACGAGTAGGCCCGCCCAGGTTCCTGGGCGACTGCCGACACAGCACCTCCTGAATTTGCAGTAGCCTGTCCGCCGGCAAGTCGCCGAACTCAAGCGATCAAAAACATCCGCGTCGCGTCAGAGCGCCCCGGTTCGACCGAAGAAGAGCGTCAGGATCAAGCTCTCGAGCTCCGTTCCGATTGCATCGGAACGGAGCAATCCGCTGAGGTCGGTCTTCGGTCAAAGGCAAACATTCGTAATGCCGCACTGCGGGGCGAAAATCCCAGCTAAGGGCCGGATTTGGCATTTCGGCTCGCGACTGGATCCGAGGCCTCCACGGGCTGGTCCTCCCAGTCTTCCCACTCCACGTTGTTGGTTTCGAGATAGCGGGAGACGGCGACGCCGATGGTCGGGAAGAAGTAGTGCTCGCCGAGCTGCGCGAACAGGCCAAATCTCTTCAGTTTGTCCTTCACGGGGTCCTTGAGCTCGGCGAAGCAGAGCTCGATACCCTGCGCGTGCAGCGTCTGGTCCAGTTCGGCCACCACGTCGCAAGCGGTGACATCCACGCTCGTCACCGGCTCTGCGGTGACAACCAGCCAGCGCACCGGCGTCGGTGACGTCGCGACGGCATCCAGGATGCGTTCCCTGAAGAACTCGGCGTTGGCGAAAAACAACGGCGCATCCCAGCGGAACAGGACGAGCCCGGGGATCCGTCGTGCATCCGGATATCGCGTGATGTCGTGGTAACCCTTCACGCCGTAGGCGCGCCCCAATATGGCCGAGTGGGGGCGCCAACCATCCCACAGGAATTCGATGATCGCGAGGACGATCGCAAGACCTATCCCCTGGATCACCCCGAGCACGGCGACACCGACGAAACAGACGATCGCCAACCAGAATTCCCACCGCTGGATGCGATAGATCCGCTTGAGGTCGGCAATTTCGAACAAGCCAAGAGCTGACGCAATGACGACGGCGGCCAATGCAGCGGTCGGCAAATGTTGAAGCAGACCTGGCGCGACCAGCAAAAGCAAGGCGATGGCAAGCGCACCGATGACGCTGGTGAGTTGCGTGCGCGCACCGGCGGCTTCGGCGACGGGCGTCCGCGAACTGCTGCTGCTGATCGGGAAGCCCTGGAAAAATCCGGTCGCCAGATTGGCGGCACCGAGCCCGACCATCTCCTGGTTGGGATCGACCCGATCTCCCAATCGCGCGGCATAGGCTCGTGAAAGCACGCTCGTATCGGCGAACGAAACCATCGCGACCGCGCAGCCGCCGAGCACCACGGGGACGATGTCGCTGGCGGTCATCCACGGGATGACGAAGCCCGGCAGCCCCTGAGGAAGAGGGCCCAACACCTTGACGCCATGCAGCGTTCCAAGATCCAACGCCCCGACGATGACCGTGGCACCGACGACCGCAATCAGGATGCCCGGCAGCTTGCTGTTCCTGAGAAGCAGGATCACGATCAAGGTGGCAAACCCGATCGCAAACGCGACCCAGTTGATCTCTCCCGCAAGGATCGCACTGACGATCGCCCACAGGCTCCGCAACGGCCCTTCGGTGTCGATGGAAAAGCCGAGCAGCTTCGGCAACTGGCTGATCAATACCGTCAGCGCGATGCCGTTCATGTAACCATAGCGGATCGGCTTGGAGAGAAGCTCGGTGACGAAGCCGAGACGCGCGACGCCTGCCAGGATGCAAACCGTCCCCGAGACGATGGCCATCATGCCGGCGAGCGTTACGGCGCGCATGGGATCGCCCTGTGCCAGCGGCGCAATCACGCCCAGAAGGATTCCCGCCAGCGCCGAGTCCGGTCCGAGGACGAGAATGCGGCTTGGGCCGAACAACGCGTAGGCCAGCAGCGGCACAATCGTTGCGTAAAGGCCGTAGATGCCAGGCAAGCCCGATGCGACAGCATAGGCAATGCCGACCGGGACCAGCATTGTCGCAAGGACGAGACCGGCAAAGATATCGTGCGGGAGCCAGGCTGCCTCATAGCGGCGGAGTGTCTCGAGTCCCGGCAGCCAGTGCATCATCAGCCATCACTCCCGCAGGCGACGTTGCATCTGCTGTGCGGTTCGCCACGCGGCTCTGCTGTGCCGCAGCAGGGCCTCATTGATCCGAAAGCGATGAGTTCAGCAATCGCCTGGAAGGCCATTGATCAAGATCAATACTTGCGCGCATGGCCCCTTGAAGGGCCGGCTCAACCTGTTGCAGGGCGAGTGATCGCGCGCTCCAAACAGACACGGCGATGGCGGGCGCATCAAGCGCGTCGCCACCGCCATTCCTGCTCGGCACGGACTACCGTCGCGCAGCTTGGCGAACCGTCAGGCCGACTTGCGAAGCGGTCGCCTCAATGGTTGCTGCCTCGCCGCGCGACCGGCGGCGGCGATCGCCTCCATCTCGTCGACGAGGCCGGACCGATCGATATCGGCCTTGATGGCCTCGCCGATGAGACGGGCCGACTTTCTGAATTGCGGCTCTGCAATCAACCGGTTCACCGCCGCGGCAATCTCCGCTGCGGAGGCGGTTGGCTGCAGTTGAAGCCCGGCTCCCTTCGCCACGATGCGCGCGGCGTTGGCGGCCTGGTCCCGCCCCATCGGCAGAATAAGCTGCGGTAGCCCGTTAATGAGCGAACGCGTGGTCGTTCCGTGGCCGCCTTGCGATATCACCACGGAGACATCCTTCATGACGAGGTCATGAGGCGCGCCCCGGATCAGGTGCACATTGTTCGGCGCCTTGAGATCGGCGACGTCCAGATTGGGACCGGCCGTTGCGAGGGCATCGATCTCCACCGCCTCCATCGCGTCGATGATGCGCTGAAACATGTCGCGCTGGCCTTGCGCGCCCGTGCTGCATGCGATCAGCGCGCGAGGACGATCCGATCGTGCCGGCCATGGCGTTCGCCACGCCTCCGCCTGCAGGGATCTGGACCAGTTCGGGACATCGAGCAGCGGTCCGACATAGCGGAGATTGTCGGGCAGCGTATCCGCCTGGAAGTCGAATGCCTGGCTGGTCGCGAGCAAAAGCCGGTTGGCACGATCGAACAGGTCGAAGACATCTGCCAGCAGCGGGAGACCGAGATCGGCACGAACGCGGTTGAGATCCGGCAGGAACGCATTGGTCGTTTCGGCCTGCGTCGCATTGGCGGCGTCGACTTCGGCGCGCTCTGCAGCCGTTCTCGGTTGGCTCAATGCGGTGGTGACAGGCGGCATTCCCGGCAGCGGCCGAAGGCTGACATGAGGGGACAGGAGCGCGAACGGCACGCCGGATGCCTCCGCGCCGAGCGCGCCGCCGAAAAGCGCGTCAAGCACGAGAACGGCATCCGTCGGCGTACGGCCGATCTCATCCAGGATATCGGCCGCATAGAGCGCGGCAGGATCGAAGAGGGCCCGGCGCAGGAAGTCCTGGATGTCCGAAACATCGACCGGATCCGCAGCCGTTCCGGTCGGGGCGTGGCGCCATGTGACGAAGGCAAAGCCGGAGGCCTCGACCTCGGAGCGCATCGCCGGATCCGCCATCACCCGGACGCGGTGTCCATTTCGATGCAGCCTCCGCGCCGCGGTGAGCATCGGGCTGAGATTCCCGAGGGTTCCCCACGAGGCCAGCAGAAAATCGTACGACATCATCGAGCCTTTCCGTCACGCTGGTGAATGGACTTGCCATCCATCCCAGGCAACGCAGTGCAGGCTTCGGACAGATGGTTGGCCGCGCGTGCATCCGCGCGAACCGCGCCGAGAATGAAGCGGCGCGCGCTACCGAACGATGTCTCTCCGGAGTGGGATGGTTACATCTGTAAGAATGAAGACCGCTCGTGGGCGCAAAGCGGACATATGCGTTTCAATCCGCACTCCGCAGTTCGTTCATCGCGCCCTGCGATCGCAACTCATCGCGCGACCGGCGCTTCGCATCGGCTAGAAGAATCCGGCGCTGAGATCCAATCCTGCGGTCAGCGACAACAGCCACACGAACACAACAGCTCCGCAGAGCAACGCGATCTGCCTGAGGAGATCTGCCCGCAGCGATGTTGTGGGAAACGCCCGCACGAAAGCGTTTGCGATGGCGGCGATGACGAGAGCCCGCATGGCAACTCCGGGCGGCGCTATTGGCCTGATAACATCGAGCGACGCGCCTCTCGCACGTGCTCGCGCTGCTGCTGTCGATGTCTGTGCGCTTGTTCGATCTCCCAAAAGGCCCGGACGAAACACGCTCCAAGGCAGGCTGAAATCACCACGAGCATGAACGCCTTATCGCTGGCGGTCTGAATCATGAAATGTCCAATGCAAATCAAACTTCAAAGCCAAAGAAACGCGCTGAAAAGCGGCTCAATCAGGGAATGTTGACGCTCGGCATCGGCCCCGTCGGGCGGATCGACATCCTGGCCGGTGGCTCCTGCGCGAGCGCTGCGAGTGCAACCAGAACAGCGGATGACAGGGCGACGAAAAAGCCGAGGCGCCATCGCCTCTCCGTCCGCTCGTCGTCGGACCTCTCGATCCGGCGCGTGCCCGTTGTCGTGCGCATCGTTGATCTCCGAATATCGTTACGGCGGGAGGCCCGTCCCCAGCACCCGCGCCGAATATCGCGTCACGCGATGCGTCTGAAAACTACCTAGAAAGGTGGTCCGCCGTACCTTATGAAGGTTCACGCAGGTCGGCGACCTGCACGCGCTTTGGAAACGACATGCAGCTCTCCACGGATCCTTCCGGTCCGCAAAATCTAGAAGTCTACGCACTCTGGGATCAACTCGCCGACTTCTCGGTCGGCGACGCCGACGCCGCGCTGACACACTTGCTGTCCGCATTGTGCACCATGTTGTCGGCACGCAATGCGCTATGGGGTGTGGTCGTGCGATTGCCTTCGCCGAAGCGAGCCGATCCCCTGCTCGGCTGGCGTCCGCGCCTCGTCCGGGTGCTGGACCCGATACCGGCGGTGGCAGCATCGGTGCAGAAGCAATACGACACGCTCTGGTCCGACAACGTCGACCTCTCCCAGATTCTCTCCATGTCGGGAGATGAGCCGTTCCGCGTCCGCCTCCTGTTCGAAGCGCTGCCGCCGGAATGGTTCGACGGCGAGCACTATCGGCGGCACTATCTGGACGTCGGCTTCGCCGACAGCGTTTCCGTCCGCATTGCGCTCAACGACGACGTGAGGATTCGCCTGTTCGTGTTTCGCGACGCGCAGGCCCCCCGCTTCTCGGCGCAGGACGCCCAGCGCCTGGGCTTCACCATGCGCGGGTTGAGATGGTTTCACCGGCAACAACTGCTCAGCCACGGCCTGCTCATCGCCAACGCGCCCCTGACACCGACCGAGCGCAAGGTGTTGCTAGCCCTGCTCGACGGGCACACGGAAAAGCAGATCGCGCAGAAGCTCGACCAGAGCCCGAACACCACGCACTTCCACGTCAAGTCGATCTACGGCAAGTTCGGCGTGCGCAATCGCGCGGCGCTCACCGCGCTGTGGCTCGGCAAGCTGCGATGAGGAACGCGCCGAGGGATCGCGATGCCGCCGATCAGCTTGCGGGCGTAAAGCAGATACGGGCTGGCTCATCACCTGATCTTCACTTGCTGTTGGGCCTGATGGCATCAACAGTGCCCTGGATGAAGGCCTGGAGTTTGCCGATGTCTCCTTCCCTCAACTTGCCGCTGAAGTCAGGCATGCCCTGGTCGCGGAATGGACCATGGAAGACGATGTCTCTCAGATTGTTGATCGTGTCGGCGCCGACATAGCCGAGATTGATGATGTTGCCGCCGCGACCGACGCCGGGCACGCCGTGGCAGGCGACGCAGGCCGCCGTGACATAGATCTCCGCGCCTTCCTTGATGTCTTTCGGATCGTACTTTACGCCCTGCAGCAGACCTTCGGTCTGATACCTGACGAAGGCCGGCAGCTTCGCCGTGCCGCCGAGCGCGTAGGTGTAGATCGTTCCGGGGTTCTGGTACTCGGTCGCGCGATGCGCCAGGCCGTAGGAGCCGCCCCAGCCGACCGCGATCGAGATGTATTGCCTGTCACCGACCATGTAGGTTGCGGCAGCCGCCATCGCGCCGGTCCCGGTCGGGATCTCCCACAGCCTGGTGCCGTTTGTCGCGTCATAAGCGACGAAGCGGCCATCCGCCGTCCCCTGGAAAACCAGATTGCCGGCCGTGGTCAGCGTGCCGCCGTTCCAAGGCGACACGTGCTCGACGCGCCAGACTTCCTTTTGATGCACGGGATCCCAGGCGAGCAGACGTCCGAATGGGGCCGACGTCGGCGGGTTGAAAACGAAGCCGATATTTCCGCCCATGATGGAGCCGAGCTTGCCTGGCGCAGCGGCATTCTGCACAAACGACTTTTCCGGCGTCAGATTGACCGGGATGTGCTGCGCCGGAAGGTAGACGAGGCCGGTCTGCGGATTGAAGGACATCGGCTGCCAGTTGTGGGCGCCGTCCGGTCCCGGAATGGACTCGTATTGATCCGCGTCGCGCGCCGCCGGCAGCTCGATGGGCCGCCCGTTGGCGTCGTATCCCGTCGCCCAGCTCACGTCGACGAAGTTCTTCGCCGAGATGAACTTGCCGTTGGTGCGATCGATGACGAAGAAGAAGCCGTTCTTCGGCGCGTGCAGGATCACCTTGCGCGGCACACCGTCGATCTTGATATCGGCGAGGATCATCGGCTGGGTCGACGTATAGTCCCAATTGTCGCCGGGCGTCTCCTGGTAGTGCCAGATATACCGGCCTGTGTCGGCGTTGAGCGCGACGATGGAGGCGAGATAAAGATTGTCGCCACCCGACGGACTGCGCAGCTTGCGATTCCAGGGACCGCCGTTGCCGGTGCCGACATAGATCATGTTCAGGTCGGGATCGAACGTGATCGTGTCCCACGGCGCGCCACCGCCTCCGTTGATCCAATATTTGCCGGCGGGATCCCAGGTCTTCGCCGCGGCTTTCATCGAAGCGTCCTCGAACGGCTTCGACGGATCCCCGGGCACGGTGAACCAGCGCCAGAGTTGATGACCCGTCTCGCTGTCGTACGCCGTGACATAGCCGCGCACACCATATTCGGCACCGCTCTGGCCGATCACGACCTTGCCGTTGAAGACGCGCGGCGCGCCGGTGATCGTGTAGGAATGCGCGTGATCGATCAGCGTGTCCGTTTCCCAGACCTTAGCTCCGGTCGCGGCATCGAGCGCGATCAGGCGTCCGTCATAGGCTGCGACGAAGACCCTGCCCTTGTAGAGGGCGAGGCCGCGGCTGACAGCGTCGCAGCACCCCCGATAGGTCTTCGACCGGTCAACGCCCGGATCGTACGACCAGATTTTTGTCCCGGTCCGCGCGTCGATGGCATGGACCACGTTCCAGGGTGCCGCCTGATACATGATGCCGTCGACGACGAGGGGCGTTGCCTCGATGCCGCGCGACGATTCGAGATTGTAGCTCCAGACCAGGCCAAGGTTCTTCACGTTGTCGGTGTTGATCTGATTGAGCTTGCTGAACCGCGTTTCGGCGTAGTCGAGGCCGACTGTCGGCCAGTCCCAGGATGTTGTCGTATTGGCCTTGATGAAATCGCTGTCGACCCGCGAGATATCCGCCTTGATGCTATCAGGCGTCGCGCTCGTCCCGGTCTGCGCCCAAGCACCGGACGAGAGGGAAAGACCCACGAGGGATAGAACGATATGGAGCCGGCGGAAGGCGATCTGGATGTTGAACCGATTGCCCGACTCGTTTTCTGGCCATTGGCACGCTGTGTTGGATCGTCTCATGCTTCACCTTCTTCCGCACACGTCGAGACCACGATGCGCGCGAGCGCCCGCATCCGTTGAGATGGAGCGTCAACCCTGCAGCGACGGTGCTACTGAAGCATTTCAGTCCGGACGGACCTGATTGCAGTTGTAAGGCAGCTGTAAGAAAGCGTCCCGCGCCGAACGAAGGCGCCTCGGGAAAATTTTCAACCCGTGGTGGTCAAGCCCGGAGGTTTAGGCTAGCGTTTGGTGGCGTGAAAGCATTGGGACGGAATATCCGTCCTTGAAAGGACATGTTCATGAGACTGTCGTCAAAGTTTGTCGCGCCCTCAGCCTTCGCTTTCCTGTCAACTGTCATGCTGTGCGGCCCGGCCGCATCGCAACCCACACCAAATGCTCCCGTGCCGGTCCCCTCCGTCACGGTCGAGGCGCCGAAGCCCGCGGCAACGCCGAAACGGGTGGTCGATACCGGAGCATCGCGCCCGACATCGTCAACCCGTCACACACGATCGGCAAGTACGCAGCCATCAACCGCTCGAACACCGGCCCCCGCGCCGGATTCAGTCATGGGGAGGATCGCGAAGCTGGAGCGATCCGCCAGCAGTTGCAACGGCGGCTGTGAATCGAGCTTCCCACACGGCAAGGATCCCTGGGTTGGATGTAGCGGTCCGGGCGGCATATCCTCCAATGAGCCTTTCTCGCCAACGTGCAGAGACACCCTCACCTATACGTCCTACCTGAACTGCGTTGAAACCAAGGTGTTCCTGGGCGAAATCCGAAACAGAGCCTACTGGTTCTGCAGCAGCCTTTCCGCCGGCAACAAGTTCAAGGTCGCGGAGCTCAAGCGAACACGACAGCCGCGCTAGGGCGTCTTAATCCAGCGGGACGTTCAGACTGGTCCCCTTGGTGATGATGCCGCCGCGGTTGCCGATCTCGATCGAACCATAACGCTGCCTGAAGCAATCGGGCAGCGGCCGGTCGCCTACCATGCTGAGCCAGAGGCGCAACAAATGACGCTTCTGGCTTGCATTGGGCCAGTCGCGGAATCCGGTCCGGTCATGCAGCAAGGCATGATTGTAGACGAACTGCATGTCGCCCGGCTGCAGCCGCATGTCGAAATGCAGCACGGGATCATTTGCGAGCGCGTCGAAGAGATCGAGCGCCTCGACGTGAATAGGCGTCAGTCTCGGCGCATCGGGAAAGCGCTGCGCGCTGTCGATATACTGGCGCTGATAGAAGCCGGTCAGGAAGCCCGCGTGCCAATTCAGCACCGGGATTTCGAGATATGGCTTTTCGTTCTCCGGCACCTCCCCTCGCCGGTCCGTCGCGATGGGTTCGAACAGGAGGGCGGCAAGGTCGGGACGCCTGTCGAACATCGCGTTGTAGATGGTCGACGTACTGACGAGGAGAGAGTCTCCTCCCTCCATCGCCTCACGAATGCATAGGAGGCCAACCACGTCGGACGAATCCGTGTGGAATGTCTGCCGTTCCGACGTCTGATAAATCCGGGTGTTCGGATCCCTCGCGTCCGCGCCAATGTCGCGGACATGACCGAGAATGTGACCCGCCGCATTCTGGGACCGCGCCGAGCCGAGATGCGCGCCCACGCCGCAAAATATCGTCGCGGCAAACTCCTGGCTGTAATTTGCCACGGGCAGGCCGCGGATGACTTCGAAGCCGAGGCCGGTCAGCAACGTTGTCTTGAGCTCTTCCAGGTGCGCACTGAGGCGGGGAAGCGGAAAGCTTTCCTTGGTGATGTCGGCGATCTTCCTGGTCCGACCCAGATATGACTCAGCTGCGGCCTCGAGCTCGGCGATCTCGGCGCCCCCAAGCGATATCAACCATCGATCGGGATTGGCCTTCATCTCGGCACCGAGCCAGGCCGATGGGATGTCGATCTTCCCCTGCGGGCGATCGATCCCGCTGGTCGCTGAGACCACGTTCATAGTGCTGGCTCCGGGAAGATTGGTCGTCAGAAAGGACGTCGGACCATCGACGATATTGTGCCGACCATTTGTTTGCAACTTGGCAAGGCCAGATGCACTGATATCGCGCGAAGCGCCGACAGGCGACGTCGTTCAACGCGGCGGAACCATGCTGTCCGGCGCAAACTCGGTCGGCAGGCCGTCGATGCTGTTCATGTTCTTCAGCCGCCAGTATTTCCTGAGATTGTCCAGGCCCTGCTTGGTCCAGTAGCGCACGAGGCTGCCGCGCTCCTCCTTGTAATCGAACAGCGGCACGCCCATGCCGCACGACGTCTGCACGAGGTCGACCGAGAGCCGGACGATCTGGCGCGCGCCGGCAACGTCCTCGAACTGCGGAATGAGATCGTCGTAGTCCGGCGTGCCGCGCATCAGCGATCGGCCCTGGCCGTAGAGCCGCAGGATCATCGGCGCGCCCTCGAAGGCGCAGAACATGATGGTCAGGCGTTTGTCCTGCGAGGCGACCAGGTGCGCGCGGGTCTCGCTGCCGCTGCCGGTGCAATCGAGATAGGCGACGTCATTCTCCCCGAGCACCCGGAATGAGGACAGGCCTTTTGGAGAGACGTTGACGCGCCCCTTCGGCGGGGCGGTGGCGACGAAGAAGATCTTCTGCTGCGCGATGAACGCCGCGTGCTCCGGTTCGATCTTTGCGAATTGCTTGCCCATGCCCGTCCGTCCTCTGCGTGGCGACGAAGCCGAGACAAAGAGCATATCAAATGTACCGGTTTAAGGAGACATCTTATCCTGGTATAGATACCACCATGAAAGCTCAGGACCCGATCGCTCCGGCGCTCTCCCTCAGCGCGTTCCTGCGGGCGCTCCGGGAGCGCCAGTCTCCGGCGGAATTTGGCCTCGCCGCCGGACCACGGCGGCGGACGCCCGGGCTCCGCCGCGAGGAGGTCGCCCAGCTCTGCGGCTTGAGCGCCACCTGGTACACCTGGATCGAGCAGGGCCGCGACGTCTCGGTCTCCGCTGCAACACTGGCGCGCCTCGCTCGCGGACTTCGCCTGTCACGCGCCGAGCGCAGCTACCTGTTCGAGGTCGCGGGCAAGCGCGATCCCGAGCGGCCGGGCCACAGGGACGATCCGCCCGAGAGCGTGCTGGCCTGCGTCGATGCGATCGTCGGTCCCGCCTACATCCTCGATCGCAGCTGGGGCGCGCGGCGCTGGAACGCGAAAGCGTCCAGCCTGTTTGCAGGATGGCTCGATGCCGACGGCGAGAAGAATCTGCTGCGCTACATCTTCCTCAGGCCCGAGGCCCGAACGCTCATCCTCGACTGGACGTCCCGCGCGCAACGCGTCGTCGCGGAGTTCCGCGCCGCGGTGACCGGCTATTCCGACGATCCGGAGATTCGCCGCCTCGTCGACGAACTGCGCATTGGAAGCGCCGATTTCGCGCGTTGCTGGGAAGCACAGGGTGTCCTGGCACGCGAGGGCGGCGAGCGCGCGTTCAACCATCCGGCGATGGGAGTGCTGCACTATCAGCAGGTGTCGCTGTCGCTCGCGGGCTGGCCCGACTACCGGCTGACGATGCTGCTGCCTGCCCAACCTATCAGATCATAATGCTTCCCGAAGAAAGGACGACCGTGATCGCACCGGGCGCGCGCGCCCATGCTCGCACGGCTTTGTTGGCAGCCCGCAGAACCGAGGGGCGCAAGATTTGAACTGCATCGCGGATGGTCGCGCTGACCGGCTGACGGCCGATCCGTCCGCGCAGCCGAGCAACCCGGAGCGCGCGCACCATCGTTTCGGGATCGGGAAATTCTTCCTTATTTTGCAAAAGGCTCCAAATGAGACGTTTGAGATCGATCGTCTCCCGGTCAATTTGGGCGAACGATCCGTCTGCCGTGATGCAGGCATGGTCGGTCATGTCGTAAAAGACAAGGCCATCGTCTATTGCCACCATATCTCCATGACAGGCCAGATCGACGAAGAACAGTTGGTCTACCCCCCATCTTATCGACTCGTAGTTTCGCATTCGGCAGCCGGCTTTGATGACCTTGCTGTTGACCAGAAGGGTCGAAGGGACAATCCCGAGCAACCGCGTCTTGCCCGCCAGATAGAGATCTGCGAGGCACTCCTGACTCGAATACAGGTAAACGTCACTGCCTCGCCGATACCTTATGCCCTTGTCCTGCACCAGATGGGAGGTGGAGGTCATGAACGCCACGGCCGGGTAAGCCATCGCAAGTCCCGCGAAAATCCGGAGCGCCCCCGGCGCAAGCCAGTCATCGTCATGCAACAGTTTGATCCAGTGACCGCGGCACGAAAGCATCGCGTTGTTCGTGTTCTCGACCTGACCGCGGCCCTCACGGTTCTCGACGACCCGGATGCGGGGATCTCGGCGAGCATACTCGGACGAAACTTGCCAACTTTCGCCAGCCGGCTTTTCGTCATCACTGATGACCAATTCCCAATCGGAAAAATCCTGCCCCAGCACACTTTCGATCGCACGGCGCAGCATATCCGGACGGCGGAAGGTTGGTAGCGCGATCGAAATGAAGGGTCGGAGTTCCGAACGTCGGGCATTTCCGTTTCGATCAGTCTGAAGTGATCCCATCGGTGGCCCCTCATTCTTCGAAGCGGCTATTGGAACTCGCATCCGTTGGTCGAGCGCATCTGCAGGCATGATGAACGTTCTCGCACTGATCACGTTGAGATGGCCGATTGATGAACCGCGAGGGCGACAGCAGTCACCGTCCATTCGCATGAAGCACAGTGTCGCAGTCCGCGATTTCTGAGAGAGGAACCGCGTCATATGCGGGAGATGGTTTTACAATTTGCAGTTGATGTGTTTGACGCCCCGCGTCCGCGATGACACAGGCGCGGCGACTTCCGCTTTGGAATCGAAAGCCGACACGTCCCGACCAGCTTCGATCCGCAGCTAGGCGATCAACTGCCTCGCCGCCGCAGAGATCATCACGAGCCCGCCCGTGATCACGGCGACGTCGAGGATCGCGGCGTGGATATGCACGGGCATCCGCTCGACGAAGGCCTTTGCGAGGAAGGCGCCGGGGATCGCGATGCCGCCGATCAGCAGCGCGAAGGCGAGCACCTGCGCGGTGACGGCGCCGGCGAGACCAAACACCGAGATCTTGATCAGGCCGGTGCCGAGCGAGATCAGCGCGTCGGTCGCGATCACGGTGGCACCTTCGAGGCCCGCGGCCATCAGCAGCGACAGCAGGATCACGCCGGAGCCGGAGGTGCCGCCGACCAGCACGCCGTAGCCGACCGAGCCGGCGGCAAGGCCGCTGTCACCGATCCTGACCTCGCGGCGACGAAGCACGCGGCGCAGCGGCACGCTCAGGATCAGCATGGTCCCGATCACGATGGCCGCGCCCGCATTGGTGAGGCGCGTATAGCCATAAGCGCCGAGCGCGGTCGTCAGCGCCGCGCAGGCGAGCACGATCAGCGCGCGGCGGCGATCGACATAGCGGAGATAGGCGAGTGCGCGGCTGGAATTGGTGAGCATCGCGGAGATCGCGATGATCGGCACCACCGGCTCGGCGCCGACCAGCGGCACCAGCACTAGGGGCATCAGCGCGCCGGTGCCGTAACCGGCGAGACCACCGATGATCGAAGCAAACAACGCCATCAACGCGACCAGCAGAAGCTGAAAGATCGAGATGTCGGCGAAGCCCGAAACGATGGTCACGTTCTCTCATCGCGGCTGACGCGTGCCGCAGCTTGATCGGCGATGGAAGCGAGTGCGGCTTCGTCTAGTGGAAAATCCGCCGCAAGCCAAGCGTCCTCGGCCAATGTCAACACATGTCCGAGCGCAGGCCCTTCCTTGACTCCGCGCGCGATGAAGTCGGCGGCACGAAGCGGAAATTTCGGCGCAGTCCAGTCCTGCGGCAGCTCGGCGAGCGTGCGCCAGTACGCCGAATTCACGTCGCTGCCGGTCCGCGCCCAGCCGAGCAACACGCGATCGTGATAGCGCTCCGCGCCGAGCCGGTAGAGCAGCCGCCGCGCATGGGCTTCGTCCATGGCGGCAAACCGCCACCAGCGGTGTCCCATCGAATCCAGCGCCTTGGTCTCGGCATTGGAGAGACGCAGCCGCGTCGCGACGCGCTTGGCGTCTTCCGTCACGGCCACCGTCAGCGCGGCGAGGCGCCGCGTGCTGCTGGCGGTGAGGCCGAGTTCGCGCTCGATCGCGATCATCGTCGTCAGCGGCCCGGTATAGGCAACGCCGCCGATCAGCGCCTGCAGCAATCCGCCGTCGGCCATGGCGAGCGCTGCCGCGGATGCGCCGCCGGCCAGCAGCAGCTTCAGCATCTCCATCCGCACCCGTTCGGCCGAAAGGGCGGCGAGGCCGGCACGCCCGCGAATGCAGGCGAGATTGCCGTCGCGGTCGGGATCGCCGGCGCCGAAGGCGGCGTGGATGCGAAAGAAGCGCAGAATGCGCAAATAGTCTTCGGCGATGCGCTGGTCGGGATCGCCGATGAAGCGCACGCGGCGCGCTTTGGCATCGGCGATGCCGCCGACATAGTCGTAGACGACGCCGCGCGCGTCGACCGACAGGCCGTTCATGGTGAAGTCGCGCCGCTCGGCGTCCTTGACCCAGTCGCGGCCGAACGCGACCTTGGCCTTGCGGCCGAAGGTCTCGGTGTCCTCGCGCAGCGTCGTGACTTCGTAAGGCACACTGTCGATGACGAGCGTGATGGTGCCGTGCTCGATGCCGGTCGGTACGCTCTTGATGCCGGCCTTTTTGGCGCGCCGGACCACTTCCTCCGGCAGCGCCGTGGTCGCGATGTCGATGTCGCCGGGCACGAGGCCGAGCAGCGCGTTGCGGACGGCGCCGCCGACCACCCGCGCCTCTTCGCCGTCCCTGCCCAGCAATTGCAGCACGCGCGCGGTGCCGCCTGCAGTCAACCAGGGCGCATCGGCGAGTATCGGCTCCGCGCTCATCGTTCCGCCCCTATCTTTCCGTGCCCGGCACGAGCTTGCCGTTCTCGATATGGGCGGGAATGTAGGTCGAATCCGGTGCGGCGCCCGAGAAATGTGCGAGCCCGACCAGGCCCGCGATGACGAGCACCAGCGCGCACAGGATGAGGCGCGCGACGACCGTGACCGGCCAGGACGAGCGCGCGAACAGGCCGGAGCGGGTGGCGGCGAGGAACAACGCATAGACGGCAAAGGGGATGAGGAAGATTCCGATCTCGGTCAGAACCGTCCGGATCATGATGAATAGATCCGCTCATACAGCACACGCAGCATTCCGGCCGTCGCACCCCAGATGTAGCGCTCAGCAAACGGCATCGCGTAGTAGAAACGCTCCATGCCGCGGAACTCCTTGCTGTGCAGCTGGTGGTTCGCCGGATTCATCAGGAAGGATAGCGGCACCTCGAACGCATCATCAACCTCGGAATGGTTGATGGTGAGCTCGAAGCCGGGCCGCACCTTGGCGACCGTCGGCAGGATGCGGAAGCCGAAGCCGGTGCCGTAGAGATCGAGATAGCCGATCGGCTCGACGAAGTCCCTGGACAGGCCGACCTCCTCCTCGGCCTCGCGCAGCGCCGCATCGAGCGGCGAGGAATCGGTCGCGTCGATCTTGCCGCCGGGAAAGGCGATCTGGCCGGCATGGTCGTTGAGATGGGCCGAGCGCTGCGTCAGCAGGACGGTCGGCTCGGGACGATCGACCACGGCGATCAGGACCGCCGCGGGGCGCACCGGCTGCTCGCGCGCGACGATCTCCAGCATCTTGTCGGTACCGGGATCGCCCGAGGCCGGAATGATATTCGGGTCGAACAGGCCAGGCGGCACGTCGAAGTGCAGCCGCGCCCTGGAGCGGGCGAAGAAGTCCGCAGCGCCAAGGGCTGCCGGATCGCTCTTCAGGATAGGCTTGTTCAAAGCGCGGCCCTCACCTGCTCCGCATCGGCCATGGCGAAGAATTCGCCGGCCGACTCGACGCCGAACATCGGCTGGCCATCGACCATCCGCTCCTCGCCCATGTCAACCAGATCGTAATAGAGCGCGCGGGTGACCTTGGCCCAGAGATCGGCGCGGACATGCAGATAGGGCGTCAGCCCGCCGTCCCTGGCCTGCTCGAACCGGAGCCGGTGCGCGGCGTCGCAGGTAACCCAGTCGTCGACATTGGTGCGGAAGCTCAGCACGTGATGGTTGTCCTCGCCGCTCTTCAGCATCTCGACCGCCATGAACGGCGCGTCGTCAACGCGGATGCCGACCTTCTCCACCGGCGTGACCAGGAAATGCTTGTCGCCCTCGCGCTTGAGGATGGTCGAGAACAGCCGGACCAGGGCATGACGCCCGATTGGCGTCCCCATGTAGAACCAAGTACCATCGGAGGCGATTCGAATGTCGAGATCGCCGCAAAACGGCGGATTCCACAGATGCACCGGAGGCAGGCCCTTTTTGGCGCCTTCGGCACTGGCAGCACTTTTGGCAGCGGCAGTCAGCCCCTCAAGACCGCGTTCGGCGCTCTGCCCTTGGTTCGCCATGGTTTGCCCTGACTTTGTCATTTGGCACGATTGGTGCAGGTCTACGTTGTAAGTCGCTGTGCGGTTCCACCCCGGATTAGTCCGGTGTGGAGGTCGCCACTTCGTGATGCCCTACATACCCTTAAGCCGATAAGGTGGGGATAGGTTAATTCAACGAATACATGGCCTTCCTGCAAGTCTAGCATAGGGCCCATGTGATGGCGTGACGGCGCAAGCAAGTGCCCGCGCAAGACGACGACGCAGGAACGTGACGACGCGAGCGAGCCGCGTGGCAGGCTGAAGGAGCGAACGGATGGCGGAGAGTGTCGAGAAACTCGAAGACGGGATCGTCCGTTCGGCCGAGCAGGTGTCGGCCCAGATTCGCGCGGCGAAAGACGCGATCGGATCCGTCATCTTCGGCCAGGACCGCGTGATCGAGAACACGCTGGTCACGATCCTCTCCGGCGGCCACGCTCTGCTGATCGGTGTGCCTGGTCTGGCCAAGACCAAGCTGGTCGAGACGCTCGGCGTCACGCTCGGTCTCGATGCCAAGCGCATCCAGTTCACGCCCGATTTGATGCCGTCCGACATTCTCGGCGCTGAAGTGCTGGACGAGAGCACCGCAGGCAGGCGCGCCTTCCGCTTCATCGCAGGCCCGGTGTTCGCGCAGCTGCTGATGGCCGACGAGATCAACCGCGCCAGCCCGCGCACGCAGTCGGCGCTGCTGCAGGCGATGCAGGAGCAGCACATCACGGTCGCCGGCGCACGTCACGACCTGCCGAAACCGTTCCACGTGCTCGCCACGCAAAATCCGCTGGAGCAGGAAGGCACCTATCCGCTGCCCGAAGCCCAGCTCGACCGCTTCCTGATGGAAATCGACGTCGATTATCCCGATCGCGACGCCGAGCGCCGCATCCTGTTCGAGACCACCGGCGCCGAAGAGACGCTGGCGAAGGGCTCGATGAGCGCGGATGCGCTGATCACCGCGCAGCGGCTGGTGCGCCGCCTGCCGGTCGGCGATTCCGTGGTGGAGGCGATCCTGTCGCTGGTGCGCTCGGCCCGTCCGGGCGAGGAGAGCGGAGAAGCCGGCAAGTTCATCGCCTGGGGCCCCGGCCCGCGCGCCAGCCAATCGCTGATGCTCGCCGTGCGCGCCCGCGCGCTGATCGACGGACGCCTTGCGCCCTCGATCGACGACGTGCTCGATCTCGCTGAACCCATTTTGAAGCACCGCATGGCATTGACGTTCCAGGCGCGCGCCGAGGGGCGCACGATTCCGGACGTGATCAAGCAATTGAAAACACGGATCGGTTGATGGCTGCAGAGACCGGGCACACAGCGAAGGAGATCATCGCGATCCGACGTGCCGATGGCGAAAGCCGTACGCTCGCCGCTTCGCTGCCGCGCCTGGTGCTTGAGGCCCGCCGCATCGCCGCCAACGTCATTCACGGCCTGCACGGCCGGCGCCGCGCCGGCTCCGGCGAGAATTTCTGGCAATACCGCCGCTTCGTCTCGGGCGAGCCGGCGCAGAATGTCGACTGGCGCCGCTCCGCACGCGACGATCATCTCTATGTCCGCGAGCTCGAATGGGAAGCCTCACACACGGTGTGGATCTGGCCCGACCGCTCGCCGTCGATGGCGTTCGCCTCGAAGACCGCGCGTGAGTCCAAACTGGAGCGCACGCTGATCGTCGCCTTCGCGCTGGCCGAGCTGCTGGTCGCGGGCGGTGAACGCGTCGGCATTCCCGGGCTGATGGCGCCGACCACGAGCCGCAGCGTGATCGACAAGATGGCACAGGCGATGCTGCATGACGATGCCGACCGGCTGAGCCTGCCGCCGTCCTTCGTGCCCGCGGCGCTGGCCGAGATCATCGTGCTGTCGGACTTCTGGTCGCCGATCACCGAGATCAGGACGACGCTCGCAGGGCTCTCCGGCTCCGGCGCGCATGGCACGCTGGTGCAGGTCGTCGATCCCGCCGAGGAGACGTTCCCCTATTCCGGCCGCATCGAGTTCGTCGAGCCCGAGGGCTTTGGCGTGATCACCGCCGGCCGCGCCGAGAGCTGGGCGCAGGATTACACCGCGCGGCTCGCGCTGCACCGTGACCAGATCCGTGCCGAGACCTCCAAGCTCGACTGGCTGTTCACGACCCATGCGACCGACCGCTCCGCCGCCGAGTTGCTGCTGTACCTGCATGCGGGCATGCAGGTGAGCAAGTCCGGCGCTCGCGCCACCACGATCAAGGCGGGGCCGGCCGCATGATGGGATTGCCGCTCGCCTTCACCGAACCGCTGCTCCTGATCGGCCTCGTCAGCCTTCCGGTGCTGTGGTGGCTGCTGCGCGTGATGCCGCCGCGGCCGCGCCGGATCGAGTTTCCACCGACGCGCCTGCTGTTCGACATCGCGCCACGGGAGGAGACCCCGTCGCGGACACCGTGGTGGCTGACGGCGCTGCGCCTCCTGGCCGCCGCGCTCGTCATTTTCGCCGCCGCCGGCCCGATCTGGAATCCGCAAGTCGGCGCCGCCGGCAGCAAGGCGCCGCTGATGATCATGCTCGACGACGGCTGGAGCGCCGCATCGAACTGGGATGTCAGGCTGAGGGCCGCGGACGAACTGATCGCCAATGCCGACAACGACCGCCGCGCCATCGCGCTGGTGCCGCTGTCCGAGCCGAACCGCGACATCACCCTGATGCCGGCGGGCGCCGCGCGCGTCGCACTGCGGCAGATCGCGCCGAAGCCCTATTCGATCGATCGCGTCGAAACCCTCGCCGCGGTCGACCGTTTCCTCAAGGCCACCGGCGATTGCGAGATCGCCTGGCTGTCCGACGGCGTCGATACCGGCCGCGGCGACGAGTTCGTGCAGGCCCTCGGCAAGACCATCGGCGATCGCAGCCTGACCGTGTTCGAGGGCGGCACCTCCTCGCCGCTGGCGCTGGTCGCGGCCGAGAACGCCGCCGCCAAGATGACGGTGAAGGTGCTGCGCACCGACAGCGGCATCGCGGTCGGCAGCGTGCGCGCGCTGGACCAGAAGGCCTCGCCGATCGCCGAAGCGCGTTATTCGTTCGGCCCGCAGGACAAGGAGACCGAGGCCTCGTTCGACCTGCCGGTCGAGCTGCGCAACGACATCACGCGGCTCGAGATCACGGGCGAGCGCTCCGCCGGCGCGGTGCAGCTGCTCGACAAGCGCTGGCGCCGCCGCGCCATCGGCATCGTCACCGGCACGACCAGCGAGACCGCCCAGCCGCTGCTGGCACCGACCTTCTATCTCACGCGCGCGCTGGCGCCGTTCGCCGACGTGCGGCTGGCCGACCGCGGCTCGCCGCAGCAGGGCATCACCCAGTTCCTCGACCAGAAGCTGCCGATGATCATCCTCGCCGACGTCGGCACGGTGGCGCCGGAGCTGCGCGATCGCCTCAATGCCTGGGTCGACCAGGGCGGCGTGCTGGTGCGCTTCGCAGGTCCCCGCCTCGCGCAGGCCGAGGACGATCTCGTTCCGGTCAAGCTGCGCAAGGGCGGCCGCACGCTCGGCGGCAGCCTGACCTGGGAAAAGCCGCAGCACCTCGCTTCGTTCACCGCTGACGGACCGTTTGCCGGCGTCGCGGTCCCCAAGGACGTCACCATCAACCGCCAGGTCCTCGCCGAGCCCGACGCCGTGCTCGCCACCAAGAGCTGGGCCTCGCTGGAAGACGGCACGCCGCTCGTCACCGGCGAGCATCGCGGCAAGGGCATCGTCAGCCTGTTCCATGTCAGCGCCGACATGCGCTGGTCGGATCTGCCGATGTCGGGCACCTTCGTCGAGATGCTGCGGCGGATCGTCGACATGTCCGGCTATACCGCCAAGCCCGGCGCAGGCCCTGCCGGCGAAGCCACCACCGAAACGGTCGCGCCGCTGCACATCCTCGACGGCTTCGGCGCGTTCGGCCCGCCGCCGGCGACCGCAAAGCCGCTGCCCGCGGATTACCGCGACCGCGCCACACCCGATCATCCGCCGGGCTTCTATGGTCCGGCTGAAGGACCTCTCGCCGTGAACACGCTTGCCGCCGCCGACCGCATCGCAGCCCTGAACACCGCGAGCCTGCGCGCCCGGCACGCCACCTACACCAATGCCGAGCCGCGCGATCTGCGCGGCTGGCTGCTCTCGACGGCGCTGGCGCTGTTCCTGGTCGACGCCATCATCGTCGCGGTGCTCGGCGGCGCCATCGCCGCGCTGCTGCGCCGGCGCGCCGCGACCGCAGCGATCGTGCTCGGCTTGATGCTGGCCGGCCTGGTGTCGCTCGCGCCGACGCCGTCCTATGCCGACAACGCCTCCGACGAGTTCGCGATGAAGGCGGTGTCGCAGACCCGCCTCGCCTATGTCGTCACCGGCAATGCCGACGTCGATTCCATCGTCAAGGCCGGGCTATCAGGACTGACGCTGTTCCTGGCGCAGCGCACCGCGCTCGAGGCCGGCGATCCCGTCGGCATCGATCCTTCGCGCGACGAGCTCGCCTTCTTCCCGCTGATCTACTGGCCGATCGTGCCCGGCGCGCCCAAGCCGCCGCAGGACGCCATCAACAAGATCGACGCCTATATGAAGCAGGGCGGCACCGTGCTGTTCGACACCCGCGACGCGATCGAGGCGCCGCCCGGCGAGAACGGCGCCGCGCAGACGCCGGGGATGCAGACGCTTCGCCAGATCCTGTCCTCGCTCGACGTGCCCGAGCTCGAGCCGGTGCCGCGCGAGCACGTGCTGACCAAGACCTTCTACCTGCTGCGCGACTTCCCCGGGCGCTTCAACAGCGGCCAGACCTGGGTCGAGAGCCTGCCGCGCGAGGAAGACGACGACAGCGCGCAGCGGCCGGCCCGCGGCGGCGACGGCGTCTCGCCGATCATCATCACCTCGAACGACCTTGCCGGCGCCTGGGCCGTGCGCCCCGACGGTCAGTACATGCTGCCGGTCGCCGGCGGCGACGCCCGCCAGCGCGAATTCGCCTACCGCGCCGGCGCCAACATCGTCATGTACACGCTGACCGGCAACTACAAGGCCGACCAGGTGCACGCACCGGCCCTGATCGAACGGTTGGGGCAATAGGATCAATATGAATTACGGCATCGCGTTCACGCCGCTTGTTCCCGCGATCGTCCTGTGGCTCGCGCTGGCCGCGATCATCGTCATCGCGATCGTGCTGCTGGTGTCGCGGGCGCGCGGCGCAGCCGTGCGCGTGGCGGCGCTGGCGCTGTTCCTGCTGGCGCTCGCCAACCCCTCCTTCACCCGCGAGGACCGCGATCCCCTCACCTCGGTCGCCGCCATCGTCGTCGACAAGAGCCCGAGCCAGAATTTCGGCAACCGCAATCGCGAGGCCGCCCAGGCGCAGGAAGCGCTGGTCGACAGCCTGAAGAAGATCAAGGGCCTCGAGGTCCGCGTCGTCGACGCCGGACAGGCCGACGGCGAGACCGACGGCACCAAGCTGTTCGGCGCGCTCGCATCGGTGCTGGCGGACGTGCCGGTCGACCGCGTCGCCGGCGCGTTCCTGATCACCGACGGCCGCGTCCATGACATTCCCGCAAACGCCGCCGCACTCGGCTTCCAGGCGCCGGTGCACGCGCTGATCACCGGACAGAAGGACGAGCGCGACCGCCGCATCGCGATCACCGCGGCGCCGCGCTTCGGCATCGTCGGGCAGACCCAGACCATCACCTACCGCCTCGACGACCAGGGCGTCTCCGGCGAGCGCGCCAAGGTCACGATCCGCCGCGACGGCGAGGTCATCAACGAGCGCCAGCTGTCGAGCGGCCAGAGCGCCAGCGTCGACGTCGACATCAAGCATGCCGGTCCGAACATCGTCGAGATCGAGGCCTCCCCGCTCGAGCGCGAGCTGACGCCCGTGAACAACCGCGCCGTCGTCTCGATCGACGGCGTGCGCGACAAGCTGCGCGTGCTCTTGGTCTCGGGCGAGCCGCATTCCGGCGAGCGCACCTGGCGTAACCTGCTGAAGTCCGACGCCAGCGTCGATCTCGTGCACTTCACCATTCTGCGTCCGCCGGAGAAGCAGGACGGCACGCCGATCAACGAATTGTCGCTGATCGCGTTTCCGACCCGCGAGCTGTTCCAGCAGAAGATCAACGAATTCCAGCTGATCATCTTCGACCGCTACGCCCGCCAGGGCGTGCTGCCGATCGCCTATTTCGACAACATCGCGCGCTATGTGCGCGCGGGCGGCGCGGTGCTGGTCTCGGCCGGTCCCGACTATGCCTCCAACACCAGCATCTGGCGCACGCCGCTGGATTCGGTGCTGCCGGCCGAGCCGGTCGGCGTGACCGAGAAGCCGTTCTATGCGCATCTGTCCGACATCGGCAAACGCCACCCCGTCACGCGCGGGCTGGAAGGCTCGGCGTTCGAGCCGCCGCACTGGAGCCGCTTCTTCCGCACCGTCGACACCCGCAATGCCGTCAACCCGCCGGTCATGACCGGCGTCGACGGCAAGCCGCTGCTGTTCCTGTCGCGCTTCGGCGAGGGGCGCGTCGCGCTGCTGCTCTCCGACCACATCTGGCTGTGGGCGCGCGGCTATGAAGGCGGTGGCCCGCATCTCGATCTGCTCAGGCGGATGTCGCACTGGCTGATGAAGCAGCCCGACCTCGACGAGGAGGCGCTGCGCCTGCAGGTACAGGGCAAGGATCTCGTCGTGGTGCGCCAGACCATGGCGGACAGCGTCCAGCCGGTCAGCGTCACCTCGCCCTCGGGCGTGTCGCACGATCTGACGCTGAGCCCCGGCGATCCCGGCGAGTGGCGCGCCAGCCTGCCGGCGAGCGAGCTCGGCCTGTGGCAGGCGACCGACGGCACGCTGAAGGCGCTGATCAATGTCGGCCCGACCAATCCGAAGGAATTCTCGGAAGTCACCTCGACCACCGAAACCCTGAAGCCGCTGACGCAGGCGACCGGCGGCAATGCCGTGCGCGTGGCCAGCGGCTCCAGCGTCGAGCTGCCCCGCATCGTGCCGGTACGCTCGGCCAGCATCTTCGCCGGCGACGGCTGGATGGGCGTGCGGATGCGCGACGCCAGCGTCGTGAAGGGCGTCGGCGTGCTGCCGATCTTCGCCGGCCTGATCGGCCTGTTGCTGCTGCTCGGCGCATTCGCCGCCACCTGGGTCCGCGAGGGGCGCTAGTTGCCCGAACGACACATCGGATCGGCTGCCTGCGTGCGCCGGTCCGCTCGCGATTGACATTCGCTAAGCAATGCTGCGATGTTACATTATAACATCGCGACGCCCGGTCGGCGCCTCGCGATGCGGGGTGGCGTTTCCAGATGAAGTGGTTCCGGTCGAATATCAGGCACGGCGCCCGGCTCGCTTTGTTCGCGATGCTGGTGCAGCTCGCGCTGACCTTCGGCCACAGCCATTGGTTCGCCCAGGCGACGTCTCTCGCCCAAGCCTCGCTGCAGCAATCAGCCTCGGTCGAGAAGCAATCGCCTGCGGGTCCCGACCGCGAGCAGCCGGGCGACGACAATTGCGCGATCTGCGCAGTGGTCGCGATGGCCGGTACCGTCGTGTTCGCGACGCCGCCTTTGCTGTTGCTGCCGCAGGCGATCGACCTGCTCTATCGCACCACCGATGCCGAATTCGCTCACTTGAGTTCGGCCAGCACGGGCTTCCAGCCCCGCGCCCCACCCGCGTCCTGACCTCCAACGCTTGATCACACCTGGGCACGCGCCCGGGAACCGTTGAAGTCGAATTCCGTCGCGCTGCGACGGCAGGCCGCCTCCGATCAGCAAAAATCTTCCGGACGGCGCCTGACTGGAATCAGGACCATGTCATTTGAATTGCGACGCGTGCAGCGTCTCGGCGGAGCGAGCCTGCTCCTGCTCGGCGCCGCCGCCACGTCCGCGTTGGCCCAGGAATCTGCAAAACCGCCTGCACCGCAGCCCGCACAACAGACGGCACAGGACAACTCGTCGACCGAGATCCCGTCCGTCACCGTGACGGCCCCGAGCCCGATCGTGCGCCGGGCGGTGGTGCCGACGCGCAGTCCGGTCCGCACCACGCGAACCGCCCGCGTGCGCAGCCAGCAACCTGCGCCCGAAGCGGCACCGGCGGCGGCAGCCGCAGCAGCAGCCGCTACGCCCCAGCGGGGCGTGCTGCCGATCGTCACCAATCAATTCGCCACCGTCACCGTGGTGCCGAACGAGGAAATTCGCCGCGAGGGCGGCGGCCAGCTCGGCGACCTCCTGTTCTCAAAGCCCGGCATCACCGGCTCGAGCTTCGCGCCCGGCGCCTCCAGCCGGCCGATCATCCGGGGCCTCGACGTCAACCGCGTCGGCATCGTCGAGAACGGCACCAATTCCGGCGGCGCCTCCGACCTCGGCGAGGATCATTTCGTCCCGATCGATACGCTCGCGACCAACCAGGTCGAGGTGGTGCGCGGCCCGGCCGCGCTGCGCTACGGCTCGACCTCGATCGGCGGCGTCGTCAGCGCCACCAACAACCGCATTCCGGACGCGCTGCCGTCCTGCGCGCCGTCGTTCCAGACCTACGGTCTGCCGACCAAGGCGCCGCTCGCGACCGCAACGACCTCGCCCTGCGTCACCGCCGAGACGCGGACCGCATTCAGCTCGGTCGATCGCGGTGTCGAGAGCGGCGTGCTGCTCGACACCGGCGGCGGCAATTTCGCCTTCCACGCCGACGCCTATGGCCGCACGAGCTCGGACTACAACATCCCGGGCTATCCCTATCTCAACGACCCGTCGCGTCCCGTGAACGGCCGCCAGCCGAACTCGGCGGCCCGGTCGGACGGCGCCTCGATCGGCGGCTCCTACTTCTTCCAGGGCGGCTATATCGGCGCGTCGATCACGCAGAACGACTCGCTCTACCACATCCCCGGCATCGACGGCGCCGACCACCAGACCCGGATCGACGGCCACCAGACCAAGATCAACGTCAAGGGCGAGTACCATCCGGACGCGACCGCGATCGACACCGTCCGCTTCTGGGCCGGCGCGACCGACTACCGGCACAACGAGATCGGCCTTGCCGATCCCGCCGATCTCAACAGCGACGGCATCCGCCAGACCTTCACCAACAAGGAGCAGGAGATCCGCACCGAGGTGCAGCTGATGCCGTTCAACGCGCGCTTCGCCGAGGTGACGACGGCGCTGGGCTTCCAGGTCGGCCATCAGGAGCTGACCGCGCCGAGCCCCGACAATCCCGGCTCACTGTTCAACGGGTTGTGGGACCCGAACAACAACACGCGCGTTGCCGGCTACGCCTTCAACGAGTTCAAGTTCACGGAGGCGACGCGGGCGCAGATCGCCGGCCGCATCGAGCATGTCGAGTTGCACGGCACCACGCCGAACTTCCCGGCGGATTATCTCCCCGACGGCACGCCGCAGGTGGCCATCGCGCGCAATCCGTCGTTCACGCCGAAGAGCGGCAGCATCGGCTTGCTGCAGGACCTGCCCGGCGGCATGGTCGGCAGCATCACCGCCCAATATGTCGAGCGCGCGCCGAAGGCGGCCGAGCTGTTTTCACGCGGCGCACACGATGCGACCGCGACCTTCGACATCGGCAATCCGAACCTGAAGATCGAGACCGCGAAATCGGTCGAGCTCGGCGTGCGCAAGGCGACGGGCCCGTTCCGCTTCGAGGCTACCGTCTACTACACGCATTTCGACAATTTCATCTATCGCCGTCTCACCGGCGTGATGTGCGACGAGGATTTCGACTCCTGCGGCACTCCGGGCGCCGAGCTGAACCAGGCGGTCTATTCACAGGCCAACGCCAACTTCCGCGGCGGCGAATTCCAGTCGCAGCTCGACATCGGCGCATTCCGGGGCGGTATCTGGGGCATCGAGAACCAGTTCGACGTGGTCCGCGCCACCTTTACCGACGGCACCAACGTGCCGCGTATTCCGCCGGTGCGATTGGGCGGCGGCGCGTTCTGGCGCGACGACAACTGGCTGATGCGCATCAATTTGCTGCACGCCTTCGCGCAGAACAACGTCGCCGTGATCGCGGAGACGCCGACGGCGGGCTACAATCTGCTGAAGGCCGAGGTGAGCTACAACACCAAGCTCGATCCGCGTCAGTTCGGCGCGCGCGAGATGACGGCCGGCATCGTCGGCAACAATCTCCTCAACGCGAACATCCGCAACTCCGTGTCCTACACCAAGGACGAGGTGCTGTTGCCCGGCATCGGCGTGCGAGCATTCGCGAACTTCAAGTTCTAGGCTTGAACCTGTCGGGGCCTGCGGGCCCCGACATATGCGGTGGGCCGTAGCCCGGATGGAGCGCAGCGAAATCCGGGACAGTGCATCCGCGGCAACAGGTTTCCCGGATTGCGTGGAGCCTGTCATCGGGCGGCGCTTCGCGCCGACCCGTTGGCTCCATCCGGGCTACGGGCTCCAAGACCTACGAAGGCGTCAGCCGCTTCTCGAAGCGCCATTGGTCGACGGGGAAAGGTCCGTTCGACGTCTCCGACATCATCACGAAACTGCCGGCGTTGCGCCAGCCGCTCTTCTCGTAGAACCGCGCGGCGCGATCGTTGCCGATGGCGCAGGCCAGCCACGCCAGCTCGACTCCGCGCGCGGCGAGGCGCGCCTCTGCGTCGGCGATCAGCGCCGTGGCAACACCCGTACCGTGCGCCTGCGACGACACGAAGAGCTGGTACAGTTCGTCAGCCCTGATGGCGCAGAAGCCGAGCGGTGCGCCGGCCGGGCCGGCAACGCTGATGTTGGGCAGCATGACCGCGAGACGATCGCGAAAGCTTGCGAGCGTGCGCAGGCGAACCAGCTCGGCTGGCGCGAGCGCGGCGTGCGACCCATGCCAGGCATCGTGCCATACCTGTGCGAGATGATCGATCTCACCGGCGTCCGCGGGCCGCACCTGCATGGTCGAAACTCCGTGTGAAAACGATGTAGCCCGGATGAGCGAAGCGACATCCGGGAAACCTGTCGCGACAGAGGCACCGTCCCGGATATCGCTTCGCTCATCCGGGTTACGAAAGACGTGCACTACCCCGCGCGTGCCATGCTCCAATCCGGGGCGACCGCTCCCGACACGCCCTCGAACGCGCCGTCGACGAGCTCGAACACCAGCACGCGCGCGGCATCGACCGGGCCCGGCATGATGACGCGGCCCTTCGGCACCTGCTTGAAGCCGACGCGGCTGTAATAGGGCTCGTCGCCAACCAGCAGCACGAGGCGGTGCCCCCTCTCCTTCGCGTCCTTCAGCGCCCGCTCCATCAGGACACGGCCGATGCCGCGGCTGCGGAACGGCGGCTCGACGGTGAGCGGGCCGAGCATCAGCGCCTTGGTGTCGCCGATCAGGATCGGCAATTGCCTGACCGAGCCGACCAGCAGCGTGCCGATGCGCGCGGTAAAGGAGACGTCGAGCAGATGGTCGACATGCTCGCGGATCCGGTAGGCGCTGAGCACGAAACGGCCGGGGCCGAAGGTACGTTCGTGCAGCCGTTCGATCGCCTGGGCGTCGCCGACGGCTTCGGGAAGGATGGTGAGCGAGAGATCGGTCATGGAGGCATGCGTCTTCGAGCGAAATGGACCCGGGTTCGCGTCAGGAAAACGCGTCAATTCGGGATGCGGGATATCATCTCGGGGGCCCGCGGTCCATCGGCCACATGAACCTCCTTGGCCGGGCCGCGCGTGAAAACGGCGGCGAACAGCATGGTCCAGAACGACAGCATCAGGACGGGGATGATGTAATACTGCGTGAACACCGGATGCGTGGCGAAGAACGCCAGATTCAGCGCCAGATTGCCACCGACCAGCAGAGTGAGCTGCCTGACGCCGGCATGATTCGCGATACGCCACAGCAACGGAGTCCAGATACAGGCGACCACGATCAACGGGAACTGGGGGTCGCTGAGATAGGCGCGCAGGACGGCGGGATCCAGACTCGGTGGGGCCGTGTCCTGGCCGCCATAGGCCGAGACCAGCGGATTGCCTGAATTGACGAGATTCGCCGCAAACACCGGCAGCATGCCCACGAGGAACGCAAGGCCGAGCGTCAGGCCTGCCGCGAAGGTCTCGCGGTTGCGCCCGACCAGGAAAGACACTCCGAAGAAAAGGAAATAGCCGGCCGCAAGAACGACATTGGCGATTCGGAAGCTCGCGGACAGGCCGAGCAGAACGCCGACGGCCGCGATCATCAGCAGGCGTCGGCGATCATCGCCGACGAACAATCGCGCCGTGCACAGACCCACCAGCGCGCAGACGACCATCGTCGGTGCCATCGAATAGCTCGCCTTGGCCGGATTGATCATGAAGTAGATCGAGGCCGCACCGAACACTGCAGCGAGCGCCAGCGATGCGGATTCTCGCGCCCGCCACAGGCCGTACAGCGCAAAGCCGGCGATGATCAGATTGGCCAGCACATAGAGCGGAACGACCTGAAAGCCTTCGGGGAACAGCGCCAGCACGAAGCCGGTGCCCGGCGGCGGCGTCATCACCCGTTTGCTGCCGTCCGCGGTCTCGGTATGGCAGGGCGCCTTGGTCGGCTCGTTCCATTCGGCAAAAGCGATGCTGCGCAGCTTGCCGGCGAGATAGCCGTCGGTTTCCCTGGCGAGGCTGGTATCGAGACCGTGCCAGCCGAAGCGCTGGAACAGATGCGCCTGCCGCAGATAACAGATGTCGTCATAGACGCCCCGGCTCTCGCTCCACTGCGAGATGAGGCGGACGTTGTTGGCCAGGATCGCCAGAATCAAAAGCGAAAAAAATACTTTAACAGCTTTCATGGACGCCTGCAGGGCGAGTCGCCCCAGCTTGAAATGGGCTCTGCCGCCTGTACAGGAAAAGCAGCGGCAAGTATAGCAAGGCTGGGCTTTCGGGGGCGGAGCGGCCGTGACCAATCGGGAATTGGGTTCGACCGATAATTGCAGTTCTGCACAGCACGCAGGCGCGCCGCGGATTCTGCTCGTCATTCCCTGTCTCAACGAGGAGGCCTCGATCGGCGGTCTCCTGGACGAGATCGCGGCGACGGGCTGCCATTACCACACGCTGGTCGTCGACGACGGCTCGTCGGATGCGACGGCTGCGGTGGCGAGCCGCCGATCGCCCGTCGCGCGCCTTGCACAGAATCTCGGCATCGGCGGCGCGGTGCAGACCGGCATCAAATACGCAGCGCGCCAGGACTTCGATTTCTGCATCCAGATCGACGGCGACGGCCAGCATGATCCGCGCGCCATCGCAACGCTGCTGAACGCCTATCGCAAGCAGCCGAGCAACATCACCATCGGCAGCCGCTTCATCGACAATTCCGGGTTCGGCTCGACGCGGCTGCGACGCGCCGGCATCAGGCTCATCGCGCTCGCGCTCAACAGTCTCTTTCGCGGCGGCGGCCGCATCACCGATCCGACCAGCGGCATGCGGCTGCTCGACCGCTCCGCCATCGCCTTCTTCGCCAAGGCCTATCCGACGGATTTTCCCGAGCCGATCTCGCTGGCCTGGGCGATGCGCGCAGGCCTCACCGTGAGCGAGGTCCCGGTCGAGATGCGCCCGCGCGAGACCGGCGTCAGCTCGATCGACGGACTGAAGTCGGCGAGCTACATGGTCCGCGTGCTCGGCTACATCCTGCTCGCGCGTCTGAGGTCGTCATGACGCTGCGCCGATTTTCGATCCTGTCATCCATTGAACACAGAGAGGAGGCGCCATGACAAACGTCCTTCCAAGCGCAGAGACGATCGTCGTCATCTCCGCCTTCGCACTGATCTACATGCTGGTGCTGCTGAAGAAGACGCTGCAGGGGAAGTTCGATCTCTACGACTTCCTGATGCTGTCCATGGTGGCGATCATCCCGGCGGGCTTCACGCTGTTTCCGCGGCTGGGCTATCTCGTCAGCCATCTGACCGGCGTGGTGTTTCCGTTCGTCGTGATGTTCGGCGCGCTGTTCCTGGTGGTGTTCGCGTTCATGCACAACATGACGGCGCGGCTGCACAAGCTGGAGCGGCAGAACTGCGCGCTGATCCAGGAGCAGAGCCTGCTGGCGCTGGAGCTGCAGGCCAAAGAGAGCAACGGGTCCGGCGGCTGACCCTTACCGCCACGTCGCGGTCAGCGGCTTGCCGTCCAGCACCTCGGCGAGCCGCAGCCGCGTTCCTTGCGTGGTCCCCTCGGGCAGCGCCGTGATCGCGAAGAAGCCGCATTCGACGATCTCGTGGTTGGGCTCAGGGACGCGCTCCTGCTTGAACTGCCTGACGACGTAGACCGCGACATGGTCGCGGCGGGAGACGTGGCTGTTGAGGAAGATGCCGTGCAGCACGGCCTCGCCGGTGAGGTCGATATCGCCCTCCTCCTTGAGCTCGCGCCGCATTGCCTGCTCCATGCTCTCGCCGAGATCGACGCCGCCGCCGGGCAGATACCAGCCGGCGACGTAACTGTGCCTGACCAGGAACACCCTGTTCTCGGCATCGAGCACCACGGCGCGAACGCCGAGGGTCATTCCGCGCACCAGCAGGAACCAGGCGTGGAAGATCCGCCGCAGCAGCGGCTCGAATTTCTGTCGCACCCGGTTCAGACGATTCCCCATCAGGCTCTCTCAAGTCCCCTCTTCAGGCTTTGCGCGAGGCTCTGCTCGAGGCTCTGCTTGAGGCTTGGCTTGCGCAGTCCGCGCGACCTTGCCATTACAGCGCAGCAATAGCGAGGCAATCGCGCGTCATGGCCCCCTTCACGCTCGCCCATCTGTCCGATCCGCATCTGCCGCCTCTGCCGAAGCCGCGGCTGATCGAGCTCGCCGGCAAGCGCGCGCTCGGCTACGTCAACTGGACGCGCAACCGCCACAAATACCAGCGCCGCGAGGTGCTCGATGCCCTCGTCACCGATGTGAAGGCGCAGACGCCGGACCACATCGCGGTGACAGGCGATCTCGTCAACCTTGCGCTGGAGGCGGAGTTCGCGCCGGCGCGCGCCTGGCTCGACGGCGTCGGCCCGCCCGACCGCGTCACCACGATTCCCGGCAATCACGACGCCTATGTCCGCGCCACCTTCCACCGCTTCGGCGAGACCTTTGCGCCCTACCTCACGGGCGACGACGGCCGCATCGGCTTTCCCGTCGTGCGACGGCGCGGGCCGCTCGCGCTGATCAGCCTGTCCACAGCGGTGCCGACCCCGCCGCTGATGGCAACCGGCACGCTCGGGCCCGATCAGCTCGCAGCGCTCGAACAGGTCCTCGACCGGCTCGCCGCCGAAGACGTCTTCCGCGTGCTGCTGGTGCATCATCCGCTGAAGTCCAAAGCACGCCAGAAGCGGCTGACTGATTCCGCCGACCTGCTGGCGCTGCTCAAGCGCCACGGTGTCGAGCTGATCCTGCACGGGCACGACCACATTCATTCGACGATGTGGTTCGAGGGCCCCAACGGCAACATTCCCGCGATCGGCGTGCCGTCGGCCTCCGCGCTCGCGCACGGGCACTATCCGGCGGCGGCGTATAATCTGTTCAGAATCGAGAAGGACAATGCCGGCTGGCGCTGCGAGCAGACGGTGCGCGGGCTTGGAGCCGGGTTTCAGATCCAGCAGATCAAGCATGTGAGGTTGATTTGATTCCACCGTCATTGCGAGCCACCGGGTCCGCGCAGCGCGCGGCCCGATGACAGGCTCCGCGAAGTAATCCAGAGTGCCTCTTCGGAGACAGTCGGATTGCTTCGTCGCTTCGCTCCTCGCAATGACGAGATAGCCCGTAGCCCGGATGGAGCGCAGCGTAATCCGGGACAGCACATCTGCAGTGGCCGGTTTCCCGGATTGCGTGGAGCCTGTCATCGGGCGGCGCTTCGCGCCGACCCGTTGGCTCCATCCGGGCTACGAGACCTTCCGGGACGCGACGCCTCACCAGCTCCGCAAGACCGCGACCGCCGCAAGTCCAAACAACGCGCCAGCACCGAGCACGAATCCGAACACGAACGGCCAGACGCGCGAGCGGCGCGGCGGCGCGGCGGCCGGGGCTTGCGGCTCGGGCGGGACCACCATCGCGCGCTCGCGCTCGACGATGCGGCGGGCGACGTAGTCGGTGACGGCCTCGACGATCACGGCGGTGTCGTGCGATTCGGCGAACACGATGCGGCCGAAGCGGGTGTCCTGGACGAAGCGGTACTGCCGCTTGTCGCGCCCCATCATGATGTGGGCGACGACGTCGATCCAGAGTCTGGGCGTATCGCCCTGGCTGATGCCGCGGTCGAACAGGTCGATCTGGTCCGGCACCTGGGCGAACAGCGGATCGAGCGCGTCGTTGAGGATCTCCAGCCGCGCCACCTCGGCATCGCGCAAATCGACGACCACACCGGTCCGGTCGGCGGCCTCGATTCGGGCGCGCAACAGCGCATCGCGCAGCCGTACCGGGCGCGGCTGGCTGGGATGGGTCCCGCTGGTCTCGGGCTCTGACATTGTCGGCCTCATCCTGAATTGCTGACGTTAACCTATCAGCAACCACCACGTCCGCAAAGGGCCTACAATTCCAGATACTTACAGCGCCCACAGGGGCGTCATCTGTGCCAAAAACAGACGATCCCACCCAGGCAGCGCCTGGATGGGACCCTCCGTCCTTGGACGTCTTCTTGATTCAGGTGGGCGGCCGGGCCCTTAGGCCGAGACGCGCGACGGCTCTTCCACGATCGAGAAGCGGACGCCGGCCTTGTGGCGGCTCTCTTCCGACACTTCCTTCCAGCAGTCCTCGGCTTCCTTGCGGGACTTGAAGGGGCCTTTGACCTGAGCGGAGCCTTCCACGAGCTTGTGGAAGTTCATCGAGCCGAACTCGCCGCCGATCACCCAGAAATTGCTGCCTTTGGTCATTGTCAGTCTCCTCTCGAAGCGCGTGTGCGTTAGCCGAACTGGTTCATCGTGTTGTGGGCGCCGCCCGCCTTGAGGGCAGCTTCACCCGCGAAGTATTCCTTGTGGTCGTCGCCGATGTCGGAGCCGGCCATGTTCTGATGCTTGGCGCAGGCGATGCCCTGACGGATCTCCTGGCGCTGCACGTTCTTGACGTAGCCGAGCATGCCCTGCTCGCCGAAATATTCCCTGGCGAGGTTGTCGGTGGACAGCGCGGCCGTGTGATAGGTCGGCAGCGTGATCAGGTGGTGGAAGATGCCGGCGCGCTTGGCCGAATCCGCCTGGAAGGTCCGGATGCGCTCGTCGGCTTCGATCGCCAGCGGCGTATCGTCGTATTCCGGCTTCATCAGCTCGGCGCGGTTGTACTTGCTGACATCCTTGCCGGCTTCCTTCATCGCGTCGTAGACCTGCCAACGGAAGTTGATGGTCCAGTTGAACGACGGCGAGTTGTTGTAGGCCAGCTTCGCGTTCGGAACCACCTTGCGGATCCGGTCGACCATCTTGGCGATCTGCTCGATATGCGGCTTCTCGGTCTCGATCCAGAGCAGGTCGGCGCCGTTCTGCAGCGAGGTGATGCTGTCGAGCACGCAGCGGTCCTCGCCCGTGCCGGGACGGAACTGGTAGAGGTTCGAGGGCAGCCGCTTCGGACGCATCATCTTGCCGTTGCGGTTGATGATGACGTCACCGTTGCGGGCGTTCTCCGCGGTGACTTCCTCGCAGTCGAGGAAGCTGTTGTACTGGTCGCCGATGTCGCCCGGCTTGTGGCTGACGGCGATCTGCTGCGTGAGGCCGGCGCCGAGCGAGTCGGTGCGGGTCACGATGACGCCGTCTTCGACGCCGAGCTCGAGGAAGGCGTGGCGGCAGGCGCGGATCTTCGCGATGAACACCTCGTGCGGCACGGTGACCTTGCCGTCCTGGTGGCCGCACTGCTTCTCGTCCGAGACCTGGTTCTCGATCTGCAGCGCGCAGGCGCCCGCCTCGATCATCTTCTTGGCGAGCAGATAGGTCGCCTCGGCGTTGCCGAAGCCCGCGTCGATGTCGGCGATGACGGGGACGACATGGGTCTGGAAGTTGTCGATCTTCTCGATCAGCTCCTTCTCGCGGGTCTTGTCGCCTTCCTTCCGCGCCTTGTCGAGCAGGCGGAAGATGTCGTTCAGCTCGCGCGAGTCGGCCTGACGCAGGAAGGTGTAGAGCTCCTCGATCAGGGCCGGCACCGAGGTCTTCTCGTGCATCGACTGGTCGGGCAGCGGGCCGAACTCGGAGCGCAGCGCGGCGATCATCCAGCCGGAGAGGTAGAGATAGGTGCGATCGGTCTTGCCGCCGAAGTGCTTCTTGACCGAGATCAGCTTCTGCTGAGCGATGAAGCCGTGCCAGCAGCCCAGCGACTGGGTGTACTTGGTCGGATCGTTGTCATAGGCGGCCATGTCGGCCCGCATCAGCGCCGCGGTGTAGCGGGCGACGTCGAGGCCGGTCTTGAAGCGGTTCTGCAGGCGCATGCGCGCGACGGCCTCGGCCGACACCCCGTTCCAGGTCGGCTGGGTCTTGAGGAGCGCCTGCGCTGCCTCGATCTCGCTCTGGTACGAGGACGGACCCTGAAGGGTGTTGATGCCACGGGGCTGGTAGTTCATGTGCCTGATCCTTCTCGCTGACGATGGCGATGGCTTGCCATCGACATTTTTGACAGTGCATTGCGAAATGCGTGTCCTGAGCTAAACGCGAGAAAGGGAAGTTCGTATAGAGGCCTTGTATTTGAATGGTGATGTCATGTAACATCAGAACATGTAATAGATGTTATTTTGTAAATTTTGTAAAAATATAGGTCAGAAAAGCTGACCTTGATGCTGCTGGAGACCTGAAAATGCCCGCCGAATCCGGGAAGAAACTGTTCGTCGGCCCGCGCTTCCGGAGGATCCGGCAGCAATTGGGGCTGTCGCAGACCCAGATCGCCGAGGGGCTCGGGATCTCGCCGAGCTACGTCAATCTGATCGAGCGGAACCAGCGTCCGGTGACGGCGCAGATCCTGCTGCGGCTGGCGGAGACCTACGACCTCGATCTGCGCGACCTCGCCACCGCCGACGAGGACCGCTTCTTTGCCGAGCTGAACGAGATCTTCTCCGATCCCCTGTTCCGCCAGATCGACGTTCCCAAGCAGGAACTGCGCGACCTCGCCGAGCTCTGCCCCGGCGTCACTCATGCGCTGCAGCGGCTCTATGCGGCCTATACCGAGGCGCGCCAGGGCGAGACGCTGGCGGCCGCGCAAATGGCCGACCGCGACGTCGGCACGCGCTATGAGGCCAATCCGGTCGAGCGCGTGCGCGAGCTGATCGAGGCCAACCGCAATTATTTTCCGGAGCTCGAGCAGGCCGCGGAGACTCTGCGCGACGAGCTCAACGTGCCGGCCGAAGAGCTCTATGCGGCACTGGCCGCGCGCCTGCGCGAAAAGCACTCGATCCAGACCCGCATCATGCCGGTGGACGTGATGCGCGAGACGCTGCGGCGCTTCGACCGCCATCGCCGCCAGCTCCTGATTTCGGAACTGGTCGATCCGCCCGGCCGCGCGTTCCAGCTCGCTTTCCAGCTCGGGCTTGGTGAATGCGCGCAAGCCCTGGAGACCATCATCGGCCGCGCCGGCCCGCTCGACGATGCACCGCGCCGGCTGTTTCGCATCACGCTCGGCAATTATTTCGCAGCCGCCGTGATGATGCCCTACCCGGCGTTCCTCGCCGCCGCGGAAGCGCTCAGCTACGACATCCACGTGCTGGCGCAGCGTTTCAATTCCGGCTTCGAGCAGGTCTGCCACCGCCTCACCACGCTGCAACGGCCGAACGCGCGCGGCATTCCGTTCTTCCTGCTGCGCGTCGACAATGCCGGCAACGTCTCCAAGCGCTTCTCCTCCGGCACGTTCCCGTTCTCGAAGTTCGGCGGCACCTGCCCGCTCTGGAACGTGCACTCGACTTTCGACACGCCGGACCGCCTGCTCAAGCAGGTGATCGAGCTCTCCGACGGCACGCGCTATTTCTCGATCGCGCAGATGGTGCGCCGGCCCGTCGCGCCGCACCCGCTGCCGCAGCCGCGCTTCGCCATCGGCCTCGGCTGCGAGATCCGCCACGCCGCCCGCCTGACTTACGCCGCCGGCATGGATCTGGAGAAGACCGAGGGCACGCCGATCGGCGTCAACTGCCGCCTCTGCGAGCGCGAGAACTGCGCCCAGCGCGCCGAGCCGCCGATCACGCGCACGCTGATTTTGGACGAGACGACGCGAAGAGTGAGCTCGTTCGCGTTCTCGAATGCGCGGGAGTTGTGAGGGGGGGCGCGTTTTGCGAAAGGCACGCGCTCCGCACACAACTGTCATTCCCCGCGAAGGCGGGGAATCCAGTACGCCGCAGCCCATCGGCTCCATCATCACTGTCACGGAGTACTGGATCGCCCGGTCGAGCCGGGCGATGACAGCGGAGAGTGTGGGCCTACGCCAGCGTATGCACGATCACCGGCCCGGCCGCCGCGCTGGCATGCCCCGCGAGCAGTGGGGCCAGATCCTTCTCGATCCAGGCGATGGCGCGCTTGTTCGCTTCCTCGGCCTGCTCGAACTTGTCGAAGATCGAGATCGCGGTGACGGTGTCGTCGCCGGCATAGACGACGTAATAGGCGCGGAAACCGTCGACGTCGCTGATGATCGGAACGGCGCCGTCCTTGATGCGACGCGCCAGCTCTTCGGCGCTCCCGCTCTTGGCCTTGGCCTGACGGATGGCGGCATACATGGCATCCTCCCTTCCGGCTTATGATGTGGGGCCTGGTGGCCCGAGGTGATGTTACGCCGAAGCGCGCCGCCGATCCATGCTTGGTTAACCCGCCCCTAATCCGCCCGCGCGTTCTGCAACCAACGGTTAAGCACGCCTCAACATCGCTGCCCTAGTCTCGCCCCACTCACTTTTCGCAAACAACGGCAGCCTATCCTGCGGCGTGAAGTGACATCAGGGGGTTCATCATGCGCATTGCGTTGCTGCTGACCGCGACCATCGTCGGCGCGCTTTTCGCCAGTCCGTCCAATGCCGGCTCGCCGGAGGCCGCCAGCCAGCCGCTGCCGCCGGGCTTCCAGAGCTATCGCGGCTACATGTTCGACCTCACGGAGAATTCCGACCGCAAGGACGTCGACAAGCTCAAGGAGAATCTGAAGCAGCAGATCGACGTCGTCGAAGGCGTCGGCCTGTCGCCGCGCGTGCTGCGCTTCTTCCACACCGTTCCGATCGTCGCGAGCGAGCTGGCCTGCCTCGACGAAGGCGCCGCGACCGCGTGCTACGGCCGCGTCACGCCCGACATCCAGCGCACCGCGCCCCGCACGCTGACGGTCTGGGACCCCGGCAAGCAGCGCTGGACCAATCCGAACGCGGTCGACCTCGCGGTCGATTCCGGGCTCGGCGTGATCATGCTGCGCCCGGACATGCGCTACGAGAAGGAAGCCGTGCTGCTGCATGAGCTGCTGCACGCCTATCATGCGCGGCTCTTGCCGGACGGCTACGCCAACAAGGGCGTGATCGGCTATTACGCCTATGCCAAGTCCAAGGACCTGCTGCCCAAGGAAGCCTACGCGCTGAAGAACCCGATGGAGTTCTTCGCCGTGACCGCCAGCGTCTTCCTGGCCGGCAAGAGCGAAGTCCACGATCCCAAGTCGCGCGAGGCGCTCAAGGAGAAGATGCCGGACTATTACAAATATCTGGTCGGCGTGTTCGGCTTCGACCCCGATCCAGCCGCATCGAGCGGCCCGGTCGCCTCGCTGAAATAAGGCGGGCAGCAAGCCGCCAAAAGCCGCGCGAAAAGCGCGGCTTTTTTGTTTTGGGAAGCTGCGGATGACGGGCGGCCGGGAATTGCCAAGGCGGGGCCCGATCTGCATAGTCCCGCCCGCATCGATACCTGTTTTCAAGAGGATAGAAGAACATGGCGGACGCCGACCTGGATGTCGTGATCCGGCAACTGGCCAGACAACTGCAGACGGGCCTGATGACCCGCGCCAAGGAGCGGCGGGATCGCTTCAGCGGCCTCGCGGCCAAGGCCAAGGGCAAGGAGACCGGCGACCGCTTCAAGATGATGGCCAAGGCCACCATGGAGCAGGCCACCGCCGCCGCTAGGCGCCTGCAGATGTCCGCCGACAACGTCGCCGACAGCTACGCCCGCGCCATGCGCCTCGCCGCCAGCACGCCGATCGAGGTGAAGGCGGAGAAGAAGGCGAAGCCTGAGAAGAAAGCCAAGCCGGAGAAGAAGGCCAAGGCGAAGAAGGCGAAAGCCAAGAGGGCGAAGTAGCTGCCGCTCGCGCCTTCCCTCACCTTCTCGGCGCCGACACCTGGGTCGGCTCGGCGCTGATCAGCTCGGCGAGCTTGGCGCGGGCGGCATCGCGGGTGCGGGCGTCCTTGCCGGCCGGCAGCGCCAGCGCGGCTTCGAAATCGGCGCGCGCATCGTCGGCCTGGCCGCGGGCGAGGAACGCGAGGCCCCGGTCGAGCCGGGCCTGCGCATCCGAGGGGTCGAGACGGATCGCCGTGTTGTAGCTCAGGATGGCGCGATCGAGATCGCCGGTGCCGGCGAGCGCCAGGCCGCGCTGGTGATAGGGCGCGGCGAGCTTGGGATCATGCGCGATCGCCTCGTCGTAATCCTCGATGGCGAGCTCGAGATCGCCGTTCTGCCGGCGCGCCATCGCGCGGTCGCGATAGAGCGAGGCACGGTTGGGATTGAGATGGATGGCCTCGTCGAAATCCGCGATCGCCCGCCGCCAGTCGCCATGGCGCAGCGCGATCCGGCCGCGCCCTTCATAGGCAAAGGCGATCAGCGAGCCGCGCAGCGGCGAGAAGCCGATGACCGCCGAGCAGATGTCGGGCTCGTCCTCGTCCCCGCAATTGACGACCGTATGCGTGGACAGCCCGATGAGCACGCCCGCAACGATCAAGAATGGTACGACGGCCCTTTTCATCTTCGGCGGTGACCGGCGTTGCGCCGGCCACGCATCCCCTTTCGAAGAAACACTCACGCCGAGGTGTTAACACCGGGCGGGACCGCCTTGTGTGCGCCAGGTCACAAAGCACGGCGCGAATTCCGGCCGGTTCCATCAGCCCCAGGGACCCCGCGTGGGGCCACGCGACGGACCGTTTGAGGACGAGCGGCCCCACGGGCCCTGCGGCGGGTAATTCTCGTTGGCGCCGACCGACGGTGCCGCATGCGCGCCGAGCTCGGCCGCGAGCTGCTGGAGCGCGGCGATGCGGTTCTGCGTCGAGGGATGGGTGGCGAACAGATTGTCCACGCCATGGCCCGACAGCGGATTGATGATGAACATGTGCGCGGTGGCGGGATTGCGCTCGGCATCATAGTTCGGCACCTGATGCGCGGCGCCCTCGATCTTCACCAGCGCCGAGGCCAGCCACATCGGCTGTCCCGCGATGCGCGCCCCGAGATTGTCTGCGGCATATTCGCGGGTGCGGCTGATCGCCATCTGCACCAGCATGGCGCCGAGCGGGGCGAGGATCATCATCAGGATCGAGCTGACGATGCCCGGGCCGTTGTTGTTGTCGCGGTGCCCGCCGAAGAACATGCCGAACTGCGCCAGCATCGAGATCGCGCCCGCGATGGTCGCCGTGATCGTCATCAGCAGCGTGTCATGATTCTTGATGTGCGCGAGCTCGTGCGCGATCACGCCGGCGAGCTCCTCGCGGCTGAGCTGGTTCATCAGGCCGACGGTCACGGCGACCGCGGCATTCTCGGGATTGCGCCCCGTTGCAAACGCGTTGGGCTGCGCCTCGTCCATCACGAACACGCGCGGCATCGGCAAGCCCGCGCGGCCGGCAAGCTCGGCAACGAGCCCGACCAGCTCCGGCGCGCTGTGGCGGTCGACCTCATGGGCGCCGTACATCGAGAGCACGGCGCGATCGGAGTTCCAGTAGGTGAAGATATTGGTCGCGGCGGCAATGACGAGCGCGATCATGGCGCCCGAGGCACCGCCGATCAGATAGCCCACGCCCATGAACAGGGCGGTGAGGCCTGCAAGCAGCATTGCGGTACGCAGATAGTTCATGGCCGTCTCCTGGGGCGGCCGCGGGCAAACCTCTGGCCGGCGCACTTCAAGTGGGGATGACCCCGGCCCGGGCGCAAGGTTTCAAGGTGCGTCGCGGAGCCGCGGCACTGGTTTGAGCCAGATCATTCCATTAAACTTCGACGAGAATCCGAGCGGGGATGGCCTGTTTTTGGATTGCGCTTCGCTCCATCCGGGCTACAGGGCGTAATCCGGGTGAAGTTCCCGCGCTCATCGAAGTCGCCTTTTTCTCGTCCCTTCCCCCGTCCGGAAACCTCATGCTCAAGACCCGATTTGCGATCGCGGCCGCTGCTCTGCTCACGCTCGCCCTTCCCGCCTCCGCCCAGTTCGCACCGCCGCCCGCAAGGCCTGCGGCGCCCAAGGCCACCGCGCCGTCGCCGCGCGCGGCCTCGTGCCATAACGGCGCGAGCTTCGATCGATTCCTGGCCGAGGTGAAGCAGCAGGCCGTCGCGGCCGGCGTGTCGCAGCGGACGATCTCGGAGGCGTCGCCCTACCTCGTCTACGACCAGGGCATCGTCAACCGCGACCGCGGCCAGCGTGTGTTCGGCCAGCTCTTCACAGAGTTTGCCGGGCGCATGGCCGCGCCCTATCGCATGCAGAACGGCCAGCAGCACATCAAGAACCACGCAACGGCGTTCGCGCGCGCCGAAAAGGAATACGGCGTGCCGCCGGCGGTGATCGCCGCGTTCTGGGGGCTGGAGAGCGATTTCGGCGTCAACATGGGCACTCTGCCGACGCTGAAATCGCTGGTCTCGCTCGCCTATGATTGCCGGCGCTCGGAGATGTTCGTGAACGAGACCATCGCCGCGCTGAAGATCATCGACCGCGGCGATCTCACCCCCGAAGAGATGATCGGGTCCTGGGCCGGCGAGCTCGGGCAAACGCAATTCCTGCCGGTGCATTACGTCAACTACGCCGTCGACTATGACGGCGACGGACGGCGCGATCTGCTCCGCAGCGAGGACGACGTGATCGGCTCGACCGCGAACTACATCGCCAACGGCTTGAAGTGGCGGCGCGGCGAGCCGTGGCTCGAAGAGATCAAGGTGCCGCAGAACCTGCCGTGGGATCAGACCGATCTCACCGTGCAGCTGCCGCGCTCGAAATGGGCGCAGTTCGGCGTCACCTATCCCGACGGACGACCGCTGCCGAACGACAATCTCGCGGCCTCGGTGCTGCTGCCGATGGGACGGTTCGGGCCGGCCTTCATGGCCTATCAGAATTTCGCGGCCTACACCGAGTGGAATAACTCGCTGATCTATTCGACCACTGCAGGCTATCTCGCCACCCGCATCGCCGGCGCGCCGCCGATGCGCAAGCCGGCCCAGCCGGTCGCACAACTGCCGTTCAACGAGCTCAAGCAATTGCAGCAGCTCCTGGTCCAGGCCGGCTTCAATGTCGGCAAGGTCGACGGCGTACTGGGCCAGCAGAGCCGCGCCGCGGTGAAGGCGATGCAGATCAAGTATGGCCTGCCGGCGGATTCCTGGCCGACGGCGGAGCTGCTGGCGCGGATGCGGGGCGGCACGGCGCAGGCGCAGCCGGGGGCGGTGGTGCGGTAGAATTTTGGCACTGCACAGGCCGTTCGCGCGATTGTATTTTTCCATGAGGCTCCCATGTGAGTGGCTCAGGTTTTCTCCTGAGATTTCCCATCATTGAAGCGAGCATCACATGTCCTTCTACGACGCCGTCGTCCCTGCCTATTTGCAAATGCTGAACAGCCTGAACGGCCTGCTCACCAAAGCCGAGGCGCATTGCGCGGCCAAGAAGATCGACCCGAGCGTGCTGCTCGGCTCCCGCCTGTTTCCGGACATGCTGCCGCTGTCGAAGCAGATCCAGCTCGTCAGCGATTTCGCCACCAAAGGCTGCGCCCGGCTGACCCACAGCGAGGTGCCCTCCAATCCCGATACCGAAAAGACCTTCGAGGAATTGAAGCAGCGGCTGGCCAAGACCATCGACTACGTGAAGTCGTTCAAGCCCGCGCAGTTCGAGGGTGCCGACACCAAGGACGTCACCTTCCCGACCGGGCCCGATAAGACCACGACCCTGAAGGGCCAGCAGTTCCTGAGCGCGTTCTCGCTGCCGAACTTCTATTTCCACTGCGCGACCGCCCACGGCATCCTGCGTCACAACGGCGTCGAGATCGGCAAGCGCGATTTCATGGGCCAGACCTGATTTACGCAATCGCACGGCCATGGCAGCGGGATTCTGCTGTCGCGGCCGAAATTGCACATGAATTATGCTACGCGGGCCCTGCCGCGTAGCTCGCCTGCACTTTCCGTATGGCTCCTCCCTTGCGTTGATTGCCGCGATGCACAAGTGTTCCGGACCTCTCACCGCCTGGAAGCATTCCCATGAGCCGTTCGACCAAATTGTTTGAGACCTACAAGCTTGGCCCGATCACGCTGGCCAATCGCCTCGTGATGGCGCCGCTGACGCGCAACCGCGCCGTTCCCGGCACCTTCGTGCCCGGCACGCTCGCCGCGGACTATTACGGCCAGCGCGCCTCCGCAGGGCTCCTGATCACCGAAGCAAGCCAGGTCTCGCAGCAGGGCCAGGGCTACCAGGACACTCCCGGCATCTACTCCAAGGATCAGGTCGCCGGCTGGCGCAAGGTCACCGACAAGGTGCATGAGCGCGGCGGCAAGATCTTCATCCAGCTCTGGCATGTCGGCCGCATCTCGCATGTCGATCTGCAGGCGAATGGCGGAGCGCCGGTGGCGCCGAGCGCAATCCGCGCCAAGGGCAAGACGTTCGTCAACGGCGGCTTCGCCGATGTCTCCGAGCCGCGTGCGCTCGAGCTCTCCGAAATTCCAGGGATCATCGACGACTTCAAGCGCGCCACGAAGAATGCGCTCGAGGCCGGTTTCGACGGCGTCGAGATCCACGGCGCCAATGGCTACCTGCTCGAGCAGTTCGCCAAGGACGGCGCCAACAAGCGCACCGATGCCTATGGCGGCTCGATCGAGAACCGCGCAAAGCTGATGCTGGAAGTCTCCAAGGCTGTCGTGGCCGAAGCCGGCGCCGATCGGACCGGCATCCGCATCTCGCCGGTGACGCCCGCCAACGACATCTCGGATTCGAACCCGCAGGCGCTGTACGACCATATCGTCGACGGCCTCAACGCGCTCAAGCTCGTCTACCTCCACGTCGTCGAGGGCGCCACCGGCGGTCCGCGCGACATCGCCCCGTTCGACTATGCGTCCTTGCGCAAGCGCTTTGCCGGCGCCTACGTCGCCAACAACGGCTACGATTTCGACCTCGCCAGCAAGGTGTTGGACGCGAACGCGGCCGACCTGATCGCCTTCGGCAAGCCGTTCATCTCCAACCCCGACCTCGTCGAGCGGCTGAAGCAGGGCGCGGCGCTGAACGACTGGGACAAGAACACGTTCTACGGCGGCGGCGCCAAGGGCTACACGGATTACCCGACGCTGGCGGCCGAGCCGGCGGAGTAAGCGGCTTCCTCCGCCTCATCCTCCGTCATTGCGAGGAGCCCGCGACAAAATTGCGAAGCAATTTTGCGCTGGCGACGAAGCAATCCAGACTGCCTCCGTGGAAAGACTCTGGATTGCTTCGCTTCGCTCGCAATGACGATGTGGTGAGAGCTGCGCCACACAAACAAAAAGGCCGGGATTACTCCCGGCCTTTCGTCGTTGTGAGACCTTGGCTTACTTCGCTTCCGCGCGCTTGGGCGGAGTGGCCGGCCACGACTTGATCAGCGTGTCGTAGTCGACCGTCTCGCCCTTCGGCTTCTCGTTGGCGAGCTTGCGCTGCGGAGCGATCGTGCCGTCCTTCTGGGCCTTGGCGAACCAGAACTCGGCCGACTCCTTCTTGTGCAGCTTCGGACCGCAGGCGCCCTGCACGCCCGACTTCTCGAGGCGCTCCATGACGGAGTCCTGAGCGGCCGCGAGTGCGTCCATCGCCTGCTGCGGCGTCTTCGTACCGGACGACGCATCGCCGATATTCTGCCACCAGAGCTGGGCGAGCTTCGGATAGTCGGGCACGTTGTTGCCGGTCGGGGTCCACTGCACGCGCGCGGGCGAGCGGTAGAACTCGATCAGGCCGCCGAGCTTCGGCGCGCGCTCGGTGAACGACTTGTCCCAGATGTCGGATTCACGGATGAAGGTGAGACCGACATGGCTCTTCTTCAGCGACACCGTCTTGGAGACGATGAACTGCAGATACAGCCAGGCCGCCTTGCGGCGATCGGCAGGGGTCGACTTCAGCAGCGTGAGCGAACCGGCGTCCTGGTAACCGAGCTTCATGCCTTCCTTCCAGTACGAACCGTGCGGCGACGGAGCCATACGCCATTTCGGCGTACCGTCCGCGTTCATCACGGCAATGCCCGGCTTCACCATGTCGGCGGTGAAGGCGGTGTACCAGAACATCTGCTGGGCGATGTTGCCCTGCGCCGGCACGGGACCCGACTCGGAGAAGGTCATGCCCTGAGCCTGCGGCGGGGCATACTTCTTCATCCACTCCAGGTACTTGGTGATCGAGTAGACCGCGGCGGGACCGTTGGTGTCGCCGCCACGCTCGACCGACGAGCCGACCGGACGGCAGCCTTCCATGCGGATGCCCCATTCGTCCACCGGCAGACCGTTCGGAATGCCCTTGTCGCCGTTACCGGCCATCGACAGCCATGCGTCGGTGAAACGCCAGCCGAGCGACGGGTCCTTCTTGCCATAGTCCATATGGCCGTAGACCTTGACGCCGTTGATCTCCTTGATGTCGTTCGTGAAGAACTCGGCGATGTCCTCATAGGCCGACCAGTTCACGGGAACGCCGAGCTCGTAGCCATACTTGGCCTTGAACTTGGCCTTGTAGTCGGGGTTGGTGAACCAGTCGTAGCGGAACCAGTAGAGATTGGCGAACTGCTGGTCGGGCAGCTGGTAGAGCTTGCCGTCCGGCGCGGTGCCAAACGACTTGCCGATGAAGTCGTTGACGTCGAGCTGGGGATCGGTGACGTCCTTGCCCTCGCCGGTCATGTAGTCCGACAGCGCGATGGTCTGGCCGTAGCGGAAGTGCGTGCCGATCAGGTCGGAGTCGTTGATCCAGCCGTCATAGACGTTCTTGCCGGACTGCATCTGGGTCTGCAGCTTCTCGACGACGTCACCTTCCTGGATGATGTCGTGCTTGAGCTTGATGCCGGTGAGCTCGGAGAACGCCTTGGCCAGCGTCTGCGATTCGTATTCGTGGGTGGTGATGGTCTCGGAGACGACGTTGATCTCCATACCCTTGAACGGTTCGGCGGCCTTCGCGAACCACTCCAGCTCCTTCTTCTGGTCTTCCTTCGACAGCGTCGAGGGCTGGAATTCCGCAATCCACTTCTGGATCGTGGCGTCGTCGGCGGCGCGCACCGGCGCCGAGACGGCGAACGACACCGCAACGATGGCGGCGGCGCTGGACATGGTCAGAAAGCTATTCTTGGTCAATGGACCTTTCCTTCTCCTAAACTGTCGCATGTTGTTCCTCCGTTGCAGCGACAAAATTTTATACAGACCCGGTTGCTCCGGATCTGGCCGTCCCTTCGCGAGCGTCAGACCGTGCGAAAAATGAGCACGGCCGTGGCCAGCGAAATTCCACTTGCGAGCCAGAGGCTCGAAATCTCAAAACCCTCCTCGCCGATCGGCAGCGTGGCGATCGCATCGGTGCCGACGAGGCCGATCCACAGCAGATGGATGACGGCCGCAGTGATCAGCGAGATGAACAGGCGGTCGCCGCGCGTGGTCGGAATGCTGAGCACACCGACGCGCTCGGCCTCGGGATAGACCGCGGCAAGCCAGGTCATGACCGCGAGCGTGCAGGCCAGCGCGGCAAAGAAGATCGCTGTCGGCAGCGTCCAGGCCATCCATGCGATGGATTCCATTGATGCCTCCCTACACGCGCCCGAGCGCGAAACCGCTCGCGATGTAATTGCGGACGAACCAGATCACGAGCGCGCCCGGGATGATGGTGAGCACGCCGGCGGCTGCCAGCAGCCCCCAGTCCATGCCCGCCGCCGACACCGTACGCGTCATGATCGCGGCGATGGGCTTGGCCTGCACCGAGGTCAGCGTGCGCGCGAGCAGCAGCTCGACCCATGAGAACATGAAGCAGAAGAAGGCGGCGACGCCGATACCGCTCGCGATCAGCGGCACCAGGATCTTGATGAAGAAGCGCGGGAAGGAATAGCCGTCGAGGAAGGCGGTCTCGTCGATCTCGCGCGGCACGCCGGAGACGAAACCTTCGAGGATCCACACCGCCAGCGGAACGTTGAAGATGCAATGCGCGAGCGCAACCGCCCAGGGCGTATCAAACAGCCCGATCGCCGAATAGAGGTTGAAGAACGGCAGCGCGTAGACCGCCGCCGGCGCCATGCGGTTCGACAGCAGCCAGAAGAACAGGTGCTTGTCGCCGAGGAAGCGGTAGCGCGAGAACGCATAGGCCGCCGGCAGCGCCACCGAGATCGAGATGATGGTGTTGAGGACGACGTATTCCAGCGAGTTGATGTAGCCGGAATACCAGCTCTCGTCGGTGAAGATGCGCCTGTAGTGCTGCAGCGTCGGCGTATGCGGCCACAAGGTCATCGTCGAGACGATCTCGGCGTTGGTCTTGAAGCTCATGTTGACGAGCCAGTAGATCGGCAACAGCAGGAAGATCAGGAACAGCGCCATGATGACGCGGCGGCCGGGGATCGAATGCATCACGCGGCTCCTTCCTGCGGCTTGAGCGCGGGCTGGAGCGCGCCTGCGGGCTTGGGCTCCACCGCCGGCTCCTTCTCCGTCTGCGCCTTACGCTCGACGCCGGCATTGGTCATGACGGTGTAGAAGATCCAGCAGACGATCAGGATGATGAGGTTGTAGACCAGCGACAGCGCCGCCGCCTTGCCGAGGTCGAACTGGCCGAGCGCGATCTTGACGAGCTCGATCGACACGAAGGTGGTGGAGTTGCCGGGGCCGCCGCCGGTGACGACGAACGGCTCGGTGTAGATCATGAAGCTGTCCATGAAGCGCAGCAGCACCGCGATCAGCAGCACGCGGTTCATCTTGGGCAGCTGGATCGCCTTGAACACGGCCCAGCGCGAGGCGCCGTCGATCTGCGCGGCCTGGTAATAGGCCTCGGGGATCGACTTCAGACCGGCATAGCAGAGCAGCGCGACGAGGCTGGTCCAGTGCCAGACGTCCATCACGATGACGGTGACCCAGGCGTCGAGGGCGTTGGAGACGTAATTGTACTCGATGCCGATGCTGTTCAGCGTGTAGCCGAGCAGGCCGATGTCGGGACGGCCAAAGATCTGCCAGATCGTGCCGACCACGTTCCAGGGAATAAGCAGCGGCAAAGCGAGGATGACGAGGCAAGCCGCGACCGTCCAGCCCTCGCGCGGCATCGACAGCGCGACGACGATGCCGAGCGGCACCTCGATCGCGAGGATGATCGCGGAGAACAGCAGGTTGCGGCCGAGCGAGGCGAGGAAGCGGCCGCCGAGATCGGTCGAGGGATCGAGCAGCTCCTTGAACCAGCCGACGCCGTTCCAGAAGAACTGGTTGTTGCCAAAGGTATCCTGCATCGAATAGTTCACCACCGTCATCAGCGGCAGCACCGCGGAGAAGGCGACGACCAGGAACACCGGCAGCACCAGGAACCAGGCTTTTTGGTTGACGGTCTTGTCCATCAGGCGGCCCCCTCCACCAGAAGGCTGTCGGCATAGACGTGGATGTGCGACGGATCGAATTTCAGTCCGGCGTTGCCGTCCGAGCTGGTGAAGCCCGCCGGCGCGCGCGCCGCAAGCTTGGCCTCGCCGACGCGAACGCGCGCGAAGCGGATACGGCCGAGATCGTCGATGCGCTCGATCTTCGAGGTGAGCAGGCCGGGCGCGGGCGCGACGGCCTCCACGAATTCCGGACGCACGCCGATCTCGATCTTGGCGCCGGCGGGCAGGTTGTCGTAGGTGCGATTCAGCGCGATGACGTGACCGTCGACCCTGGCCTCGCGTCCCCTCACCTCCGCCGGCAGGATGTTCATGCCGGGCGAGCCGATGAAGTAACCGACGAAGGTGTGCGCCGGCTTGTCGAACAGCTCGGCCGGCGTGCCGCTCTGCACCACGCGGCCGTCATGCATGACGACGACGGTGTCGGCGAAGGTCAGCGCCTCGGTCTGGTCGTGGGTGACGTAGATCATCGTGAGGTCGAGCTCGCGATGCAGCGCCTTCAGCTTGGAGCGGAGCTGCCATTTCAGCTCGGGATCGATCACCGTCAGCGGCTCGTCGAACAGCACGGCGGCAACGTCAGAGCGGACAAGGCCGCGGCCGAGCGAGATCTTCTGCTTGGCGTCGGCCGTGAGGCGCGTCGCCTTGCGGTTGAGATAGGGTTCGAGGTCGAGCAGGCGGCCGATCTCGGCGACGCGCTTGTCGATCTCGGCCTTCGGCACGCCACGATTCTTCAGCGGAAACGCCAGGTTCTGCCCCACCGTCATGGTGTCGTAGATCACCGGAAACTGGAACACCTGGGCGATGTTGCGCTTCTGGGTTGACAGCGGTGTGATGTCCTTGTTGTCGAACAGGATCTTTCCACGGGACGGCGTAATGATCCCGGAGATGACGTTGAGCAGCGTGGTCTTGCCGCAGCCGGACGGGCCGAGCAGCGCATAGGCGCCGCCCTGCCGCCAGGTCATCGTCACCGGCTTCAGCGCAAAGCTCTCCTGCGGCGCATCATTGCCGCCGTAGGAATGGGCGAGATCGACGAGGTCAATGCGAGCCATGGCGCATCTCCCTCACGAGCCTGGTGCCGCGACAAGGCGATCCGCCGCGTCGAAAACAAAGACATCATTCGGATCGAGCACGGCATCGATGGTCTGGCCGGGCTCGAACTCGTGCACGCCGTGCAGCACCGCAACCCAGTTCGATCCGTCGCGGGTCAAATGCACAAAACTCTCCGAACCGGTGATCTCGGTCACCGTGACAGTGGCGTGGAAGGCATGGCGGTCGGCCTCGCCATTGGCAAGGGCGAGCTGGTGCGCGCGAAAACCGACGCGATAGGCCCCGTCCGCCAGCGAGGAATAGAGCCCCGAGGCGGGCGAAGCCGTGCCGCCGGCATATTGCACCGAGCCGTTCTTCTTCTCGATGCCGACGAGGTTGAGCGGCGGATCGGAGAACACCTGCGCCACGCGCAGGGTCTGCGGACGGCGGTAGACGTTGGCGGTCTCGCCCATCTGCAACGCCTTGCCTTCCCACATGCACACCGTGTTGCCGCCGAGCAGCAGCGCCTCGGTCGGCTCCGTGGTGGCGTAGACGAAGATCGCGCCCGAGGCCTCGAAGATGCGCGGCAGCTCGGCGCGCAGCTCCTCGCGCAGCTTGTAGTCGAGATTGGCGAGCGGCTCGTCGAGCAGCACGAGATCGGCACCCTTGACCAGCGCGCGGGCGATCGCGGTGCGCTGCTGCTGGCCGCCGGAGAGCTGGAGCGGCGTGCGCTTCAGGAACGGCTCGAGCCGCAGCAGCTTTGCGGCCTCCGCCACGCGCGTCTCGATCTCCCCGCGCGGCTTGCCCTGCACGCGCAGGGGCGAGGCGATGTTCTCGTAGACGCTCAGCGAGGGATAGTTGATGAACTGCTGATAGACCATCGCGACCGAACGCTGGCGCACGTCGGCGCCGGTGACGTCCTTGCCGTTGACGATCACCTTGCCGGTGCTCGGCTTGTCGAGGCCGGCGAGCAGCCGCATGATCGAGGTCTTGCCCGACAGCGTCGGCCCGAGCAGCACGTTGAGCGTGCCGCTCTCGAGCGTCAGCGAGACGTCGCGGATGTGCGCGACGCCGTCGACGGTCCGGGTGACGTGATCGAGTGTCACGCTCATGAGCGTCCTCCCGCTTCCAGCAGGGGACTTTGCGGCACACCGTGGGTTGCAATCCAGTCGTTCAGCGCCGCGATCTCATCGGCAGATAGTCGCAGGCCGAGTTTCGAGCGGCGCCAGACGATGTCCTCGGCGGTGACGGCCCATTCATTGGCCATGAGGTAGCGGACCTCGCGTTCGGTCAGCGTGGCGCCGAAAGACTGGCCCATATCAGTGGCCGATTTCGCATCGCCGAGCAGCTTGATGGCGCGGGTGCCATAGGCGCGGGCGAGACGCCGGGCATGTTCATGGCCGAGGAAGGGATAACCGCGCTGCAACTCGGCGATCAGGCCGTCGACGTCGGAGACGCCCATGTCGCCGCCGGGCAGCGGCCATTTGCCGGTCCAGCCTTCCCGCGCTTTCGCACTGCGAAGATAGGGCGCGAGCCGTTCCAGCGCCTCTTCGGCAAGGCGGCGGTAGGTGGTGATCTTGCCGCCATAGATCGACAGCAGCGGCACGCCGCCGGGCGTATCGAGCTCGAACACGTAATCGCGGGTCGCGGCCTTGGCTTCGCTGGCGCCGTCGTCATAAAGCGGTCGTACACCGGAATAGGTCCAGACCACATCCTCGGGCGTCACCGCCTTGGCCAGATATTCGCTGGCGGCGGCGCAGAGATACTGAATCTCCTCGGGCGTCGCCTTCACCTTGGCGGGATCGCCGTCATAGTCGCGATCGGTGGTGCCGATCAGCGTGAAGTCGTCCTGGTACGGGATCACGAAGATGATGCGGCCGTCGGCGTTCTGGAACATGTAGGCGCGGTCATGGTCGTAGAGTTTCTTGACCACGATGTGCGAGCCCTGCACCAGGCGCACCTTCGCTTTCGCATTCACTCCGGCGCCGCGGCCGAGCACGTCCTCGACCCAGGGACCGCCGGCATTGACCAGCGCCTTCGCCTGGATCTGCGAGCGCTCGCCGCTCAGCGTGTTGACCATGCTGACGGTCCAGATGCCGCCGGACTGCTTGATATCGGTGGCGCGGGTGCGGGTGCGGATCTCGGCGCCCTTGTCGGCGGCATCGCGCGCATTGAGCACGACAAGGCGAGCATCATCGACGAAGCAGTCGGAATATTCGAATGCGCGGCTGTAGCGGTTCGGGATCAGTGGCTTGCCGACCTCGTCGCGCCTGAGATCGACCGAGCGGGTCGCCGGCAGCAGATGGCGGCCGCCAATGTGGTCGTAGAGGAAGAGGCCGAGGCGCAGCAGCCAGGCCGGGCGCAGGCCGGCGTGATGCGGCAAAACGAAACGCAGGGGGCGGATGATGTGGGGTGCGATTCCCCAGAGAATCTCGCGCTCGATCAGCGCCTCACGGACCAGCCGAAACTCGTAATATTCGAGATAGCGCAGGCCGCCATGCACCAGCTTGGTCGACCAGGACGAGGTCCCGCTCGCCAAATCGTTCATTTCGCACAGGAAAACCGTGTTGCCGCGGCCCACCGCATCGCGAGCGATGCCGCAGCCGTTAACACCGCCTCCAATGATGGCGAGATCGAAAATACGCTCCAACAGACGCATCCCCCGGCGGCCGCTCGTTCCTTCGAGCGGTTACTTTCGTTTTTGATTAGATCACACCGAGAAACGAAAGCAAGACGAAAGAGAGACGAAAGGAAGTGAAATAGGAACTTTCTGGTGGGCAAGCAGCCGCGGAAATGAGCAGTTTAAACGGCAATTCGAGAGGCAGCAGTGCCCTTGAAAGACCAGCGGCGTGAAATTATAGTCATAATAGTCATATTGGTTTTTAATCGCATGGCCGACCGCAACGCTGTACCCGACACGCTTCCGACTGATGACACCTGGACACTTGCCAACGCCAAGGCACGGCTGTCTGAAGTGATCGACCGCGCCCAAACCGGCCCGCAGGTGATCACCCGACACGGCAAGCCCAACGCGGTGGTCGTTTCCGCCGAGGAGTGGGAGCGCAAGACCGCGCGCAAAGGCACTCTCGCCGAATTCCTGCTCTCGTCGCCGCTGCGTGGCGTCGACCTCGAGGTCGACCGCGTGCACGACGCGCCGCGCGACGAAATGCCGTGAACCTGCTGCTCGATACCAACGTGCTGTCGGAGGTTCAGCGGCCCGCGCCTTCGCCGAGGGTTCTGGCGTGGCTCGATACGGTCGATGAAGACCGCACATTCATCAGCGTTGCCTCGATCGCCGAGCTTCGCCGCGGCATCGCGTTGCTGGAGGACGGCCGCCGGCGCGCGTCACTGGCCGCCTGGCTTACCCACGACCTGCCTACGCGGTTTACCGACCGCGTCCTGCCGATCGACCATGCTGTGGCCGAGCGGTGGGGCGACCTGATGGCTCAGAGCCGCAGAAGCGGCGTAGCATTATCCGTCATGGACGGCTTCTTTGCAGCCACCGCGCTGGCGCACGGCCTCACGCTCGTCACGCGAAACGTGAAGGACTTTTCGGCGTTTGGCGTCCCGCTGCTCAATCCGTGGGACGACGCATAGGACGTCAGCCTGCCCGAAGCTCAGGGCAACAGCCCCGCCGCCCGGTAGGCCTCGATCGCCTGATCATAGACGGCGATGTCGCCTCGCCCGCGCGCGACGAGCTGCGCACCCTCGACGGCTGCGAAAATGGCGAGCGCGCGCTGCGCAACCGTGCCCGTCGCCGCCTTCGATTCTCCACGCGACAGCAACTTCACCAGCCACCGGATGTTGACGTCGGTGAACCGGTCGACCTCGGCTCTCACCTCGGCCGGCAAATCATCGTGCTCGGCGGCCATGATCCCGCACAGGCACATCCTGTTGTCGTTCGACAGGGCGGAACGGAAGACATCCGTATACATCCTCATGCAGGCCCCGACGTCCTGCGAGGCCTCGAGAAACCCGTCCAATATCTCAATCGCCTCGTCGGCATAGCGACGCGCAAGCGCAGCTCCGAGGTCGCCCTTGGTCGGGAAATGATAATGGACGCTTGCGCTCTTGACCCCCACCTCCTTGGCCAGCTCGCGAAAGCTCAGGCCGTTGTAACCGCGCGTCTGCACCATCGCGCGGGCCGCATCCATGATCTCCTGCCTCGTATCGGCCGTCATGACTCCCTCCGTCTATCTATCGATAGATAGCCCTTGACTCCACCCCTGCAAAGCCCCTAGATGGATCATCAGCCTATCTATCGATAGATAAAGGACGCTTCCGTGAAGATCTATGACCGGCCTGGATTCCCCAATCCCTCACGCATTCGCATCGTTCTTTCCGAAAAGGGGCTCGACGACCAGGTCGAGTTCGTCAGTGTCGACCTGATCGGAGCAGAGCACAAGCAAGCGCCGTTTCTCGCGATCAACCCTTCGGGGAAAATCCCGGTGCTTGAGCTCGATGACGGCACATTGATCTCGGAATCGACGGCCATCACCGAATATCTCGACCATCTCGACGGCCATCCGGTCCTCACCGGCAGGACCCCTCGCGAGAAGGCGGTGATACACATGATGCAGAACCGCGCCGAGGCCGAGCTCATGGGCGCGGTCGACGGCTACTTTCACTACGCCACCCCGGGTCTTGGGCCCGCGATGCAGCCTTATGTGGCTCCGGAGTGGGCCGGCGGGAAGGAATGGGGCGAACGACAGCGCGCCAGGGCGATCCGCGGCATGAAATACTTCGACGGGGTCCTGCAGAGCACACCGTTCGTTGCCGGCGATGCGTTCTCGATGGCGGACATCACGGTCTTTGCGAGCCTGGACTTCGCCGGAGCGGCGGGAATATCGATTCCGAACGAGTACAAATCGCTCATCGCCTGGCGAGAAAAGGTATCGAATCTGCCGAGCGTCAGGAACCGGACAGGTCGAGATTTCCTGCCGGAAGACCTGAAGCGTTTTGGTCTATGAGCAACGGCGCGATGTCTGCTTCGGATCGGTCGCAACGATCGGCGCGCATCGATTGGCATGCTTCTCCGCGAAGGCGGACATCACCCGTTCCTGATCGGAAAACCTAGCGCAGCCGCACCACCGGAGCCGCCTCAGGCGCGGCGTCCTGCGGCTCGGCCTGCGCGTCGTCGATATCGCTCGCGTCCTTCGGCATCGCCGCCATCACCTCGATGCCCTTGCTGTGGCAGATGGTGGCGAGCCGCTCGGGAAGCTCCTGGTCGGTGACGAAAGTCTGGATCTGGGTGATGTGCGCGATGCGCACCGGCGCGCTGCGGCGGAGCTTTGTGGAATCGGCGACCAACATGACGCTACGGGCATTGGCGATGATCGCCTGCGCCACCTGCACCTCGCGATAGTCGAAGTCGAGCAGCGCGCCCTCCTCGTCGATCGCAGACGCGCCGATGATGGCGTAGTCGACCTTGAACTGGCCGATCAGTTGCGTCGCGGTCGAGCCGACCACCGCACCATCGGCGCGCCGCACCGTGCCGCCGGCGACCACCACCTCGATGCGCGGATGGCGGTAGAGCAGCATCGCGACGTTGAGATTGTTGGTGATGACGAGGAGGTCCTCGTGCGAGGTCAGCGCGCTCGCGACTTCCTCGGTCGTGGTGCCGATGTTGATGAAGAGCGAGCAGCCGTTCGGGATCAGCGAGGCGGCGGCGGCGCCAATCGCCTTCTTCTCGTCGGCGGCGACGAAGCGGCGCGCCTCGTAGGCGAGGTTCTCGACGCCGGAGGCGATGATCGCGCCGCCATGGATGCGGGTCAGCGATCGCCGCTCGCAGAGATCGTTGAGATCCTTGCGGATGGTCTGCGCCGAGACCTCGAATCTGCGCGCGAGCTCCTCGACCATGACGCGGCCCGAGGCGCGCGCGATGTTGAGGATTTCGGCTTGGCGATGGGTCAATCCGGTCACGGCGATGGCCTCAAATCAGGAAACCACATGGTGCGGCGGTTCGCGCTCTCGGTCAATGCGGACGCCGATCACGGTTAATGGACCAAGCCGCTCACCACGCCATTGCGGCAGCGAGGCGCGCGAGCAGGTCCGGATCGTCGAAGGCACCGGCGGAGGCAACTGCGCCGGCGCCGACAAGGTCAGCGTGGCTGAGGCTGGTGCGGATCCCGATGGTCGGAATGCCGGCCGCGGTCGCCGATTGCACGCCGGTGCGGGAGTCCTCGAATGCGACCGAAGCCGCCGCACTGCCGCCGACAAAGCGCAACCCTTCCTGATAGGGCAACGGATGCGGCTTGCCATGCGGCAGCTCATCTCCGATCACGAGCGCCTTGAAGCGGTGCGTGATGCCGAGGCCGGAGAGCAGCAGCTCGGCGTTGAGGCGCGGCGCGTTGGTCACGGCGACCATGGGAATGCCGGCGCCATCGGCCCGGTCGAGCAGCGCCATCAGGCCCGGCAGCGGCTCGATCTGGCCGGCGACGAGCTCGCGGAAGACCTGCTCCTTCTCACCGAGGATCACGACCCGCTTCTCCACAGCTTCGTGCGGCAGAAAGCGCTCGCCGATCGAGGCGTTGGAGAATCCTTGCAGCTCCTTCGAGAAGCGCGCGTGATCGAACACATGGCCACGCGGCCCGAGCACCTGGTTGAAGGCCTTGAGGTGCAGCGGGTCGGTATTGGCGAGCGTGCCGTCGATGTCGAACAGCAGCGACTTGCCGAGAGCTTCGATCATTTCCGTACTTTCCAGAATGCGCCTCGCATCAATGCGGAAGACGTATCAATACCGCTTCGATCGCGCAATGACGCACGTGCATGACCACCACGTGACACTCGACAAAGCCGCGCGCGGCTGCAACACTCCATGCAAGACCAAAAAGGAGGAAACGATGACGATCAACCGACGCGATCTGGCTCTCTCGACTCTCGCTGTCTCCGCGCTTGCGCTCACCACACCGGCGCTCGCCGCTTCGGCGGACGAGGAAGCCGTGGCGAAGAAGGTCGAGGCCTTCCGTCTCGCCCAGATCGCGGCCGACCCGAAGGCCCTCGGCGCGCTGTGCTGGGACGATCTCAGCTACAGCCATTCCAGCGGCAAGGTCGAGGACAAGGCGACCTTCATCACCAACGCCACCGACGGCAAATCGAAATTCCTGTCGATCGCGTATCAGGACCCGACCATCAAAGTCGTCGGCCCGGCCGCAATCGTGCGCTTCCACTGGGTCGCGGAACAGGAGATGGCGGCCGATGGGAAGAAAGTGCCGACCAACCTTCACATCCTGATGAACTGGCAGAAGCAGGGCGACGAGTGGAAGCTGCTGTCGCGGGCCGCGACGAAGCTGTGACGACGGCTCTTGCCCTCTCCCCTTGTGGGACAGGGGGGCATAGGCGGCGCCACAGCCGAAGCCTTGCTTCGGCGTTCTCTTGAGAACGGCCGCCGAAGGCGGCCTACGCCACCTTCTCCGACAAGGGGAGAAGGAAAGGGCAGCATCAAGGGCTGCAAAAAATTCCGACCACGCTTCGCGCGCCAGAAATCGCGCCACCCGACGCAATGCGGCGCATTGCGACGACGATTACGACCTGACGCTCGACAAAATAAAGTGCGGCTGCAACAGTGGGCGCAAGATCAAGAATGGAGGATACGATGGCACTGAATCGCGATCATGCTGCCGCGACAGACCATGAGGCGGTGGCAAGGAACGTCGAGGCATTTCGCCTCGCCCAGATCGCGGCTGACCCGAAGGCGCTCAGCGCGCTGTGCGCGGATGATCTGAGCTACAGCCACTCCAGCGGCTTCCTCGAGGACAAGGCGACCTTCGTCGCCAACGCCACCGACGGCAAGACGGAGTTCCTGTCGATTGCGTACAAGGATCCGACCATCAAGATCGTCGGCCCCGCCGCAATCGTGCGCTTCCACTGGCTGGCCGAGATGATGACCGGCGGACAAAAAGTGGCGAACAGCCTTTATATCCTGATGAACTGGCAGAAGCAGGGTGACGATTGGAAGCTGTTGTCGCGCTCCGCGACAAAGCTGTGATCGATTACGTCATTCCGGGACGCGCCGAAAGACGCGGGCTATGATGCGCAATTGCGCATCTGAGAATCCATTGGTCGGCAATTTCTGCAGCATGATAGATTCCGGGCTCGCGCCACGCGCGCCCCGGAATGACGAGAGCGGCGCTTACGCCGCCTCCTTCACATCGCCGTTAACCAGCTTGCGCGCGGCGCGTTCTGCTTCGCGGGCGTTGCGGAAGAGTTGGCCTTCGAGGCGATTGAATTGCTGGGACGAGGCGAAAAAGCAGTAGCCTCCCTGGCCGCGAACGACGATGCCCGCGGTCTCCGAGTTCACTTCGATGATGTAGCTATCCGGCATGCCCGTAGATCCTCAATGCGGGCAGATAACGGCATCTCTGCCCTTTGGTTCCTAGGGCAAATCAGACCGGTTTCCACCCCGAATCGACGCGTAAATGGGTACGCCCGGACCTCATCCATTTTATGACTGGTTGTTGGCGAAGGTGCGACGCGTTGATTCAGTCGCGCCGCGTTTGGCGCGCTGCAACTGTTCGTGAGATGGGACAGGGCGCCGCGCGCGATTACGTCGCGATGGGCGTTTCGGTCGAGCGAACTTCCTGCGGGCGGCCGTGCTCGTCGATCGAGACGTAGGTGAAATTGCCGTCGGTGACGAGGAACGGGTGCTCCTCCCCGCGCCGCAACGCCCAGGCTTCCAGATGCACGGTCATCGAGGTGCGGCCGACGCGGACCAGATTGGCATAGACTGAGACGAGATCACCGACATAGACCGCTTTGCGAAAATTCATCGCCTCGATCGCGACGGTCACGGTGCGGGACTTCGCGACCTTCGATGCGAACACACCGCCGCCGACGTCCATCTGACTGAGCAGCCAGCCACCGAAAATGTCACCATTGGCGTTGGTGTCGGCGGGCATCGCCAGCGTGCGGATGCAGAGATCGCCGCGCGGCGCGGTGTCGGACTTCTCGGTCATATGGCTCTCACTTGAAATTGTCCCAGCCCGGGTCGGGCGCGAAGCGTCCGCCGAATCGCTCGGCCAGCCCCCGCAGGGTGGATACGACATTCTCCACAGCGCGCGTGCGCGCATAGTTCAGCGGACCACCGCGGAACGGTGCATAACCCGTGCCGAAGATCATGGCACCGTCAACCGCATCGGGATCGTCGACGATGCCTTCGCGAAGCGCGGCGACGCAGACATTGGACATCGGCAGCACGAGGCGGTCGATCATCTGGTCGGTGACGCGCGGGCCGGTCTCGGGCAGCGGCGTCTTCTCCGCCTTGCCGTCCTTCCAGGTGTAAAAGCCCTTGCCGGACTTGCGGCCGAGCTCGCCCTTGACGACCTTCTCGCGCAGCCAGGCCGGCGTCGGCGGCAGCAGATCGCCGAACTTGGTGCGCAGCATGTCGCCGACGTCGAGGCAGATGTCGAGGCCAACCTGGTCGGCAAGCTCGATCGGCCCCATCGGCATGCCGAACTGTTCGGCGGCCGCATCGATCAGGCGCTGGTCGACCTTCTCGTCCAGCATCACCATCGCTTCCAGCATGTAGGGCGTCAGCGCGCGGTTGACGAGGAAGCCCGGCGAGCTCTTCACCGACAGCGGCAGGCGATCGATCGCGCCGACGAAAGCGAGCGCCTCTTTCAGCACCTGCGCGTCGTTGCCGTCATGGCTGACCACCTCGACAAGCTGCAGCCGCGACACCGGGTTGAAGAAATGCAGCCCGACCAGCCGCTCCGGCCGCGCCAGCGTGGTGCGGAGGTCCTGCAGCGGAATACTGGAGGTGTTGGTCGCAAGGATCGCGCCCTGCTTCATCTTTGGCTCGAGGCCGGCATAGACCTTCTGCTTCAGGTCGAGCTTTTCCGGCACCGCCTCGATGATGAGATCCGCATTGCGAACGCCCTCCCCGTCCATGTCGGGGATCAGGCGATCCAGCGCATCGCGCACCTCGGTCGGCTTGCGGATGATCTTGCCGTAGAGCTCGGCGGCGCGCTTCACCGCGCCCGCGATCGGCTCGGCCTTCATGTCGGCGAGCGAGACGCGCAGCCGCTGCCCCGCGCACCACGCGGCGATGTCGCCGCCCATGGCGCCGGCACCGATGACATGGACATGCTTGATCGCATTGCCGCTGCCGGCGGACTTCTTCATCTGCTCGCGCAGGAAGAACACGCGGATCAGATTCTGAGCGGTCGGCGTCACCATCAGCTTGGCGAACGAGGCCTGCTCCGCCTTCAGCATCGCGGCCTTGCTGCCCCCATGGGTCTCCCAGAGATCGATCAGCGCGTAAGGCGCAGGATAATGTTCGCGGGAAGCAGCCTTCGCCGCCTCCGAGCGCATGCGCTTGGCGAGCAGCCCGCGCACGGGACCGAAATTGGCCGCGTGGGCCAAAAGGCTCGGGCGCGCCCGCTTCAGGCGGCCGAACAGCGCATCCTTCACCGCGCCCCTGATGTGACGCTCCTGCGTCACGGTGTCGACGAGGCCGAGCGACTTGGCGCGGCGCGCATCGATGGTGCGGCCGGTCAGCATCAGCGCCATCGACTGGGTCGGATTGACCAGCGCGGTGAAGCGCGCGGTGCCGCCGAGGCCGGGATGCAGGCCCAGCATCACCTCCGGAAAGCCGAAGCGCGCGCCGTCGATGGCGATGCGCGACTGGCAGGCCAGCGCGACCTCGAGGCCACCACCGAGGCAGAAGCCGTGGATGACTGCGACCGTCGGCAGCTTCAGGGCTTCCAGATGATCGACCACCGCATGCGCGGCGCGGATGCGGGTCTCCACCATCTCGGGATCGGTCGCGCCGCGGAATTCGTTGACGTCGGCGCCGGCAATGAAGCCGGACGGTTTTGCCGAGCGGATCACGAGGCCGGCCGGACGCTCGGTCTCGATCGCCGCAAGCACGGCGTCGAACTCCTCCATCACGTCGGAAGACAACGTATTGGCGCTGGCGTCGGCACGATCGAACAGCAGCCAGGCAACACCATCGGCATCGCGTGTCAGTTTGAAGTGCTTGTAGGGACCGTCCGCCGCAGTCTGGGGGCCGAGCTCCAGAACACGGTCAGCGAGCGCGGTCATGATCTTGGAATCCATGATCACACCGCCTCGATCAGCATGGCGCCGCCGAGCCCGCCGCCGATGCATTCGGTGGCGACGCCACGCCGCGTGCCGAGCCGCTTCAGGGCGTTGACGAGATGCAGGACGATACGGTTGCCGGAGGTGCCGACGGGATGGCCGAGTGAGATCGCGCCGCCATCGACATTGAGTTTTTCACGATCGATCTCGCCGGCCGCGCCGTCGAGACCAAGAATCTCGCGGCAGAACTTGTCGTCGTTCCAGGCGGCGAGACAGCCGAGCACCTGCGTGGCAAAGGCTTCGTTCAATTCCCAAGTGTCGACATCCTTGATGGTGAGGTCATTGCGCTGGAGCAGCGGCGTCGCCGACATCACCGGGCCGAGCCCCATGATGCTGGGATCGAGCGCGGCCCAGTGGCTGTCGACGATCGCGGCCTTCGGCGTCAGCCCGTGCTTTGCGACGGCCGCGTCGGAAGCAAGGATCACCCAGGACGCGCCGTCGGTGATCTGCGAGGAATTGCCGGCGGTGACCTGCCCCCAGGGGCGTTCGAACACCGGCCGGAGTTTTGCGAGGGTCTCGACTGTGGAGTCCGGACGCACACCGTCATCGTGATCGAAGAATTTGCCGTCGCGGGAGAACGCGGTCTCGACCTCGCCTTTCAGATAGCCCGCGCCTTGCGCATGCGCGAGCCGGCGATGGCTCTCGGCGGCATAGGCATCCGACTGGGCGCGCGTGATGCCGAAGAGATGGCCGACGACCTCGGCGGTCTGCCCCATGTTCAGTTCGGTGATCGGATCGGTCAGTCCACGCTCGAGGCCGATGATCGGCTTGAGATAGCGCGGCCGCAGCTTGAAGGCGGCGGCGAGCTTCGCCGCCATGCCCTTCGCGGTGGCAAGGCCGGCGAACCAGCGCACGCCGGAATTGGGCCAGACCAGCGGCGCGTGGCTCAGCGCCTCGGTGCCGCCGGCCAGGATCATGTCGGCATGGCCCTCGCGGATGTAGCGATAGGCGGTGTCGATCGACTGCATGCCCGAGCCGCAATTGATCTGCACGGTGAAGGCGACCATGTCCTCGCCCATGCCGAGCCGGAGCGCGGCGACACGGGCCGGGTTCATCTCGTCGGCGATCACGTTGACGCAGCCGAGGATGACCTGGTCGAAATCGGTCGGAGAGAACGGCTGGCGCGCCAGCAGCGGCCGCCCGCACTGCACGGCGAGATCGACCGGCGTGAACGGTCCCGGCCCTGAGCGTGCCTTCAGAAACGGCGTTCGGCTGCCGTCGACGATGAATACCGGTCGTGCCATCAGCTCGCCGCCCTCTGCTCACCGAGTTCCTGGAAGAACTGATGCACGTCGCCGGTTTTCTTGTAAATCGGCGACAGCGCCTCCGGCGCAAAATCGTCGACCTCGATGACTTTTGTGACGGCTTCGTGAGCGGCCGCAAGCTGCTCGCCTTCGGCCTGCGTGATCACGCCCTTGGCGACGGCGTCCTTCCAGTCGCGGATATGCGCGGCGCGCATGCGCTTGGCGATGGCGTCGGTGTTCGCCACCAGCTTGAACGCGCGCTCCAGCCGGGCGAAGCCGCTGTCGTCATCGACATGGGCAAGATCCGGCGTGAGGCGCTCGCGCGCGGCCGACGGCTCCAGCACCAGGCTTGCGCATCGATGCACGACGCGGTCGGACGGGCCGAGCACGCGCGCGCCAAAGGGCTGGACCAGGAGCTTGAGGATGATAGCGACGAAGCGGTTCGGCAGGTTGGCGAGGATCTCGGCAAGCCGGTTCTCGATCGTCTTGAAGCCGGTCGCCATGCACCATTCCAGCGCGGCAAAATCCTCCTTCTGCCTTCCCTCGTCCTGCCAGCGCTTCAGCGCGGCCGAGAGCAGGTACAGCTCGGAGAGGATGTCGCCGAAGCGCGCCGACAGCATCTCCCTGCGCTTGAGCGCGCCGCCGAGCGTCAGCAGCGCCATGTCGGCGCAGAGCGCGAACGCCGCGGAGTAGCGCGAGAGCTGGCGATAGAACGGCGCGGCATCGCCTGCATCCGGCGCCAGCGCGAAAGCGCCAAACGTCCAGCTCCGGCCGAAGGCACGGAGCAGCGTCTCGAAACTGTGGCCGACGTGCTTCCAGAATGCCTTGTCGAACGCGGTGAGACCGCGCTCGCGGTCGGTATCGGCAAGCGCATTCATCTCGTCGAGCAGATAGGGATGCGCGCGGATCGCGCCCTGCCCGAACACGATGAGATTGCGGGTAAGGATGTTGGCGCCCTCGACCGTGATGCCGACAGGGACGGCACGATGCAGATTGCCGATATAGTTTTGCGGACCATCGATCACGGCCTTGCCGCCATGGATATCCATGGCGTCGTCGACAGCGGTGCGCATCCGCTCGGTCGCGTGCAGCTTCATGATGCCGGAGATGACGGCGGGATGAACGCCGGCATTCAAAGCGGCACAAGTTAGCCGCCGCGCCGCGTCAAGCTGATAGGCGGTGGCGACGATGCGCGCGAGCGGCTCCTCGACGCCCTCGAATTTCGAGATGGAGATGCCGAACTGCTCGCGGATGCGGGCATAGGCGCCGGTGGTGCGCGCGGCATAGGCGGCGCCGGCCGCCGAAAGCGACGGCAGCGAGATGCCGCGGCCGGCGGCAAGCGCCGTCATCAGCATCTTCCAGCCCTGCCCGAGGCGCTCCTGGCCGCCGATGACATAGTCGAGCGGGATGAAGACGTCGCGGCCCCAGTTCGGGCCGTTCTGGAACACCTGCATCGACGGCAGATGGCGCTGGCCGATCTCGACGCCGGGCAGATGAGTCGGGATCAGTGCGACAGTGATGCCGAGCTCTTCCTGGCTGCCGACGAGATGATCAGGATCATAGGCCTTGAAGGCGAGGCCGAGCAGCGTCGCAACCGGGCCGAGCGTAATGTAGCGCTTGTGCCAGTTGAGGCGGAGGCCTGTGACCTCGCGGCCCTCGAAATCGCCCTTGCAGATGATGCCGGTGTCGACCATCGAGGCGGCATCGGAGCCGGCTTCCGGGCTGGTGAGGCCGAAGCAGGGAATGTCGCGGCCGTCGGCGAGGCGCGGCAGCCAGCGCTCGCGCTGCTCCTTGGTGCCGAAATGCATCAGCAGCTCGCCGGGCCCGAGCGAGTTCGGCACCATCACGGTGACGGCAGCCGCGATCGAGCGCGTCGAGATTTTCCGCACCACTTCCGAATGCGCGTAGGGCGAGAAGCCGAGGCCGCCGAATTCCTTCGGGATGATCATGCCGAAGAATTTTTCGCGCTTGATGAAGGCCCACGCGTCATGCGGCAGGTCGCGCCATTCCCAAAAGATCTTCCACTCGTCGAGCATGGCACAGAGCTCGTCGACGGGACCGTTGAGGAAGGCCTGCTCCTCCGCGGTCAATGTCGCCTGCGGGACCTTCAGCAGCTTCGACCAGTCGGGATTGCCGGCGAAGAGATCGGCGTCCCACCAGACGTCACCTGCCTCCAGCGCCTCGCGCTCGGTGTCGGACATCGCCGGCAATACGCCGCGCGCCCAGGAGAAGATCGGCTTGGTGATTTTGTCGCGGCGGAAGCTCATGGCGGACCTCATGGATCGGCGCGGGTGTCGGACATTTTAGCGGAAAGTGGCCGGGGCGCGTGAACACTTCGGCGGCAAAAAGACGCGAATTGACGCGGCCGGGCGGCCGCCCGGGGACCATAACGGCCGGGGCGTGGGGGCAGTTCCGGGAGGGATGAAGGGCAGTAGCCCGGATGGAGCGAAGCGCAATCCGGGAAAGTCTATCCGCAGCGAGAATCCCGGATTTCGCTTCGCTCCATCCGGGCTACGGGAGCTTCCGGACCTAATCCGGCCGGACCATCTCGAACATGTTTTCCGGCTTGATCTCGAAATAGTCGCCGCGGCGGCCGGCGCGGACGATTGGGCGGGCGGCGGCGGTCTGGTAGACGCCGTCCTTGATCATGGCCTTGTCGATATGGACTGCGACGACCTCGCCCAGGGTCAGCCAGGCATCGGCTTCCTTGCCGTCGGCGCCCTTGAGGCGGACGATGTCGGAGACCTTGCACTCGAAGGCGACCGGGCTCTCGCCGACGCGCGGCACGTTGACGAGCTTGCCGGGCACGGCGGTCAGCCCTGCGATCTCGAACTCGTCGACCTCGGGGGCGACATGCGCGGCGGTCGCGTTCATGTGCTTGGCGAGGTCCATGGTGGCGAGATTCCAGACGAACTCACCGGTCTGCTTGATGTTCTCGACCGAGTCCTTCCAGTTGGTGGAGGAGAAGCCGATGATCGGAGGGACGTAGCAGAAGGCGTTGAAGAAGCTGTAGGGCGCGAGGTTGACGTGGCCGTTTGTGTCGCGGGAGGAGATCCAGCCGATCGGCCGCGGCGCGATGATGGCGTTGAAGGGATCGTGCTTGAGGCCGTGGCCCTTGGAGGGCTCGTAGAAGTACAGGTCTTTGTCGGTCACGCGCTGCTTCTCCGTTCCACCGTCATTCCGGGGCGATGCGAAGCATCGAACCCGGAATCTCGAGATTCCGGGTTCGCCTCTTTGAGGCGCCCCGGAATGACGGAAGGCCTAGTTATTGGAGAATTCGCCGCCCCGTCAGTGGCGCGGGGACAGACCCGCGATGACGAAATCGATCATCTGGTCGATGGTCGGGCCCGGCTTGGTGGCGCACTGGGCGATCATCTGGGGGTGGAAGAAGCGCATCATCGCGGTGCAGGCGCAGAGCGAGGCCAGCTGCAGGTCCGGCGCCTCGAATTCGCCGGAAGCAACGCCCTGCGCGATCATCTGGCCCATGAAACCGGCAATGCATTCCATATGGGCGACACAGACGTCCCAGTCCTCCTGCATCGCGATCTCGACCATCTCGTGCAGCTTGTTGTCGCCGACATAGCGCTCGGTGTTCATGCGATGGATGGTGGTGAGCAGCTCGCGGAAGCGCTCGAGCACCGGACCGGGCTTGGCCACGATCCGCTGCGCTTCGACCTCCACCTCGCCCATCAAGCCCCGCGCCACCGCCTGGTGGATCGCCTTCTTCGATTCGAAGAAGCGATACACGTTGGCGGGGCTCATCCTGAGCTCCTTGGCGATGTCGCCGACCGTGGTCTTCTGGTAGCCGATCTGGCGGAACAGCCGCTCGGCCACCTCGAGGATGCGATCCCGGGTGTCGACTTCGATATGTTCCGAAACAAGGGCCATCGGTCAGGACTCGTTGGTCAGTAGTCTTCTCATTTATTCAGCCGCCTCAGCAAGCGGAATTGCGTGCTGGTCATCGCTCCCATGCTGCGGCGCGGCAGGCTGCTCGGGCGAACCGGCCTCGTCCAGGCTCTTCCTGAACCACAGGGCGTAGAGGCCCGGCAGGTACAGCAGGGTCAGGAAGGTCGCGACGAACAGGCCTCCCATGATCGTGATCGCCATCGGGCCCCAGAAGGCCGAGCGCGACAGCGGGATCATGGCGAGGATGGCGGCCAGCGCCGTCAGCACCACCGGACGGGCGCGACGGACGGTCGCCTCCACGATCGCCTCGCGGCGGGTCAGGCCATGCGAGACGTCGGTCTCGATCTGGTCGACCAGGATGACGGTGTTGCGCATGATCATGCCGGCGAGCGCGATCAGGCCGAGCAGCGCCACGAAGCCGAACGGGGCGTTGGCGACGTTGAGGCCGAAGGAGGCGCCGACGATGCCGAGCGGCGCGGTCAGGAACACCAGGGTCAGGCGCGAGAAGCTCTGCAGCTGGATCATCAGCAGCGTCAGCATCACCATGACCATCACCGGGAAGAGGATGAAGATCGAGGCATTGCCCTTGGCGGATTCCTCGAACGCGCCGCCCGCTTCGATGCGGTAGGCCGGCTCGAGGTGATCCTTGATCGCCTTCAGCTTCGGCGTGATCTGGTTGGTGATGTCGGGCGCCTGCACGCCGTCGACGACGTCGGAGCGCACGGTAATCGCCATATCGCGGTTACGCCGCCACATGATCGGCTCCTCATGGGAATATTCGATCTTGGCGATCTGCTGCAGCGGCACGGCGACGCCGTTGCGCGAGGTGATGGTGAGATCGCCGACGCCGCCGAGGTCGAGACGCTCGGACGGAATCGCACGGGCGACCACGCCGACCTTCTCGATGCCGTCACGCACCGTCGTGACCTGCGAGCCGGAGATCAGCATCGCGAGCGCCTGCGAGACGTCCTGCGGGGTCAGGCCCATGGCACGGGCACGATCCTGGTCGACGACCAGCTTCAGGTAGGGCGACTGCTCGTTCCAGTCGAGCTGGACGTCCTTGACGCTCTTGTTCTGGCGCATGACGTCGCGGACCTGGTAGGCGATCTCGCGCACCTTGTTGGCGTCGGGGCCGATCACGCGGAACTGGACGGGGAAGCCGACCGGCGGACCGAAATTGAAGCGGTCGACGCGGACGCGCGCCTCGGACAGGAAGCCATCGCCGGCCGCGCCCTCGATCTTGGCCTTGATACGCTCGCGCGCCTCGACGCCCTTGGCGACGATGACGATCTCGGCAAAGGCCTCGTTGGGGAGCTGCGGGTTGAGGCCGAGCCAGAAGCGCGGCGAGCCCTGGCCGACATAGGACGTATAGGTCTCGATGTCCTTGTCATCCTTGAGCAGCGTCTCGGCCTTCTTCACGGCCTTCTCGGTGACGTTGAAGGCCGTGCCCTCAGGCAGTCGCAGCTGCAGGAACAACTCGGGCCGCTCCGACAGCGGGAAGAACTGCTGCTGGACATGGCCGAAGCCGACGATCGAGGCGATGAAGATGCCGACGGTCGCGACCACAACGGTGATGCGGTGGTTGACGCACCATTGCACGATGGCGCGCAGGCCCCGGTACATGCGGGTCTCGTAGACCGCGTGCGGATCGTGGTTGTGGTGCGCCTTCATCTCCGGCAGCAGCTTGACGCCGATATAGGGCGTGAAGATCACCGCCACGAACCAGGACGCGACCAGCGCGATCGCCACGATCCAGAAGATGCTGCCGGCATATTCGCCGACCGCCGAATTGGCAAAGCCGATGGGGAGGAAGCCAGCGGCCGTGACCAGCGTTCCCGTGAGCATCGGAAACGCGGTCGATTCCCAGGCAAAGGACGCCGCACGCATGCGGTCCCAACCCTGCTCCATCTTCACCACCATCATCTCGACCGCGATGATGGCGTCGTCGACGAGCAGGCCTAGCGCGATGATCAGCGCGCCGAGCGTGATGCGGTGCAGGTCGAGCGACATCGTGTTCATGACGATGAAGACGATGCCGAGCACCAGCGGCACCGACAGCGCGACCACGATGCCGGTGCGCCAGCCGAGTGCCAGGAACGAGACGAACAGCACGATGACGAGCGCTTCCATGAAGGAGTGCACGAACTCGCCGACGGCGTGCTCGACCACCTTGGGCTGGTCGGCGATCAGCTTGACGTCGATGCCCTGCGGCACGGCCTTCATGAACTCGGCCGTGGCCTTCTCGACCTCCTTGCCGAGCTCGAGGATGTTGGCGCCCTTGGCCGTGACGACACCGATGCCGATCGCGGCCTTGCCTTCCTGACGAACGACGAAGCTCGGCGGATCGACATAGCCATGGGTGACGGTGGCGATATCGCCCAGGCGGAACACGCGGCCGTTGCTCTCGACCGGCGTCTCGGCAACCGCCTTGGCGCCGTCGAGCGCGCCGGTGACGCGCAGCGGCACGCGCTGCGACGAGGTCTCGACCGTGCCGGCCGGCGTCACGTTGTTCTGCTTGGCGAGCGAGTCGAACAGCGCCTGCGGCGTGATGCCGAGCGTGGCGAGCTTGGCGTGGCTGAATTCGACGAAGATGCGCTCATCCTGGTTGCCGTAGACGTCGACCTTGGTGACGCCGGGCACCTTCAAGAGGCGCTGACGGAAACCTTCGGAGACCTTCTTGAGCTGGGCGTAATCGGCGCCGTCGCCGGTCATCATGTAGAGGATGGAATCGACGTCGGAGAACTCGTCGTTGACGACGGGTCCCAGGATGCCTGCGGGCAACTGGCCCTGCACGTCGGCCAGCTTCTTGCGCAGCAGGTAGAAGAGATACGGCACGTCCTTCGGCGGCGTGGAGTCGCGGAAGGTCACCTGCAGCGCGGTGAAGGCAGGCTTGGAATAGGTCTGCACCTTCTCGAAATAGGGCAGCTCCTGGATCTTCTTCTCGATGGGGTCTGCGACCTGGGTCTGCATCTCCTGCGCGGTCGCGCCGGGCCAGATCACGGAGACGTTGACCACCTTCACCGTGAAGAACGGATCCTCCGCGCGGCCGAGCTTCTCATAGGAGAAGAAGCCGGCGACGCCGAGGATGATCATCAGGAAGAGCACCAGCGTCGGATGGCTGACGGCCCAGGCCGAAAGGTTGAAGCGCTTCATCGCACTCTCCGAAAGATGATCCAGTTGCAAAAAACCACAGCCGCTCTGTTCAAACCGTCGTCGGGAGGCAGCGAAGCAATCCAGGGGGCTGGGCAGGTTCTGGATCGCTTCGCCGCTTCAGCCTTTGCTTAGGGACAAAGGCCGAAACTCACCTCACACGACGGAAACGCTTAGAAAGAAAGGGACGAGACGATCCGGACCTTCTGGCTCGGATCGAGCTTCTGCACGCCGAGGGCCACGATCTTGGCGCCCTCTTCCACACCGCTGGTGATGACGACGTCGTTGCTCTCGTAGGACTTCACCACGACAGGCTTCAACGTGACCGCGCCATTGTCGTCGACGACGTAGAAGGACGGCTTGCCGCCCTCGTTGAACAGCGCCGACAACGGCAGCCGCGCAACGCGCTCGGTGGCGGCATCCGACAGCGTCAGCGTCGCGGTCATGCCGAGCGCGACCTTGTCGTCGGCCTCGGGTAGCGAGAACTTCGCGAGATAGGTGCGCGTGGCGGGATCCGCCGCCGGCGCGATCTCGCGCAGCTTCGCCGCGTACTTCTTGTCCGGCTCGGACCAAAGAGTGACGCTGGCGACGCCCGACTTGGCGCGTCCAACCAGCGTCTCAGGGATCGCGACGACCGCTTCCTTTTCGGCAAAGCGGGCGACACGGATCGAGGCCTGGCCCGCGGCGACCACCTGGCCGGGCTCGATCAGCGTTGCGGTGACGACGCCACGGGCGTCGGCGTTGAGCGTCGCGTAGGAAAGGGAATTCTTGGTCAGCTCGACCGAGCGGACGGCGCGATCGAGACGCGCACGCGCCTCATCGGCGGAGGCCCGGCTCGAATCCAGCTGCGCATCAGTGGTCCAGCCCTTGGCCTTCAGGTCCTTGGCGCGCTGCTCGGCGGCGGCGGCCTGGGCCAGTACACCGGTCGCCGCCGTCTGCTCGGCGACGGCCTGCTCGGCCTGCAGCTTCAGATCGATCTCATCGAGGGTGGCGAGCGGCTGGCCGATCTCGACGGTCTGGCCGACTTCCACCAAGCGCTTGGCAACCTTGCCGGCCACGCGGAAACCGAGATCACTCTCGATCCGGGGCCTGACGGTACCAACGAAGCTGCGCTCCGGCGTCTCGGCATCATAATGGGCAGCGGCGACCAGGACCGGCCGCGGCGGCTCGGCCTTTTCGGCAACGGTGTCATTGCACCCGGCGAGCGTGGCGGCCATCAGGGCCAGCGACACACCCGCCAAGAGCCTGGAATAGCTCGACAAAACTGACTGGACGAACATCGAAGGACACTCCTGCCGCTGCAATGAGAGGAATGTCGACTAATCACTGATGAAAGTCAATAATCGTCAGTCATCAGGAAAGCGTGATCGTTAAGGGGTGGTAAGGATTGGGCGGACGCAGTTAGGGAAGTGTGATCGTAGGGTCAGCAGAAGCCCGGTAGCCCGGATGGAGCGCAGCGCAATCCGGGGTCTTCGGACCACCGCAGGCGCCGGTCCCGGATTACGCTGCGCTCCATCCGGGCTACGCTGTGGCGATGGCGGCTCTACCGCTTCTGCTCGACAAACTCGTGCTTGGTCTCGTGACCGCCGACGAAGACCAGAATGCCGGAGAGCAGCGGCAGCACGGCGAGCACCAGCAGGCCGTTCGAGGTCTGCCCGGTGGCTTCCTTGACCCAGCCGATCAGATACGGACCGCCGAAGCCGGCGAGGTTGCCGATCGAGTTGATCAGCGCGATCGCGCCCGCGGCCGCGGTGCCCGAGAGCCAGGCGGTCGGCAGCGTCCAGAACACGCCGAAGACGCAGAACACGCCGATCGCGGCGAAGGTCAGCGTCACCATCGTGATGGTGGGATCGGTAATGTAGCTGGAGACGGCAAGCGCGACGGCGATCAGGATCATCGGCGCGCCGACATGGAACACGCGTTCGCGCGTCGCATCCGAATGCCGCGCCCACAGGATCATGGCGATGGTGCCGAACAGATAGGGGATCGCGGTGACGAAGCCGGTCTGGGCATTGGTGAGACCGAACGCCTTGACGATCTGCGGCAGCCAGAACTGCATGCCGTAGAGCGCGCCGACGAAGCCGAAATAGATCAGGCTGAGCGCGATCACCTTCGGCGAGGACAGGGCTTCGCCGAGCGACAGATGCTTCACTGCCTGCTTGGCCGCGACTTCCGAATCGAGCTTGCCCTTGAGCCAGGCCTTCTGCTCGGCCGAGAGCCAGTCCGCCTTCTCCGGCTTGTCGGTGAGGTAGAACCAGGTGACGATGCCGAGCAGCACCGAGGGGATGCCCTCGATGATGAACAGCCACTGCCAGCCCTTCAGGCCCATGACGCCGTCGAGCCCGAGCAGCAGGCCCGAGATCGGCGCGCCGATCACGGTCGAGACCGGCACGGCGATGGCGAAGGCGGCGAGGAAGCGGGCGCGATATTCGGCCGGGTACCAATAGGTCAGATAAAGGATGATGCCGGGGAAGAAGCCGGCTTCGGCAACGCCGAGCAGGAAGCGCAGGACGTAGAAGCTGGTGACGCCGCTCACCGTCGCCATCAGCGCCGAGATGATGCCCCAGGTCACCATGATGCGGGCGATCCAGCGGCTGGCGCCGAACTTTTCCAGCGCCAGATTGCTCGGCACCTCGAAGATGAAATAGCCGATGAAGAAGATGCCGGCGCCCCAGGAGAAGATCAGCGGCGTGAACTTCAGCTCGGCGTTCATGGTCAGCGCGGCGAAGCCGAGATTGACGCGGTCGAGATAGGAGAAGAAGTAGGCCAGCACCAGGAACGGGATCAGGCGCCAGGAGATGGCGCGGATCGTCGAGGTCTCGACTTCGCTCTTGGCTGTGCCGGTGGAACCGGCATAGGTCGTGGTCTGGCTCATGGCTTCCCCCGGGGTTGTTGCTTTTATGGGCTGGGAAGCGGTTTTCAGCATCGTGGGCAAAGAGTCAATGGAAGCCATGCATGGAGCGCAGCCGATCAACACCATAGCGCTGCGACGGAGCATGCTGACCCGCACCGTCCTCGCGCTCGTCGTGATCGTCTCCGGACTGTCCTTGCGCTGGTACGGCTTTCCGCTCGGCCTTCCTGCCTTCATCGTGAAGTATGGCGGCTCGCTGTTGTGGGCGACCATGGTGGTCCTGCTGGTCGGGGCGCTGGCGCCACGGCTGTCGCGGACGCAGATCGCGGCAATCGCGGCAGCAATTGCCATCGTGGTCGAGTTCTCGCGGCTGGTGCACACCCCGTGGCTCGATGCGTTCCGGCTCACCACGGCCGGCGCGTTGCTGTTAGGCCGAATCTTTTCGCTGTGGAATTTGGTCGCCTATCTCATCGGTATCGTGGCCGGCGTCTGGCTCGACGGCCGTGTCGCCAGCGTCGGCCAAGACCGCATCCTTCCCCGACGTGGCAAGCTCAATTCGCAAGAGGCCGGCTCGACCCGCGAATGATCAGCTGCGTAGGCACGGTGAGACCACGGCCGCGCTCGATCTCGTCGCCGCGCATCCGCTCCAGCAGCATGGTCGCGGCGTGGCGGCCCATGGCCGCAAGATCCCACTCGATCGCCGTGATAGGCGGCGTGTGCAATTCGGCCAGGTCGGAATCGCTGCCAGCCACCACCGAAATCCCGTCACCGACGGCAATGCTCATCGTCCGCAGGGCTCTCAGGCAGCCGCCGAGCATATCCATCGCCGCGACGAAGAGCGCCGTCGGGGGATTCGCGAGACTCATGAGCGACGCCGTCGCCCGATAGGCGTCTTCGCTCGAGAGCACATTATCGCGCAACAGTTTCGGATCCGGCGCGATCCCCGTAGCCGAATACGCCTCGCGAAATCCGTCGAGGCGGCTTCGCGACGGGAAGGCCTTGGTGTCGCCGACAAGCATGGCGATCCGCCGGTGCCCAAAGCCAATCAGATGGTTCGTCGCAAGGCGCGCCCCCTCGCGATGATCGGCCATGACGCGATCGAGCGACGCGATGCTGTCCCGGTCGATGAGCAGGACCGGCATCGGCGCCTCCGACAGCGCTTCGCGCACGTCCCGGTGCCGCTCGTCGCTCAGCGTCATCATCACGCCATCCACCCGGCGCCTGCGAAAGGCGCCCAGCAAGTCGATCTCGACGTCGGGGCGGTTGGTCGTGCTTGCCAGAAGCAAAGTGTATCCAGCCTCACGCAGGACCACCTCGGCCTCCTTGATGAACAACGCGAAGCGCGGGATGTCGAAATCGCGAATCGCACAGGCCACGAGGCGCGAGCGTCCCGCGCGCATGCTCTGCGCCGTGACATCGACCTCGTAGCCGAGATCAGCCATGGCCCTTTCGACACGCTCGCGCAGCGCTGGGGTCACCGTGGGATGACCATTGAGCACGCGGGATACCGTGCCGACCGCGACGCCGGCCTCACGGGCGACGTCCTTGACCTTTACAGTCTGCGATCGGAGCGGCTGTGACGACATGCCTGCTTTATGAACCGGTTCATCACATCGAGCAAGCTTTTGCGATTACACGAACCTCAAAACTAGGCGCGATCGTAACAAGTGGTCTTCCACGACGAAACTATTTATGAACCGGTTCATTGACTCCAGCGCCGGACTCGGCACAATGGCGGCAGCGGTGAGAGCCGCACGAGGAGACCTCATCCTCTCGATCGGACGCATCCGGAGAAGAGCCATGCCGCAGCCAAAGGTCGCCTTTGTTGGATTTGGCGAGGCAGCGCAATGCTTTGCAAAGCATCTCACGGCGCAGACTGGTGCACCGATGGTCGCGTTCTGTCAGGGCAAGACGAATGCACCGCCCTACTCGCAGGCCTTTCACGCGATGGCCGCCGGTTGTGGCGTCACGCTGGTCGAGCGGCTTGACGATCTGTCGGACGCGGACGTGATCTTTTCTGCGGTCGTCGTTGCGGTCGCAGCCGAGACCGGCGAAGCGATATCCACGATCGTACGTCCCGGCTGCCTCGTGGTGGACATCAACGCCGCGAGCCCGCGAACCAAAAGGCGTGTCGCCGAAGCCATCGAGGCGCGCGGCGGCGTGTTCGCGGACACGAATCTGATGGGTTCGGTCGACCTCTATGGCGCCGCGGTCCCGCTCTATACGTCCGGCAGCGGCGCCGAGCGCTTCGCAGACATCTTCAGGCCACTCGGTTTTCATGTCGAGGTGGCGGGTCCCGAAGCTGGAACGGCAGCGGCCGTGAAGATGCTGCGGAGCGTGGTGACGAAAGGCATGGAAGCGCTGTTGGTCGAGGCACTGACCGCCGCAACGCTCGCCGGCGTGCGCGACGAGACCATGCGCGGGCTTTGCGCATCGATGGATGCCACCACGTTCAGCAAGTTCCTGGACATGTGCGTCCGCTCCGACGTGCTGCATGCCGAGCGTCGCGCCGTGGAAATGCAAGGCGTGGCGGAGGGCCTGCGGGAATTGGGCTTCGATCCCCTGATGACGACCGCCACGACGGAGCGATTGAGAGTCTCCGCGCAACTGGGGTTACGGGAAGAGTTTGCGCAACGCTCTGGCTATTCGGCCGACGAGGTGCTGGACCGATATGCTCATGCGCTATCCGGTCCTTGAGGCGAGCCACGAGAATGAAGGCCGTAGAAAGGGCGGCGATGACGCTCAATCCGCCAACTGAAACCGCTCGAACCGATCGAGCTCGTCCTCGATCTTCCGCTTCAGTTCCTTGCGCCCCGCGGTCTTCTTTCCCTGCCCGACCCAGGTCCATTTCTGCATCAGGAGCTTCTTCGCCTGCCGGTCGGTCTTGAGGTCCAGCGCGGCGACGATCTCGTCGCCGACCAGCACCGGCAGCGCGAAATAGCCGAGCTTGCGCTTGGCCTTCGGCACGTAGGCTTCAAACAGATGGTTGTAGCCGAAGATGAGACTGGTGCGCTTGCGCTGGATGATCAGCGGATCGAACGGCGAGAGGATGTGGACGAGATCGGGCGACACCTCACCGTTCGCTTCGAGCGCCGCGGGGCTCGCCCAATGCTCCTGCTTGCCGGCGCCCTCGATCGCGACGGGCACGATCTCGCCGCGGCGGACGCGGGAGCCGATCAGGCTTGCCACCGCCTTCTTGCTGGGCGCATCGAGATGGCAGATCGAATCCAGGCTCACCACGCCTTGTGAGCGCAGCGCGCGGTCGAGCAGATAGGTCGTGATGTCTTTGGCCGAGGCCGGCTTCGGCAGCTTCTCCCAGCCGAAGTGCCGCGTCATCAGCTCATAGGTCTTGAGCATGCCCTGGCGCTCGCTGATGGTCGCAACGCCGGTGTAGAAGGCGAGCTGCAGTGCCCGCTTCGAGGGCTTGCGGCTCTGCCACAAATGCTCCTTCTCGGTGAGCACGTCGTCCTCGATGTCGCGGATCGTCAGCGGGCCGGAGCGCAAGAGCCGCATCACCTTGCGCGTGTCGGCCGGCTTCACCGAGGCGTACCATTTGTGGCCCTCACGCTTGTGCTCGCGCATCGCCGGCAGGAAGAAGCGGAAGTCGCCGGCCGGCACGTAAGAGAGCGCGTGGGTCCAGTATTCGAACACGCTCCTGTCGACGCTCTGGGCCTGGCGCAGATCGGCACGCCGATAAGAGGGGATGCGACTGAACAGGATGTGGTGGTGGCAGCGCTCGATCACGTTGATGGTGTCGATCTGCACATAGCCGAGATGGGAGACCGCGTCCGCCACCGCCTGCGCGCCCTCCCCGAAGGGCGCGCGGTCGTCCAGCCGCTGGGCATGCAGCCAGATCTGCCGGGCCTGTGTCGTCGTGAGGGGGAGCGGTTTGGGCGCGCGTGACATTGCAACACGCAATGTAGCGGGATTCGCGCCAAGAGAAAGAACGGGGCAAAACGGCGGTCAAAGAAAAAGCCGCGCTGCCAACTGCTGACAACACGGCTGAACGATCAACGCCCGTCCTTGGACCCCCTCGATCGGTCGCCGACGCTTCCCGTAGCAATATCCGGCTCGCATGAGGCCTTGCCGCGCCCCTCTGCCTGGCAGCGGTAGACGCTGCCGGTGAGGCGATCCACCAGCCACATGTTCTCGTCGTTCGGTCCGTCGAGGCCGACATAGCGGGAGGTCAGCCCCGTGATCAACGTCGACAGCAGGATCGCCACGGCGATCATGGCCGCCCCGATGTAGATGGGCATCGAGCTCAGGGACACAGTCCGATCCGGCGAGCCACTGCGATGAAACTGATAGTCACTCGGCCTTGGCACTGGGCGGAACTCGGCTCCCATTCATCAGACTGGCGAATGGTTTTTGCTAGGAGCGCATCTGGCCGATTTCTTGTTCGCAGGCAGGCCATGCCGCGACGGCTTTGCGACGTTCAGTGTGCACAGGCTTCCAAAGCAGAAGCGGCCCGGATCGGGCCGCTTCGTGCATCGTGGTTCCCAGGTCAGTGCCGGAACAGCCCGCCCATCATGTGGCCGAACAGACCGCCCGGCCCGCCCATGCCGCCGCCACCGCCTCCGCCGTGAGCGCGGCGAGCGCCGCCGGAGGAGCGGCGGCGCGCGGGTTCGTCCTCGGCCTCGTCGGAGGCAACGCGGCTGGAGACGATCTCGGACTGCATCGCCTTGTGCTGGAGCTTGTTGAGATAGCCGGTGGTGGGGTAGCCGCGCGCCGCCTGCCAGCGCCTGATCACCGACCGGGTTTCCTCGTCGAACTTGCCGGTCGCCTTGACGTCGAAGCCGAGCCCGGTGAGACGGCGCTGCACGTCGCGGCGCTGGTTCTTGTCGAGGCCAATCTGGTCCTCCGAGACCTGGTCGGCCGTATCCGTGAAGGTGGCGGGATCGACGCCGGCGGTGAGGTTGCGCGTCGTCGTCGACGGGCCGTCCTGGAGCGCGGCGATGCGGGCGAGCGCCAGCGGCCTGAAGGTGCCGTTCGGATAGTTGGTGAGGTAGGCATTGAGCTCCTCGACCTTGTTGGTGTCCTTGATCGAACGCCAGAACTCGAGCTCGACTTCGCCGGCCTGGGCGACGCTCGCGGGCGCCGCAGCATCCTTCGCAGGCCCGACGGCCGGATTGAGATAGACTGTGCCGGTAAGATTGGTGTGGCCCCAAGGCAGCTGCGCCTTGTTGGTCTCGTCATTGACCTGGGCACGCACCTTGGTCATCGCCTGCTGGATCTCGAGGCCGGGAGCCACGATGTTGGCGAGAAGCGCGCGGGTAAAGGGGCTGTTGGTGCCGGCTTCGCCGTCGAGCGCGGTCTGGCCGGGCCCGGTGGCGAACGCGATCAGCGTGCCCTCGCCCGATTTCATCTCGGCAAGACCGTTTGCGACGTTGACGGACCGCGTCGCTTTGGCCGAGCGGATTTTTGCGGCGAAGGGATTGTCGCGGCAGGCATCGAGGAACACGAGCTTCACCTTGGCATCCGCCATGGTCTGCTCCAACGTCAGATCGACATTGATCGCCGCGCCGAGCTTGACGTCCATCTCGGATTTGAGGTCGGCATCGACCGGCAGCAGATAGTTGGTGCCGTTCACCGCGATGCCGTGGCCGGCATAGAAGAACAGCGCCACATCGGCGCCTTCGCTCTTCTTGCCGAACTCGAGCAGCTTCGCCGTCATGGCGTCGCGGGTGAGATTGGCTCCCTCGACCACGTCGAAGCCGACATTGCGCAGCACCCGCGCCATCGACTTCGCGTCGATTGCGGGATTCGGGAGCTGCGGTACGTTCTTGTAGGCGGCGTTGCCGACCACGAACGCGACGCGCTTGTCGGCGAGCGCCGCGCTGCTGCTGAAGACGAAGGCTGCGAGAGACATTGCCGCGAGCAGAGAACGCATGGTCTTTCTCCCCGAGATCAAGAACCACCGATACGTCCAGTGTGATCTTCGCCACGACCGCCGAATGTGATCTAGATCACGTTTTGGGCGCCAGAGATCGAACCGGCCATAAAAAGGACGCGACGATACCTGTTCGCCCGCCCGGGATACCTCCGCGGCAGAAGGCAACCGCCCGCTGGCGCGACCAAAATGCGGCGAAATCCGCTGGATTGGGCCCGGACGCACCCCGGCCAGCGTGACCAGGATCACATCAGGTGCCTTTGAACCTGCCCTATGCTCGCAGCATCAAATCGCCATCAGGCGTAACAGCGAGGATACGATAATGACCCGTTTTGATAAGTTCTTTGCACTGAAGGCGATCACCCTCACGGCCGCCCTGTCGATGACGGCAGGCCTGGCGCTCGCCGGCGACAACAATGTCTCGTCCGACAAGATTCTGGATGCGCTGAAGCCGAAGCCGGCGACCCGCGGCCTGTCCGTCGGTCCGCAGGCCGATCCGACCGCGCAGGCCAAGGAAGCGACTTTCCTGAACACCGTACGCAACCGCTCGACCCGGTCGCTCTCGACCGGCGAGCGCGAGCAGATCGCCGAGCTCGCCGCGACCAAGCCGAAGATCGATCTGGAGATCCAGTTCGACTACAACTCGGCCGACATCGCCAAGACCTCGGTGCCGTCGGTGCAGGCGCTCGGCAAGGCGCTGTCCGATCCCGCGCTCAAGGGCTCGACCTTCGTGGTCGCCGGCCACACCGATGCGGTCGGCGGCGAAGAGTACAATCAGGGCCTCTCCGAACGGCGTGCCGATACCATCAAGAAGTACCTGGTGCAGAACTACGGCCTCAACGGCACCGATCTGGTCACCGTCGGCTACGGCAAGACCAAGCTGAAGGACACCGCCAACGGCGCCGACCCGGTCAACCGCCGCGTCCAGGTCGTGAACATGGAAGCCAAGACGACGGCGTCGAAGTAATTCTCGAGCCATCGCGAGACGAAACACGCCGCCTGCCGCTCCCCGGCAGGCGGCGATGTCATATCCAGCTCTGGAACAGCATCAGCCGGTTGAAATTCTGCATCGACGTGCCGATGAAGGCCGCCGAGATCGGTAGCATCGCCGCAAAGCCGATTGCGGAGAGGCCGACATAGGCCCACAGCAGCCAGCGCGGCAGCCCCTCCCGTCGCAGCACATAGACCAGCGCAAGCGACGCGATCGTTGCGGCCGGAAGATAATAGTAGATGAAGCCGAGCGTGCGCGGCAGCAGCGCCCAGGCGAGCCAGCAGCCGAAATAGAACGCCGCGATCAGGAACGCATCCCAGCGGCGCACGACGATGACATCGCGCAGCACGACGATCAGCGCGAGCAGTGCGGGCCACGCTACCAGCGGATTTCCGAGGAAGACGATCGCCGAGATCCTGTCCTCCGCAATCTTGTCGAACAGGAACCACACCGGGCGCGCCAGCAGCGGCCAGGATGGCCACGAGCTCATATAGGTATGACCGGCGATCGCTGTCGTGGTGTTGTCGGCAAAGATGCGGCGCTGCGCCTCGATGAGATCGGCCGGCGACACTCCGTAGAGTGGAACAAACGCAGCGAGATATGTCAGCGCCGGCAGCACGGCAAAGCACAGCGCGACATGCACCGCCCTGAAGTCGGGCCAGAGATCGGGCCGATACCAGTCATCCGGCCTCGCGTCAGCGAACAACGCGCGCCAGCCCCGCATCAGGCGGACCAATGCGAGGATGGCGACGCAGGCACCGAGCGGAAACAGGCCGCTCCATTTGCAGGCCGCCGCAAGACCGAACAGGCTGCCCGCGAGCGCGAACAGCGCATGCGGCCGCTCGCGTCGAAAACCATGCATGTAGGCGGCAATCGCGAGCAGACCGAAGCCGAGCGCGAAGATGTCGAGCATCGCGATGCGCGCCTGCACGTAGAGCATCTGGTTGAAGCCGGCGATCAGTGCGGCCGCAATCGCGGGCCCTTGCGCAGCGAACAGCGCGAGGCCGCACAGATAGATCGCGACGATCGCGAGCGCACCGAACAACGTCCCCGGATAGCGCCAGCCGAGCGCATTGTCGCCGAACGCCGCGATCGATGTCGCGATCAGCTCCTTGGCCAGCGGCGGATGCATCGGATTGAGCATCGGTTGCGACATCACGGGCGCCAGCATCTGCCGTGCCGCCGGCACGTAATGCACCTCGTCGAAGACGAACTTCTCCGGCGTGGTGAGTCCGATCAGCAGTGCCAGATGCGCGGCTAGGAAGATCGCGACAGCAATCACTGCACTCTGCGACACCTTCGGAACCGCAGGCAAACTGATCGGCACTTCTGGGGAGATTTTGCGTGGCAAATTTGCGTCACCGCGGACAAAAACGAAAATCACTCTTCTCATTGAACGCAATCCGCCGCAAGTGCCACTAAGCATAACGCACGTCCACGCCGCTTGTGATAATTTCGCTACATCAGAAGCGCGCGCGGTCCGGTACGATCAGGGACACATCGATCGGTTGCGAAATGAATTTGCGTTTCTGGCTTTTCCCCACACTGCTATCGGTCGCCTTCTGCGCTGCATCCGGCGCACAGGCGCAGACCCGCGTCGGCGAAGCCGTCGTGATTCAGAACGAGGTCGTGCGCGTCGCCGCGACCACGACGACGATCAGTGTCGGCGACAGCATGCTGCGCGACGAGACCGTGCGCACCGGCGCCGACAGCGCAGCGCGCTTCGTCATGGCCGACAGCACCAACCTCTCGCTCGGGCCGAGCGCGACGCTCAAGCTCGACCGCACCGTCTTCAACGACGAGCACAGCTATCGCGACGTCGCGATCCGCATGACCACCGGCGCGTTCCGTTTCGTCACCGGACATTCGGAGAAGACCGCCTACAAGATCACGACGCCGCTGGCGACCATCGGCGTGCGCGGCACCACGCTCGACATCCTGTCCCAGCGCGGCCGCTCCGTCGTCGTGCTGCAGCATGGCGCTGCCAGCGTCTGCACGACGAATCTCCAATGCGTGCAGCTCACCCAGCCCGGCGACACCGCGATCATCATATCCAGCGGCGGCAAGATCTCGATCAGCAAGACCAACACGCCACCCTGGACCTTCGCCGCCAACTGCGCCGCAAGTGCCGGGCTGTGCGCGGTCAACCAATATGCCGACGCCTCGCCGACCATCACGCCCGCCGTCCATGACGACGGCATGCTGTGCGGGCGGTGACGATGTTGAAGTTCGACGTCAGGCGCCTCATCGTCGCCGCTGCACTGACCGCTACGGCTGCGTTTTCGCTTGTCGCGTTCAATGCGCGGCCGGCGGCGGCAGCCCGAGTGACTGAGTGCGAGTCCGAGTGCGGCGAGCCGAACCCATACCCGTCGCCGACCTACTCGCCGTCCCCGACGCCTACGCCCACACCCACACCTACGTCGACGCCCACACCGATACCCTCGCCCACGCCGACACCTACCCCCTCGCCGTCACCGAACCCCTATCCGTCGCCCGCGCCGAGCCCGTCTCCACCGCAGGGGCCGACCGGTGCGGATTCCAGCGGCAATTCGATCGGCGGCCTCGCCAACCAGCGCTTCAACCAGATGATCACCAACCGGGTGCTCGGCACGGTACTGCTCGGCGTCAACGAGCAGGTCAATTGCAGCGACTGCATCAGCGCGTTCGGCTCGGCCGGCTCGTTCTCGGCCGGCATCCACGGCCGCAAGGAGCTCACCAGCAATCTGTCGCTGCTCGCCGGCATCGCCTACACGCAATACAACGAGGGCGGCTACCACATCACCAGCGCGCCGATCGGCGCCTTCGCGCTGCGCTACGACTTCACCGACTGGGGCTCGTCGCGCCCATTCTTCGATATCGGCACGATCCTGACGCCGTGGGAGAAGGCGCGCTACACGCGCAGCTACAATACCAGCCTCGGCCCGGTCACCGTCACGGGCTCGACCAACGCCTCGAACTACGCGGTCTATGGGCGTGCCGGCTGGATGAGCCGCGTCTCGCCGCGCGACGAGGTCGCAGCGTCCATCGAGGTCTGGCAGCTCTGGCAGCGCGTCTCCGGCTATTCGGACAGCGCGGTCGCGTTCAATCCATTCGACGCCACGATTGCGACCGGCACCGACCGCACCAGCCTCGTCAAGATCGGCGGCCAGTGGACGCATCTGTTCGGCAGCAACATCGAGACCAACATCAATGGCGGCTGGGTGCAGTCGTTCGCCAGCCACAGCGGCATCGTCGCCACCGTCACCGGTGACGGCACGGTGGTGCCGACCATGGGCAACCAGGGCTGGTTCGAATATGGCGGCCGCCTCGGCTTCCGCGTGCAGAAGGGCTGGATCGTGGACCTGTTCGCCAATGGCACGCTCGGCCCGCAGCCGGTCGGGAACACGATTCACGGCGGCGTGGGGCTGAGGATCAATTATTAGCGCGAGGTTCGCGCGTAGCCGTAAATTCCGCCGTCATGCCCCGGCTTGACCGGGGCATCCAGTACGCCGCGGCGGCTGTTGTGAGAGCGAGCTCTTCGACGAAGGCCTCTGGAATACTGGATCGCCCGCCTTCGCGGGCGATGACACCTGTCGTGTAGCGACCGTACTACCCGTTACGCCGCCGACCTGCCCTCGAACGCGCGCCGCAAGACCTCCACATCCAACTTCACCATCTTCATCATGGCCTGCATCGCGCGCGCGGCCGCGGCCTTGTCGGGGCTGGTGAGGAACTCGAACATCACCTTCGGCACGACCTGCCAGGCGACGCCCCAGCGATCCCTGAGCCAGCCACACTGCTCTGCCTTGCCGCCATGGGCGAGGAATGCATTCCAGACGCTGTCGACCTGGGCTTGATCGTCGCAATGGATCATCAGCGAGATCGCGTGGGTGTATTCCATCGTCATGCCGCCGTTGAGCGCGACCAGGGGCTGCCCGGCCACCGTGAACTCGACGACGAGCACCGAGCCGGTCTTGCTGGAGGGGCCGTCCGAAACGTTCTGCTGGACATGCGTGATCTCCGAATTCGGCACCAGCGAGGTGTAGAATTTCGCGGCTTCCTCGGCATCGCCGTTGAACCACATGCAGGGCACCAGCTTGGACATGGAGAGCGCTCCTCTTCAGGTTTTCAATGCGCACGGATCTGATCAGGCATGCGCCTTTTCGGACTGCGCGGCGAAGGCCGCGAGATCCATCCAGTTGATGCCCCACATATGACCATCCGGATCCTCGAAGCTGCGGCCATACATGAAGCTATACTCATCCTTCGGACCGGGATCGGCCACACCGCCCGCGGCCTCGGCTCTGCCGACGATGTCGTCGACCTCGTTGCGGCTGTCCGCGGACAGGCAGAACAGCACCTGGTTCGAGGCCCTCGCATCCGAAATCGGCTTCGGCGTGAACTGGCGGAATTTGTCGTGGGTCAGGAGCATAGCGAAGATGGTCTCGGAGAAGACCATGCAGCTCGCGGTCTCGTCGGAAAATTGCGGGTTCCTGACCGCACCGACCGCCTCGTAAAAGGCGGTGGCGCGCTTGAGGTCGGTCACCGGCAAATTGACGAAAATCATCCTGGGCATCGGAAGCTCCTTGGGCGGGGTTTGCCCAAGGACGGACGGCCCGACGGCCATCCGACATCGCTTCCGGATATTTTTAGGGTCTCATTTTCAGAGCCTGGCCTGCGTGGTTCTGTCGCACGGACGCCCGCAGGCTTGGCCTTACTTCTTCTCGCCGGATTCGCGATGGATCGGGTCGACCCACAACACGGTCTCGGGCTTCTCGACCGGCTCGATGTCGAGATTGATCGCGACCGCCTCGCCGTCGCTGCGCACCAGCACGCATTCCAGCACCTCGTCCGGGCTGGCGTTGATCTCCTGATGCGGCACGTAGGGCGGCACGAAAATGAAATCGCCGGGGCCGGCTTCCGCGGTGAATTGCAGGCTCTCGCCCCAACGCATCCGCGCCTTGCCCTTCACCACATAGATGACGCTTTCGAGATGGCCGTGGTGATGCGCGCCGGTCTTGGCGTCGGGCTTGATGCTGACCGTTCCCGCCCACAATTTCTGCGCGCCGACACGGGCGAAATTGATCGCGGCCGCGCGGTCCATGCCCGCCGTCGACGGTACGTTGGTATCGAGCTGGTTGCCGGGAATGACGCGCACGCCGTCATGTTTCCAGCGATCATCATGATGATGATCGTGGTCATGGTGGGAATGCGAATGGTCATGGCCGGTCATGGGTCTTGCTTTCTGTTGGTTCCGTGCGCGCGAAACTAACCAAAGCCGGCCTATCAAGCCATACCAAAATCGGAACTCTCATAGCCGCCAGACGTTGTCTTCGCGAGCAATCTGGAAGGAGAGTTTCATGGGTAGCACGAGCGACAAGATCAAGGGCACCGCCAACGAGGCGATCGGCAAGGCCAAGCAGGGCATCGGTGAAGCGACCGGTTCCGAACGTCTGCAGGGCGAAGGCGCGATCCAGGAAGTGAAGGGCAAGGGCCAGAAGGCCATGGGCGATGCCAAGGACGCCGCGAAGGAAGCGATCGATCGCGCCGCGGCGGCCGCACGCCGCGCGGCCGAGTAACGCGCCTCGATCCGAAAGTGAAAAGACCGGCCGCGAGGCCGGTCTTTTTGTTGGGGCGGCTATTTCACCGCGAGCAATTCCACATCGAACATCAGCGTCGCATTCGGCGGGATCACGCCGCCGGCGCCGCGGGCGCCGTAGCCGAGCTGCGGCGGGATGATCAGCGTGCGCTTGCCGCCGACCTTCATGGTGGCAACGCCCTCGTCCCAGCCGGCGATGACGCGGCCCTTGCCGATCGGGAATTCGAACGGCTCGTTGCGATCGACCGACGAGTCGAATTTCTTGCCCTTTTGGCCGTTCTCGTAGAGCCAGCCGGTGTAGTGCATCACGCAGATCTGGCCGGGCTTGGGCGAAGCGCCGGTGCCGACAACACTGTCGATAGTCTGCAAGCCTGAAGCTGTGGTCATGGGTTTTCCTGCGGTCTGGGCCGAGGCCGTGGTGGAGATGAAGCCGGACACGCCGCTGATCAACGTGATCGCAAGTGCCGACATGATGGCGAGGAGTGCGCGCTGAAAACGCAGCATTAAGACACCTTCCGTTTGAGGCGGAAGGTGTCTAGCGCAATGCGTTGGTCGTTTCCAGTCCTGCTATTTCCGGCCTTGGGAGCTCTCGATCAATAGCCGAGTGCGCAGCCGTCCTTGCGCGGATCGGAACCGCCGGTGAGCGTGCCCTTGTCCCAGTCGACCCAGATCGCCTGGGCGCCGCCGAGCGGGCCGACCACGCTGGTGGTCTTGTGGCCGAGCTTCTTGAGGCCTTCGACAACGTCCGCAGGCACGCTGTCCTCGAGCTGGTACTGGCCCTCATAGTGCAGGCCGCGCGGCATATCGATGGCTTCCTGCACGTCGCAGCCATAATCGAGCATGTTGGTCAGCAGATGGGTCTGGCCGGTCGGCTGGTACTGGCCGCCCATCACCGCGAACGACATCGTGGAACGGCCGCCCTTGGTGAGCAGTCCCGGCATGATCGTGTGCAGCGGACGCTTGCCGCCTTCGATGCAGTTGGGATGGCCCGGCTGGATACGGAAGCCGCCGGCGCGATTCTGGAACAGCACGCCGGTCTTGTCGGAGACGATGGCCGAGCCGAAGGAATGCGCGACCGAGTTGATGAACGAGCAGACGTTGCGATCCTTGTCCACCACGGTGATGTAGATGGTCGAGGGATTCATCGGCGGCGCGACGTTCGGCAGGTCGAGCATGCCGTCCAGGCGGATCTTGCTGATGTACTCGTCGGCAAAACCCTTCTCGAGCATCTCGGCGACGTTGATCTTCATGTGCTCGGGAGAGGCGACGTGCATCTCGCGGTTCATGTAGGCGATGCGCGCGGCTTCCGCCTCGAGATGGAAGCGCTCGACGCTGACGGGCGCGTACTTGGTCAGGTCGAAACGCGACAGGATGTTGAGCATCAGGAGCGCGGTGACGCCCGGGCCGTTCGGCGGGCACTGCCAGACGTCGTAGCCCTTGTACCCGGTGCCGATCGGCGTCGTCGTCTCGGTGGTGTGCGCGGCGAAATCGTCGAGCGTGTGGAGGCCGCCGATCGAACGCAGGGTCTCGACCATGTCTTCGGCGATCGGGCCCTTGTAGAAGGCGTCGCGGCCGTCCTTGGCGATCGCACGCAGCGTCTTGCCGAGCTCGGCCTGGCGGATCACGTCACCGGCGACCGGCGGCTTGCCGCCCGGCAGCAGGTAACGCACGGTGTTGGTGCCGTTCTTCAGCTTCTCGAACTGGTTCTTCCAGTCGAAGGCGATGCGGGGCGCAACAACGTAGCCCTCTTCCGCCGCCTTGATCGCGGGCTGGAGCAGGCGGTCGAAGCCGAACTTGCCATGGTCGCGCAGCACGGTCGCGAACGCGTCGATCACGCCGGGGATCGAGACCGCATGGGCCGAGGTCAGCGGCACGGAATTGATCTTGCGCTCGAGATACCAGTCGGCATTGGCCGCCTTCGGGGCGCGGCCGGAGCCGTTATAGGCGATGATCTTGCCCTCGCCGCGCGGCTGGATCAGCGCGAAGCAGTCGCCGCCGATGCCGGTCGATTGCGGCTCGATCACGCCGAGCACGGCCGAGCCCGCCACGGCCGCGTCCACCGCCGTGCCGCCCTCGCGCAGCACCTCGATCGCGGCGAGCGATGCCTGCGGATGCGAGGTCGCCACCATCGCGTTGGTGGCGTGGACGGTGGACCTGCCGGGGAAGTGGAAGTTTCTCATCGAATTCTTGCTCTCGTTAGGCCGCTCGGGCCGCTGGCGCGGGGCGCGCGCCGTCTCGGAAAAACCGGGCCTACATGACACATTCCGGCCGGTCCGGGCAATGCTGGCATACCAGGGAAATGGCTGCCATCCGCTGGGCGTATAGACCTTTTGCCGTCCGGGGCCATGCGGGTTTTCTGGGCGGCGGCCGCCTGCTAAACGAGCCGCCAGGATTCAAGAGAACATGATCTTCAAGGTCGCCGCCTTTTACCAATTCGCCGCCCTGCCCGATTACCGCGAGCTGCGCGAGCCGCTGCGCGCGTTCTGCGCTGACCTTTCGTTGAAGGGCAGCGTGCTGCTGGCCCAGGAGGGCATCAACGGCACGATCGCGGGTGCGCCCGAGGCGATCGACGCCTTCGCCCATGAGCTTGCCCACGGCGCCCTGTTCGGCGGCCGGCTGGACAATCTCGAGTTGAAGTTCTCGAGCGCCGATGCCATGCCGTTCGGCCGGCTCAAGGTGCGGCTGAAGAAGGAGATCGTCACGCTCGGCGATGCGGCCGCCGATCCGACCCGTCAGGTCGGCACCTATGTCGATGCGAGCGAGTGGAACGCGCTGATCGCGGCGCCCGACACGCTGGTGCTCGACACCCGCAACGCCTTCGAGGTGGCCATGGGGACGTTCGAGGGCGCGGTCGACCCTGACATCAAGAGCTTTGGCCAGTTCAAGGATTTTGCCGCAGCACAGCTCGATCCGGCAAAGCACCGGCGTATCGCGATGTTCTGCACCGGCGGCATCCGCTGCGAGAAGGCGAGCGCGCATCTGCTCGCGCGCGGCTTTGCCGAGGTCTATCACCTCAAGGGCGGCATCTTGAAATATCTGGAAGAGGTGCCGGAGGCGCAGAGCCGCTGGCGCGGCGAGTGTTTCGTGTTCGACGAACGCGTCGCGCTCGGCCATGGTCTGCAAGAAGTTGGCTTGCGCGAACGGGGGCACGATCGTGACGAACGAGATCAAGAGCCTGGGTGAGCGCGTCGACGCGCTGGAGATGCGCATCGCCTATCAGGACGACGCCATCGAGACCCTGAACCAGACCATCACCGCGCAGTGGAAGCAGATCGATGTGCTGACGCGGAAGATCGCAGAGCTCGGCGAGCGGCTCCAGGAAGCCGAGGCGAATGCGCCCGGCCCCGCCAACGAGCCCCCGCCGCATTACTGAACTCTCGTGCCCCGGGCGCAGCGCAGCGCCCTTCGCGGTGCGCTGCTGAACCGGGGCCCATCTTTGCGGCGAAGAGAGAACTGGGTCCCGGCTCAGCGCCGCATCGTTTCACGCTGCGTCGCGTCCGGGACACCGATGGCGCTTACGCCGGACGATATTACTCACCGGCCGCCCTGGGCAGCAGGTTCGCGACCTGGACCGACATCATCAGGCGGTCACGGCCGCCCTCCTTGGCCGCGTAGAGCGCCTGATCGGCGGCCTCGACCAGCGTGCCGACGCCGGCGGTGCGCTCCAGCGCCGGCCGGCAGGCCGCGCCACCAAGCGAAGCGGTGACACAGCCCGAGGCGCGATTGCTGCCGTGAACAAGGCCCGCCTCACGAATCGCCTTCCGGATCCGCTCGCCGATCCGCACGCAGCCGGCGGCATCGGTGTTCGGCAGCAGCATGGCGAATTCCTCGCCGCCGTAGCGCGCCGCGAGATCGCCGGCGCGCCTCATCTCGGCGGCGATGATTTGTGCCACCACGCGCAGGCATTCATCGCCCGCGGGATGGCCGTATTCGTCGTTGTAGGACTTGAAATGGTCGACGTCGATCATCAGCAAAGCGAGGCTCGATCGGTCGCGATAGGCCCGCGCCCATTCTTCCGCGAGCCGCTCGTCGAAGCGGCGGCGGTTGGCGAGCCCGGTGAGGCCGTCCTCGATGGCGAGCGTCTCCAACCGGGTCTCGAGCTGCTTCTGCGCGGTGATGTCGCGCGAAATCGCGACCACGCCGTCGACGCTGCCGCCGTCCTTGCGCGTCGCCCGCATGGTCGATTCGAGCCAGACCTCGCCGTTCTGGCGGTGCGTGTTGCGGTAGGTGACGCGCGCTTCTTCCTTCTCGCCGCGCTTCATGGCGTCGACGATGGCCTGGACCTGAGGCCGGTCTTCCTCATGAATGCCGGCGAGCGCGGGCGTTCCGATCAGCTGATTGGCGCGCCAGCCGACGACGCGGACCGACGACGGCGAGACATAGCGCAACCGCTCGTCGAGCCCGATCCGGGTCACCATGTCGCTGGAGCCTTCGGCGAGCAGGCGGAAATGCGCTTCCTTCTCGACCAGCGCGGCGGCCATGCGTTGCCCGCGCTGCAACTGCCGCACCAACACCGCGCCGATGATCGCGATCAGCAGCACGAGGGCGACCACGTAGAGCATGCGGGAGATCGCCGCGGCGCGCCAGGGCGCCAGCAGCTCGTCCTTGTCGACGGTGGCGAGCAGGACGAGCGGATAGCGGCCAGAGCGCTTGAAGAAGCTGACGCGTTCGGCGCCGTCGAGCGGCGACTTGAAATGATAGGCGCCGCTCGGCCGTTGCAGGCTGGCATCGCGGAACAACGCGGTGTCGGCGACGCTGCGGCCGACGAACTTGTCGTTGCTGGGATTGCGCGCGATGATCAGGCCGTCGCCATACATCAAGGCCACCGAGCTGTTGCGGCCGATCTCGAACTGCTCGTAGAAATGCGAAAGATATTTCGAGCTGATGGTCGCGAGCACCACGCCGCCAAAGCTGCCGTCCGGCTTGTTGAAGCGGCGGGACAGGGTGACGACCCATTCGCCGTCGAGCAGGCTCTTCACCGGACCGCCGGCATGGGCCTCGCGCTTCGGAGAGAGCTGGTGATGGCGGAAGAAGGCATCGTCGCTGAGCGTCGAGCCGATGGTGCCGGGCGCGGTCAGCCAATTGCCGCGGTCGTCGATGATGGCAAAGCTGTGCACGCGCTCCATCGCCTTCTTGCGCACCTCCATGAGGGTCGTGAGCTTGGCGATCGTGACGGGATCGGTGCCGTCCATCTCCAGCCGGCTGACGACGCCGACGACGCCGGTATCGAGCAGGTCGAGGCTGTCCTCGGCATGCTGGGTCAGCGAGCGCGCGACGTTGGCCATCTCGGTCTCGGCACCCTTGAGCACCGCATCGCGCGCCGCCCATTCACGCCAGCCGCTGACGCCGAGGATGGTCGCGCAGGTCAGCACGACGAACGCCGCCGCGCGCAGCGGCAGGCGGCTCCATCCGGCTCTCTGGGCAACGGCGTTCATACGGCAGGGTTCTCCCATCGTCGGGGAACCTCTGCCGCTTCTGTTAGTGAACTCTGAAATGATTGGCGGAATACGCCGCGATATCCCCCGTTTCCCGTAGTCGTACGGACGGCGGGATCAGCGCATCGCTAACAAGGGATTAGCGAACCTATCGGAATCTGGCGCCCCGTCCCGCTAGCTGAAGATCGCCTTAACCTTGTCCCAGAGCGAGGGGTTGTCGGCGTCCGCATCGGCCTTCGTCGGCGTCGGCTGCGCGGCGCTGACGGGATCGGAGGCCGGGAAGGTATCTTCCAACCCTGTATCGAGCTTGGCGTGACCATCGGCGGCGAGCGCTTCGCGTAAGTCGTCGGCGTGCTTGTCATGCGGCGCGGGATTGAATGTCTGAGCCATGGAATTCCTCCTCCATTGGCGGGTCAACGCGGCGCATTTGCGCTGGTTCCCCTGTTCCGATTCCGCCCCTGGCGGTGTATCAGGAACCTCACATCTGCATCAGGATCATTCGTGCCCCAGTCTGCGACAAAGCCCTTCATCGACGTGCTCTCCGGCCAGCGGCAAGCCGTCCCGCCCATGTGGATGATGCGGCAGGCCGGCCGTTATCTGCCCGAGTATCGCGAGGTGCGCGCCAAGGCCGGCGGCTTCCTCGATCTCTGCTTCAATCCGGAGCTCGCCGCCGAAGTCACGCTGCAGCCGATCCGCAGGTTCGGCTTCGATGCGGCGATCATCTTCTCCGACATCCTGGTGATCCCCTACGCGCTCGGCCGCTCGGTGCGCTTCGAGGTCGGCGAGGGTCCGCGGCTCGAGCCGCTGGATGATCCGGCCAAGGTCGGAACGCTCGCTGCGCATGCCGACTTCGGCAAGCTCCAGCCGGTGTTCGAGTCGCTCAGGATCGTGCGCGGCGCGCTTGATCCGAAAGTGGCGCTGATCGGCTTCTGCGGCGCACCGTGGACGGTTGCGACCTACATGGTCGCGGGCCATGGCACGCCCGACCAGGCGCCGGCGCGGATGATGGCCTACCGGCATCCGGAAGCGTTTTCGAAGATCATCGACGTGCTGGTCGAGAACTCGATCCAATACCTGCTGGCGCAGCTCGAGGCCGGCGCCAATGCGCTGCAGATCTTCGACACCTGGGCCGGCGTGCTGCCGCCCGTCGAGTTCGCACGCTGGTCGACCGAGCCGACGCGGCGCATCGTCGAGGGTGTGCGCGCCAAGGTGCCTGACGCGAAGATCATCGGCTTTCCGCGCGGCGCCGGCGCGCAATTGCCCGGATACGTCGAGGCGACCGGCGTGAACGCCGTCAGCATCGACTGGACCGCGGAGCCGGCCTTCATCCGCGAGCGCGTGCAGTCACGCGTCGCCGTGCAGGGCAATCTCGATCCGCTGGTGCTGATCACGGGTGGTGCTGCGCTCGACCGCGCCGTGGACAGTGTGCTGGCGAGTTTCGCGCAAGGGCGCTTCATCTTCAATCTCGGCCACGGCATTCAGCCGGAGACGCCGATCGCCCATGTCGAGCAGATGCTGAAGCGCGTGCGGGGCTGATTTTTTTCCGCGCCGGAGGGGGCGGAAACAAAAAACGCGAAAACAACCCCATGCACAGTACAAATCATTGAAGAATTTCGCGCGGCGTGCCGTCACGCCGTGCCGCAACGCGGTTTGACCCGTCGAGGCCGAGCAAGAACTCGGCATTTCGGGGAGTTGATGTACGATTCTGTTCATGACGAATCGCACATTCAAGTCCGGCGAGAGCCGAGAGCAACTCAGTCTGCTTCCAGCGCGGGTTGAGG
>JAESFI010000088.1_pt1 | contig 115184 bp, 120 predicted proteins | sample 9269361 | NCBI WGS metagenome assembly JAESFI01 (sample SAMN14504119, study PRJNA617095) | algae metagenome | isolation source: Brasilonema angustatum HA4187-MV1 and co-occurring heterotrophs from moss... | place: USA: Manoa Valley, Honolulu, Hawaii | collected 2009-07-20
TACACCATCAATGTGAGGGACGACCGCCAACCTTCCAGTCAAGCCGCGCGACGCGCGCCACCAAACAGCGCCGTAGCTAGCGCGGCTTCGCTGGAAGGCCCCGGGGGGGCCCGTTACCCCATCTACGGAAACGTCGTTACGTCTTCGCCTTCCTGCACGGCGCATAGAACCTGCCGTTGCCAGCGGCGACGCGCTCGAGGCATTGCCGGGGATCGGTGATCTCGCCGTCGACCTGGAAATAATAGGCCTGCGATCCCAGGCTTAAGACGTAATGTCCCGGCGCAAGCTCGAGCTCCGAATCTCCGGAATGGAGTTCGTACATCTCGGCCTTGCCCGGAATCGGCGAGATCCGGAGCGGGTAGGTGAAGTTGCGGATCACGCCGACATCGTCTCCGCCCCCCGTCGCCTTGGCTGCAGCGTCGGTGGAAAATTCCTTGACCTTCGCGACAACGCGAACCTCGACGCGCTCGGGGATCACGTTTGAGATGTCGCGGCGAAACACGATGAACTTGACGCGGCCGTTCGGCAGATGCGGCTTGTCGGGCTTCTTGAACTCCGGCGAGATCGCGATCCGCATGTCCGGCGCCATCACGGCGATCGCAGTCAGCTCCGCCAGCGACTTGTCGTCGATCAGGGCGTAGATTCCGTAGTCGCTCGGAAGCACGCGCGTTGGGGGCGGCGGGACGGACGGCACCATTTCCGGCTTGGCGACCGCGATCGTCGTCTCCGGCCTGGGCGCGACCTGCGCAATCTCGGAGGCTTGCGACGCAATCTGCCGGCGCAGCGCGGCGATGTTGTCGCGCTGCGAGACGATCAGGATGACGGCGCCGACGGCAAGCAGGATGGCCGCTGTCCGCTTGATGACAGGGAGAAGCGGGCTCGAGATCGTGGGCAGCTTGCCGCGCGGATTTCCGATCGCCGAAGGCAAGACGGTCGCATCGCCGGACACCAGAACGCCGCCTGCCTCCTTGGACGACCCGAGCTGTTGCGCCGGCAACCGCTCCAATGGCGGCTGTTCGCGCGAGAATTTTTCGACCTCGTCGATGGCGACCTCGAGGGCGCGCTTCATCTGGTCGATGTTCTTGGCGTCGGCGTAGGTGAACTGCTCCTGGAGCTTGTAGCGGGCAAGGTCGTAGACCATCTGCCGCCTGGCTTCCGGGTCTTCCCTCACGGTGTCGAGCATGCGCGAGATCACCAGTGCAAATTGCACCTGGTTTGCGGGCAAATCGGCCGGATCTTGCTGGCTGGGAAGCAGGTCTTTCGAATCGCTCATAGCGCCGACGGTCCGATGCCAGTCACGGCAATACCCAATTCTTCCATTCGAAACAGTCGGTTAATCGATACGGCGCGCGTCCGCGGCAGCTTGGTACACGTCCTGACGCAACAAGGAAAGCCCTCTGGAACACGCGGCAAATCGCCGGCACGTCACACATGCGGCACGTTTACCCTGGCGAAGGCCGCCAGTATTTCCCCGGAATGCACGTTGGCGCCCGATTTGCATAGCTGTCGCAAAGCAGCTGGGGGAACGAGTCGTCGGCGCCGCGCACGTCCCACTGCGCGGAGCGCAAGCGGCGTTGTGGACCCCCGCGATGACCATCTCGATCCGCGGGAAGACGCTATGAGACTTGCAAGACTGTGTGCAGCGACGTTGCTGGGGCTGACGGCGCTTCTGGCGACATCGGCACTGGCGCGCGACGACGGGCGCTATGCCAATTCGCCGCTAAAACCCTGGTTCGAAAGCCTGCACAGCGAATATGGGCAATGCTGTTCGGACGCCGACGGCTATGTGGTTGCCGATGCCGACTGGGAGTCCGACAAGGGCCATTACCGCGTGCAGCTCGACAACGAATGGGTCGTCGTGCCCGACGGCGCCGTGATCACCGAGCCGAACAAGATCGGCCGCACCATGGTGTGGAAGCACTATGTCGACGGTCACCCGCGCGTGCGCTGCTTCATGCCGGGTAGCATGACCTGAACACGTCGTTCCCTAGGCCAAGACGCGGATGGCCGGGACGAGCCCGGCCGTGACGTCGTGATTGTTGTTGAGCGGTGAAGAGAGCTTAGCGCGCCTCGTTCTCCGAACCCGCGCTCGCGAGCCGTTTCACGCGCGGCGACAGCACCGAGATTTGCGCGGGCGAGGCGGGCATGCCGGCAACGACCATTGCGGGCGCAGTCGACTGCTCCTCGACACCGGCGCCGCCGAGCACCTGCACCTGCGTCGTCGAGATCGGAAACGACTTCACTTCGTAAGAGGGCAGCTCGCCGGCGAACGCACTGGCCGAGCTCGCAATCATGGCACCCGCAACGGCAATCATTGAAAGAACGCGCATTGGAAAAATCTCCGTTGAATGTCGCAATCGGAAGTTTGGTCGCCGCGGTGCCGCAACAGGTTCGCTTGTATGTGAACATTCGCCGGCGGCTCGCGGGCATATTTGATTGCGTGAGGCGACCGGACGAAACGGAGAAGAAGCTTTCCGCGCCAATGTTTCCGGACGGTTTCGCGGGAGGGCGCGAAGCAGCGTCGCTAGTGCGCTTGCAGATCGAGCTGCGGTGATCTCGTCGTCGCGGTGGCTTCCGGAAAGCGCAGGCTCATCGTCGTGCCGCGGCTGGGTACGGAGGAGATGACGAGTTCGCCGCCATGCGCGGCCATGATCTCGCGGACGATCGACAGGCCGAGGCCGGCGCCGTCGCCCGCGTTGTTGCCGGTCTGGAATGGCTCGAGCAGCCGGTGCTCGGCGCCGCCCGGCAGGCCCGCGCCGTCATCGTCAATCGAGATGCTGCCGTGCCTGAGCGTGGCGACGATGCGTCGTGCGCCACGGGCGTGGATGATGGCGTTGCCGACGAGATTGGCGAGCGCGCTGCGGACGGCGGCATCGACGCCCTGCACCAGGAACGGTCCCTCCTGCGCGCTTTCCAGCGCAAGCTCGATGCCGGCGTCGAGCGCCGAGGGGCCGAAATCGGCCAGCACATCCAGCGTGATCTCGGCGAGATCGATCGGCTGCTTCTCGATCGCGTGGTTCTGCAGCCGCGCGAGGTCGAGCATGGCGGAGACCAGCGAGGAGAGGCGGCGGACGTCCCGGACCAGCTCGGCCTTCAGGACCGGCTCCGGCACGTCCTCTATCTTCGCGCGCAGCAGCGTCAGCGGCGTCCGGAGCTGATGGGCGGCATTGCCGAGGAAGCGGCGTTGCATCCGGATATAGGCGTCGATCTCGCCGAAGGCACGGTTCAGCGCCTCGACCAGCGGCTTGAGCTCGCGCGGGACCTCGGACAGCGAGATCAGACCTTGCGGAGCGGCGGGATCGATCGCGAGCGCGCGAAGCGCGACCCGTTCGATCCCCCGCGAGACGAAACGCGCGGCGAGCGCCGCGCCCACGGCAACGGTTGCGGCAAAGGCCAGCGCCAGCAGCGTGATCGAAAAGACGCTGCGGATGAGAAAGTTTCTTGCCATCCGGCCGAAACGGACTTGAGGCTCGCCGACCATCATCGCGAGCTGCAACGAACCTCTTTGCATGACGGCGAGGCAGAAGGTGCTCTTCTGGTCGAGCGTGTTGAAGACGGAGGAGCCGATGGGCCCGTGATAGGGGAACGCGAAGGGGAGGGGCGGCCGGCGTTCGCTGCCGTATTCGCTGATCATGTCGCCTGCGGACACGATGTACCAGAGGTTCGGGCTGTCCGCCTTCAGCTCTTCGAGGGCGCGCGTCGGCCGCACCGTCAGGCTCCGCCCTTCGATATCGGTGGCGCGGTCGAGAACGGCAGCCACAACCCGGCAAGCCCTGAACTCGCGCTCCTCCATCGGATAGCGCCAGATGAAGAGGCCGAGCATGATCAGGAAAATCGTCGTCGCGGCGATGCCGAGCGAGATCGCGAACGTCCGGGCAATCGACGTCATCGCTGGTTTGCCAGTCGCAGGATGTAGCCGATGCCGCGCATGCTGCGGATCTCGACGTCGCCGCCGAGCTCGGCCAGCTTCTTCCTCAGGCGCGAGACCTGCGCTTCGAGCGTGTTGGATTCGATCTCGTCGTCGAAGCCGTAGATCTCCTCGATCAGGGCGGCGCGGGTGATGACGCGGTCGCGGCGCATCAGCAGCGCGCCGAGGATCAGCGCCTCGCGCCGCCGCAGCAACACTTTTGTGTCGGCGACGACCGCTTCGTTGCTGCCGAGATGCAGCTCGACATTGCCGAGCGACAGCACGGAAGGCGCGAGCAGCCGGGGCCGCCGCAACACCGCGCGCACCCGTGCAATCAGCTCCTGCGGCTCGAACGGCTTTCCGAGATAGTCGTCGGCCCCGCCGTTGAGGCCGTCGACGACGTCCTCCTTGGCATCCTTGGACGTCAGCATGATGATCGCAGGGCGGTCCGGAGATTGGCTCAGCGCCGCGACCACCTGGAGCGCATCGCCGTCGGGCAGCATGCGATCGACGATGGCGAGATCGTATTTGAAACTGTCGAGCGCGAGGCGCGCGTCGGCGATCGAGCCGACGACGTCGACGATTCCGTGCAGTTGTCCGAGCAGGCGGCTGACATAGGCACCGATCTGCGGTTCGTCTTCGATCACGAGGGAGCGCACGCGGGTCGTCCTTGACTCTGCTGGGGCAATAAAACCCCGACCTTGACGCTTCCTGGCCGAATTCCGGCGGTTCGGTTCGTGCGCGGGTTCCGTTTAAGGCAGCGAGCTTGGCGAATAAAAGGCAGGAACCAGCGGGCTGAACGGCACCGGCGGTCAAAGTTTTGGAGCCTGAGTGTCGCCCGGCAATGTTCGGGCAATGTTGGTTTGGCTGCGCACTCTGCGCGCGGAATGTCGCAGGCACGGTTGCCCGTTGCAATCTTGGGGCAATTTTGCCGGACCACATGCTGGGCTCCTGACCACACCAGTCGACTCGGCCAGCAAGGCCGATGGGGCCCCGTAATGAATCATTTTGACGAAGCCGCTCTCCGCCTCACGGCGCATGCGCGGCGGACGACCGCTTGCCTTGCCGCACTCGGTACAATCATGGCGACCGTGCAATCCGCATCGGCGCAAACTGCCTTCACGCTGCCGGCGCCGCCGTTCGACGTGCCGATGCTGCCGTCTCCTTCCGGCAACTGGACCGTGATGGTCGGCATCGGCGGCGAGTACACGCCTGATTTCGTCGGATCGAAGAACGGGAAGGCCGTGCCGGTCCCGATCTTCTCCATCCGCCGCGCCGGTTCGGCCGACCAGTTTCGCGGGCCGCGCGACAGCGCCAGCATCGCGCTGCTCGACGTCGGCAATTTTCGCGCCGGGCCTGCGTTCAAATACGTCTCATCGCGCAAGAGCGACAAATATGCCGAGCTGACGGGATTGGGCGACGTCAAGGCTGCCTACGAGCTCGGCGGCTTCGTCGAATATTATCCGATCGACTGGCTGCGCCTGCGCAGCGAATTGCGTCAGGGCATGGGTGGCCACACCGGAACGGTCGCCGACGTCTCCGCCGACGTCATCGTGCCGCTGATCCAGAGGCTCACGGTTTCGGCCGGCCCGCGCTTCACGTGGAAGAGCACCAAGGCGACCGCGCCGTATTTCGGCGTCGATGCGGTGCAGGCGGCAGCATCGGGATTGCCGACATATGACGCCAAGGGCGGCGCGCATTCGGTCGGCTTCGGCAGCCAGATCTCCTATCGCATCAATCCGCAATGGGAGGTCCATGCCTATGTCGAGTACGAGAAGCTGCTCGGCGATGCCGCGGACAGTCCGCTGGTGAAGCTGCGGGGCTCGTCGAACCAGACGACGGTCGGGGTCGGCGCGTCCTATTCGTTCGACTTCAGGATTCGATAGCCCGCCATGCGCCGTATCCTCATTTCATGTCTCGTCTGCGCGATCGCTTGCGTCGGCGCTGCCGCGGCGTTCGAGACGCGCGCGAGCCGTCTGCAGGCGATCAAGACCATCGGCATCGTCTCGGCCATCGGCGAAGAGATGAGTCTGACGCAGGCCGGCCTGACCAGGCTTGGCAACACCGCGCAGAGCGCCTCGATCAGCGCATGGGGGTTGGACGAATTGATCGTCCAGCAGGCGACGAAGCTGCTCAGCGGTCGCTATCGCGTGCAGCCGGTGAGCTACAGGCGTCCCGCGTTCGCCGCGATCCGGGATTCCGCCGTTGCGCCCGTCAATCTGCTGCGCACCGATCCGTTCAAGGAACTGGTGCGCAGCGACATCGCCCCGCAGGGGCTGGACGCCTACATCGTCATCACCCGGGCGAGATCGAAGCTCGGCAACGGTCGCAACGTCGAGGGCGTCGGGCTCGCCGAATACCGGACGCTGCTTGCGGATTACGGCCTGATCCACGCGCTGTACGAAGTGCGTGTTATCGACGGCAAGTCGTTCGACGTGATCGAGAAGCGGACCGCCGCGCCGCTCGACAATACGGGGACGGTACGGCTCGACGGCCCGAGCGGGCCGGTCGGCGAGGCGTTCGACGGTCCGGCTTCAAGCGAGCGCCTCCGCGCGGCTGTTGCGGATCTCATCACGCGCAGCCTGCCTGTCACGCTGGGTGACATGCACCTGATTGAGGGGCGGTGAGGCCCGTCGGCCTCAGGTCACGGGCGCCGGGTTGAACAGCGTGAGGTCGTTGTGGATGCCCCAGCGGTCCGACCACGGCTTGGTGCGGCCGGAGGCGACGTCGAGGATCAGGCGGAACAGGTCCCAACCGCATTCCTCGATGGTCTTCTCGCCGGTGGCGATGCTGCCGGAATCGAAATCGATCAGGTCCTTCCAGCGGCGTGCGAGCTCGCTGCGGGTTGCGACCTTGATCACGGGCGCGGCGGCGAGGCCGTAGGGCGTGCCGCGGCCGGTGGTGAACACCTGCAGCGTCATGCCGGAGGCGAGCTGGAGCGTGCCGCAGATGAAGTCGGAGGCGGGCGTTGCCGCGAACAGCATGCCCTTCTGAGTGGCCTTCTCGCCGGGCGAGAGCACGCCGGTGATCGCGCTCGAGCCGGACTTCACGATCGAGCCCAATGACTTCTCGACGATGTTGGCAAGGCCGCCCTTCTTGTTGCCGGGCGTGGTGTTGGCGCTGCGGTCGGCGCCGCCGCGGGCCAGATAGGAATCGTACCAGGCCATCTCGCGCACCAGCGCGCGGCCGACGTCCTCATTGATGGCGCGGCGGGTGAGCAGCTGGATGGCGTCGCGCACCTCGGTCACTTCCGAGAACATCACGGTGGCGCCGGCGCGCACCAGGAGGTCGGCGGCGAAGCCGACGGCGGGGTTGGCGGTGACGCCGGAGAAGGCGTCGCTGCCGCCGCATTGCAGCCCGATGACGAGATCGGCGGCCGGGCAGGTCTCGCGCTTGCGGGTGTTGAGCACCTTCAGCCGCGCCTCGGCCTGGGTCATGATCGCATCGACGATCGCGCCGAAGCCGTCGAAGGCTTCGTCCTGCATGCGCACGATGGCGTCGCTGACGCCTTCCGGCACCAGTCGCTCCGGCGCGAGCTTCTCGCAGCCGAGGCCGACGACCAGAATCTCGCCGCCGAAATTCGGGTTGAGCGCGAGGTTCTGCAGGGTGCGGATCGGCACGACCGCATCGGGCGCGGTGATGGCGACGCCGCAGCCATAGGCATGGGTCAGCGGCACGACATCGTCGACGTTCGGATATTTCGGCAACAGCTCGGCACGGATGCGCTTCACCGCATATTCCATCGTGCCCTTGACGCATTGCACGGAGGAGGAGATGCCGAGGATGTTCTTGGTGCCGACCGAGCCGTCCGGATTGCGGTAGCCCTCGAAGGTGAACCCTTCGAGCGGCGGCAGCGGTGCGGGCACGGCGGTCGAGATTTCCAGCTTGTCGAGGGCAGGGGCCTCCGGCATGCGGATGCGGGCTTCGTCCACCCATTCGCCGGCCAGGATCGGCGACAGCGCGTAGCCGATCACCTCGCCATAGCGGATGATCGGCGCGTCCTGCGCGATGTCGACCAGCGCCGTCTTGTGTCCCTGCGGGACGAAGGCGCGCAGCGTCAGTCCGCTGGCGAAGCGCGAGCCGGCGGGGAGCCCGAAATCATTGACCACGATCGCGACATTGTCGCGCTCGTTGAGCTTGATGTAGCGGGGCTGTTCTTTCGCTGCGACGTCCTGGTCCATCGTGGACTCCGAAGTGTAGGGTGGGTTAGCGTAGCGTAACCCACCAAGGTCTCAATCCGCGGAAGCAGAAGAGGTGGGTTACGCCAGCGGACTGCGCTTCGCGCCGCCGCGGGCTAACCCACCCTACGATGTCTACGATATCAGCCTATCAGCCCGGGAAGGTATAGGCCGTCTTCACGGTCGTGTAGAACTCGCGTGCATAGGAGCCCTGCTCGCGGGCGCCGTAGCTCGAGCCCTTCCGGCCACCGAACGGCACGTGATAGTCGACGCCGGCGGTCGGCAGATTGACCATCACCATGCCGGACTCGCTGTTGCGCTTGTAGTGCGAGGCGTATTTCAGGCTGGTGGTGCAGATGCCGGAGGCGAGGCCGAACTCGGTGTCGTTGGAGATCGCCAGCGCCTCTTCGTAATTCTTCGCACGAATGACGGCGGCGACGGGGCCAAAAATCTCCTCACGCGCGATGCGCATGTTGTTGTTGGCCTCAGTAAACAGCGCCGGCTGGAGGTAGTGGCCGGGGTTCTCGCGCTTGAGCAGCTCGCCGCCGAAGGCGAGCTTGGCGCCCTCGTCCTGGCCGATCTTGATGTAGCGCAGGTCCTGGTCGAGCTGGCTCTGGTCGACCACCGGGCCGATATGCACGCCGGCCTTGAGCGCGTCGTCCACCGACAGGCCGTTCAGGCGCTCGGCCACCGCCGCGACGAAGCGGTCGTGGATGCCTTCGGTGACGATCAGGCGGGAGGAGGCTGTGCAGCGCTGGCCGGTCGAGAAATAGGCGCCGTTGACGGCGACCTCGACGGCGATCTTCAGGTCGGCGTCATCGAGCACGACCAGCGGGTTCTTGCCGCCCATCTCGAGCTGGAACTTCTTCATCGGGTTGGAGAGCACGCAGGCCTGCGCGATCTTGCGGCCGGTCTGCACCGAACCGGTGAAGGAGATCGCCGCGACATCCGGGTGATCGAGCAGCGTCTGGCCGACCACCGAGCCGGAGCCGACCACGAGGTTGAACACGCCGGCGGGAATGCCGGAGCGGGTGATGATCTCCGACAGCGCATGCGCCGAGCCCGGCACCAGTTCGGCCGGCTTGAACACGACGGTGTTGCCGTAGCAGAGCGCGGGCGCGATCTTCCAGGCGGGGATCGCGATCGGGAAATTCCAGGGCGTGATCATGCCGACGACGCCGACCGGCTCACGCGTCAGCTCGACGTCGAGGCCGGGACGCACCGAAGCGCCCTTCTCGCCGATCAGGCGCAGCGCTTCACCGGCGAAGAACGCAAAGATCTGGCCGGCGCGGGCGACCTCGCCGATGCCCTCGGGCAGCGTCTTGCCTTCCTCGCGGGCGAGCAGGCGGCCGAGCTCTTCCTTGCGGGCGAGGATTTCGAGCGAGATCTTGTTCAGCGCGTCATAGCGCACCTGCGGCGTCGACTGCGCCCAGGCGGGGAAGGCGGCCTTGGCGGCGGCAATCGCCTTCTCGGTCTGCGCCTTGTCGGCCTTGGCGTATTCGCCGACCAGATCGTTGGTGTTGGAGGGGTTGATGTTCTTGGTGATGCCGGAGCCGTCGACCCATTCGCCGCCGATGAAGTTCTTCAGGATCGCAGTCATTGTTTCCTCCAGAGTGTTTTAGCGAACGAGGCAGGGACGCTTGTCGTCAAACGTCCAGCCGGGGATCAGATCCTGCATGGCGGTGGCGTCATCGCGGGCGCCGAGGCCATGCTGCTTGTAGAGTTCATGCGCGGCCTCGATGGCCGCACGGTCGATCTCGATGCCGAGGCCCGGGCGATCCGGGACCGCGATCTTGCCACCCTTGATCTGGAGCGGCTCCTTGGTCAGTGCCTGGCCGTCCTGCCAGATCCAGTGGGTGTCGATCGCGGTGACCTTGCCGGGCGCGGCGGCGCCGACATGGGTGAACATGGCGAGCGAAATGTCAAAATGATTGTTGGAGTGCGAGCCCCAGGTCAGGCCGTTGTCACGGCAGGTCTGGGCAACGCGGACCGAGCCTTGCATCGTCCAGAAATGGGGGTCGGCGAGCGGAATGTCCACTGCGCCGAGGCGCAGCGCATGGGAGAGCTGCCGCCAGTCGGTGGCGATCATGTTGGTCGCGGTCGGCAGGCCCGTGGCGCGGCGGAACTCGGCCATGATCTCGCGGCCGGAGAAGCCGGCCTCGGCGCCGCAGGGGTCCTCGGCATAAGCGAGGATGCCGTGCATGTCCTTGCAGAGGCCGATGGCTTCATCGAGCGACCAGGCGCCGTTCGGGTCGAGCGTGACGCGCGCGCTCGGAAAGCGCTTTGCGATCGCGGTGACGGCCTCGATCTCCTGCTCGCCGCGGAGCACACCGCCCTTGAGCTTGAAATCGGCGAAGCCGTAATGATCGTGGGTGGCTTCCGCGAGCCGCACCACGGTCTGCGGCGTCATCGCCTCCTGATGGCGGAGGTTGAACCAGTCCGGCTTGCCGGTCTCGCCGCTGACATAGTCGAGCTTCGATTTGCGCCGGTCGCCGACGAAGAAGAGATAGCCGAGCGTCTCGACGCTCTTGCGCTGCTGCCCCTCGCCGAGCAATGCGGCGACGGGCAGATTGAGATGCTGGCCGAGCAAATCGAGCAGCGCGGATTCGATTGCGGTGACGGCGTGGATCATCACGCGCAGGTCAAAGGTCTGCTTGCCGCGGCCGCCGGCGTCACGGTCGGCGAAGGTGGTGCGGACGTCCGCGAGGATGTTGTTCATCGCGCCGACGGTCTTGCCGATCACGAGGTCGCGGGCATCCTGCAGCGTCTGCCAGATCTTTTGCCCGCCCGGCACCTCGCCGACGCCGGTGTGGCCGGCGTTGTCGGTGAGGATGACGATGTTGCGGGTGAAGAACGGCGCATGCGCGCCGCTCAGATTGAGGAGCATGCTGTCGCGGCCCGCGACCGGGATCACCTGCATCGCCGTGACGACCGGTGCGCCAGAAATCTCGGTCTGGGCCATCGCACGCTCCTCCCTGTTGTCTTGTCTTATCTTATTCTGCCGCCTGTTGTGCCGATCGTATGGCGGGCAGATTCTTCACCAGCGCGGTCAGTTCCGCAATCTCCTGCTCGGTGAGATCTGTCAGCGGCGGGCGGACCGGGCCGGAATCGCGGCCGATCACCTTCATGCCGGCCTTGATGATCGAGACCGCATAGCCCTTCTTGCGGTTGCGGATCGCGATCAGCGGCAGGATGAAATCCTTCAGCCCGGCGTGGATCGTGGCGTGGTCGCGCTTGCGCACCGCGGTGTAGAAATTGGTGGCGAATTCGGGGACGAAGTTGAACACGGCCGAGGAATAGGTCGTCACGCCCATGTCGAGATAGGGCAGCGCGAAGGTCTCGGCGGTCGGCAGGCCGCCGACATAGGTCAGGCGATCGCCGAGCTTGGTGTAGACGCGGGTCATCAGCTCGATGTCGCCAATGCCGTCCTTGTAGCCGACGAGGTTTGGGCAGCGTTCGGCAAGGCGAGCCAGCGTGTCGGGCTGCAGGATGGCGTTGTCGCGGTTGTAGACGATGACGCCGATCTTCACGGAGGCGCAGACGGCCTCGACATGGGCGGCGAGGCCTTCCTGCTCGGAATGGGTGAGGTAGGGCGGCAGCAGCAACAGGCCGTCGGCGCCGGCCTTCTCCGCGCCGATCGCGATCTCGCGGGCGATCGCGGTGCCATAGCCGGTGCCGGCGAGGACGGGCACGCGGCCCTTGGTCTCGTCGACGGCGACCTTGACGACTTGCGGAACCTCGGTCGGGGTCAGCGAGAAGAACTCGCCGGTGCCGCCGGCGGCGAACAGGCCGGCGACGTCATAGCCGCACAGCCAATCCATGTTGGCGCGGTAGGTCGCCTCGTCGAAGGAGTAGTCCGCCTTGAACGGCGTGACGGGGAAGGACAGCAGGCCCGATCCGATCTTCTGGGCCATTTCATGCGGGGTCATCTTGCTCATGGGCGCGGCTCCCTTATTGCGTGTTGTGGAGGACGCGCGGCTTGAGAGCCTGCGCGTCCATGCGCCGTTGTTTAGGCAACCGTTCGATGCGCGTCCAAGCCAAAGCCTATATCGACCGATGCGGATTGAGCATCAATCGTCCGCCACCTCCGCGGAGGACAATTCGCCGGCGATTTTGACCAGCGCCGAGAGCAGCGGATTCTCGTCGTCGCGGCGCCAGACCATGAACAGCTCGACCGGTACGCGGTTGCGCAGCTTCAGCGGCCGCAGCCGGACGTCGGAGATCTTGAGGCCCGCGGCCGCGGCCGGCACGATGGCAAGGCCGAGGCCGGCGCGGACCATGGCCAGGATCGAGTGGATCTGGCTGAGGTGCTGGACATAGCGCGGCAGCACGTCGGAGCGGGTGAATTGCGCCACCAGGAGATCGTGGAAGTAGCGGCTCTCATAGGGCGAATACATCACGAAGGGCTGGTCGTCGAAATCCTTGATGGTGATGCTCTCCGCATTCGCCAGCGGATGCTTCTTCGGGATCGCGGCGAGCAGGGGCTCGGCGACGACGCGGCGGCTGGTCAGCTCGGGGCGCGCGATCGGCGGCCGCAGCAGGCCGGCATCGATCTGGCCCGAGGTCAGCGCCTCGAACTGGTCGCCCGAGACCATTTCCTTCAGCGAGAAATCGACCTCGGGCAATTTTGCGCGGCACGCCGCGATCAACTCCGGCAGGAAGCCGTAAGCGGCGGCCGCGGTGAAGCCGATCTTGAGCGAGCCGGTCTTGCCGAGCGCGATGCGGCGGGCGACTTGGGAGGCGCTTTCCGCGAGCTTCAGGATGCGGCGGGCTTCGGGGAGGAAGCTGCGCCCCGCCGGGGTCAGACGCACCGAGCGGCTGGTGCGCTCCAGCAGCGGCGCATCGATGATGTGCTCGAGCACTTGGATCTGCCGGGACAGCGGCGGCTGGGTCATGTTGAGCCGCACGGCGGCGCGGCCGAAATGCAATTCCTCCGCAACTGTCACGAAACAGCGGAGCTGGTTGAGGTCGAACATCGATACATGCCTTAGATGAATAAGGCGTTTCCCCGGCACTTCTAGCATCGATCACTCCCAAAACAAAGACGGCGGCTGGGAAGCCGCCGTTGAGTTGCCTGGTCAGCTCCCGTGGGAGCCCTCAGGAGGAACGTTTGAGCACCACGCGCTCGATCTTTCCGACGATCACGAGATAGGCGAAGGCGGCCACCAGCGCGTTGAGGCCGACGAACACCAGCGCACCGTTGAACGAGCCGGTCGCGGCCAGGATGTAACCGATCACGATCGGGGTGGTGATCGAGGAGAGGTTGCCGAAAGTGTTGAACAGGCCGCCGGAGACGCCGCCGGCTTCCTTGGGCGAGGTGTCAGACACGACGGCCCAGCCGAGCGCGCCGATGCCCTTGCCGAAGAAGGCGAGCGCCATGAAGCCGACCACGAGCGCCTGGCCGTCGACATAGTTGCAGGCGATGATCGACATCGACAGCAGCATGCCGCCGACGATCGGGATCTTGCGCGCCATGGTCAGCGAGCCGGTCCTGCGCAGGATCGCGTCCGAGATGATGCCGCCGAGCACGCCGCCGATGAAGCCGCACAGCGCGGGCAGCGTCGCGACGAAGCCGGCTTGCAGGATCGACAGGCCGCGCTCCTTGACGAGGTACACGGGGAACCAGGTCAGGAAGAAATAGGTCAGCGTGTTGATGCAATACTGGCCGAGATAGACGCCGAGCATCATGCGATTGGAGAGCAATTGGCGGATGTGGTCCCAGCCGGAGCCGGACTCGGGCGCGCGCTCCTCTTTGGGTGCATCGAGATCGACCAGCGCGCCGCCTTCCTTGATGTAGTCGAACTCGGCGTCGTTGATGCCGGGATGCTCCTTCGGGCCGTAGATGGTCTTGATCCAGACGAGGCCCATGACGACGCCGAGCGCGCCCATCACGAAGAACACGTAGCGCCAGCCGTAATCATGGGCGATCCAGCCCATCAGCGGCGCGAAGATCACGGTGGCGAAATACTGCCCCGAATTGAAGAAGGCCGACGCGGTGCCGCGCTCATTGCCGGGAAACCAGGCCGCGACGATGCGGGCATTGGCGGGGAAGGAGGGCGCTTCCGCGACGCCGACCAGGAGGCGCAGCCCGAACAGCACGCCCACGGCAGCGCCGGCGCTGAGGAAGCCGACCCAGCCCTGCATCAGCGTGAACAGCGACCAGACGATGATGCTGAAGGCATAGACGAGGCGTGAGCCGTAGCGGTCGAGCAGCCAGCCGCCCGGCACCTGGGCCACGACATAGGACCAGCCGAAGGCCGAGAAGATCCAGCCCATGGCGACCGGATCGAGATGAAGCTCCTTGGAGAGTGCGGGACCTGCGATCGACAGCGTGGCGCGATCGGCATAATTCACGGTGGTGACCAGGAACAACATGGTCACGATGAACAGCCTGACGCGAGACCTCCTCACGTCCGTTGCGGACACCACTGCGCTCATCACGCGCCTCCTTAGAACTCGAAATGTTTCCTCACTGCGACTCCTAGAGGCGCGCGCGGCAAAGTGTCCAAGTTCAAGGCAGTATCGATTGATGCCGTTTTTGGATTGATGGAACGGGAGGTCGGGGGAACGATGCTGGTGCGGAGTGAATGTGGGAGCGATGTGATACGCGAGGTTGCGCCCCGCACACCGCTGTCATTCCCCGCGAAGGCGGGGAATCCAGTACACCGCGGCCTCTCGATTCAATCACTGCCGTCACGGCGTACTGGATCGCCCGATCAAGTCGGGCGATGACAGCGAGTGTGTGGAGAGTGCAAACCTCAAGCTCGTCATTGCGAGGAGCTCTTGCGACGAAGCAATCCAGAGTCTCTCCGCGGAAAGATTCTGGATTGCTTCGCTGCGCTCGCAATGACGGTGTGGAGAGGGCTCACTCCCGCTTCTACTGCTGCGTACCCAGCAGCGGCGCCAATAATCCGCGCGTGACACCCGGCGGCGCGGCATCGAGGCCAAGCACCGCACTCGCGGCCGGCAGCGCGGCGTCCGCCATCGCGGCATGACCTTCCGCGCTCGGATGCACGGCGCCGCCATACACGGCCGAGAGCACACCCCAGGTGGCGTCGTGGATGTCGGTCGGCTGGCTCGCCGCCGGCAAGCCTTGCGGATAGGTCATCGCAGCAAAATAGCTGTCATTGGCGTCGCGGATCCAGCGCGCGCGCGGCAGATAGGCGCGATACTCGGAGGCGCCGCGCCCGCACAGCATCGGCTGGCTCGCCGCGCTCACGATATCAGGATTGAAGCTCTGGCCGTTCTCGGCAAAGCAGCTGCGGTCGAATTCGGGATCGTTGCCGGCACGCGCGCAAAAACCGTGATCGGCGAACGCGGCCTGATGCGCATCGACGAAAGTCATGCGGTCGGCTTCGGGATCGCGGCACAACGCGCCGCGCGTGCAGGTGGCGAGCGCCTTGAGCTGCGGCAGGAATTCGGTGTCGACGAAGGTCGAGACGCGCGCGAGCCGCTGCGGGTCGGCGTTGAAGGACGGGTGAATGTCGAAGCCGCCGCGGCCGCCCCGGCAGGGCGCGCCGCCGCTGGCGAGCGCCGGATTGGCGTAGGAGACATAGACCACATGCGAGAGGTCGCCGCCGACCAGCGGCTTCAGCGCCTCGCGCAGCTTGACGAAATCCTGCGGCAGCTCGCGCTGCAGCGCATCGCGGGAATCGTCGACGCTCGCCATCACGCCGGAGCGGCGGAACAGCGCGCGCTCGGTCGCGGTCTCGACGATCACGTCGGCGACGAGGCCGGAGAAATAGACGTCGTTGGCGCCGACCGAGAGCAGCACGAGGTCGAGCGTGCGGTCGGGCTGGCGCTTCTTCGCGGCGGTGAGCGCCTCGCGCAGCTCGGCGACCTGCGCATTCACGCTGGTGTTGCAGACGCCGGTCTTGCCGGGCGGGCATTCGCGGGCACGCTGCGAGCCGAGCAGCCCGTCGCCGATGCTGGCGCCGGTGCAGGCGAGCGGCAGGAAGGTCACCGCGATGTGCGTGTAGCGCACTGCGAGCGCCAGCGCGGTGCGGGCCTGGTAGCTGTAGAGCGAGCGGTGGCAGGGCGAGTTGAACCAGAGCGCGCTGTAATGTTGCCAGTTGGCGAGCGTGTCCGGGGCCTCGCAGGCGCGGCCGCCTTTGTAGCCGGCCCGGCTCGGCCGGTAGTATTGCGCACCGGCGGTACCGAGATAGGAACGGAAGCAGAAGCCGTCGTCCGAGAGCGCCAGCGGCCGGTCCGGATTGCCTTCGCCGGAGGCGATGCTGTCGCCGAGGCCGGCCACGAAGACGTCGCGGACCTGGATCTCGGTCTGGATGCGCTGGGTCGGATCGGAGCCGGAGGAGACGTCGACGGTCGCGACCGTCTGCTTGCCGTAGCGGACGCGCAGATTGACCGGCTCGGCGCAGTCGAAGGTCGATTGCTGGGGCCCGTCGCCATCGTCGAACGACCAGGCGCAGGTGGCCCCGACCGGCACCGCGCCGGTCAGGCGCACGGTGACGGGGTGATCGATCGGGGTGATGTAGTTTTCTTTGACGTTGTCGCGGGTGCAGGGCTGGTTGACCCGGCCCTGGAGATCGATGCAGAGCCGGTTGACCATGTTGCGGGCCCAGCCGCGACCCTCGCTCTGGAGCTCCAGCGACTGCTCGGCGGCGAGGATGCTGCGGTTACGCGCGTTCTCGACATGCAACAGGAAGTCGCGCTCCTCGCGGAACAGGCGGAAGCGGTTGCGCACCTCCCAATTGATCTGCATGGCGCCGGCATCCTGCGCGGTTGCGCGCTCGGGCGGCAAGGCAATCAAAATCCCGGCAAGCAGCAGCGTGCCTGCGACAAAAGTGCGAAGAGATGATCGGATCATGGCCCGCGTGTTCAACGGCAAAGTTGAGGCGGAAATAAGAGAGGATTGCTCTCCCGCCTGCAACCTTTTGTCCGACCGTTTTTAGCGCTTGCTGGCCTGCCGCAGCGCCCGCTCGCTCTCCATCGCCGCCACCTGCTTGGGCAGGTTGCCCTGCGCGCAGGCCTCCGCCAGCCGGCGCCGTTCCTGCCAGGGCTCGACCACGTTCATCCAGAGCTCGCGCGCGCCCATGATCGAGATGGCGAGGCCGAACGGGATCACGAAATAGAGGATGCGGAACACCAGCAGGGTGGCCAGAAGCTGCTCGCGGCCGAACTCAGGCAGCGCCACCAGCATGGCGGCGTCGAACACGCCGATCGAGCCGGGGGCGTGGCTGGCGAAACCGAGCAGGGTGGCCAGGATGAAGACCACTGCGAGCGACAGGAAGTCGATCGGCGGATTGGCCGGCATCAGGAGATACATCGCCGTGGCGCAGAAGCCGAGATCGACCACGCCGATCAGGATCTGCACCAGCGTCAGCGGCGCCGACGGGAGCACCACCTTCCAGCCCTTCTGGCCGAGCTCGCGGCGCTTCTCGCCCATGCAGAGCCAGACCAGATAGGCGCCGATCGAGGCGAGGCCGCCGAGCGCGATCAGCCGGTTAATCGACGACGGCAGCTGGTCCATGTAGGAGGCGGCGTCGGGATGGATCGCCATGCCGATCGAGAGCACGAAGATGTTACCGAGCCAGAATGTCAGGCCCGACAGGAAGCAGATCTTGGCGACGTCGATCGCGTTCAGCCCGTAGTCCGAATAAATACGGAAGCGGATCGCGCCGCCGGTGAAGACCGTCGCGCCGATATTGTGGCCGATCGAATAGGACGTGAAGCTGGAGAGCGCTGCGATGCGGTAGGGCACATGCTTCTTGCCGATCGTTCGCAGTGCAAAAAAATCGTAGAAGGTCAGCGTACAGAACGCAAAGAAGACGCAGATCGCCGCCAGCCCGATGCTGCCGCGGGGAATTTCGGTCAACGCGGTCAGGATGACGCCGGTATCGATGCCCTTGAGGGTGCGAACCAGCGTGGTGATCGCGAAGGCGATGATGAAGACGCTTGCGGCAATGCCGAGCCGTCGCCAGCCGATCCATCTCTTGAAGCCGCGTTTCAACGCGGGCAGCAGTCCGTGCATTCATCCTCCCGGCGGGGGGCAAGACCGATCTGGCCAGACATTGGCCGGTCGGGCGCGATCGCGGCCCGAATGGGGCATCGATCGCTAGGCATGATGTAGCTCATTTAAGGCAAAAACAGCGGCTTGTGCAGCCCTTGACAAGGATAGGTTCTGCATCGGACCCGCTACTTTTGTCATACGCGGTTCACATCGGACGCGCGTTAAGCATATGAGTCGCCGGATCCGTCGGCATCGCGCGTTCGCATGATGACATAGTTGCAGATCCTGGCCGCGCCGGCCTTGTTCCAGCGCAAGCGGTACGGGCTTTTTCGGAACGTCGATGCCATGGGCTCGTCAGCGCCTTATCAGCAACCAAACATGGCGGAATAAGGCTGCTTTCGTGCAGGCCGGCACCGACTTGTTCCCGAAACCCGAAGAGGATCGGAACGATCGGACCGTTCATAAGAGACATCGAAACCATGAACGACCTGTTCGTGCATCAACTGCAGCCCATCCATTACGCCGAGCAGCAGCTCACCAGGGCGCTGCCGAGAATGGCAGATAAGGCCGCCGATCCGCAGCTGAAGCAGGGCTTTTTGACGCACCTCGAAGAAATCAGGCAGCACGTCAAACGGCTCGGGGAAGTGTTCAAAATAGATGGTACCGGTGTTTGCCGAGAGCAAGGTGAATCCGCGCGCTGCGAGCTGATGCGAGAATAGATGCGAAGGGCGCCGCGCGGTCATCTGCGCGGCGCTCGCTCGCTGCACATCCGTCTTTCTGTCATCGTCGAAACATGACGATCTGCGCGCAGATGATCGCGATCAGTGGCGGACTTGGGCTGCTGGTGCCGCCGCTGACCTCGACCCTGCTGGGCAGCGTCGAGAAGGCGCGCTCCGGCATCGCCGCAGGAGTCCTGAATGCGACGCGTCAGACCGGCAGCGTGCTCGGCGTTGCGTTGTTCGGCTCGCTGGTGGCGTCCGACAGTGCGTTCATGTCGGGTCTTCACCAGGCGCTAATCATATCGGCGGCGGTCCTGCTGCTCGCTGCCGGCGTGATCGGCCTTGGTGCAAAGGCACAGACACGCACAACGTGAGCAAGCGCACACATTCTCTGTTCACCATTTCCGGAGCCATCACATAGCCGGTTACCGACTGTCCATCTCTGCCCGCTCTAGTGCAGATGGAATAGGGGCCGGCAATGTATCAAGTTCTCTACTGTCTCACGGACCAGCACGACTGGCGTCTGGTCGCACTCGGCGGCGCGGTGTGTTTGCTGGCGAGCGCCGCCGCGATCAGCCTGTTTCACCGTGCCCGTGCGGCGAGCGGCGGGGCCCGCGTCTCGTGGATCGCGCTTGATGCCGTCGTCGCCGGCTGCGGCATCTGGGCAACCCATTTCATCGCGATGCAGGCCTACGGGCCCGGTGCGGGCGGCGCCTACAACATCCCGGTGACGGTGCTGTCGCTGATCTTTGCGATCGCGGTCACCTTCGTCGGGCTCAGCATCTCGGTGTCGGCGGCGCGTTCGATCCTGGTCGCGCTCGGCGGCGCGGTCGTGGGCGGCGGCGTTGCCGCCATGCATTACACCGGCATGATGGCGCTCGAGATCCCCGCACGCATCGGCTGGGCGACCGGCACCGTGACGGCTTCGATCGTCCTCGGCATCGTCTTTGGATCGCTAGCGCTGTTCGTCGCGGGGCGACGCGACAGCCTGGCGGATGCGCTCGGCGCGACGGTTCTGCTGACCGTCGCCATCGTCTCACATCATTTCACCGCCATGGGCGCCGTGGAGCTGACGCCGGATCCGGCGATCGTCATCAGCGGCCTGTCGATCCCGCCAGCGTCCTTGTCCATTCTGACCGCCAGCGCCGCAGCGGCGATCATCGCGATCGCGCTCGCGGCCGCCGTGCTCGACCGCCGCGCCAAGGGTGAGCTGGGACGTCAGCAAGTCGTGCTGGACAGCGCGCTCGAGAACATGTCGCAGGGCCTGTGCATGTTCGATGCGGACGGCAAGATCATCCTGTTCAACGACCGCTACGCGGCCATGCTCCGTCGCACCGACATCGCGCTCACCGGCCGCCTGCTGGTCGACGTGCTGAAGGAGGAGGAAAGCAAGGGCCAGTGGAGCGGCAATCCCGATGAATTCTTCGCGCGCCTCGTCGACGACGCGCGCGAGGGCCGCACCACGACCGACGTCGTCAACCGGTTCGGCCGCTCCATCCGCGTCGTCAACCAGCCGATGCAGGGCGGCGGCTGGGTCGCGACCTTCGAGGACATCACCGAATGGCTGGAGGCGCAGGCGAAGATCTCGCACATGGCGCGCCATGACGCGCTGACCGGACTGCCGAACCGCGTGCTGTTCCACGAACAGCTCGAGCAGGGACTGCGCCTGGCCGGCTCGAACGACCAGCTCGCCGTGCTCTGCCTCGATCTCGATCACTTCAAGGACATCAACGACTCGCTCGGCCATCCCGTCGGCGATGCGCTGCTCAAGGAGGTCGGCCGCAGGCTGAAGGCGACCGTCGGCGAGAACGACACCGTGGCGCGGCTCGGCGGCGACGAGTTCGCGGTGGTCCAGATCGGACGTTCGGAGGAAACCGCTTCGCGATCGCTCGCCGGCCGCCTCGTCGAGGTGATCTCGGCGCCTTACGAGATCGACGACCATCAGATCGTCATCGGCGTTTCGATCGGCATCTCGCTGTCGCCGCAGGACGGCAGCAATTCGGACGAGCTGCTGAAAAACGCGGACCTCGCGCTATACCGCGCCAAGGCGGACGGCCGCGGCACCTATCGCTTCTTCGAGACCGGCATGGATGCGCGCGCGCAGGCGCGGCGGCTGCTCGAAATGGATTTGCGCGCGGCGCTGCAGCGGAACGAATTCCAGGTCTACTACCAGCCGATCCGCGATGTCGCCAGCGACCGCGTCGTCGCCTTCGAGGCGCTGCTGCGCTGGAACCATCCGCAGCGCGGCCTGATCGCCCCGATCAACTTCATCCCGCTGGCCGAGGAGACTGGCCTCATCGTTCAGCTCGGCGAGTTCGTGCTGCAAAGCGCCTGCGCGGACGCGGTCACCTGGCCTGACGACATCGACGTCGCCGTCAATCTGTCGCCGGTGCAGTTCAAGAGTCCGAACCTGATCGCATCCGTGACCGGCGCGCTGGCCGCCTCGGGACTCAACGCGCGCCGTCTCGAGCTGGAGATCACCGAATCCGTGCTGCTCCAGAACAGCGAGGCGACGCTGACCACCCTGCACGAGCTGCGCGGCATGGGCGTGCGGATCTCGCTCGACGATTTCGGCACCGGCTATTCGTCGCTGAGCTATCTGCGCAGCTTCCCGTTCGACAAGATCAAGATCGACCGCTCGTTCGTCTCGGAGCTGGCGACGCGCGAGGATTCCATGGCGATCATCCGCGCCGTGACCGGCCTTGGCCGCAGCCTCGGCATCGTCACCACCGCGGAGGGCGTCGAGAACGACGCGCAGCTCGAGCTGCTGCGGCGCGAGGGCTGCACCCAGGCGCAGGGCTATCTGTTCAGCAAGCCGCGCCCGGCTTCCGACGTGGCATTGATGCTGGAACGGCCGCGCCTGCGCGCGTCGGCCTGAAGCGCTATTTTTTTTGAGCATGATCTTTTCGGAAAACCGCTTCACACTTTTCCGGATCATGCTCTAGCCGCGGCGCAGCGCGAAATGCGCGCCGCAGAACGCCATCACGGCGCCGAGGCATAGCGCGGCGAGGGCCGCCAGCACGCCGGAGATGGTCGGGACCGCGCTCGGCGCCGAGGCGGCCTGGCCTGCGCCTGCAAGCAGCAGCACGCCGACCGCGATCAGGAACTGCCGCATGCGGTGCGGGATCTGGCCGTCGACTGCGCTCTGCATCAGGGTCGCGGTGAAATAGCCGCCGGAGAAGCCGACCGTCGCGATCAGCCACCAGGCGATCGCCGCGCCGGCGGGCATGAACTCATGCGTGTCGGAGCGCCACAGCCCGCCGAGATCGAGCCCGTAGCGCGCGCCCAGCATGTGCACCGCGAGCGCGAGCAGCACGCCGGAGATCACGGCGGCACCGAGAATCAGGCGGCGCGGAAAAAAGGTCGTCTCAGCCATGCCTCGCTTGTAGGATGGGCGAGGGCGATCGCGCAAGCGGATCGCGGACGGGATTGATTGGGACAATGCAGGTTTCGGACGTGCAGGCCGCCGCGGGCACGAGCTACGCCTACAGGGCATCGCTGATCGGCTCGGCGCATCGCTTCGAGCTGACGGACGAGGGCCTCTCCTGGCACATCGCCGGCCGCTCGGGCCTGTGGCGCTATGACGAGATCAGCGCGATCCGCCTGTCGTTCCGCCCGGTGTCGATGCAGCAGCACCGCTTTCGCGCCGATGTCAGCCACAGCGGCGGCGGCCGTATCAGGATCCTGTCGACGAGCTGGCAGACCGCCGCCCTGATGGCGCCGCAGGACAACGGTTTTCGCGATTTCATGGTCGCATTGCATGCGCGGATGGCGAAAGCAGGCAGCCGCGCCGAGTTGACGGCGGGCCTCGGCCGCAAAACCTATGCGGCGGTGCTGGCGTTCCTGGCGGTGCTGACGGTGGCGATGACCGGCCTTTTGATCCGCGCGCTGGTGAGCGGCGAATTCGCCGGCGCGCTGTTCATCCTCGGCTTCGCCGCGCTGTTCGCCTGGCAGGTCGGCGGCTTCGTGCGGCGCAATCAGCCGCAGAGCTACAGCTTCGATCATGTGCCGAAGGCTTTGTTGCCCTAGTTGCAATCGGGCGCAATCAAACGTGACTTCGCGCACCGGCGCCTGTGCCGCATCGTGCGGCCATGTCCACCATGCATCACGCCACGCGGCCGCTTACGGCGGATGAGATCGCCGAGATCAACCGCACCCATCTGATCGATACGCCGCTCCGGCCGGCCGACCTGCTGTTCATGTTCGGCACCCGCGAGGATGTCGGCTTGCGCGCCGACACCGCCGCGCGGCTTTGGCGCGAGGGGCTGTTCCGCTGGTCGATTGTCAGCGGCGGTGTCACGCCGGGCTCGGAGCAATCCGAGTGCACCATCATCAAGGCCGCGATGGCCGAAGCGGGCATTCCCGCGGACAAAATCCTCGAGGAGCATCGCGCGATGAACACCGGCGAGAACGTGATCTTCTCGCTGCCGGTCATCGACGCGGCGCTCGGACTGCACAATATCCGCAGCGTGATCTGCCTCGGCAACACCTGGACCGCACGGCGTTATCCGATGACGCTGCATCGCCACTGGCCCGCAGTGACGAAGCTGCTGCTCACCGTCGACAGCTTTGCGACGCCGCGCGCGCTCTGGCACACCGATGCCGAATTTCGCCGCCGTGTCCTGCACGAATGGGACAAGATCGAGCCGTACAAGGCGAGAGGCTTTATCGCCGAATGGCCGGAGCATTGACGGGCGAGGGGCTACTCCGTCGAGTCGAAATCCTCTTCCTTGGTGCCGAGTAGAGAGACGAGCGTGCGCAGGCCGGAATCGAGCTGCTCGAAGGTGGGCGGGGCGAGGGCGAGGCGCACCGCATTCGGGGCGTGACCATGCGCGATGGCAAAGGTCGAGGACGGCGTCAGTGCGATGCCGCGCCGCGCGGCGGCGGCCACGAAGGTCTGGGAGCGCCAGTGCGGCGGCAGCGTCAGCCAGAGATGATAGGAGCGCGGATCGGCGGCGTGCTGGTAGCCGGTGAGCAGCCTTGCCGCGGTCTGCTGGCGGCGCGATGCGTCGATGCGTTTCAGCCGCGTCAGCTCGGCGACGGTGCCGTCGGCCATCAGCCGCTGCCCGGCGGCGAGCGCGTGGCCGGAGGCGATCCAGCCGCCGGTGCGCACCGCGCCCATCACGCTCTCGCGCAGGTGAGGAGGCGCGACGAGGATGCCGAGCGCAAGCCCAGGCGCGACTTTCTTCGAGAGGCTGTCGAGCACGATGCAGCGGTCGGGCCCGAGGGCTGCCAGCGGCGTGTCGTCGGCGAGGAAGCCGTAGACGGTGTCCTCGATGATGGTGAGATCGAGCTTCTCGGCAACGCGCATGATGTCGGCGCGCCGCGTCGCGTTCATGGTGACGCCGAGCGGATTCTGGATGATGGGCTGGAGATACAGCGCCGACAGATGCGCTTCGCGATGCGCCTTCTGGATCGCGTCGGGGCGCGCGCCGAATTCGTCCATCGGAATCGGCACCAGCGTCACGCCGAGACGCGCCGCGATGCTCTTGACGTAGGGATAGGTCAGCGCCTCGACGCCGCAGCGGCCGCCGGTGGGCACCAGAGCCGCGATCGCGGCTGCGAGCGATTGCTTGCCGTTGGCGGTGAAGACGATCTGCTCGGCCTGCGGCGCAAAATCCTTGCGCGCGAGATAGGCGGCGGCCGCATTGCGCGCGCTTTTGGTGCCGGTGCTGGTCGAGACGCGCAGCGCGGATTCGAGGGCGTCGACGCGCTCGAGGCCCGCGAGGCTCTTGGCGATCATTGCCCATTGCTGCGGCAATAACGGATAATTGACCTCGAAATCGATGCGCGCATCGCGCGGCTCGCTCAGCGCCTCGACCTCGCGCCTGATGTCGCCGGAGATGAAGGTGCCGCGGCCGACCTCGCCGACCACGAGGCCGCGACGAAGCAACTCCGTATAAACCCGGCTCGCAGTCGAGACGGCAATGCCACGGTCGTATGCAAAATTGCGCTGCGGGGGCAGCCTGTCGCCGGGCCTTAACGTGCCGTTAGAAATATCTGCGGCAATGGCATCGGCAAGCTTCACGTACTCGAACTTGGACATTATTGCACCGAGAGCAATGTTTTACTTGCTCCGAGAAGTGTACTGGAGCATTTAAGTTCCATCAAGTTCCGCGATTGAGCCGGGGAAAGCGAGAGCAATCCGACGGCAAATGAGGTGCAGGCGCCGGGTGCGTCCGCGCCAACGGCACCTGCTTCGCCGCGCGGAACACACGCCGGAGAAGAACAATGACCACGATCTCACAAACTGCCGGGCGGAGTTTACGCCCCACCTCCTCGAGCGGATTTTTTGCCACGCTCGTCAACGCCGCCTACGCCCTGTTCGACCGCCTGGAGCGCCGCTCCGCCATCAAGACGCTGAACGAGCTCGACGACCGCGCCCTGCGCGACATCGGCATCAACCGCAGCCAGATCGAGGACGCGGTGTACGGCCAGTTCAAGGCCGAGCTGACGCGGTATCTGTAAGCGACTTCGCTCTTGTCCCGGACGCGCTGCAGCGTTCTTACGCTGCTGCGCTGAGCCGGGACCCAGGAAGCCACATGACTCGCTGACGCATGGGCCCCGGCTGTGCAGCGCACCGTCGAAGAGACGCTGCGCTGCGTCCGGGGCACGAGAGCGGAGTTTTCGTACACACCTGCCTCCGCATCGTCATTGCAAGCGCAGCGAAGCAGTGACGGAGTGTGGTTCGCACCGTTGCTCCTTTGGCGCTCATCTTCATTGCAGCTCGTAGGATGGGTAGAGCGCAGCGAAACCCATCGACGCTTTCTCCGCGCTGAAACATAATGGGTTTCGCTGCGCTCTACCCATCCTACGGCTCCAGGCATACCTTCGCATCCTCGCGGCTTATGTCGTGCGCTCCGGGGAGCGATGCACTATTGCCCCCGTCGCCTTGCCGATGACTGATGCGCGGGCTCGGTTGGGCCGCACGCATCACCGCAAGACTTGACGCACAGACCCCGGGCGTCAGGACCACACGATTTTGCCGTACGCGAACCGCACCTGTCGTTGGCGCGAGGTCTTCGCTCACGGTTGCCCGCCCTGCGAAACTTTTCGCGCCGGATGTGATCCGCGTCCACCGCCGCCCGGCCCGCGTGTCGTGACGATCGCGATGCGCCCCTCTTCCTTGGGCCGGAGTGGACGCACTATCCGCCAATTCCGAATTTCGGTAAAGTGGAATATTTTTGGCGCGGCTTATTGACCGGCGGCTTGGGTGTTTTGCCCGACGGGCAACGCAAGGTCTGGTAGCCCGGATGAGCGAAGCGACATCCGGGATTTGCGGCCTGAGCGGCCCCGGGTATCGCTTCGCTCACCCGGGCTACGAACTACGAACGGAGTCCATTGCGGCGCTCAGTGCCTGACCACCAGCACCGAGCATTTGGCGTAGCGCACGACGTGCCCGGCGTTGGAGCCGAGGAAATAGGTGCGCATCGCCGGCCGGTGTGAGGTCATCACGATCAGATCGGCCTTCATGTGCACGGCTTCCTCGAGGATCTCGTGATAGATGCCGCCCTGACGGACCACGCTGGAGATGCGTCCGGCCTCGATGCCGGATTCGCGCGCGACGATGGCGAGGGCCTCCTCGGAGGTCTGGCGCTGCTGTTCGTCGAAATCGGCCGGGACGTACTCGGCCAGCATCACCGGTGTCATCGGCAGCACGTTGAGCAGCCGTACCGACCCGCTCCAGGTCTGCGACAGTGTTGCCGCGGTCGCGATCGCCGGCTTGGCGAGATCGGTGTCGGCGAGGTCGATGGGCACGAGGATCGACTTGAACATCTGCGCCTCCAGTCTTCCAGCCAGGAAGTCTAGAGCGATTTCCGTTCCGATGGAAACGGCACGGAGCTCCAGCTTCTTGTTTGGACGCGTTTTCTTGACGCGAACCGGTATCCACTTCGCTCGAAAACGCTCGTGTGGCCAAGCTGGATCAACCGGTCGAGACGGCGCCCGCGCGTCTCAATCCGATCGAAGCAGCTTGGGGCTGACGAACAGCACCAGCTTGCCGCGGCGGTAGGCCACGTCCCTCCAATCCTTGACGTCAAAGTCGAAGATCGCAAGCCCCGCCGTGGGAAGGTTGTGGGCGAGCGCCTTGGCGCCGGCGGGATCGCCGCTGCCCATCAGCATCAGGGCGATCTCGTGCATGCCGGGATTATGCCCCACCAGCAGCAACCGCTTCGGGTTGGCAGGGATCGTTGCCGTGCGAATGGACTCCAGGATCTGCGCGGGGTCGGCGCCGTAGAGTTCGGGCAGCACCTCGACCTGGGGCGCCGTGACGCGGTCCTTCATCGTCTGCCAGGCGATGTCCCAGGTCTGCCGGGCCCGGACGGCATGCGACACCAAGACGGCGTCGGGGGCGGGGGGATGGGAGGCGATCCAGTCGCCCATCTGGGCGGCGTCCTTGTGGCCGCGGTCGTCGAGCCGGCGGTCCTGGTCACGGCCGCTCGGCGCGTCGGTCTCGGTCTTGGCGTGACGCAGCAGCATCAAACGGCGCATGGCATTCTCGAATCGTTCCACGTCCAGAATAATCTACAGGCGGGCGTTGAGGACAAGGTGACAGGCGCCCGAAGGGGTCCTTTAAAGCGCGACGAGATCGGGGCAAAGCGTCAGAGCGCGCTAAATTGTTGTTTTGAGCATGATCTGTTCGGAAAACCGCTGCACACTTTTCCGGATCATGCTCTAAGAAAACGACATGAGCGAGACTTTCACAAGCGTGCCCCAGGAAGAAGCCGGCTTTCGCGAGCGTATACGGTTGTCATTCGATCTCGACGCCGACATCTGCGTGATCGGGGCAGGGCTTGCCGGGCTCTCCATCGCGCTGGAGGCGGCCCGGCTCGGGGCCAGCGTTGCGGTGCTCGAGGGCCGCCATATCGGCTGGAATGCCTCCGGCAACCAGCTCGGCACCGTGATGCCGGGCTTTGCACTGCCGCTCGCCGACCTGATCGAACGCATCGGTTTCGAGGACGCGCGCGAATTGTGGGCGCTGTCGAAGGAGGGCGCCGAGTTCGTCCGCGCCAACGCCACCGAAGAGAACATGCCGGGGATCGGCCCGAGCGACGGCGTGCTGGAGGTCTCCAACGTCGATGCCGGCGACCGGCTGATCAGCCGGCTGCAGATGCTGAACGAGGATTTCGACACCGAGGTCGAGGGCTGGCAGGTCGATCGAGTCCGCCAGATGCTCAAGACCGATCATTACTTCCACGGCGTCTACTATCCCAAAGCGCTCCAGGTCGACGGCCGCAAATATGTGCATGGCCTCGCGGCACTGGCGCGGCGTGCCGGCGCCCGCATCTTCGAGGACACGCCGGTCGTCAGCATCGATCATTCCGGCATCCGCAAGCGTATCGTCACGCCGTCGGCGCGGCTGCGTGCGACCCACATCGTGCTCGCCGGCAACATCCATCTCGGCGCGCCCTTGCGGCGGCTGTCGGAGACGCTGCTGCCGGTCTGGCGCTATGCCGGTATCACCGCGCCGCTCGGCGAGCGCCTGCACGAGATCATCGCCTTCAAGGGATCGGTGATGGATTCCGACGGCGTCGACCATTTCCGCATCGTCGACGGCGACCGTCTGATGTGGGAGAGCCCGGAGACCACCTGGGCCGCGCGGCCGCAGCGTTTTGCCGGCGGCGTCAAGCGGCGCATCCGGTCGATCTTCCCCGCGCTCGGCGATGTCGAGGTCGCCGACATGTTCGGCGGCGCCACCGGGCAGACCGTGCACGGCATGCCGCAGATCGGCCAGTTGCGCAAAGGCCTGTGGGTAGCGAGCGGGTTCGGCCGCCAGGGCATGAACACATCGGCCATGGCCGGGCAGCTCATCGCGCGCAGCATTTTGTGGGGCGACGACCGCTGGAAGCTGTTCTCGCCGTTCGAGCTGGTCTGGGCGGGCGGGGCAACGGGGCGCGTCGCGGGCCAGATGGTGGGACTATGGGGCAGGGCGACTTCCGCCGCCGCGGGCACGCTTGCCCGCTACCGCGAGCGGGCCCGGGTCAAGGACCGGGAACGCGAGGCCCGTCTCGCCGAAGCCAACCGGGCCGCCGGCACCGGTCCGCGCCGTCCGCTGCCCGGCGCCGTGCGGCCGCGGCCAACCCCCGCACCGGAACCTGTCTCCCAAGACGCCGTCGCCCACGGTTCTGTCGCTCAAGGCCCGGATCGGACCCCGGAACCGGCCGGGCAGGACGACCGCGTCCCGCAATAACCTCGCGAAAAATTCCGCCCGGAAGTGTAACGTCGGCCGTTAGAGCCCGTATCTCAGGGCGTGGACTCCCCGCGCACGGAGAATGAGATGTTTGACCGCCGCATCCTGTTGACGACTGTCGCCGGCCTGTTCGGCCTTTCGGCCTTCCGCTGGCTGAGAGGGACACCTGCCGAGGCTGGCGAGAAGGCCGCGGAAAATTTCGAGATCCAGAAGACGGAGGCCGAGTGGCGCGCCCAGCTCACGCCGCAGCAATATGAGATCCTGCGCAATCACGGCACCGAGCGGCCGGGCTCCAGCCCGCTGCTCAAGGAGCACCGCAAGGGCGTGTTCGCCTGCGCCGGCTGCGACCTGCCGCTGTTCGCGTCCGACACGAAGTTCGAGAGCGGCACGGGTTGGCCGAGCTTCTACCAGCCGATCGAGGGCAATGTCGGCAAGACCGAGGACCGCACCTACGGCATGCTGCGCACCGAGGTGCATTGCCGGCGCTGCGGCGGCCATCTCGGCCACGTCTTCGACGACGGTCCGAAGCCGACCGGACTGCGCTACTGCATCGACGGGTTCGGGCTGGTTTTCCACCCGGCGGCCGCATCGGCAACGTAAAGAAACGCCCGGCAATTGTTGCCCGCTCGGCAATTGTGCCCCGGTCATTCGGCCGGGGCGTTCCTATTTAAGTCATTGATTTCATGAGAATACCCGCATTGGCATAGCCTTTGCGACTGTCTCCCCGACTGCGGCCATGTCTTGGCGCCGCCGAGATCGGATTTGGAGACAAAGTTATGGGTATCTTCGATGCAATGAATACCTCGGTGGGTGGCCTGCAGGCGCAGTCCTACGCGTTGCAGAACATTTCCGGCAACATCGCGAACTCCTCCACCACCGGTTACAAGGGCATCGGCACCAGCTTCGTCGACCTCATTCCCGACGCCTCGGTCCCGAGCAAGCAGGTCGCGGGCGGCGTGACGGCCAACGCCAAGGCCACCATCACCACACAGGGCACGATCTCGGGCTCCAGCGTCGCCACCAACATGGCGATCACCGGCGACGGCTTCTTCTCGATCCAGAAGGCGACCGGCGTCGTCGACAACGTGCCGGTGTTCAGCGGCGTCACCTATTACACCCGCCGCGGCGACTTCCAGCTCAATGCCAACGGCAACCTGGTCAACGGCGCCGGCTACTATCTGATGGGCACTACGGTCGATCCCAAGACCGGCAATCCGACCGGCAGTGTGTCGTCCGTCCTGAAATTCCAGAACAACTTCATCCCGGCCCAGGCGACCACCTCGATCCAGTACGCCGCGAACCTGCCGTCCCAGCCGAACACGGCGGCGAGTTCGACCGCATCGAGCGGCACGCTGCTGGCAGCGGGCGGTCTGAACCCGTCCGACTTCACAGCCAACCCGCTGCCGGTCGGCACGCCGGCCGCGCCCTACACCAATGCAAAGGTCTCCGGCTCGGCGGCCACCGGCAATGTTCGCTCGGCCTATACTTCCACGACAGGGACGGGCTCCGTTGCCTTGCAGGACAGCGCATCGGCGGCTGCTGGCACGGGGACCGCGCTCGATTCTGCAACGACACCCCATCTCGCCACGAGCATCCTCAACGCGCTCGCGAACGGTACGACCGGTACGACCCTGACCATCACGGGGGTCGGCGGCGTCGCGCATACGATCACCTTCGATCCCAACGTCACCACCCTCACGACGGCCGGCGGCAACACCACGATCGGATTGGCTCCGGGTGCCGCCAATACCAATAAGGTGTCTGATATCCTGAATGCGATCGCGACCGCGGCCGGCATCCCCAGCACCAGTGTGACTCTGAGCGCTACCGGCAATATCCAGATCGCGAGCGGCACCTCCGCTGACATTCAGGTTACGAGCAGTGCGGCGGCCACCGCGCTCGGTCTCAGCACCGTGACGCGCGGCGGCAATGTGCTGTCCTCGCCTGCCATCTCGGGCTCCACGGTCCTGAGCGGCACCGCGACAGCGGGTGGTGCTCAGGTGCTCTCGTCCGGCTTTTCGGCAGGCGACACGATCACCGTTAACGGTCAGACGCTGACCTTTGTGGCCTCGGGCGCGTTGTCGACCGATAACACCAAGATCAACATCACCGACAACATTACGATGCTGCTCCAGAAGATCGATGCTCTTGCCGGGGCGTCGGGATCGTCGGTCAGCAGCAGCGGCGTGATCACGCTGAACACCGGCACCTCCTCCAACCTGCAGGTGTCGAGCTCCAACAGCGCGGCGTTCGCCGCGCTCGGCTTCACCTCGACCGTCACCAAGAATCGCGACGGTGGCGGCACCGCCGGCACCGGCGGCGTGATCGGCAACGACATCGCGACCTTCACCAAGGAATCGATCAGCGGCGGTGCGGTGACCGCCTACAACGCCGCCGGCACGCCCGTGAATCTGCAGCTGCGCTGGGCCAAGACCGATAGCGCTTCGCTGGGCTCAGGCCATGCCGATACCTGGAACCTGTTCTACCAGACTGACCCGAACGCGACCGGAACGACGGTCGGCTGGGTCAACACCGGACAGGCCTTCACCTTCGGCTCCGACGGCTCGCTGACCTCGCCGAGCGGCTCGGGCATCACCATCAACAACGTCTCCGTCAGTGGCCAGTCGCTCGGCTCGGTCGCCTTCAACATCTCCTCGGGCGGATTGACCCAATACGCCAGCACCAGCGGCGCGGTGACGATCAACACCATCACCCAGAACGGTTACGCCGCCGGTCAGCTCCGCTCCGTCGCCGTCAACAACAGTGGTCTCGTGGTCGGCACCTTCTCCAACGGCCAGAACCTCGACCTCGCCCAGGTCTCGTTGTCGCACTTCAACGGCACCAACTACCTGAAGGCCCTCGACGGCGGCGCTTACGCTGCGACCGAGCAGTCGGGAAATGCCATCGACGGCGCTTCGGGCAGCATCAGCGGCTCGTCGCTGGAAGGCTCCAACACCGACATCGCCGACGAGTTCACCAAGCTGATCGTGACCCAGCAGGCCTATTCGGCCAACACCAAGGTGATCACGACGGCGAACTCGATGGTGCAGGACCTTCTGAACGTGTTGCGCTGATCGGCGCGTGACGTAACCAAAGGCGGGTAAGTCCACATGGGTTTGAGTTCAGCCCTTGCCAGTGCGATGAGCGGTCTGCGTGCCAACCAGGCCGCGCTCTCGATCGTCTCCTCCAACGTCGCCAACTCGCAGACGCCGGGTTACGTCGTCCAGACGCCGAACCAGATCGAGGTCACCACCGGCGACTTCGGCTCGACGGCGATGACGACCGGCGTCAGCCGGGAGATCGACACCTATGTGCTGAACCAGCTGCGCACCGAGACCGGCGGCAGCGGCTACGCCGACCAGATGGCCAACATCCTGAAGCAGCTTCAGAATGTCTATGGCACGCCCGGCAACAGCGGCACGCTCGAAACCGCGCTGAACAATTTCACCTCCGCGCTGCAGGCGCTGTCGACCAGCTCCGGCGCGTCGTCGGCGCAGACCGTTGCCCTCGGCGCGGCGCAGGCACTGGCGCAGCAGCTCAACGTGACCACCAAGGGCATCCAGTCGCTACGCTCCAACGTCGAGCAGGATCTCGGCAGCTCGGCGCAGCAGGCCAACGCGGCGATGCAGAAGATCGCCGACATCAACACCAAGCTTCAGGGCCTGTCGGCCAACGATCCCTCGGCTGCGACGCTGATGGACCAGCGCGACCAGGCCATCAACACGCTGTCGAAATATGTCGACGTCCGCGTCACCACCGACGGTTCGAACCAGGCCAACATCTACACCACCACCGGCATCCAGCTGGTCGGCGCCGGGCTCGCCTCGCAGTTCACTTTTGCCTCCGCCGGCGCGCTGTCGGCGACCTCGCTCTACAACACCGACCCGGCCAAGTCCGGCGTCGGCGCGCTCAACATCAAGCTGCCGAACGGCTCGCAGCTCGACGTCGTCGCCAACAACGTGGTCTCGTCCGGCCAGATCGCGGCCGACCTGAAGCTGCGCGACCAGACGCTGGTGCAGGCGCAAAATCAGATCGACCAGCTCGCCGCCACGATGTCGAGCGCGCTGTCGGACAAGACCACGGCCGGCAGCATGGTCTCCGGTCCGCCGGCCGGCTTCGATCTCGACCTTGCCGGTGCGCAACCGGGCAACACGGTCAACATCACCTACACCGACACGGCGACCAACACCCAGCGCCAGATCACGCTCGTCAACGTGACCGATCCCGCCGCGCTGCCGCTGCAGAACGCCACCAACGCCAATCCGATGCGGGTCGGCGTCAACTTCTCCGGCGGGATGAGCGCGATCGCCTCTGCGCTCAACACCGCGCTGTCGGGCTCGCATCTGTCGTTCTCCGCCGCACCGGCACCGGCGACCGCCACGACGCTGCGGGTGACCGACGACAACAGCGGCCTCGCCAAGGTCAATTCGGCGTCCACCACCAAGACGATCTCGTCGCTGGCCTCGGGCAACCCGCAACTTGCGGTGTTCACCGACGGCGGGCAGGCGCTCTATACCGGCGCGATCACGGCGTCGGGCTCGCAGATGACCGGCCTTGCCGGGCGCATCGCCGTGAACACGCAGCTCGCCAGCGATCCGACCCGGCTGTCGGTCTACAACACCTCGCCGGTGACGCCCGCGGGCGACACCACGCGTTCGGACTTTCTCTACTCGCAGCTCACGACCTCGGTGTTCTCCTACTCGCCGACGACCGGCCTCGGCTCGTCGAGCCAGCCCTTCACCGGCAGCGTCTCGAACTATCTGCAGCAGTTCCTGAGCGTCCAGGCCAATGCCTCGACCCAGGCGACCCAGCTCCAGCAGGGCCAGAGCGTCGTGGTCTCGACGCTGCAGGCCAAGTTCAACTCGACCTCCGGCGTCAACCTGGACTCGGAGATGTCGAACCTGATCCAGCTCCAGAATGCCTATGCCGCCAACGCGCACGTGATGTCGGTGGTGCAGAGCATGATGAACACGTTGATCCAGGCTCAAGTGTAACCAGTACAGGGCTCTGAAACATGTCGATCAGCAGCATCAACTATTCCTCGTCGATCCTCGGCGCGCAGATCCGCAACATCAATCAGCAACTCACCGACCTGTCGACGCAGCTCTCGACCGGAAAGCTGTCGCAGAACTATTCCGGCATGGGCGCCAACGAGGGCTTTGCGATCGCCTCGCGCTCGCAGCTCTCCAACATCGCCGCCTATACCGACACGATCACCAACGTGAACGTCAACATCAACCTCGCCAATACCGCGCTGCAGTCGCTGACGACGATCCGCAACACGGTGCAGACCGGTTCGGCCAGCACCGCGCAGGACCTGAACGTCAACGGCCAGACGGTCGCGCAGAATACCGCCGCCGCGCAGTTCGGCTCGATGGTCGGCGTGCTCAACACGCAGTCGGGCAACCGCTATCTGTTCTCGGGAACGGCGGTCAACACGCAGTCGGTCGCGGACGCCGGCGACATCATCAACGGCACCACGACGCAGGCCGGCTTCAAGACCGTGATGGCGGAGCGCCAGGCGGCCGATCTCGGCGCCAACGGCATGGGACGGCTGGTGCAGACGCAGCCGACGCCGAGCTCGGTGAAGGTGTCGGAAGACGTCGCCGGCTCGCCGTTCGGGCTCAAGATCAAGGCGGTGTCCTCGACGCTGACGGGTGCGACCGTCACCGGCCCGAGCGGCTCGCCGGTGTCGTTCTCGGTCGATCTCAACGGCGTCAATCCGAGCAACGGCGACAAGCTGAGCGTCCAGTTCACGCTGCCCGACGGTACGACCGAGCAGATCGACCTGACCGCGTCGAGCGCCACGCCGACGCCGCTCGGCAGCTTCGCGATCGATACGACCACTCCGGGCAACACCGCGACTAATCTCAACACGGCGCTGAACACCGCGATCACGAAACTCGCCAACACCTCGCTGGTGGCGGCCTCCGCCGTCACGGCCGGCGACAATTTCTTCAACACCGCGAGCTCTGCGATCGGCACGCCGGTCAACAACCAGGCCGCGCCGCCGGCGCCGGTCACCGGCGCGACGGCGCTGTCGGGCGCGACCCCGTCGAACTCGATCTCGCCGGGCTTCGTGGCCGGCGACACCATCTCCGTCAACGGCACCACGCTCACCTTCGTCAACTCGGGCGCGACCGGCAACCAGCTCAATGTCGGCGACAGCATCCAGACGCTGATGAGCAAGATCGACGCGATCACGGGGACGTCGAAGCCGTCGACGGTGCATGGCGGATCGATCACCATCAACACCGACGATGCGGCGAGCCTCAACATCACGACGTCGAACACGGGTGCGATGAATGCGCTCGGGTTCGGCTCGACCCCGGTGACCGCGACCCAGCCGCCGCTGCGCGTCGGCTCCTCGCCGGCGAGCTCGGCGACGACGCTGGTCAACGGCTCGGCGACCACAGTGAAATGGTACACCGGCAATGACGGGCCGGGCTCGGCGCGCTCCACCGCGATGGCGCGGGTCGACGATTCCGTCACCGTGCAATATGGCGCGCAGGCCAACGAGGATGCGATCCGCCGCCAGGTGCAGGCGATCGCGGTGTTCGGGACGTTCTCGACCTCGCCGACCGGGCAGTATTCCGGCGGGCAGGTCTCGGCGCTGAGCCTGCGGGTGACGCAGGCGCTGACGCAGCAGCCCGGCCAGCAGCGCCTCGAGGACATCCAGACTGACATCGCCATGGCCCAGAACACGATGAAGGACGCGACCACGCGCCAGACCCAGGCCAAGGCGCAGCTCCAGAGCATCGTCGACCAGGCGGAATCGGCATCGCCCGACCAGGTCGCCAGCGAGATCCTGTCGCTCCAGAACGCGCTCCAGGCCTCCTACCAGGTTACCTCGAACCTCGCGCAGCTCTCGCTCGTCAAGTTCCTGTAAGGAAACGTTAAGGCGCCGTTAACCATGCCTCTTTACCTCTTGGTGAGGTTTTAAGCGGGGGCTGAGCCGTCGATGTCGGACAAGATGCAGCTGGTGGTGGCCACGCCGTGCTTCGGCGGGCAGGTGTCGAGCATTTATGCGAGCTCGATCTTCGCGCTCCAGCGCGCCGTGCATGGCATGTCCAATCTCGAGCTCAAGGTGCTGCTGCGCGACGGCGACGCGCTGATCACGCGGGCGCGGGCCAATCTCGCCGCGATGTTCCTGGACGATCCCGAGGCGACGCATTTCCTGTTCATCGATGCCGACATCGGCTTCAAGCCCGAGCAGGTGTTCCGCCTGATCGAGTGCGGGGCGGACGTCGTCGCCGGCTGCTATCCGATCAAGCGGGTCAACTGGGACAAGGCGAAGCGGGCGATCGAGGCCGGCCGGGCCGATGTGCCCGCGGCCTCGCTCGACTACGTGCTGGAGATCGCGGACCCCGACCGCATCGTGGTGGTCAACGGCTTCACCCGCGTGCGCTACGCCGGCACCGGCTTCCTGATGATCCGCCGCCACGTGCTGGAGGCGATGTGCCGGCATCCTGATTACGCCAACCTGCAATTCTTCCGCGAGCATTCGCACGACACGCTGGCATCGAGCCCGAACCGGTTCGCGCTGTTCGAATGCATGATCGATCCGGCGACAGGGACCTATCTCTCCGAGGATTTCGCCTTCTGCAAGCGCTGGACCGATATCGGCGGCGAGATCTGGGCCGATATCCAGAGCTCGCTCGATCATGTCGGCCCGTCCGTGTTCCACGGCGACATCGCCTCGCAATTCGCGCCGGCGCCCGCGGCGACTGCGGCCGACGCGGCGTGAGCCTTTCGGGATGAGCACCGGCGCATCCCCTCTGCCAATCCTGGAGCGCGCATCCGACGGAGGCTCGCGCTACCGTCTGCGCGATCTCTTCACACCGCTGGATACGCTGCTGATCTCGGGCGGAGACCCGCGGCTGGCGCTGGATCCGCAGAACCGCGTCAACGCCTATGGCTGCGCGGCCTCGCCGGAACCCGGGATCTGGAATTTCGCCTCTTCGACCGCGTCCACGATCTCGCAAGGCGCCTACGACCGCGCGGCGCTGGCGCGCGAAGAGCTGATGCACAAATGCCTGTTCGACGAGGTCGAGATCGCCTTCGATGCGCGCTGCGAGGCCATGCGCGACGAGTTGCGCGGCTATCTCCAGCTCTCGCCGCGCGTCGACGTGGTGTTCTCGCCGTCCGGCACCGATTCCCAGCTTCACGCCCTGTTTCTGGCGGGCGCGGTGCTCGGCGCGCCGCCCGTCTCGATCGTCGTCGGCACGGACCAGACCGGCAGCGGCACGGTCCATACCGCGCGCGGGCACCATTTCAGTACGATGACGGCGAGCGGCCTTGCGGTGCGCAAGGACAGTGCGGTGGCGGGGCTTGCCGGCGACAGTATCGCGGTGCCGCTGCTCGATACGGCGCCCGGCATTGCGATGCGCTCCGATGCGGATGCCGCAGTAATGCGTGCAGTCGAGATCAGCCTCGCGCAAGGCCGGTGCGTTCTCCTCCACATCATGGATTCGTCAAAGCTCGGCTGGTGCGCGCCGAGCGCTGCCTGTCTCGATGAGATCGCGCGGCGCTGGCCGCGCAAGGTTCAGGTGGTCGTCGATGCCTGCCAGGCGCGGCTCGGCCGCCGCAGGCTGCGTTCCTATCTCGATCGCGGTTACATGGTGCTGATGACGGGCTCCAAATTCTTCGGCGGGCCCGCCTTCAGCGGTGCGCTGCTGGTGCCGAAGGGCCTGTCGCGGTCGATCGACCGGATCGGCGGGGTCGCGCCGGGCATCTTCGGCTACGCCGGCCGGTGCGACTGGCCGATGGCCTGGACGGCGTTGCGCTCGCGCTTCGAGCGGCGGCCGAATTTCGGTCAATGGCTGCGCTGGGAGGCGGCGCTTGCGGAGATCGGCAACTATTATGCCGTGCCCGGCGCGTTTCGCGCCAAGGCGCTGACCGAGCTTTCCGCCGGCATCGACAGCATGATCGCCTTGTCGCCGTCGCTTCGCGCCGTTCCGAATACGTCAGCTACGAGTGGCGCGGACGAAGAGGAATTCGCGGCCGCTACGATTTTTCCATTCACGCTGCTCCGCGACGGCAAGCCGGTCTCGATCGCCGAGACCGCCGCCGTTCATCGCGCGCTGGCACGCGACATGAACGAGGAGATCGGCGGCAGCGCGGCGGATCGCCAAATTGCCGCGCAACGCTGTCTCGTCGGCCAGCCGGTCCGGCTGGAGCGGCAGGACGAGGCGCCGCAAGCCGTGCTGCGGCTGTGTGTCGGCGCCCGGCTCGTCACCGAAGCCTGGTCGGCGGATGCCGCACAGGCGCAACGTAATGTGCAGCGCATCCTCGATCGCATCGCCCATGTCGTGGCGAAGATCGAGCTGCTGCTTGACCGTGCCACGGCTGCGCCGGGGAAGTTTGTGCTCGAGGGCTGATATGCTGAATCCTGTTTCCGTGACGAACGGCGCCATCGCGCCGAACTATTCCGACCGCATCGGTTTTGCGCAATTGACGCGCCGGGCCTTCCAGGGCGGCGATCTGCATCCGTTGCGCGAGCGTCTCTTGGCACGGATCGAGGAAGGGACGGCGGAGGCGGGCGAGGGCCTGGATCTGTCGCTGGTTGCCCAGCTTCTCGGCGAGAAGGAAGCCGGCCTCGTGATCCAGACCGAGGTGCTCGCCTTCCACCAATTGTTTCGCTCGCCTTGCGCCGTTCCGAAGCCGCGCCTGCGCGTGCTGGCGCTCGCGGCCGATATCGACATGGGCGGCAACACGCCGATCGAATTCCTGCTCGAAGACTCCGATATCGAGCTGTTGACGCTTTATGTAGTCAAGGGCATCGGCCTGCCGGAGACCTTGCCGGATCATGACGTCGCCATCGTGGTCGCCTCCGATTCCGAGGAATGCCGCGAGACGCTCGCTGTCATCGAAGCGGCCGCGCCGAGTTGGCCGCGGCCGCTGCTCAATCGCCCCGAACTGATCGGCAATCTCGATCGCGACAAGCTCTATCGGTTGCTGGCTGATATTCCCGGTCTCGATATTCCCGTGACAGCCAACGCGACGCGTGCGCAATTGACGGCTCTCGCGGAGGGGCAGATCACTTGCGCAGAGATTACGGGCGAATTGCACTTTCCAATGATCGTACGGCCGCGCGGCACGCATGCCGGCGTCGGCCTTGCGAAGATCGACGATGCTGCCGCGCTCGCGGCTTATCTTGTCGAACGGCAGGAGCAGGACTTCTTCGTCGCGCGTTTCGTCAACTATGCGAGCCCCGACGGGCTGTTTCGCAAGATGCGGCTCACCATGGTCGACGGCAAGCCTTACGCCTGCCACATGGCGATCGCCGATCGTTGGGATATCTGGTATCTCAACGCCTACATGGCGTTCAGCGAGGAGAAGCGCGCTGAAGAAGCCATCTTCATGCAAGACTTCGATCACGCTTTCGCGGCGCGCCACAAGACTGCGCTCGACGAGATGAGCCGGCGCGTCGGCCTCGACTATTTCATCGTCGATTGTGCCGAGAACCAGGACGGCGAGCTGCTGGTGTTCGAAGCCGACAACACCGCCGTCGTGCATAACATGGATCCGCCGTCGGTGTTTCCCTACAAGCCGCCGCAGATGCGCAAGATCTTTGCCGCGTTCACCGCGATGCTGTCGCGGCACGCTGAGGCCGCCGAGGGGCGTGCGGCATGAACGAGATCATCCGCAACACGCAGCCTGCGGTCACGAATACCTCGCTCGATCCGCAGGACTGGAACGCGTTCCGCGCGCTCGCCCATCGCATGCTGGACGAGACCATCGACGGCATCGCCAACGTTCGTTCGCGTCCGGTGTGGCAGCCGATCCCCGATGAGGTCCGTGCGGCCATCAAGTCCGACGTGCCGCGCGAGGCCAGCGATCTCGGCGATGTCTATCGCGAGTTCGCCGAGCATGTCGCGCCCTATGCGACCGGCAATGTCCATCCCGGCTTCATGGGCTGGGTGCATGGCGGCGGCACCGCGGTCGGCATGATCGCGGAGATGCTCGCGGCTGGCCTCAACGCCAATCTCGGCGGACGCGACCACATGCCGATCGAGGTCGAACGCCAGATCGTCGACTGGATGCGCCGTCTCTTCGCCTTCCCGGAGAATGCGAGCGGCATCTTCGTCACGGGCACGTCGATGGCCAATCTGATGGCGGTGCTGGTGGCGCGCACGACTGCGCTCGGCAAGCCGGCGCGGCAATACGGCATCGGCAATGACGGCGCGCTGCTCACCGCCTACACGTCGCGGGCCGCGCATGGCTGCGTCTCGCGGGCCATGGACATCGCCGGGCTCGGCACCGATGCGCTGCGCAAGATCGATGTCGACGCCGATCATCGCATCGACGTCGCCGCGCTGCGTGCGCAGATCGCGGTCGATCGCGAGGTCGGGTTCAAGCCGTTCCTCGTCGTCGCCTCCGCCGGCACAGTCGATGTCGGTGCGATCGACGATCTCAAGGCCATTGCCGCGCTGTGCCGCGAGGAAGGAATCTGGTTTCACGTCGACGGCGCTTTCGGTGCGCTCGCGATCCTCTCGCCCGAGCTCGCACCGCTGCTCGGCGGTATCGAGCTTGCGGATTCCATTGCGCTCGATTTCCACAAATGGGGACAGGTGCCCTACGATGCCGGCTTCCTGCTGGTGCGTGACGGCGAGCAACATCGGCAGGCCTTTGCGCAGCCGGCAGCCTATCTCAGCCGTGAGGCGAGGGGGCTTGCGGCGGGCGCGGTCTGGCCCTGCGATCTCGGTCCCGACCTGTCGCGCGGCTTTCGCGCGCTGAAGACCTGGTTCACGCTGAAGACGTTCGGCACCGATCGCCTGGGCGCCGTGATCGCGCGAAGCTGTGCGCTGGCAAAATATCTGGAGGCACGCGTTCTGGCCGAGCCGCGGCTGGAATTGCTGGCGCCGGTCAACCTCAATATCGTCTGCTTCCGTTACCGCACGACTGATGCGGTCAATCGCGAGATCGTTGCCGACATCCAGGAATCCGGCATCGCGGCGCCATCGAGCACCACGCTCGACGGCAAATTCGCGATCCGTGCCGCTATCGTCAATCATCGCACCGGCGAGACTGATATCGACGCGCTGGTCGCGGCCGTGCTGGAGTTCGGCGACAAGCGAAGCGGCGGCGTGATCGACGTCGAGGCGCCTCCGCTCGCGGCGCGGTGACATCAACCCCCTAAAGCAAAACGCCCCGGACCTGGTCCGGGGCGTTTTGATTTCAGATGTCGGAAAGCTCAGGCGGCGGAGCTGACGTCGCCCTTGACCTCATCCTTGGCCTCGCCCTTGGGATGGGTGGCCTCGAACTGCTCACGCAGCTTGTCTTCATAGGCGATCAGCTTGCGGGCGTCTTTGAGGGCCCGGTAGAGATCGCCGCTCATGATGTTGTTGTTGATGCTCTCGATGATCGGCCATGCGCTCGGCACGGCGGTAACGATGTCGCGCACCAGGTTGAAATAGGTGCCGTGCTGGCTCTGCGGGTCCGGCGAGATGTACATCAGCTGGACCGCCAGATAGACGAGCTTGGCGGGCGTGTCGGCGGTTTCCGGCGTGAGGATGTCGCGCTCGCGCAGGATCGGCACGTTGTCGCCGTCGATCAGAAGGCGGGCGCGCTGGTCGGTGTTGGTTATCACGCAGTTGCCGACGATGATGCGTTCGTGCGGTCTCAGCTCGACCTTGAGGGCCATGCCTGTTCTCCATCAACTCTTTTGTAACGAGCGTCGCGCGCGCCCACCCGATGACGGCAGTCGGCTCTGATTTGGGAGTGATCCTTGCCGAATGTGGTTAACGGCTCGTAAACGTCGGCCGGGATGGCAAAAAACGAATAATATTCAAAGGCTTACAGGCGAGCTAATTTACCCCTGAAAGCCGCCGAGAAGCCAATTCGGGCGCGACGCGGACAAACCGGCGATTTCATTTCACAGATTGTTAGCGGCTTGGACGCAACCGTCCGCGGGTCGTTTGATCAATCTTGGTCAAATAGGACGCGTAGCTACCAGAAAGGTAACAGTATGTCCGGTATCGTTCTCTCCGCCTCGGTTCGTCAGAACCTTCTCTCCCTCCAGTCCACCGCCGACCTCCTCGCCACCACCCAATCGCATCTGTCGACCGGCAGGAAGGTGAACTCGGCCCTGGACAACCCCACCAACTTCTTCACCGCCCAGGGTCTCGACAACCGCGCCGGCGACATCAACAACCTGCTCGATGGTATCGGCAATGGCGTGCAGATCCTGCAGGCTGCCAACACCGGCATCACCTCCCTGCAGAAGTTGGTCGACTCCGCGAAGTCCATCGCCAACCAGGCGCTGCAGCAGCCGTCGGGTTACTCGTCGAAGTCGACCTTCACCTCGGCCGCGATCGCGGGCGCGACCGCCACGAACCTGCTGGGGACGCCGGATACCGCCGCGACGCTGACGGGCACCGCCACCGGCACTCTTGCCGCGTCCTCGGCCCTGACGACCGCGGCTGGCGGTAGCTTTGCTTCTGGCGACACGCTCATCGTGAACGGCACGACGATCAAGATCACGGCTGCCGGCGCTGGTACTGCCGCCTCTACCACGGCTGCGGACGGCACCATCAGTCTGAACACCACCGCGACCACCGCGGCGACCACCGACGACCTGACCGCTGCGATCAAGACCGCTCTCGGCGGCGGCAGCGCGGCGGCGGCCATCGCTGGCAATCAGCTGACGCTCACGGCTGGCAACACCAGCGACAGCATCACGCTTGGCGGTACGGCGCTGGCCAAGGTCGGCCTCACCGCCGGCACCACGGCGCCGACGTCGACCTTCAGCGGCCAGACGCTGACGATCGGCGCGATCGACGGCAGCGCTGCCCAGACCATCACGATCGGCACCGGTGCCAACCAGGTCAACACGCTCGACGCGCTCAACACCAAGCTCGCCTCGAGCAACCTGACCGCTACGCTGAGCTCGACTGGCCAGCTGACGCTCACCACGACGAACGATGAAGCCTCGCAGGACCTGACCAGCAGCATCATCGGCGGCACCGCCATCGGGTCCGGCAAGCTGTTCGGCGCGGGGGCCTTCGCTGCCGCGGTGAAAGACACCAACTCGCAGAACGCCCGCGCCAGCCTGATCGCTCAGTACAACAACGTGATCGATCAGATCAAAACCACCGCGCAGGACTCGTCTTTCAACGGCGTCAACCTGCTGAACGGCGACACGCTGAAGCTGACGTTCAACGAAACCGGCAAGTCGACGCTGAGCATCACCGGCGTCACCTTCGATCCGGCCGGCCTCGGCCTTGCGAAGCTGACATCTGGCACCGACTTCGTGGACAACGCGACTGTCAACAAGGTTCTGACCACGCTCAACGCGTCCAGCAGCACGCTGCGTTCGGAAGCGTCGACGCTCGGCTCGAACCTCTCGGTCGTGCAGATCCGTCAGGACTTCAACAAGAACCTGATCAACGTCCTGCAGACCGGTTCCTCCAACCTGACGCTGGCCGACACCAACGAGGAAGCGGCCAACAGCCAGGCGCTGTCGACCCGCCAGTCGATCGCGGTCTCGGCGCTGTCGCTGGCCAACCAGTCGCAGCAGAGCGTGCTGCAGCTTCTGCGCTGATACGCGACGAAAATCGCCACTCAAGGCATCGCGGCGGGGCTTCGGCCCCGCCGTTTCTTTTTGCCGTGCGGCCGGGCTCGCGCAGGGGGCCGGCACCGTGGCGGATTAACGCATTGTTAACCTTGCGGCTTAAGCTGCCATTAACCTTAATTTAAAGGACACCCCCTAAAACTGGACAAAAGTAGATTCCCCGATCGGCGAGCCCCGATTCGTACAGCGTCGTGCTTCAAGAGGAAGATCCGCCAATGTCCAACATCGTTCTCTCGGCATCAGTTCGCCAGAACCTGTTGTCACTGCAGTCGACAGCCGACCTGCTCGCCACCACGCAGCAGCGCCTTGCGAGCGGCAAGAAGGTCAATACGGCACTGGACAACCCGACCAACTTCTTCACCGCCCAGGGGCTCGACAATCGCGCCGGCGACATCAGCAATCTCCTCGACGGCATCAACAACGGCGTGCAGGTGCTGCAGGCGGCCAATACCGGCATCACCTCGCTGCAGAAGCTGGTCGACAGCGCCAAGTCGATTGCCAGCCAGGTGCTGCAAAGCCCGACGGGCTATTCTCCCAAGTCCAACGTGACGTCGGCCGCGATCACCGGTGCAACCGCCAACAACCTGCTGGGCAGCGCATACACCAACGCCACGGTCACGGGCGCTACCGTCACCGACAGCGGCGCCGCAAACATTACGCCGACGACCCAGCTGCTCAACCTCAACACCGCTGTCGTCAACGGCTCGGTCCTGACCGTCGACGGCCACACGATCACCTTCTCGAATGCGCAGACCACCTCGACCACCGACTCGTTCGGCAACGTCACGATCGGCATCGGCACCGGCAGCACCCTTACGGTGCAGACCGTGCTGAGCGCGATCGACGGTATCACCGGAGCCGCGACGCCCTCGACCGTCAACGGTACCGGCCAGCTCGTGCTCAGCACGGGTACGAACCAGGACCTTGCGATCTCCGGCTCGGGCAACGTGCTCACTGCGCTCGGCCTCACCGCCGGCACCACCGCCCGCGTCCCGCCCCCGCTCAGCGGCAAGACGTTGACGATCGGCGCTACCGGTAGCGGCACCCTCACCAGCATCACCTTCGGCGCCGGCACCGGGCAGGTCTCCACGCTCAATCAGCTCAATGCGGCGCTGGCGCCGAACAATCTGCAAGCAACGATCGACCCGACGGGTCACATCAATATCGTGACCTCCAACGATGCGGCTTCCCTGACGATGGGCGCAATCGGTGGCACGGCTGCGGCGAGCGGTCAGCCCTTCTATGGTCTGATCCCGCAACCGCCCGTCGCGGACGCGAATTCGCAGTCCACACGCGCCAATCTCGTCGCGCAGTACAACAACGTGCTCGCGCAGATCAACACCACCGCGCAAGACGCCTCGTTCAACGGCGTGAACCTGCTGAACGGCGATACGCTCAAGCTCGTGTTCAACGAAACGGGACGTTCGACGCTGACCATTCAAGGCGTGACTCTCAACGACGCCGGCCTCAGCCTTGCGCCCTTGAACCAGGGCGTTGATTTCCTGGACTCGAATTCGGCGAACACCATTCTGACTTCGCTCAACGCGGCCAGCACCACTCTGCGCTCCGAGGCGTCGACGCTTGGTTCGAACCTCTCGATCGTGCAGATCCGCCAGGACTTCAGCAAGAACCTGATCAACGTGCTGCAGACCGGCTCCTCGAACCTGACGCTTGCGGACACCAACGAGGAGGCGGCCAACAGTCAGGCGCTCTCGACGCGCCAGTCGATCGCAGTCTCCGCGTTGTCGCTCGCCAACCAGTCGCAGCAGAGTGTTCTGCAGCTGCTTCGTTAAGCGCGACGCTGACGGCCGCAACGAATGGAAGTTCGGCGAGGCCAATGCCTCGCCGCTCTTTTGAGTGAGATCGCTAACGCTCGATTAGCCGAAGTCAGCGCATGACGCGACGCAGGCGTTTACAGTGCGCGCTTGTTTGAGCATGATCTCCGCGCAAACGCGTTCCGCGTTTGTCGCGAGGGAAAACCGCTTCAGACGTTTCCGGATCATGCTCCAGACTCCGCGGCCCGTAATTGTTCGGAGACCGTCCGCACTCTCACGTAAGCAAATCTTAAGCGGCGCTGCCTAGGGTCTGGAAAATAAATCCTTAAGCCCGTGGGATGGGCGAGGAAACCTCCAGGGTGATCAATGTCGAGTTCTGCTGCTTCGGCCTATGCGCGTGTAGCCGCGACCACTGCATCTCCTCGTGACATCGAGGCGCAGACCCTGCTCAAGGCCGCCAACAAGCTGCAGGATGCGATCAACAGTGACAATCCCTTCAGCGAGGAGACTCGGCAGGCGCTGATGTTCAACCGCAAGCTCTGGACGATCTTCCTGAGCGAGGCCATGCGCGAGACCAACCCGCAGCCGCTCGATGTCCGGCAGAAGATCGCCAACATCAGCGTGTTCGTGCTGAGCCAGACCGCCGCGCTGCAGATGAGCCCGCAGTTCGACCATTTCCGTCCGCTGATCGAGATCAACCGGAACATTGCCGCCGGTCTGTCCGGGCGGTCGTGAGAGGAGCCTTGCCGTGGCCGACCTTATGAGCATCCTGTCGAGCTCGTATAAATCGGCCGGCATGTCGGTTCCGAGCAAGACGAAATACGTGGCGGTCGACCCGGAGTTGTACCAGGGCACCTGGACCGGAAAATATCCGGACGGCAAGACGTTCTCGCTCGCCGTCAGCAACGTCGACGGCTTTCGCGCCCAGGTCCACTATGAAAGCGCCGGCACGTCGCAGTACCAGCAGGTCCTGATCAAGGACTCGTCGTTCCGTTTCGGCAATACCAAGTTCTTGCTGACCGGTAACGGCAAGGCGCAGATCAAGAATGTCGTCACCGATCCCGCGACCGGCTCGACCTATCTCGACAGCGCCGTCGCCACGCGCGACACCTGATCGTCAGGCGCTGAGGTCCGTGTTGAGCGGACGCGAGGGCTGGGACTTCAGATCCTCTGCATGGAAATAGGCTCGCCGGCGCAGCATGGCTTCGTCGGGGAACTGGTTGACCACGGCGTCGGTCTTGTCGTTGACCACCTGAAAGACGAAGGACGCCGCCGCCTGGTCGAACACGACCTGTCGCGAGATGTTCTCGTTGTTCTGCGGATCATTGCGGAGGGGAGCGCTGGTGTCGCTCGCGGCGACCGTCTGGCTCACCGGCAAATCAGTTTGCACGGCCTCGTTCGCCGCCGAATTCGACGTCGTGACAATCTGCACGGGGGCCGGTATCCCCACCGGCCTGATGCTGAAATCTGTACTCATGGCAGCCTCCTGGTTGCCTCACGTGAGTCAAATCCCAACCCCTCTCAATGCGCAACCATGGAACACCAGGTTTGAAGACCCGGTAAGCAAACGTGCCTAATCGCGCAACGACATCGCCGCGCGATTTTTCGTAAAATTGAAAGCTTGTTCTTGCGTGCGCTCAGAGCGAGCGGCTGACCGCGAGCGGCGTGATGTGGCGCGGGCCCGGCGTGGCGCGGCGGCCGGCAGCCGTGTAGGTGTTCGGCACGTTGCGCTTCTGGATCTCGGCGTTGACGCCGCGCACGACGCTCTCCGAGACCGCGTGTGCGGTTGCGAGCACGGTGAGATTGACCTGGAGCATCGCGCGGAATGCATCGTGGTGCCGATGCAGTGTCGACAGCAGCTCGGGCGCGGATTTCGCCAGCTGAGGCTGGTTCGCCTTCAACTCGCTGACGGCGAGGACATAGTTGCGCGACAGCTCCTGCTTCTTGCTCTCGAGAGTCATGGCTTCGCGGACCTTGCCGGCGCGAACCAGCTCGGTCTCGCGCTCGATCAGCGCGAGCAGGGCGTTCATCGCGTCCATCAGCTGCTCGGCGACCTTGCGCGCCTCGGCATTGCCGGGCGCGGTGTTCGCACGCTGCGCCTGCATCGGCTGACGTGAGGCATTGAACTGGTTCATCTCGTTTGACCTTATGCCGTGCGGATGGTTGTCGCCTGCTGCATGATGAGGGTGCGGTAGACTTCGGTGGCGACACCGACGCCGCCGGCCTTGGCGAAGTTCTTGGAATATTGTTCGGTGAGCATCGAGCGCCACACGCCGGTGCCCGGCGTGTCGCCGAACGGGCCTTCGCCCTTCAGGCCGGACGTCATTTGCGAGAACATGCTGTTGAGGAACATCGCCTCGAAATCGGTGGCGGTCTTCTGCGCCTTGGACTGTTGCTGCGGCGAGACCTTTTGCAGCGCCGCGGCGAGCTCGAAATCGGGGCGGCCGTTGCGGCTCTCCACCGAGAAGGCCGAGGAGGCGGCGGTGCGCGGGGTGTTGATGGCGCTGGCCTGCATTACATCACCTCGATGTCGGCTTCGATCGCGCCGGCGGCCTTGATCGCCTGGAGGATGCTGATCATGTCGCGGGGGCCGATGCCGAGGCCGTTGAGGCCGTCGACGAGCTGCTGGAGCGAGACGCCGTCCTTGACGAGGGCCAGCTTCTTGCCGTCCTCGGTGACGCTGACGCTGCTGCGCGGCGCGACCACGGTGCGGCCGCGCGACAGCGGATTGGGCTGGCTCACCTGCGGGCTCTCGGAGATCGTGACGGTGAGGTTGCCTTGGGCGACGGCGACGGTGGCGACGCGCACGTCGCGCCCCATCACGATGATGCCGCTGCGCTCGTCGATGATGATCTTGGCGGCCAGGTCAGGATCGACCTGGAGCTGCTCGATCTCGGTGAGGAAGGCGACGACGTTGCCCTTGAACTCCGGCGGGACCGACAACTGAACCGTCGAGGGATCGATCGGCTCGGCGGTCTTGACGCCGAGATAGTCGTTGACCGCCGCCGCGATGCGCTTGGCGGTGGTGAAGTCGGCGTTGCGCAGCGCCAGGCGCACGTTCGGCAGGCGATTGAGCGCGAATTCGATCTCGCGCTCGATGATGGCGCCGTTGGCGATGCGGCCCACGGTCGGCACGCCGCGCACGATCTTGGCGGCCTCGCCCTCGGCCTGGAAGCCGGAGATCGCGAGCGAACCCTGCGCCACCGCATAGACGTTGCCGTCGGCGCCGAGCAGGGGGGTGACGAGCAGGGTGCCGCCCTGGAGGTTCTTGGCATCGCCGAGCGCGGACACGGTGACGTCCATGCGCGTGCCCTGGGTGGCGAAGGCCGGCAGATTGCCGGTCACCATCACGGCGGCGACGTTGCCGGTGCGGATAGTGGCGCCGCGGATGTTGACGCCCATGCGCTCGAGCATCGCCTGCAGCGACTGTTTGGTGAAGGGGATGTTGTTGAGGGTGTCGCCGGTGCCGTTGAGGCCGACGACGAGGCCGTAGCCGATGAGCTGGTTCTGTCGAACGCCCTCGATATTGGCGAGGTCCTTGATGCGCGAGGTCGCGCTTGCAGGCGCGACCGAGAGCACCAGCGCTGACAGCGCGGCGCAGGCCACCCCAACAATCCCCACCCAACGAACGCCTGGCATCCCCAACTCCCCGAGGCTCCTCAAATCTCGGACCAACCCCGACACTCCCATGCCGAGCTGGTCCGGCGCTTTCCTTGCGAGCGCTGTGCCAACCCGGGGCAAGGGAGGTAGGTCGCTGAATAGGTTGACTAAATCTGTTTCGACCGGTGTCAGCGGGCGTTGTCCCTGGGGAGCGAAACTGCCGCCTGGCGGCAGATTTTGCCGGGCCGTTTACGCCTCGTTAACCATAAAGCGGCGAATGTGGCGCATCGATCACCCGGATTGCTTCCGATGCGCATCTACGGACCGAACGGCACCACGCTTGGAGCGCCGGCCAGCCAGGCCAGGCGGACGAGCTCCGGCACCTTCGTGTTGCCCGACACCTCGTCGGCGCAGGAGACGCGGAGCGCCGCGGCGCCGAAAGCGGCAACCAACATCGATGGCCTGCTCGCGCTGCAAGGCATCGAGGAAGACCCGGTCGAGCGCCGCAAGCGCTCGGTCGCCCGCGGCAAGACCGCGCTCGACGTGCTCGACGATCTCAAGATGGGACTCTTGTCCGGCAATCTCGACAAGTCGACCGTGTTGCGGCTGCGCGATGCGGCGGCGAATTTGAAATCGTCCTCGGGTGATCCGGGCCTGGACTCGGTACTGTCCGAGATCGAGCTGCGCGTCGAGGTCGAGCTGGCGAAGGCCGGGCAGGCTTAGTCGTTATCCGTCACCCCCGCGCAATGGCGAAGCCATTGTCGCTGGAGGCGCCGGAGCGTAGCGGAAGCATCTCGGCCGTACATCCTTCGAGGCTCCCGGCGCGATGCTTTGCATCGCACCACTCGCACCTCCAGCGACGAGCGCTAGGCGCTCCCGCGGGGATGACGGAGCTCCTCATAAGCGCTTCGCACCTGCTTACGCCGCTTCCTCCTTCAACTGCGCGTCGTAACGGCGCTGGGCGGCGAGCACGTCTTTCAAATTCTGCTCGGCCCAATCGCGCAGCGGATCGACGGCGGCCGCCAGCGTCACGCCGAGCTGCGTGATCGAATACTCGACGGTGACAGGCACGGTCGCGATGGCGCGGCGCTTGATCAGGCCGTCGCGTTCGAGCGATTTGAGAACCTGGCTCAGCATCTTCTGCGAAATGCCTTCAATCGTCCGTCGCAACTGATTGAAGCGCATGGGCTCTTCGCGCAGCAGCAAGAGGATCAGCACCGCCCATTTATCGCCGACCCGATCGAGGATCTGGCGGGTGGGGCAGTTCGCTGCATAGACATCGGGTTTCATCGTCGGGCCCTCAGAATCCGTTCCGGTCGCGCGCCGGTTACTCTTGCGTTATCAAGTAAGCACAAAGTGCTCTCTTAACACCAGCATCCTTTGCGATATCTAGTCACCGTTAGTTACTATAGAAGCAAAGGAGCCTTCCATGAAAATCGCAGTTGCCGGCGCCTCGGGCCGGGCCGGGTCGGAGATCACCAAGGAACTGTCCCGCCGCGGCCATAGCGTCACAGCCATCGCCCGGAACCCCGAGAAGATCGCGGCCCTGCCTGATGTCACCCCGGTCAAGGGCGACGTGCTCGACCAGGCCGGCCTGACCCGGCTGTGGGCCGGGCACGACGTCGCCGTGAGCTCCGTCCATTTCCTGGCCAGCGACCCGCACAAGCTGATCGGCGCGGCCAAGGATTCGAAGGTCGGGCGCTATCTGGTCGTCGGCGGCGCCGGCAGCCTGGAGGTCGCTCCCGGCGTCAAACTGGTCACAACCCCTGGTTTTCCGGCCCAATACAAGGCTGAGGCGGAGGCGGGCGGGGTGTTCCTCGACCTCTTGCGGCAGGAGAAGGACCTGAACTGGACCTTCATCTCGCCGTCGGCGCTGTTTGTTGAGGACGCCCGGACGGGCAAGTTCCGGCTCGGGACGGACCAGCTTCTCGCAGATGCGAACGGCAAGAGCTGGATCAGCTTCGCCGACTACGCCATTGCACTGGCCGATGAGATCGAGCGGCCGGCCCATCAGAAGCAGCGTTTCACGGTCGGATACTAGGCCTTCGGCCGCCCCCGGGCCCTCCAGGATAAACCTTCCTGTGCAAGGGCTTGGGGGCGCTAACCTCGGATTGAGGGAAATATTGTCTGTCACAGGACGTAGCTATATAAGGCCCCGCTCAACGGACCCCGTTCCGTTAGCGAGTCGTTGCTTAGACAGATGGGCCGCCCTTGGAAAAGTTGAAAAACTACCGACCGACCGAAAAAGAGCCTTTCATGAACGACCGGCAGAAGGAGTACTTCCGTTTGAAGCTCCTCGCCTGGAAGGATGAGATCCTCAAAGAGTCCAAGCTCACCCTGCAAGCCTTGCAGGAGGAGAACGTGAACCACCCCGATCTCGCCGATCGGGCATCGTCCGAAACCGACCGCGCCATCGAACTCCGCGCCCGCGACCGCCAGCGCAAGTTGATCGCCAAGATCGACGCCGCGCTCCAGCGTATCGAGGACAACACCTACGGGTATTGCGAGGACACCGGCGAGCCGATCTCTTTGAAGCGGCTCGAAGCCCGGCCCATCGCCACGCTCTCGGTGGAAGCGCAGGAGCGCCACGAGAAACGCGAGAAGGTCTACCGCGACGAATAGAGCCCGGGCCGCAGCGATGCGGCTCTTTGTTTTTGGACGCAAGGCGCCGTTTCGCGCCGCGGCCAGCATTTTGCCCGTCGCTTGCCGCCGCGCGAGCAGGATGGCGAAAAGTGAATCGCGATCAATGGGCTAGACTCGATTCCTCCAAGCTCACGTGAGTTCGGATGAGAATCGGCCTTCACTTCATGTGCGGGAGATTTTGCGAGTCGCATCAACGAGATCGACTCGGATGCTGAGCGGCCGATCCAGCTGCATCAAGCATCGCTGCAATCAGGCCTCATGCGACACCGCGAGGCGCGCGTCCCCATAAAGCCTCGACCAGCTCAATATTTCCTTAAATGCCGGCAGCAGCCCGTAAGCCGCATCGGTCAGCTCGTACTCAACCTGCAACGGCTTCTCCGCCAGGACTGTGCGCGACACCAGGCCGTCCTGTTCGAGCTCGCGCAGTTGCGTGGTCAGCATGTGCTGGGTGACGCCGCCGATCGAGCGCCGCAATGCGCCGAAGCGGACCGCGCCGTTCATCAGCGCGAACAGGATCTCCAGTTTCCACTTGCCGCCGAGCGCGTGGATGGCGCGCTTGAAGTCGGAGAGCAGGGCAGGGTCCGGGCGGCAATCGCAGTCGCCGTCGCAAACGCTGGTCAGGTTTTCCATACCGGTCTCGACATCCATTCTACTTGTTCCCCCTGGAGATAGTGACCAGATGCGGCCTTGAGCAGGGTGGCGGAACCAATTCGTGGGCCTGCGCAACGAGGGGAATTTGGCAATGAGCACCGTTCTGGTCACCGGCGGGTCCGGCTTTGTCGGCATCCATGTGATCCTGCAACTCCTGGCCGCCGGACATCAGGTACGGACGACGGTGCGCCGGCCGGACCGGCAGGCCGATGTGCTCGCGATGCTGCGTGAGGGCGGGGCGGTAGCGCCAGAGAGCCTGTCCTTCTTTACCGCCGATCTCACTGCCGACGACGGCTGGCGCGAGTCGGTCACGGGTTGCGACTACGTGCTGCATGTCGCCTCGCCGCTCTCGACCAGTGTTCCCAAGGACGAGAACGAGATGATCATTCCGGCCCGCGACGGCACGCTGCGGGTGCTGCGCGCCGCGCGCGAGGCCGGCGTCAAACGGGTCGTCATCACCTCCTCGCTGGGCGCGATCGGCTATGGCCATCCGCCGCGCGAAAAGCCGTTCGACGAGACCGAGTGGACCAATCTCACAGGCTCCGACGCGCAGCCCTACATCAAGTCCAAGACGCTGGCCGAGCGGGCGGCCTGGGATTTCATCGCCCAGGAGGGCGGCGGGCTCGAATTGTCGGTGATCAATCCGGCCGGCGTTTTCGGTCCGGTGCTGGGCCCGGACTTCTCCGGCTCGATCGAGATCGTCAAATCGCTGCTCGACGGCGCCATGCCGGCGGTGCCGCGGGTCTATTTCGGCGTGGTCGACGTCCGCGACGTCGCCGATCTGCATTTGCGGGCGATGACGGCGCCCGAGGCAAAGGGCGAGCGCTTCATCGCGGTCTCCGGCGAGACCATGTCGATCCTCGACATCGGCAAGGTGCTGCGACGGGAACTGGGACCGCGGGCGCGCCGGGTTCCGCGGTTCCAGGCGCCCGACTGGCTGGTGCGGCTGGCCGCGAGCCGGATTCCCCTGCTGCAGGCCGTGGTGCCGATGCTCGGAAGGGTGCGGCATTCCACCAGCGCCAAGGCGAGGTCGGTGCTCGGCTGGCAGCCCCGGTCCAATGACGAAGCGCTGCTTGCCACGGCCGAGAGCCTGATCCGGCTCGGCCTGGTCAAGGCTTGAGGGCAGAGCCGCCCGCGCTTGTCAGGCCCGGGCGGGGATGCTCAAGTGCCACTCTCAAGTGCGTAGCGTGGGAGTCGGCGCCGATGGATAAAATTCTCGAAGCCGCAAAGGCGATCGCGTTGGCGCGCCGCAACCATGCGCCGCTCGCGGCGCTTGAGGTTCCGCCGGATGACGAGGCCGAAGGCTACCAGGTCCAGCGGGCGCTGCACGATCTCTTGCTGAAGAATGTCGGGCCGCTGGTCGGCTACAAGATCGGCTGCACCAGCCAGGTGATGCAGGACTATATCGGAATCCCGCACCCCTGCGGCGGCGGCGTGTTCCAGAAGGGCGTGCATGACAGCGGCGTCAAGCTCGCGGCTTCCAATTATGTCCGTGTCGGCGTCGAGTGCGAGATCGCGGTGCGGCTGAAGCGCAACCTCGCCGCCGGCGAGGCGCCGTTCACGGCCGAATGGGTCGGCGAGGCCGTCGACGTCTATCATCCCGCCATCGAGATCGTCGACGACCGCTATGTGAAGTGGGAGACGATGGGCGCGCCGACGCTGATCGCCGACGATTTCTTCGCCGCCGGCTGCGTGCTGGGCGAGGCGGTGCCTCGCTCGTCCGTGCCGGACCTGAGAGCGATCAAGGGCCGCGCCATCGTCAACGGCGAGGAAGTCAGCCACGGCACCGGCGCCGACGTGCTCGGCCATCCCCACAACGCACTCGCCTGGCTCGCCAACCACCTCGCCGCCGAAGGCAAGGGCTTGCACGCGGGACAGCTCGTGCTCACCGGGAGCCTCGTCAAGACACTGTGGCTGAAAGCCGGCGACAAGGTGCGGATGGAGCTGGACGGGCTGGGCGTGGTGGAGGCGGAGTTTACGTGAACTCTCTCCACGCCGTCATTGCGAGGAGCGCTTCGCGACGAAGCAATCCAGAATCTTTCCGCGGAGGCAGTCTGGATTGCTTCGCTGCGCTCGCAATGACGGAGTGTGAGGCGGCACCTTCGCCAAAACACATGCGGCCCTCGCCAGGGGAGCTAGCGAGGGCCGCGTAGTACACCGTCGTTCGCGCCTAGGTTCGCGAACACGATGTGGGAGCTCTTGAAGAAGGTTAGAAGGGCAGCAGCACGTCCATGACTTGCTGGCCGTAGCGCGGCTGCTGCACGTCCATGATCTGGCCGCGGCCGCCGTAGGCGATACGGGCCTGCGCGATCTTGGTGGAATCGATGGTGTTGTCGCTCTGGATGTCTTCGGGGCGGACGATGCCGGCGACGATGAGCTCGCGGATCTCGTAGTTGACGCGGATCTCCTGCTTGCCCTCGACCACGAGGTTGCCATTTGGCAGCACCTGGGTGACGACCGCGGCGACGTTGGTCTGCAACGCTTCCGTGCGATTGACCGAGCCCTTGCCGTCGCTGGAGGCGGTGGAGTCGGCGGTGAGGATGCGGCCGGGCAGGATCTTGTTGGCCTGGGTAATGGTCTTGGAGCCGATGAAATCGGTGATCCCTGAGTCTTCCGAGTTGGTGCGGCTGCGCTGGGTCTCGTTGGAGAGGTTGGCCTTGTCGGTGATGTTCACCGTCACGGTGAGGAGGTCGCCGATCTGGTGGGCGCGCTGGTCCTTGAAGAAGGCGCGGCTGCCGTTACGCCACAGCGAGTTCGGATTGTAGGAGGCGACTTCCGGCTTCGGCATCGGCAGTTGCACCGGCTTGTAGCCGGGCTGCGTCGTCGGATTGTCGATCGCGGACAATTTCGGTTGCTCGCCGATCTGCGACAGGCGGTCGATCGAGGAGCAGCCGCCCAGCGCGCAAGAGGCGAGCAGCAGGGCAGGGATCGCAATGCGACGAAGACGGGAAGCCGAACTGAACAAGGACATGACTTACTCTGACTTGGCTGGAGCTTGCGAGACGCGAGTTTGCGGGATCTGGGCTTGCGCGACTTGAGCGGGTGACGCCGGGGCCTGGACCAGGCTCCGGACGATGGCTGCGGTGTCGACGGGGGCGGGCGCTTCGTCGCGCTTGAGCGAGGAGGTCTGCTCGACCGCGGGTGCCATCGGTGCGGACTGGCTCGCGCCCTGCACGGTGATCTGGCCGCGGCCGGTGACGACGCCGGTCAGCGTGCGCTTGGATTGCAGATTGAGCACGCTGACGGTGTCGCCTTCGGCGCCGCTCTCGATCGCCTTGCCGCGCGTGGTGAGATAGAGGCCCGGCACCTGGTAGATGATGGTGACGCTCTGGTCGCGCTGCACGAAGTCGGGCTTGACGATGTCGGCGACGCGGATTGGCATGCCCGCCCGCATCGGCCGGCGCAACTGCATGCCGACGGTGCGGTCGCGCGAGGCGGCTTCGCCGGTGACCTCGGCCTTCGGCCGGCGCTCCACGGAGACGTCCGAGGATTTCAGCGTCTCGGTGCGGTCGATGTCGCGCGTCAGCACGGCGACTTCCACCGTCTCGATCGCGGTGCCGGTGAAGCGCAGCTTGGTCGGCGCCGGGTTGCTGTCGTTGCTGATCTCGAAGGCGATGTCGAAACGGCCGCTGCGCGCGTCGTAGCGGGTCGCGACCGGCTGCAGTCCGCCGGTGTTGGAGGCATCCAGCCGCATGTCAGAGGCGCCGCGGTCGAAGGTGACGGTGATGTTGGCGGCATCGCCGAGGCCGAAGCGGCGCTCGAGCGCGGAGGCCACGGCGTTCTCGAGGTCCTTGTTGGCGAAGGTGCGGGCAAGCCGGGTGACCACGACTTCCTTGATGTCGCCGGTCATCACGCCGATCACCTGCTTGGCACGCAGCACGCCGAGGACCTGCGCGACCGGCAGCGCGCCGGTGGTGCCGAGATCGGGCGAGCGGTAGACCGGGATCAGCGCGGCCGAGCCGGCATTGTCGACGAGATCGCCGACCCGAACCACGTCCGAGGTCACGGTGACGTTGGCGCGCAGCGTCGGCGTCGCAATGGCGTCGTCGGCGGCCTGTGCCGGAAGGGCCAGCAGCAGCAGCGCGGAGATCGTGGCGAGTGCGGTGCGGATCATCGTCATCACCTCAGCGGAACAGCGCCGTGGTCGATTGCATCATCTGGTCGGCGGCGCTGATGACCTTGGCGTTCATCTCGTAGGCGCGCTGGGCGGCGATCAGGTCGCTCATCTCCGAGACGACGTCGACATTGGCCTGCTCGAGGCTGCCCTGCGTGATCTTGCCGTAGCCTTCGGAGTTCGCGGTGCCGTCCTGCGGCGCGCCGGACGAGGGGGTTTCGGTGAACAGATTGCTGCCGACCGGCTGCAGGCCGGCCTTGTTGATGAAGCGGGTCACGCCGATCTGGCCGATGATCGAGGAGGTCGACGAGCCCGGCAGCGTCACCGAGACCTGGCCCTGCTCGCTCACCGAGATGCCCGACGCGTTTTGCGGGATGGTGATGGTCGGCTGCACCGGGTTGCCCTGGGCGGTGACGACGCGGCCCTGGTTGTCCATCTGGAAGGTGCCGTCGCGGGTGTACTGGTAGGTGCCGTCGGGCATCAGGATCTTGAAGAAGCCTTCGCCCGAGATCGCGAGGTCGAGGTCGTTGCCGGTCTGCGACAGCGTGCCCTGGGTCATGCTGCGCGGCGTGCCGACGGTCTTGACGCCGCCGCCGATGTCGACGCCGACGGGCAGGATGGTGCCCTGGTCCGAGGCCTGCGCGCCGACGCGGCGCACATGCTCGTAGATCAGGTCCTGGAACGAAGCGGTCTGCTTCTTGAAGCCGGTGGTGCGGAGGTTGGCGATGTTGTTGGAGATCACCTGAACGTTGAGTTCCTGTGCCGCCATTCCGGTCGCTGCGGTGTGAAGCGCCTGCATGTCAGTTCTCTCCCAATCAGGCCGGAACGTCGGCGAGCTTCTCGATCGCCGATTTGTGGAGGTCGCTCTGCTGCTGCAGCAGATTGGCGATGGCGGTGTAGCTGCGCATGACTTCGACCATGCGGCTCATCTCGCCGACCGAATTCACGTTCGACTTCTCGATGTAGCCCTGGCGCACGCTCGACTTGGTGTCGGCCTGCGCCGCCGCGGAACCGACGTCGTAGAGGTTGGCGCCGAGCTTGGTCAGCTTGGCCGGATCGTCGAACGCGGCCATGCGGATCTTGCCGCGGATCGAGTCGGTCCGGGCCGTGCCCTCGAGCACCGTGATGGTGCCGTCGGGGGCGACGTTGATGTCGTGGTCGGTCGGCTGGAAGGTGATCGGGCCGCCGGTGCCGAGCACGAGGTTGCCGTCGGAGGTGACGAGCTGGCCGGTGCTGTTGAGCGAGAACTTGCCGTCGCGGGTGTAGCGCTCGCCGCCATTGGCCTGCACCGCGAAGAACGCGTTGCCGTCGATCGCCATGTCGAGCGGGTTGTTGGTCGGCTCCATCGGCCCCTGGCCGACGTCCCGATAGGTGCCGCGGTCCTGCACATAGGAGACCCGGCGGTCGGAGGCGACGAAATTGTCCTCGCGCGCGTTCGAGTTGAGGAACTCCTCGAACAGCGAATGGTCGGCCTTGAAGCCGTTGGTGTTGGCATTGGCGACGTTGTTGGCGATGACATCCATCTGCCGTTCCAACGTCATCTGCCGTGACAAGCCGATCAGAAGCGCGTTCTGCATCGGAAATCTCCCCTGAGTGGGATCTGCCATTTCGCTCTCCCAAGCGCCTTGGCGGACCCCGTGAACGAGACTGTCAGGTTCTCCCAAACCGTCCGGTCTCGGCCCTCTCTCAGCGAAAGCCGTGCCAACTGTGAAAGGTATGTATTTTCAATGGCTTGTTGATTTTTCGAGGGCGCTGGAGGGCGGCAGAAAGGTTCTGTTAGCCATGTTTGCCCGGCAGAATTTTCCTAGCGGAAGGCCGATCGAAAGGAACCGTTAACCATTATTACCGTAGCGTTTGCGTGTAAGAGGAGCGCATTGCGCTGGGGCATTTGTATCGCGTCACTGTCTGCCAGGAGGCTTCGCTCTTTCGACCCTTTACAAGATGAGCGAGCCCGGACGATCATGGCAGATGAAGCGGAAGGCGGCGCAGCCGCCGAAGGCGCGGAAGCCGCTGCCCCCAAGAGCAAGTTCAAGCTGATCCTGATCGTTGTCGCCGCGCTGGTCCTGCTCGGCGGCGGGGCCGCGACCTGGTTCCTGTTCTTCCGCCACGGCGACGACGAGCATCATGCCGAGGTCGCGCCCCCGCCGAAGCCGCCGGCCTTCGTCGACGTGCCCGACATGATGGTCAACCTCGCGGGCGCGCCCGGCGAGCGCGTGCAATATCTGAAGCTCAAGATCGTTCTGGAGTTGAAGGAAGAGAAGCAGATCGAGGCGATCAAGCCGGCGATGCCGCGCGTCACCGACATCTTCCAGACCTATGTGCGCGAGCTGCGCTCCTCCGACCTCAACGGCTCCGCCGGCATCTTCCGCCTCAAGGAAGAGCTGACCAAGCGCGTCAACGCCGCGGTCGCCCCGATCCAGGTCAGCGCGGTGCTGTTCAAGGAAGTCGTGATCCAGTGACGATGCTGCGGAAGGGGACGGGCTAGCGTCATGGCCGGCAACGAGCAAATGGACCAGGATGCGATTGCCGCCCAATGGGAGGCGTCGCTCGATTCGGAGGATCCCGCGGAGGCCGCAAAGGCCGCCGCCGAGAACGAATTGTCGGAGACCATGGCCCTGCAATGGGCGGCCATGGTCGAGGACGGCAGCCGCGATCTCGGCGCCGGCAAGAACTCCGGCGAGCGGGTGCTCTCGCAGGAGGAGATCGACAACCTCCTCGGCTTCACGGTCGGCGACGTCACGATCGACGACCACAGCGGCATTCGCGCGATCATCGATTCGGCGATGGTCTCCTACGAGCGTCTGCCGATGCTCGAAATCGTCTTCGACCGCCTGGTGCGGCTCTTGACGACCTCCTTGCGCAATTTCACCTCCGATAACGTCGAAGTCTCGCTCGACCGCATCACCTCGGTGCGCTTCGGCGACTACATGAACTCGATCCCGCTGCCGGCCGTGCTCTCGGTGTTCAAGGCCGAGGAGTGGGACAATTTCGGCATGGCGACGGTCGATTCCAGCCTGATCTATTCGATGATCGACGTGCTGCTCGGCGGCCGCCGCGGCACCAGCCAGCTCCGCATCGAGGGCCGGCCCTACACCACGATCGAGACCGAGCTGGTCAAGCGGCTGGTCGAGGTGGTGCTGGCCGACGCCGAGCAGGCGTTCCGGCCGCTGTCGCCGGTGACCTTCACGATCGACCGGCTCGAGACCAATCCGCGTTTCGCCGCGATCACCCGTCCCGCCAACGCCGCCATCCTGGTCCGCCTGCGCATCGACATGGAGGACCGCGGCGGCAATATCGAGCTGCTGCTGCCTTACGCGACCATCGAGCCGATCCGGGGCGTGCTGCTCCAGATGTTCATGGGCGAAAAGTTCGGCCGCGACCCGATCTGGGAGGGCCATTTCGCCACCGAGATCGTGCAGGCCGAGATCTCCGTCGATGCCGTGCTCTACGAGGCCGACATCCCGCTCAAGCAGCTGATGCGGCTGAAGGTCGGCGACACGCTGCCGCTGGACATGCGCGCGGATGCCAACGTCACCGTGCGCTGCGGCGACGTCACGATCACCGAAGGACGCATGGGCCGGGTCGGAGAACGCGTTGCTATCAGGGTGACGAAACCCTTGCGCAAGCCAAGTACGACACTTGCGATGTTCGAGAAGGTGGACGAGCAGAACAAGATGATGGAGGCCCCATGAACCACTCCCTTGGAATGGCAATCGAAACGCTGGTGGCTATCCTGTTGATGCTCACCATCGTCTACTGTGTCATGCTGAACAAGCGACTCACCCGGCTGAAGGCGGACGAGCATTCGCTGAAGGCGGTCATCGGCGAGCTGATCACCGCGACCGAGATCGCCGAGCGCGCGATCGGGGGGCTGAAGCTTGCCGTGCGCGACGTCAACGAGAACCTCGGCAGCCAGCTCGCTGCGGCGACCCAGATGTCGGACCAGCTCTACAAGCAGCTCGGCGAGGCCGACAACGTGGTGCGGCGCCTGTCCAAGATCGCGATCGCTGCGCGCCCCGTTACCAGTCCGGAAACGGTCGCCGCGCCCGCAGCCAAGCCTTCGTCGGCCAAGGCGGTGGCGGCTGCGGCCGAAGCCTTCTCCGAGCGCCGGCGGTCCAACGGCATTGCCGCATAAAGCCATGGTATGAAATCCTTTCGTAACATCCGCGTCATTCCGGTTGTTCTGGTCGCCGTCGCAGGTCTTGCCACGCTCAAGGTGGCTGGCCTCGTGATCAATGGCGGCTATGTGTTCGACTACCAGCCGAACCAGGTGAAGAAATCCTGGGCGCAGGAAAACCTGAACTTCCCGACCGGCCGCGAAGATCCTGACATCACCGGCTCGACCCATGGTGCGCCGAAGGAGGCGCCGAAGCCCGCAGCTCCCGAGACCAAGCCCGAGGGCACCGTGGTCAAGGTGGAGGAGGCCCAGCCGCAGGTCTCGGCCTCGGAACGCGCGATCCTCGAGCGCCTGCAGGCGCGCCGCCAGGAGATCGAGTCCCGCCAGCGCGAGATCGACATCCGCGAGAGCCTGCTCAAATCGGCCGAGAAGCGCATCGAGAACAAGGTCGAGGAGATGAAGGCGGTGGAATCCCGCATCTCCGCGACCCAGGCCGAGCAGAAGGCCGCCGAGGCCCAGCGCATGAAGGGCCTCGTGACCATGTATGAGGGCATGAAGCCGAAGGACGCCGCGCGGGTGTTCGACCGGCTCGAGATGGGCGTGCTGATCGAGATCGCCTCGGCGATCGCACCGCGCAAGATGTCGGACATCCTCGGCCTGATGTCGCCGGAGGCCGCCGAGCGGCTGACGGTCGAGATGGCCCGCCGGGCCAACGGCGGCGGCGATCAATCGGCCTCGGCCGGCGACCTCCCCAAGATCGACGGCAAGCCGACCCAAAAGCCGAATTGAGGGCTCATACTTAAGAAGTCCTTAATTGGCAAAACCTACATTCGAGGGCATCGGCCGGCATCAGTGCCGGCGTAGACCGTCGAACCGGAAGATATGCCGCCAATGGCGCAGAAGGCTGCCGCTGGATTTGTGTCGCGAGCCCGCGCCTTGGCGCGGGGGCTGTCGCGTCATGTCCGGACAGTCGCCCTGCTGGCGGCCTGCCTGCCGATCGGCCTCAATGTGTCTGCCCGCGCCGCCGATGTGGTCCGGGGCGAGGCCAGCTTTTCGGCCGGCGGCGGCTTTGCCCGCCTGGTGATCAAGCTCGGCGAGGACGTTCCGTCCGAGGTGACGACGGCCGGCTCCATCCTCATCATCCGCTTCGACCGGGCGGTCGATGTTCCCGTCGACCGCGTGCCGGAAGGCGCGCCCGATTACGTCAACTCTGCCCGCCGCGATCCCGACGGCAGCGCGATCCGGCTGTCGCTGGCGCGGCGCGTCACCGTCAACACCATGAATGCGGGCGAGCGCACCTTCATCGACCTCTTGCCGGAGGGCTGGAAGGGCCCGCCGCCGAGCCTGCCGGTCGAAGTGGTGAAGGAACTCGCCGAGCGCGCCCGCGTCGCCGAGCGGGCCCTGCGCGCCCAGCGTGCCGCGGCCGAGAGCAAGAAGCGGCCGCCGATCCGTGTGCGCGCCTCGATCCAGCCGACCTTCGTGCGCTTCGTGTTCGAGATGCCCGACGGCGTCGGCGTCTCCTCGGTGCTCAACGAGCAGAAGCTCACGCTCGCCTTCAACGCCAATCTCAGCTTCGACCTCGCCGACGCGGTCGTCGCCGCGCCGCCGAACGTCGCCTCGATCAAGCAGAAGTCCGACATCGACCAGACCAGTGTCGAGATCGCGCTGATCGGCGATTCCGACGTGCACTCCTTCCGCGACGACAAGAACTACGTCGTCGACGTCTCTTTCCAGCCGGACAAGGGCAAGATGGCCGCAACGGCCGAATCCGTGATCGCGCAGGCCAAGCCCGCCGCCCAAGGGCCCGCGCCAGCCGCGGAAAAGCCGGCGGCCGAGAAGCCCAAGGAAGCCCATCGCGAGATCGCACCGCCGACCTCGGAGGCGATTGCGCGCGAGGCCAAGATCGACATCAAGCCCGAGACAAAGTCCGAGGCTCCCGCCGCGATGCCGGCCGCCGAAGCGCCGAAGCCGGCTCCCGCAGCAGACGCTGCGCGCGCCGCGGAAGCGCCCAAGGACGTTGCGAAGGAAGCCCCGAAGCCCGCACCGGCTGTTGCCGAAGCTCCAGCCGCGCTCGCGAAGCCTCCGGTTGTCGAAGCGCCCAAAGAGGCCCCCAAGGAAGCGGTGAAGGAAGCTGCGAAGGAGCCCGTCAAGGAAGCTCCCAAAGCTGCACCTGTCGAGGCGCCGGTCGCGCCGCAGCCCGCGATTGCCGGCGTCGATGTGCGCCGTGACAGCGACGGCCTGCGCGTCGTGTTCCCGCTTCAGGTGTCGACGCCGGCGGCCGCGTTCCGCCGCGGCGACACCGTCTGGCTGGTGTTCGATACGCCGAAGCCGATCGACGTCGAGGCGATCCGCACCAAGGGCGGCGCGATGATCGGCGAGGTCAGCCGCATGCCGCTCGACAAGGGGCAGGCGGTGCGTATCCGTCTCACCCGGCCGCTGGTCTACTCGCTGACCAGCGAGGAGGTCGGCAAGGAGACCAACTGGCTGCTGACGCTCGCCGACAAGATCCAGGCGACACCGCTGCCGCTGATGATGTCGCGCAACATCACCGATCCCGCGCTCGCCAATATCGCGATCCCCTTCGCCAATCCGGGTCTCCTGCACAAGCTCACCGACCCCGATGCCGGCGACATGCTCTATGTCGTCACCGGGCAGCGGCCGGTGCGCGGCTTCATCAAGCGGCAGGACCTCGTCGATCTCTCGCTGCTGGAATCCGCGCACGGCATCGCGATCCGGCCGAACTCCGACGAGGTCGGCGTCGAGGTCGGCGCCGACAAGGTCATTCTCGGCAAGAAGGGCGGGCTGACATTGTCGCCGGTCGACACCTCCGCCGAACGCGCCCCGACCGCGGTGCGTCCGATCTTCAGCCCCGAAAGCTGGCGCAAGGGCCAGTCGGAGAACTTCTGGACGCGCCAGAGCGATCTGATCACGGCGATCTCCGCCGTCGATCCGGCGCAACGCTCGCTGCCCCGGCTCGACCTCGCGCAATTCTACATGTCGCGCGCGATGTATCACGAGGCCAAGTCCGTCACCGAATTGATGCTGGCCGATCCGCTCAACAAGGAGGAGAGCGGCGCGCTGATCATGCATGCGATCGCCAGCATCCTGATCGGCCGGCCGGCGCTGGGCCTGAAGGATCTCGCCAATCCCGCGATCGGCAACAGCCACGACTCCCAGCTCTGGAAGGCGCTCGCCTATGCGCGCCAGGGCAAATGGGTGGACGCGCGCGAAAAATTCAAGAACGTCGAATTCGCCATCGCCTCGCTGCCGCTCGACATCCAGCGCATCGTGACGATGGACGCGATGCGGGCTTCGCTCGAGGTCAAGGATTACGCCGGTGCCTCCAAGCGGCGCAGCGAGCTCGAGGTGGTCGGCCTGTCGCCCGAGGCCGCGCCCGGCTTTGCGGTGTTGCGCGGCCGCCTCGCCGAGGCGCTCGGCCACGACAAGGACGCGCTCGACGATTACAAGTTCGCGGTCGCCTCGAACGACCGGCTGGCGGCGGCGGAAGCCAAGCAGCTCGAGGTCGCGCTGCGGCAGAAGCGCGACGAGATCAGCAAGGAAGACGCGCTGCGCGATCTCGAGACGCTGTCGATGACTTGGCGCGGCGACTCGATCGAGGTCAAGACGCTGCAGATGCTGTCGCAGATGTATGCCGACAACGGGCGCTACCGGGACGCACTCATGGCGGCGCGCACGGCGACCCGGCTCCAGCCGAACGCCGAAGCCTCGCGCCAGGCCCAGGACCTTGCCGCCGAGCTGTTCACGCAGATCTTCCTCGGGCCGAAGGGTGACGATCTGCCGGTGGTCGAGTCGCTCGGGATGTTCTACGAGTTTCGCGAGCTGACGCCGATCGGCCGGCGTGGCGACGAGCTGATCCGCCGTCTTGCCGACCGTCTCGCCTCGATCGACCTGCTCGACCAGGCCGCCGAGCTCTTGCAATACCAGGTCGATCACCGCCTTGAGGGCGCCGCCCGCGCCCAGGTCGCCGCGCGCCTCTCCATGATTTATCTCGCCAATCGCAGGCCCGACAAGGCGATCACGGCGCTGCGCGCGAGCCGCATCAGCGATCTCTCCGGAGAGCTCAGGCAGCAGCGCCTGCTGCTGGAAGCGCGGGCGCAGAGCGACGTCGGCCGTCACGATCTCGCGCTCGACATCGTCTCAAACGTCTCCGGGCGCGAGGTGCTCCGACTGCGCTCCGACATCTTCTGGGCGGCACGGCGCTGGCGCGAGTCCGCCGAGCAGATCGAGCTCTATTACGGCGACCGCTTCCGCGACTTCAAGCCGCTCAATGCGGTCGAGAAGAGCGACATCATCCGCGCCGCCGTCGGCTATGCGCTCGCCGACGACTCGATCGGCCTGTCGCGCTTCCGCGAGAAATACGCGCCGCTGATGAGCGAGAGCGCCGACCGGGCCGCGTTCGACATCGCCAGCAAGCCGTCCGCGGCCTCCAGCGCCGAATTCGCCGAGATCGCCAAGCTCGCCGCCAGCGTCGACACGCTCGACGGCTTCCTGCGCGAGATGAAGCAGCGCTTCCCCGACGCCACCGCCCGCGCGCCGGCCGGCCCGCAGGCCAAGGACGAGACCGACCACACCGGCTCGCTGCCCACGATCCCGGTCGTGCGGCAGATCAAGATGGCGCGCTAGGAACCCTGCTACCTCTGGGCCTCTCGACAGGTGCTGCGCCAGGCGGCAACCTGAGGTATCTTCATGCCGGGAGAGGAATATGAGTAAGCCTGCCAAGACCGAAGCCGAACTCATCGCCATGGCGCGGGCCGAATTGAAGGCCCATGTCGATGGCCCGGACGGCCTGGCCATCTCGATCGTCCGCGACGGCGACAGCTGGGAGTTCCGCGCCGACGCCGATCAACCGATGCGAGACCGCCCCGGCTTCCCCGAAAGCGTCGCCATGCTGGTCCAGATCGGCGACCACCTCAGCAAGCAGTATGACGTGAAGGGGTAGGGGGCGGACACGAACGTCGTGCCATTGAACGCGCGACACATTGGTGTCATCGCCCGCGAAGGCGGGCGATCCAGTATTCCAGAGACGGCAGTGATGGAATCGAGAGGCTGCGGCGTACTGGATGCCCCGCCTTCGCGGGGCATGACGGCGGACGTCGCGGCCGCTATCCCCCGTAGCTCTGCACCAGGCTTCCTGCCACCAGCGACCAGCCGTCGACCAGCACGAAGAAGATCAGCTTGAACGGGAGCGAGATCGTAGCTGGCGGCAGCATCATCATGCCCATCGACATCAGCACCGAGGCGACGACGAGGTCGATGATCAGGAAGGGGAGGAACAGGAGGAAGCCGATCTCGAAGGCGCGCTTGAGCTCGGAGATCATGAAGGCGGGAACGAGGATGCGCAGTGCGAGCTCGTCGGGGGTGGCGGGCGGCGGTTCGCCGGAGAGGTCCAGGAACAGTTTCAGGTCCTTCTCGCGCACGTTCTTCTGCATGAAGCCGCGCAAGGGGACGGAGGCGCGCTGGAGCGCGTCCTCGACGCTGATCTGGTTGGCGACGAGCGGACGGATGCCCTCGTCGTAGGATTTTTGCAGCACCGGTCCCATCACGAAAAAGGTGAGGAACATCGCCAGCGCGATGATCACCGAGTTCGGCGGCGCGGTCGCCGTGCCCATCGCGGTGCGCAGCAGCGAGAGCACGACCACGATACGCGTGAACGACGTCATCATGATCAGGATCGACGGCGCGATCGACAGCACCGTGAGCAGCGCGATGAGCTGGATCGCGCGTTCGGTGACGCCGCCGCCGCCAGCACCGCCGCCGCCGAGATTGATGCTGATGTCCTGCGCATGCGCAAGGGTTGCGAGCGAAGCCGCGCCGATCAGGACAGAAAGAAAAAGAACTCTACGCGGGAGGGCCGGCAGCCTCACGAAGACGGCTTCGGACGGCCGAGCAGGGAGGCCATCTCGTCTTCGAGATTTTCAAAGCTGGTCTTCTCCGCGGCAGGCTTCGGCGGCGGGGCGGGGGGTGCCGGCGGCTCGCTTCGTGCCGCGCGCGGGGGCGCGGAGGGCGACTCCGGCGCAACCGGGGGCGCGACCGTTTCGCCGGCCGGGCGGCGCAGCGCAGCTTCAAGCCGCTGCGCCATTTCGGCGAGGTTTTGTTCCGCGCTCGAAGGCACCGCGGCAGCAGGAGCCGGCGGCGGAACGGGCGGAGCAGCCTGCACCACGGGCGGAGCCTGCGGCACGGGCGGAGGCGGCGGCGGGGCCGCGCGCTCGGCGCGCACCAGCGGCGGCATCTTCGGCGGCTCGCTCTGGCGCGGCGGGCGCGGCATCAGCGGGGGCTCGTTACGGGCTACACGGGGCGGAACCGGTTCGGGACGCGGCTCGCGCTCGGGACGCGGCGCCATCGGCTCGGGCGGGAAGGCGGCCAGCGGCGGCTCGTTGCGGCGCTCGGCCAGAACGGGGGCGGGCCGGCGCATATCGTCGGCGAAGGAGGGACGCGCCGGCCGCGGCGGCGGCTCGGGCATCTGCGGCTCGGGATGATCGAGCATTTCCGGGCGCGGGGCCTCGTCGGCCCAGCCGCCGGCGTCCGGCATCGGCGCAAGGCGCGGCGGTTCGGCGGCGTTGGGACGCTGCGGAAGCTGGTCGCGGCCGGGCGCGGCGCGAACGATATTGGGCTCGACGACGATGTCGGTGGGGCCGCCGATCATCAGGAGATGCTCGACATTGTCACGCCGCACCAGCACCAGACGACGACGGCCGTCGACCGCGGCCGCATCGATCACCGCCAGGCGGGGCATCCGGCCGCGCTGGGTGTTGGCGCCGAGCCGCGTGGTCGCGAATCGGCGGACCAGCCAAGCGGCGACGCCGATCAACGCCAGAACGACGATGAACGCGACGATGAAGGTGATAGGGCTACCGTTCATACCTGTCCCCGGCAAATGGCGCTTCGTTCGGGCCCATGGTCAGATGCGCCGACCACCGGCTTCTTGATGCCCCAAAACTGCGATTTCTTAATGTCCCACGGCAAGTTTTGCCGTCCCCAACTCTTAATAACCCATGAATCGCTCGATCCAAAACGACTTCTTGGCCTGTGCATGCGCCGCCAAGCGGTTGGGTTAATGCCACTTTTGGATGCGTAGAATCACGGGCCCACAAAGTCGTGTCCCGGCGGGGGACAGGCGGAAGCGGCTTCTTTAACGACCTGTTAACCATACACGCGGCAAATTCTGCCTAGCTTCGGACCTCGAGGTCCGGGTGCGCGGAAGGAGCCGCAACGATGTCCATCAACGACCTCCCGGTGCTGTCGGCGCTTCGCACCAAGATGCAATGGCACCAGGAACGCCAGCGCGTCCTGTCCGAGAACGTCTCCAACTCCGATACGCCCAAGTTCCGCCCGCGCGACCTGGTCGAGCCGAAACTCGACAAGACCGGCGCCGTCACGGGCTCGATGGGCCCGCTGGCGATGACCGTCACCAGCGCCTCGCACATGAAGCCGTCGGGGGCAGCGTCCGGATTCGACCAGAACAGGAATGCCGGCTTCGAGACCCGTCCTGCGGGCAACGCGGTCAATCTCGAAGAGGAGATGATGAAGGCCGCCAGCAACCAGATGGATTACGCGGCGGCGACCTCACTCTATTCGAAGAGCCTGCATCTGCTCAAGACCGCGATCGGCAAGGGCTAGAGCATGATCCGGAAAAGTGTGCAGCGGTTTTCCGACCAGATCATGCTCAAACCGAAGAGCAGGGGGTAGATCATGGCGAATGACAGCAGCGATTTTGCCCGCTCGATGGCGATTGCGACCTCCGGCCTGCGGGCGCAGGCGGGTCGCATGCGGGTGATCTCGGAAAACATCGCGAACGCGGATTCGACCGCGCAGAGCGCCGGTGGCGATCCCTACCGGCGCAAGGTGCCGACCTTCTCCTCGGCGCTCGACCGCACGCTCGATGCGCAGGTCGTCACGCTGGGCCGGATCAAGCCCGACCAGTCCAGTTTCCGCGTCAAATACGAGCCGAACAATCCGGCCGCGGATGCGACCGGCAATGTCAAATATCCCAACGTGAACTCGGTGGTCGAGATGACCGACATGCGCGACGCGCAGCGGTCCTACGAGGCCAACCTCAACATCATCAGTGCGACGCGCCGGATGATCCAGCGCACGCTCGACATCCTCAAGAGCTGAACAGGACAATTGAGCCATGGCATCACCGTCAGTCGCCGCCAATGCTTATGCCAACCTTGCCCGCGTGCTGGAAAACACCGGTGCCGGGGCCGGCAAGGGCAGCGAAGCGAGCGGGCAGTCGTTCGCCTCGCTGCTGAAAGACGCCGTCGGCAGCGTCATGGAATCCGGCCGCAAGTCCGATGCGCAGACGGTGGCGATGGCCGCCGGCAAGGCCAACGTGATGGACGTGGTGACGGCGGTCGCCGACACCGATGTCGCGGTGTCCACGCTGGTTTCGGTCCGCGACCGCGTGATCGCGGCGTACGAAGACATCATGAAGATGCCGATCTGATTGTCATTCCGGGGCGCGACGAAGTCGCGAGCCCGGAATCCTTAACCACGATCGGGAGTATGGATTCCGGGCTCTCGCTTCGCGAGCCCCGGAATGACGAAACAATTCACAGTGAGAAATAGAAAAAATGACCGGACCCGAGACCCTCGACGTCGCCCGCGATGCGATCTGGACCATCGTGATCGTGTCGTCGCCTCTGATGGTGGTCGGCCTCGTGGTCGGCGTGATCGTATCGCTGTTCCAGGCGCTGACGCAGATCCAGGAGCAGACGCTGATCTACGTGCCGAAGATCCTCGCCATCTTTGCCACGATGCTACTGGCGCTGCCGTTCATGGCCGACGCGCTCCATGCCCACATGCTGCGGATCTCGTCGCGAATCATCGGCGGCTGAGGCAAGATGCGTGAATTATGCGCATCGACGTCTCGCTGCTGCCGGCGCTCGCCGCTTCCTTCATGCTCGCCTTCGCCCGGGTCGGTGCGATGGTGATGCTGCTGCCGGGTCTCGGCGAGACCAACATTCCGACGCGCATAAAACTGTCGATCGCGCTCCTGCTCACGCTGATCATCCTGCCGCTGCATCGCAGCGCCTATCAGGTCGACATGGGATCGCTGGCGCCGCTGCTGGTCTTGATGCTGCATGAGATCGTGATCGGAGTCGTGCTCGGGGCCACCGCGCGCGTGACGCTGTCGGCGCTGCAGGTTGCCGGTGCCGTGATCGCGCAGCAGATGGGGCTCGGCTTCGTCACCTCGGTCGATCCGACGCAGGGACAGCAGGGCGTGCTGGTCGGCAACTTCCTGACCATGCTCGGGGTAACGCTGTTGTTCGCCACCGACAGCCATCATCTGGTGATCGCGGCGCTGAACGACAGCTACACGATCTTCTCGCCGGGCGAGACGGTGTCGAGCGGCGATGTCGCCTCGCTGGCGACGCGCGCCTTTGCCGCCGCGTTCCGGCTCGGACTGCAGCTCTCCGGGCCATTCCTGGTGTTCGGCCTCGTCTTCAATATCGGGCTCGGGGTGCTGGCGCGGCTGATGCCGCAGATGCAGGTCTATTTCGTCGGCGTGCCGCTGTCGATCTTCGCCGGCTTCCTCGTGCTCGCCGTGGTGCTCACCGCGATGATGGGCACGTATCTGGATTACTTCATCGGTGTCATGCACCAGATGATGCCGCTGAGATAAGAGGGATCGATGGCGGAAGACAACGATCCAGAGAGTCAAACAGAAGACCCGACACAAAAGCGTCTTGACGACGCACTCGAGCGCGGTGACGTCGCCAAGAGCCAGGAAATCAATACCTGGTTCATGATCGCGGGCGGCACGCTCGTGGTCTCGACCTTCTCGGGCTCGGTCGGCGGCGGGCTGCTGACGCCGATGCGCAACCTGCTCGCCAATTCCTGGATGATCAAGACCGACGGCAGGGCTCTGCTCGCATTGATGCAGCAGATCGAGTTCGCCGTGCTCGCGGCGATCGGCGTGCCGCTCCTGATGCTGGTGCTGGCGGCGATTGCCGGCAACATGCTCCAGCACCGCCTGGTGTGGTCGGCCGAATCCCTCAAACCCAAATTCAGCAAGCTCTCGCCCGCCGAGGGCTTCAAGCGCATCTTCGGCAAGCAGGCGGCCGCGAACTTCCTCAAGGGCCTCGGCAAGCTGGTCGCGCTCGGCGTGGTCATGACCGTGGTGCTGTGGCCGGAGCGGCATCGCATGGAGGCGATGGTCAGGCTCGACCCGGCCTCGATGCTCGGTGCCACCACCAGCATGACCATCCACCTCCTCGGAGCGGTCGTGGCCGCGCTCGCGATCATCGCGATCGGCGACTATTTCTTCCAGTACCGCAGCTGGTTCCAGCGGCAGAAGATGTCGCTCCAGGAGATCAAGGAAGAGTTCAAGCAGTCCGAAGGCGACCCGCACATCAAGGGCAAGATCAGGCAGTTGCGGCAGCAGCGCGCCAAGAAGCGCATGATGGCGGCGGTTCCCAAGGCCTCCGTGATCATCACCAACCCGACCCACTATTCGGTGGCGCTGTCCTACGAGCGCGGCATGTCGGCGCCGATCTGCGTCGCCAAGGGCGTCGACAATCTCGCCTTCAAGATCCGGGAGATCGCGCGCGAGCACGACATCCCGATCGTCGAGAACGTGCCGCTGGCCCGTGCGCTCTACGCCACCGTCGAGATCGACCAGGAAATCCCGACCGAGCACTACCATGCGGTCGCCGAAGTCATCGGCTACGTCATGCGGCTGAAACAAGGATTCCGCGCCGGGCGCGGCTAAAACCCCCGAAAAGTACCGGAAATGGCCGTAAACTGGGAATCAGCGTACCTTTCGCCCTTGCTGCCCTTGCGCCTGCGGGTCCTGATGAGGCAGGGAAGGCCCCGTGCGCGCGGCGGCGCGTTGATTCTCTGCCAACAGGCTGCGTCAGCTTGAGATGACTGCTGAGACCGACCACGACCTCACACGCGAGCCCGTTGCGGCGCACGAGCCGTCGCCGCGCTCGGGCAGCATTGCGCTGGTGCTGTTGGTGGCTGCCGGCCTCGTCGCCGTCGCCGTCGGGCTGATGACGCTCGGCCGCGTGCAGGCGCAGCCCTATATCCTCGGCATCCTCGCCGTGCTGGCGATGGTCGGCCTGTTCAACCTGTTCGCCTTCGCCGCCGGCATCATCCGCTTCGTCGACCGCAATCTCGACGATCCCGTGATGGGGCGCATCGCCGACCACGCCTATGATGGCCTCGCCGTGACCGATCCGCGCGGCCATGTGGTCTATTCCAATGCGGCCTATCTGACCCTGACCGGCGCCGCCGGCCCGCAGGACGTGCGCCCGGTCGAGCGCGTCTTCATCGGCAATCCCGATGTCTCCGAAGCCGTGTTCCGCCTGCTCAAGGCCGCCCGCGAGGGCAAGCGGCAGCAGGAGGAGGTGCGCATCTCCGGCCAGGACGGCAGCCAGGGCCGCTGGCTGCGCATGCGCGTCCGCCCGCTCGGCACCGGCAAGCGCGAGGCCAAGTACGCGGTGTGGTCGATCGCCGACATCACGCGCGACCGCGAACGCCAGGAGGACGTGTTCCAGGAGCTCCAGCACGCGATCGAATATCTCGATCACGCACCGTGCGGCTTCTTCTCGGTCAATCCGGCCGGCGAGCTTGCCTATGTCAACGCGACGCTGGCGAACTGGCTCGACTATGACCTCGCCGAGATCGGCTCGGGCGGGCTGAAGCTCACCGACATCGTCTCCGGCGACGGCGCCTCGCTGCTCACTTCGATCGTGGCGGTTCCGGGCGAGGTGAAGACCGAGGTCTTCGACATCGACCTGCGCATGCGGACCGGCAAGACCATGCCGGTGCGGCTCTATCACAAGCTCGCTTTCGGCGCCGACGGGGCGCCGGGGCCGTCGCGCACGCTGGTCATCAGCCGCGCCCGCGACGAGCGCAGCGATCCCGATCGCGCCGCCGAAGTGCGCTTCATGCGCTTCTTCGACCATACGCCGATGGCGATCGCGACGGTCGACCGCAGCGGCAACGTGGTGCGGGCCAATGCGCGCTATGCCAAGCTCGGGCAGGCGCTCGGGCTCGACAGCGCCTCAAAGTCGATCTTCCGCGCCGTGAATGCGCGCGACCGTCACCTCCTGATCGCGGCGATCAACCAGGCCGCCGAAGGCCGGGCCGACGTTGCGCCGGTCGAGGTCGCGCTCGAAGGCACCAGGGAACGCTGGGGCCAGTTCTTCGTCACGCCGGTGGACGCCGCCGAGAACGACGCGGAAGCCGCCATCGTGCACATGCTCGAGACCACCGAGCGGCGCGCGCTGGAGAACCAGATCAACCAGTCGCAGAAGATGGAGACGGTCGGCCAGCTCGCCGGCGGCATCGCCCACGACTTCAACAACGTGCTCTCCGCCATCATGATGGCGAACGACTTCCTGCTGAACGCGCACAAGCCGACCGATCCGTCGTTCCAGGACATCATGCAGATCAAGCAGAACGCGACGCGGGCTGCGACGCTGGTGCGGCAGCTGCTTGCGTTCTCGCGACGCCAGACGCTGCGGCCGCAGGTACTCGATCTCGGCGATGCTTTGAGCGATCTCACCATGCTGCTGCGCCGGCTGATCGGCGAGAAGGTCAAGCTCGACCTGATCCACGGCCGCGACCTCTGGCCGGTCAAGGTCGACGTCTCCCAGTTCGAGCAGGTGATCGTCAATCTCGCGGTCAATGCGCGCGACGCCATGCCTGACGGCGGCAAGCTGATCATCCGCACCGCCAACGTCACGACGGATGATGCAGGCAAGCTTGCCTACAAGGGCATGCCGGCCGCGGACTATGTGCGGATCGAGGTCGCCGACACCGGCACCGGCATTCCCGCCGATATCCGCGACAAGATCTTCGAGCCGTTCTTCTCGACCAAGGAAGTCGGCAAGGGCACGGGCCTCGGTCTCTCCACCGTCTACGGCATCGTCAAGCAGACCGGTGGTTTCATCTACGTGGATTCCGAGCCGGGGCAGGGCACTTCGTTCCACATCTTCCTGCCGCGCCATCATGCCGAGCCGGAGGTGCAGGTCGAGCAGCCCGCAGCCGCGGTCAGCGCGGCCAATGGCGCTGCAAAGGAAGCTGCGCCTGCTGCAGCGGAAGCCAAGCCGCGCACCGATCTCACCGGACAGGGCACCATTCTTCTCGTCGAAGACGAAGAGGGCCTGCGCGCACTCAACGCACGCGGCCTGCGCTCGCGCGGCTACACCGTGGTCGAGGCCGAGAACGGCGTCGAGGCCATGGAGGTGCTGGAGGAGCAGAGCGGCGCGATCGATCTCGTCGTCTCCGACGTCGTGATGCCCGAGATGGACGGCCCGACGCTGCTCAAGGCGATGCGCGAGAAGAACCCCGACATCAAGTTCATCTTCGTCTCCGGCTATGCCGAGGACGCCTTCGAGAAGAGCCTCCCCGAAGGCCAGCAGTTCGACTTCCTGCCAAAACCGTTCACGCTCAGCCAGCTCGTGGCGGCGGTGAAGGAGACGATGACGAAGCAGGGGTGAGGGCGAGAGTCGGCGCGCCGCTTCCGTGTTCTCCGTCATTGCGAGCGAAGCGAAGCAATCCAGAATCTTTCCGCGGAACCACTCTGGATTGCTTCGTCGCTTTGCTCCTCGCAATGACGGTGGAGAGAGCTGTGCGCAATGATGAGGTCGGGCAAAAAGCTGAAATCCGGCCGTTAAGCCGACGGTAACCGGCGACCACGGTTCCCCCGCGCACCCGGCCAAACCCCCGCCAAATATGGGCTTTTGCCACATCCCCGCGACTGAGGGCCGCAGCCGCGAGTTCCGAAACCGTCTTCACTTTTCGGGAAGTCTGCCCATGTTAGGGGCACATCCCCATGCCGGGGATTTGGGAAACGCAAATGACTTTCTCGCAACGCTCCCGCTCTCTCTTCAAGACGATTGCCGTCGTGCTGGCGCTTGCGCTGCCGACCGCGCTCGCCATCTCGTCCGCCGACGCGCGGGTCGGTGGCGGCATGTCGTCGGGTTCGCGCGGCTCGCGCACCTATTCGGCGCCGCCGTCGACCACGACCGCGCCGGGCTCGGCCTCGCAGTTCAACCGCACCTACACCCAGCCGGGCGCAGGCATAAATTCGGCCGCGGCTGCACCCGCGCGCGGCGGCCTGTTCGGCCGCGCCGGCGGCTTCATGGGCGGCCTTGCGGCCGGCTTCCTCGGCGCAGGCCTGCTCGGCATGCTGTTCGGTGGCGGCCTGTTCGGTGGCCTCGGTGGCCTGTCGTCGATCCTGGGCCTGATCATCCAGATCGTGCTCGTGGTGTTCGTGGTGCGGCTGGCGATGTCCTGGTGGCAGCGCCGCCATGCCCCGCAGGCGGCCTACGCCAATGCTGACGCAAGCGCCGGTCCCGGACCGCAGACGAACTATCGCAGCGCCCTTGGTGGTGGTCTTGGCGGCGGCCTCGGTGGCTTCGGCTTCGGTGGCGCCAACAACGCGCCGCTCGAGATCAAGCCGGATGACTATGAGGCGTTCGAGCGCTTGCTCGGCGAAGTCCAGGCCGCGTGGTCGAACGAGGACGTGGCCAAGCTGCACACGCTCGCGACGCCGGAGATGGTCTCCTATCTCGAGCAGGACCTTAACCAGAACCGCGCGCGCAACGTCGTCAACAAGACCAGCAACGTGAAGCTGCTGCAGGGCGACCTCGCGGAAGCCTGGCGCGAAGGCGAGACCGAATACGCCACGGTGGCGCTGCGCTTCGCGCTCACCGACAAGACGGTGGACCGCAACACCGGCGCGGTTGTCGCCGGCAGCGAGCAGCCCGGCGAGGTGACCGAGGTCTGGACCTTCGCCCGCCGTCCGGGCGGTTCCTGGGAACTGTCGGCGATCCAGCAGACCAACTGATCGCATCCAACCATCAGAAACCAGGGCGTCGTGCTTCCGGCACGGCGCCCTTTTCTTTTGGGCCTATCGCATTGCGGCACCGGAATAAGCGGGTACGCCTCGGGTTGAAAATCAGGCGGCCAACGACAAACACAATTGGGAGGACAGGATGATCCGTATCGAGAGATCCGTGGCGATGTCAGGCCTTGCGCTGGCGATGGCCTTGCTTGCGACGCCATCGGCACAGGCGGCCGAGATGACGTTCTTCGTGACCTCCAGCGGTCCGGGCAAGGGCGCCGATCTCGGCGGCCTCGAGGGCGCCGATGCGCAGTGCCAGAAGCTGGCGCAGGCCGGCGGCGCCGGCGCCAAGACCTGGCGCGCTTATCTGTCGACGCAGGCTGCCGACGGCAAGCCGGCTGTCAACGCCAAGGACCGCATCGGCAAGGGACCGTGGCAGAACGCCAAGGGCGCAGTGATTGCCAAGGACGTCGCCGATCTGCACGGCGCCGCCAACAATCTCACGAAGCAGACTGCGCTGAACGAGAAGGGCGAGGTCATCAACGGCCGCGGCGACACGCCGAACCGGCACGACATCCTCACGGGCTCGCAACCTGACGGCAGCGCTTTTGCCGCGGGCGACGACAAGACCTGCAAGAACTGGACGTCGAGCACGCAAGGCGCGGCGGTGGTCGGCCATGCCGATCGCCAGGGCCTGCGCGACGACGAGCCGTCAAAATCATGGAACAGTTCGCATCCCTCGCGCGGCCCCGACGGCGGCTGCTCGCAGGCCGATCTGAAGAGCACCGGCGGCGACGGCCTGCTGTATTGCTTCGCGGCGAATTGAGGCTCTGCTCTCTCCTCCCGTCATTGCGAGGAGCGCAGCGACGAAGCAATCCAGACTGCCACCGTGGAACGAATCTGGATTGCTTCGCTTCGCTCGCAATGACGGAGTATGTGGCGCGGCTGTTCTGTCTCACCCTGACGGAACCCGAGGCCACATGCTACATTGGTCCCGCAGCATTCACGCTCACGGACCTCTCCCATGAAATACGAGCTCTACTACTGGCCCGAGATCCAGGGCCGCGGCGAATATGTGCGGCTGGCGCTGGAGGAGGCGGGGGCGGCTTACGTCGACGTCGCACGCGGCCCGCGCGGCTCCGGTGCGATGATGAAGATGATGGACGCCAAGGGCACGCCGCCCTTTGCGCCGCCGTTCCTGAAGGCCGGCAAGCTCGTCATCGGCCAGACCGCCAACATCCTGCTCTATCTCGGCAGCCGCCATGGGCTGGCGCCGAAGACGGAAGCCGGCAAACTCTGGGTGCATCAGCTTCAGCTGACCATCACCGACCTCGTGCTCGAGATTCACGACACCCATCATCCGCTCGGGCCTTCGCTCTACTACGAAGACCAGAAGGCGGCGGCGAAGAAGCGCACGGCTGAGTTCTGGGACGAGCGCGTGCCGAAATATCTCGGCTATTTCGAGCAGCTTCTCGACGACAATGGCGGCACCTATGTCACCGGCCGCAGGCTGACCTATGTCGATCTCTCGCTGTTCCAGATCGTCGCCGGGCTGCGTTATGCGTTTCCCAAGCGCATGAAGGCGTTCGAGACGGATGTCCCCGGCCTCGTCGGCCTGCACGATCGCATCGCCGCGCGGCCGAACATCAAGGCCTACCTTGCGAGCGAGCGCCGGATTCCCTTCAACGAGCAGGGAATCTTTCGCCGTTATCGCGAGCTGGACACCTAAAGCGTTTTCGAGCGAAGTGGATACCGGTTCGCGTGAAGAAAACGCGTCAAATCAAACTCTAGCCGGTCCGGACGGAGGCTGGCGGCAGCCTCCGTTCCGGACCGGCCGTTTCGGGCGCGATCAATCGCCCGAAATCGTCACGGCTTGCGAGCGCCTGTGCAGGCTTCGCGACCGATTGATGATCTGAAGATTCGAATGCGGAAGAGGGTTCATGCTCGTCGGGGCAGGGTGGCTTGCAGAACATCGTCGCGTCTCCCGTTGCGTCATTACGGGTTCCCTCTAGCGAGGTTCATGTGCGGCGACGTCAGTCGATCGGAGGAGAGGGAATGCTTTTCCGTGAAGTGCCGCGGAGCGTGATGCGCGCTCACCACACGCCGGGCAGCAGGCGATAGCGCACGCGCGTCACATAGTCGGAATAGCCCGGCAGGCCGTCGCGCAGCGTGCGCTCCTCGATGCCGATGCGGATCGCAAACAGGGCGACGATGACAGGCACCATCACCAGGCCCCACCATGAGCCCAGCAGCAGCGGCACGCCGGCGAAGAACAGCACCATGCCGCTGTACATGGGATGACGCACATGGGCGTAGGGTCCGGTCGAGATCACGCGCTGGGCGCGCTCGGCCTGCAGCTTCACCACGGGCGCTGCGAACGAGTTCTCGCGGAACACCCACAAGACGAACAGCGTCGAAGCGACGTACAACACGAGGCCGAGCACCTGCACCGCGAATGGCACGTCGGAGGCGTGCGAACGCCGGTCGAGCCCGATCACGGCCAGCCAGGCCAGCATCGCCAGGACGAAGACGATCATGAAGACTTTGTCGGCGGCGGGCTGATCCTTTTGCAGGACGGGCCGCAGACGCTCGGCAAGCAGCGCGGGATCGATCCGGTAGAGCCACCAGCCGCAGAGCGGGCCGAGCAGGGCGCAGGTGCCGAGGAACACCCAGGCCGAAGGCCAGTGCATTGTTCCGGCGGACGCGAACAGCAATGCGCCCATGCCGACGGTGGTGATCGTGTTCTGCAACAGCAGTTTTGCGATCATGCGCAGGTCTCAGCTCAGCCGCGCACGATACTGGTCCCATTATCCGGCGAAGATGCGGCCGGACACGCGAAAAGCCCGATCGACCGGATCGGGCGTTTCATCTCCGGCGGGCCTGATCAGGCGAGCTGATCGATCCGGGTGCCCTGGCCCGGCGGCAGCGGCGCGGGCGGCTGCGGCTTGTAGGTCGGGTCGGTATCCCCAGTCTTGGTCTGGTCGTCCTGCTGCTTGGTGGTGTCGTAGCTCGGCACCACGATCGCGCTCGGCGGCGGCGCAACGGTAGAAACGCTCATCCACAAATCCTCACACATGGAAACAATTGACCCTGGCCCGCGAGGAGCGAAATTTCCTGCAAGGCAATCGTTAAAATGCGAGGGAACTGGTGCGGGGGGAGGCTGTTTCGTGCCTCATGTACGCTCTGTAGTCGCGACGACAAATCTCTCCTCGTCATTGCGAGGAGCGAAGCGACGAAGCAATCCAGAGTCTTTCCGCGGAGACAATCTGGATTGCTTCGCTACGCTCGCAATGACGGAGTGTGTGGTAGCTGGCGTCGCGAAGCGTGCGCTGCCGTGTCCGCTGCATGAGAGAAGGGCGAAGCCCTACTCGTCCTTGCCCCGCGTGATCGCGATGGACGCATCCGTCTTGGTGCGGGTGCATTCCATGTTGAGCCGCCGGTAGCGCATCGTGATCTTGTCGCCGCGCAGGAGGCCCATCCGCTTCAGACAGCGCGTCGCGCCCGTTGTGGTGTCGTCCTTGGTCACGGTGAAGACGATCGCCGCCATCGACCCCACCAGCGCGAAGAACTCCGGCGTCGGCTTGCGGTCGCCCTTGGCATAGAGCTCGATGGAATATTTGTCGCCGCGGCAACCCACCGATAGCTCCTTGGCCGCCGGGTGCGTCAGATAGACAACGTTGCCGGCGCGAAAGTTCACCTTGAGGCGATCGACCTGGTTGGCCAGCTCCTTGGCGCTGTCGTCGCAGCGGTCGGCGCGCGCAGGTGTGGCGAGGGTCACAAGGCCGGCGATGGCGGCGGCGACCAGAATCGCGCCGCGGAGGTTCAGTTTGAAAATCATGATGAAAAGCCCCTTAGGGGTAATAGAAGCGCTAGGCGATGCTGAGCGCAAGTACCACTTTTATGAGGGGTGGGTACCTTCTGTATAGCCTGCAAATCGATCCGCTGGCCACCCTCAAGAAGCTTTGGGACATCTGGCTCAATCATTAGGAGATGATAATCTTTGAACAATCATAAGTTGATTTTGTCAAGGTGGCGGAAAAGTCTGCTAGACTGGATTAAATGCAATTTCTGTTTCGGTGGCCTTCGTACCACGAAAAGCGAACCGGCGAATTCGTCATCTCATAGCTACGATGCATCAAGGCGTTTCGTAAGACTTGCCGAATAGCTACTTCCGGATAATCCGGGGTATCCTTACGAGTTTCCCCAGACAAGTCAGCCCTTGTCCGATTCCAGGCCCGAACCAAAAGATCAAGCTCTCGTACTTGGTCAATCAAAGAGCCAGTGATTGTTTTTTGGTCCATGATCGGATCTGTAAGTTTAGTGCCCTGAATGTGTAAGGCCTGCACATAGGCTCCAGGAAAGACGTCCTGCGGAGTCTTACCCAACGCCAAAATATCAACGGTGGCTTGATCGAGCGCCGAAGATATATCGAGAGTCGGTCGAGGGCAGTGTCCCTCCTGCGGGACTCAACATAAACTCGGACGATCGCCGGATTGCCCAGCTCAAGGACTATCGATCCTTGATGGCGATGGCTCAGGAGGCTCGAAAGCCGATGTTTCTTTTGCGAGCGGCTGATGGAGCTATCGGCGGGCATCAAGCCGCAGTGAAAGAATGTGGCGAAGATTTTCGAGCGCTAGCGAGAGATATCCTGAAGCGTACGGATCGCGCCGAAGGGCTATCCAATTCGCTCTCGGTCGTTGCGAAAAGATAGCCGCTTTCGCCACGGTGCAAAACTCGGAACGCCACAACCTTCAGTCGGGCTGAAGAAATGGCGTAAGCAGTTGTGTGCCTCCAGCGGACGACGACCAAAAACCCAAGCCGCCGCCATGCCGCCGAATCGGGATGCCCCGGCCGCGCCGGAACGCCTTCCCTTTGCGGCAAAAAAGCTTAGAACGTTTCTATGCTTAGAGGTCCGAAAGGGCCACCAAAACCCCGAGATTCGCCCCATGAACGCTCCTACCGCCTTCCCCGACCCCGCAAAGCCCGTTCCGCCCTACAAGCACACCCCGCTGTTCCCGCTCGGCAAGGATGAGACGCCCTACAAGAAGATCACGGCCGACGGCGTCCGGGTCGAGAAGGTCCTGGGCAAGGACATGCTGGTGGTGTCGCGCGAGGCGCTGCGGGCGCTGTCGGAGGCGGCTTTTGGCGACATCAACCACTATCTGCGCCCCGGCCATCTGAAGCAGCTCCGCGCGATCCTGGAGGACGGCGAGGCGAGCCCGAACGACAAGTTCGTCGCGCTCGACTTTTTGAAGAACGCCAACATCGCGGCCGGCGGCGTGCTGCCGATGTGCCAGGACACCGGCACCGCGATCATCATGGGCAAGAAGGGCTGCAACGTCATCACCGACGGTGACGACGAGGCGGCGCTGTCGGAAGGCGCGCGCGATGCTTACCTGCGCCGCAATCTGCGCTACTCGCAGGTCGCGCCGCTCTCGATGTACGAGGAGAAGAACACCGCCAACAACATGCCGGCGCAGTGCGAGATCTACGCCGAGGGCGATGATGCCTACAAGTTCATGTTCATGGCGAAGGGCGGCGGCTCCGCCAACAAGAGCTTTCTGTTCCAGGCGACGCCCTCGGTGCTGACCAAGGACCGGCTGCTCGCGTTCCTGAAGGAAAAGATTCTCACGCTCGGCACTGCGGCGTGCCCGCCTTATCACCTCGCGATCGTGATCGGCGGCACCTCGGCCGAGCTCTGCATGAAGACGGTGAAGCTCGCTTCCGCCCGCTATCTCGATGCGCTGCCGACCCACGGCTCGCCTGACGGCAACGCCTTCCGCGACGTCGAGATGGAGAAGGAAATCCACAAGATGACGCAGTCGCTCGGTGTCGGCGCGCAGTTCGGCGGCAAGTATTTCTGCCACGACGTGCGCGTGATCCGGATGCCGCGCCACGGCGCCTCGCTGCCGATCGGGCTCGGCGTGTCGTGCTCCGCCGACCGCCAGGTGCTCGGCAAGATCACCAAGGACGGCGTCTATCTCGAGGAGCTGGAGCATAACCCCGCGCAGTATCTGCCGCAGGTGGAGGAGTCGCTCGGCGGCGAGGTCGTCAAGATCGACCTCAACCAGCCGATGAAGGACATCCTGGCGACGTTCTCCAAGAACCCGATCAAGACGCGCGTGTCGATGACCGGCACCATGATCGTCGCGCGCGATAGCGCCCATGCCAAGCTGCGCGAGCGGCTGGAGAAGGGCGAGCCGCTGCCGGACTACTTCAAGAACCACCCGGTCTATTACGCCGGCCCGGCCAAGACGCCCGAAGGCTACGCCTCCGGCGCGTTCGGTCCGACCACGGCCGGCCGCATGGATTCCTTCGTCGATCAGTTCCAGGCCGCCGGCGGCTCGATGGTGATGGTCGCCAAGGGCAACCGTGCGCCGGCCGTACGCGAGGCCTGCAAGAAATATGGCGGCTTCTATCTCGGCTCGATCGGCGGCGCGGCTGCGAACCTCGCCGAGCACTGCATCAAGAAGGTCGAGGTGCTCGAATATCCCGAGCTCGGCATGGAAGCGATCTGGCGCATCGAAGTCGTCGACTTCCCGGCGTTCATCATCATCGATGACAAGGGGAACGACTTCTTCAAGGAATTGAATCTGGGCTAGCTCTTCACCTCGCCCCGCTTTCGTCGGGGGCGATCGTCTTTGAGGCAGTCTTCCCGTGGCGCATCCTTCGAGACGCCCGCCGTTGGCGGGCCCTCAGGATGAGGGCGGAGTATGCGGCTGGAGTTTTCTGCGGACGCCGACGTGGCTCAGCCTCATCCTGAGGAGACCGCGCAGCGGTCGTCTCGAAGGACGAGGCGCTTGCTCAACCGTAGCCAGGAAGCAACTGCGGCTGCTCCGTCGCTTGCCGGGTGAGGGGATCGGATAGCTAACTACAATTCGTAACCTGGTTGGAGCACAGCGCGCGCCACCAGCCGCGGACGTTGTTCTCGCTCTCGACCAGACCCCAGATCCCGCTGCAGGCGAAGATGCGCTTCGGGCCGCCGTCGGTGTCGATCGCCCCGCCGAGCTCGCGCTGGGCCGGCATCCATTTGGCATCGACGAAGGGCGCCTGAAACAAGCCGCCCATGCGCGTGGCGCCATTGGCGTAGGACGCGCCGACCTTGCTGGAGGCGACCCAGCCGCGGCCTGCGTAAGGCTTCGGCGCGCTGCGCGGATATCTCTTCTCGTCCTCGTAGTCCTTGCCCGGCGGCTTGGCGCCCTCGATCAGAAACCAGCCATCCTTGAAGCCGATGATGCGGAATTCGGTGAGCCAGCCGCCATCGGGCGTGTTCTCGGCGCCGCCTAACTTCAGCTTGTAGGGCGACGGCAGCGTGCCGAGCACGCGGGCCTTCACCGAGGGCTCGGCGCGGACGTTGAGGCCAGCAGGATCCTTGTCGATCGACCAGGCGCCGAGATCGCAGGGCTCGGTGCCCTCGGGCAGCGTTGCGCGCTTCGTGGCCAGATCGGCGTGCAGCTTTGCGAAATCGGTGTCGTCGTTGTCAGGGTCCGGCCCGGTGCGCGGCTTCAATTCGGCCGAGACTGCGCGCGTCGCATCCGGCGTCAGCTTGACCACGAGAGTCTGCCGCGCAGCGAACACGCTTGCCGGTGTCTTCGGATCGTTCGACGTCGCGGGATAGACGGCGAGATAGCCGGTCGCGCCGTCGGTCCGGTAGGCGAGGCCTGCGACGTAGCCTGCCGGCACCATGGCGAGCGCGCTTGCGCGCCACGCCGGTTCGGTGTCATCCGCGCGCGCCGCTTGTGCCGCGACACACAGGATCGCCGCCGTGATGAGACGGAGCGCACGCATGGATGCCGCGCGGACCTTACGCGCGCGCGCCGGTGAACGGGAAGCTGCCCATCGGGCCGATACCCATCTCGCCGCTCATGCTGTCGCCGGACACCGTTCCGATGAACTCGAGCGTCAACGGCATCGGATTCGTGATCGAGACTTTCCAGTTGACGGCGTCGCCGCTGACGGTGCCGTCGAAGATCTCGGCGGTTTCACCTTCCGCGCCCTGCGTGCCCGTGAGCGTGCCGCCGGCGGCCTTCAGGCTCAGCGTCGTCTTGCGCTCGCCCATGGGGGTCGTTGCGGTCAGAGTCCAGTTGCCGTCCACGGCCATTCGCGTCTCCCATTTTTTTCCCGGCGCCTCGCGACAATCCGCGACGGCTAGCCGGCAACGCCTATAGCCCAACTCGTGCGGCGTGCCTAACGCTCTCTTTGACGCGGCCTCAGGCGCGCGCGGCCGCGCGCATGCGGCTGCCGACGAGGAGGCGGAAGGCAACGTACTGGATGGCAAAGGCGAGGATCTTCGCGCCGATCAGCACCACCGAAATATAGAAGGCCCACAGCTTCATGTCGCCGGTCATGGCGACGGCGACGGTGCCTGCGGCGAGCGCGAACATCAGTGCGGCCCAGGCGTAGCCCGCGACGGTGACGTATTCCGGAATGGTCTCGGTCACGATCGCGGGCAGGTAGCGAAGCATCCAGCCGCGCTTGAGCATGATGATGCCGATCGCGACATGTCCGATCGCAGGCTTGGCCAGCACGAAGCGCGGGTCGTGGGTGAGCAGCGTTGCGCCGCCGAGCACGATGACGAGGCCGAGGCTTGCCCAGGTCATGTAGCCCAGGGTCTGGCCCTTGATCCGCGACCACACCACCTGGCCGATCGCGCCGAGAATGGCGACCAATGTTGCGAGGATGACGTTGTCGGTCGCGAGATAAATCACCAGGAAGACGATGGTGGAAAGGAAATCAGAGACGAGCCGGCGGAATACGTCTTTCATCGTCTGTCCTGTCTTCAGTGGGCGTGGGGCAGTGCGCGGGCGGGCGTACCGTACTTGATCTGGCGATACTCGGGGTACCATTTTGTGAAGTAGATCGCGCTGTTGCGGGCGGCGAAGGCGACCGCAAGGCTCGACCACAACGGCAGGCCGGGGAAGTAGAGCAGGGCGATGTTGGCGGCCGCCATCAACAGCGCGGCCGCGGTCCACGCGCCTGATATGACGTAGTTGGCTGTGAGGAAGCCTGGGATCGCTGCGGTTTCAGCCGGGACCGCTTCAAGCGCATATTGCAGCGTGAAGGGACGGCGGACCAGCATCGAGCCGAGCGAGATGACGAAGACGCCGATATCGACCGCCAGCTTGACACCGAGCGTGCCGAGCGCGGGGGCGATCAGGGTGACGTAAAGGCCGATGGCCGCGAACAGGATCGCCGAGCCCGCGGCCAGGATCTTCACGGAGCGGCCGCGCGCGACGTCGATCGCGATGGTGGCGAGGCAGATCGCTGAAGCCGTGAACACGCTTGAAGTGGCCGATGTCACCAGCATCAGGAACGTGAAGGCGCCATAGGGCGCGAGGATCAGGAAAATCGCCATGGGCCGCCTCGGTCAGGCCAATCTTTACGGTGTAAAGATCAATAGTTCAGGCGCGTTGCCGGGTCAAGCGAAATCTTTACAGTGTCAAAATGACGTAGGCGACCTCGAGAAGATGAAGCGCTGCAACGGCTTGGTCGGAGGCTTCTTCGGCCAATTCCGCCCAGTTCAGGTGCGCCAGGAGCGGCAGTGCGGAGGCGGCCAGGAGGCCCAGGGCGAGCAGGATGCCGCCGTTGAAGATGGTCTGGCTGCTCCGCCGCAGCCGGATCGCCTGGAATGCGAGCGCGGCGCCGGCGAGGGCGAGGACGACGAGGCAGTCCGCGGTGAGCGAGGGCATCTGCATGTGAAACTCCTCTTTCCGTCAGTGACGCGCTACGCCGCACCCACCCAATTGCCGTGAAAGCCGTCCGGCACGCGGTGGCCGAGCTGCACCAGCGCGACGGGGCCGGCCTCGACGTCGGTGGCGTTGAACACGGCGAGGTCGCTGCGGTTCTCCCGCGCGCGCCAGACCACGGCGAGCAGCCAGCCATCGCCCTCGGCTGCATCCTTCGACCGTTCGACGAACACCGGCTCGGAGATGGTGTCGCCCGCCGGCAGCAGATAATGGCCGAGCCGTTTGCCGTTGCCGTCGACATGGACGATGCCGGACAGCGCGCCGAACATCGGCAGCTTCGGATTGGCGCAGGCGTACCAGCCGTGACGGCTCTTCAGCCCGGCGCGGCGATCGTCGATGCGCGGGAATTCGCCGGTGAGGTCGTCGAGATAAGTCTGCTGGAAGCGGTCGGTGTTGCCCGTCAGGTCGAACGTCCAGCGGCAGTGGCGGGCGCGCGATTTCTCCGGATCGGTCGGCCGGCCGTCGGGATGCGGAAACAGCGGCGCCTCCTCGAACTGCATGACGTCGGCGACGATGCGGTCGCCATCTTCCCACGCATTCATGATGTGGAAGACGTAGCAGGCCTCGCCGCGAAACCAGACGATATCCTTCGCCGTGCCGCTCCGCTTCATCACGCCGACATAGGCGCCCTTGTCCGGCTCCCAGGCATAGGGCGGCCGCCCGCTCATCGCGCGCTCCATGCTGCCGGTGATGGGGAGGATCGGAAACAGCACATGGTTTGCGGTGACGATGAAATCGTGCACCATGCTGGCATAGGGCGCCTCGAACCGTTCGAAACGCGTCGCCTTGCCGGAGGCGTCGATCGATCCGTAGGAGAGGGCAGGCGTCAGCGGCCCCGCGGCGTTGTAGCCGAAGAACACGAGCTCGCCGGTGACGGGATCGACCTTCGGGTGTGCCGTAAAGCTACCGGCGACGCGGCCCTGATAATTGTGATAGCCGCGCGTCGCCAGCGTGCCCGGCTCGATCTCGGTCGGCAGATGCGCTTCTTCGAGCGCCAGCAGCTTGCCGGCGTGGAAGATGATGTTGGTGTTGGCGACGCCGCCGTCGGTGAGATCTTTCGGCGCATCCGGCAGCTTGCGGCCGAAGCCGCCGAACAGGGCGTGGCCGGCATCATGCTCGGCCAGCCATTTCGGCGTGCGGACCCAGCGGTTGCGATAGCTGGCGCGGCCGTTCTCGAGGTGGAATGCGTGCAGCATGCCGTCGCCGACGAACCAGTGCGCGCCGGGCGAGTCGAACTGCGGATTGGGGCCGTTGCGATAGAGCACGCCGTTCAGGTCGCGCGGCAGTTCGCCGACGATCTTCAGGAAGGGCGCGTCGGCCTCGAATGGAATCGGCGCGAGATTGTTGCGGCGCTCGGTGACGGCGGCCTGCTGCACGGCGTATCCCTCCCTATCTTTACATCGTAAAGATGGCATAGAGCGGTTCGCCGCGCCGGTCAAGCGAAATCTTTACACTGTCAATATTGCGTCATATAGCATGGATCCATGGGCAAGAGTGAAACCAGGACCGAAACCGCGCGCGCTGCGCGCACCCCGAGGAAGACGCTGTCGGCAACCGGTGCGCGCGCCGCGCGCCGTCCGGCAGTCGCGAAGGCGGAGACGCCGTATCACCACGGCGCCCTGCGTGAGGCGCTGCTCCAGGCCGCCGAACGGGTGCTGGAGCGTGACGGGCTTGCCGGCCTGACATTGCGCGCGGTGGCGCGTGAGGCGGGCGTGTCGCATGCCGCGCCCACCCACCATTTCGGCGATCTCACCGGCCTGCTCAGCGAGCTTGCCGCCGTCGGCTTCCGTCAGTTCAACGCGGCAATGGCCTCGTCCTGCGATGCCGCCGCCACGCCGCTCGAGCGCGCGCTGGCGCGGCCGAAAGCCTATGTCGCCTATGCGCAGGCCCATCCCGGCATGTACGGCATCATGTTCCGCACCGAACGGCTCGATTATTCGAGGCCCTCGCTGCACGAGGCAGCGGAGGCGTCCTTCGCCGGGCTCGCCAATGCCATCGGCATGATGCGGCAGGAGCAGATCAGCGGCGATGCGCTGACGCTGAACCAGGGCGCGGCGATCGCGCGCGCCTGGTCGATGGTGCACGGCTTCACCATGCTGCTGCTCGACGGCCGCCTCGAGGATATTCTGGGCCGTCTGCCCGAGGGCACGACGGCCGAACGGCTGCTCGAGGCGATGCTGACGGCGCCGATCACGGGGAAGCTGCCGGGGCCCTGATCGGCTGGGAGAGCCTTAGCGCATCGTGGCCAACTCAACCGCACGGCCTCGCGTGCCCACGATCTTCACCTCGTCCTTGCCGCAAGCGAAACCGCGCGCAAAGTCGTCGGCGGCCTTGCGCGCGAGCTCATTGGCAGATGGGTTGGCGATGGCATCGACATAGGCGACATGGCAGACCGGGCCCGGCGGCAGCCGCGTCACCACCAGCATGGCCTTGGTGTTCGGCCGTCCCTGCTTGTCGGGATCGCTACTGTCGGCGATGTGCCAGCGCTGGATCATCGCAAAGGGCTTGGTGCCCACGCTGCGCCATTCGATGGTCGTCTCCGATGAGTTGAACGGCTCGAACCAGATATTTGCGGCCGGTTCCTCCGCGGCCGCTTTGCGATTGCGGCCGACCGAGACGATTTCGCGCAGGTCATCCTCGGCGATCAGCACCATCAGGCCATTCTTGCCCGGGCAGACTCGCGTCGTGCTGCCGTCGAGCTCGCTGGGCTTGCCGACCTGGCGGCAATCCTTAGGTGCGGTGGAGGTGTAGGTGCTGCCCATGGATTGGGCGCTAGCGCCGTTCAGGGCGATGCAGCTCGTCAGAACAGCGAGGATTATGCGGATACGGTTCATCATGACGCCTTGATGTCGCGGGAACTCCCTCCATCAGACGTCTTCATTGTGGGCAAGGTTCAAACAAGGGCGGGATAGACCTGACAGCGGCGCGGAATCGTTCTAGAAGGGCGGCTTCCGCCTGCGCCTGTTGCGCCTCGTTCGCGTCATCTCATTAGATCATGCCCATCATCGCTTCCAGCAAAGCTTATCGCGTCGGCCGTTCCAAGACCGGCCTTGGCCTCTTCGCCACCATGCCGATCAAGAAGGGCACACGGATCATCCGCTATTTCGGACCGATCCTGGACTCGCGCATTCCGGCGCATGACGAGATCGAGAACAAATATCTGTTCGAGCTCAACGGCCGCTGGACCATCGACGGCTCGGTGCGCAAGAACCTTGCCCGCTACATCAACCATTCCTGCCGCCCCAACGCCGAATCCGACGTCCGGCCGCGCGAGCGCAAGGTCTTCATCCGCGCCATCAAGAACATCGAGCCCGGCGACGAGATCAACTACGATTACGGCACCGATTATTTCAAAGCCTATCTCAAGCCGATCGGCTGCAAGTGCCCCTCCTGCGAGAACAAGCGCAAGAAGCTGCGTGCCGAAGCCCGCGCCGAGCGCGCCAAGGTGAAGGCGCGCAGCGAGCGCAAGGCGCAGAAGGCGGGCGTGAAAACCACCGCGGCGAAGAAGAAGCTGAACGGCAAGCATTTTGCCGGCAAGGTCGGCCGCGCGAAGGCATAGCGTCGGCCGAGCTACGGCCGTTGCATTGGTCCCTGAGCACCGCCCGACGATCCTGGCGCTGCTTGTGCCCGGTATCGACAATTGGCATTCTGAAATTTGCACCCGTTGATGTCCGTATGGACCAGTGAACATTTAATGTTCACTTTGGAACAGAACCGGCATCTTCTGCATATTATGCTCGCTGGAACTCAAACCCAACGGTTAGGACCCGTCAGACGAGGTTGTGTCATGCAGCGCCGACGCCGCTTCAAACAGACTGTGCCCCTTGAAGAGCGACTTGCCGAAGAGGCGAAACGCCTCCGGGAAAAAGCCAGATCCCTTCCTCCTGGTCCTCAACGCGAGGACGCCCTCCGCAGAGCCAGACAAGCCGAGACCGGATCGCATATGAGCGAATGGCTGCGATCGCCCGGGCTGCAACCGCCGGAGTAGCAAGCGATACGACCAAATCGCCATACCGTGTCGGAGGAATCGGCCGCGGGGCTACGCCGCCATCCGATTCAACGTCGCGACCAACTCGGCCGGCCGGAGCGGTTTTCTGATGAATCTGCCTCCCTCGGGAATGTCGACATCGGCCGGAGCGACTTGTCCGGACACGAGGATGATCGCGACCGGCGGCCAGCGGCGACGAACCATCGCGACAAGCTCAATCCCGTCCATGCCGGGCGGCATGTCGATGTCGCTCAGGATGATTCTGATGTCGGCTCGGTTTTCGAGCAGCTGGATCGCCTGTTTGGCGTTTGCTGCCTCCAGGGTGGCAAAGCCTGCCTCCTCGACCAGATCAACGGTACTCATTCTCAGCAGAGGCTCGTCTTCGACCACCAGCACGACCGCCTTCTGCATGAGCGCTGCTCCTCCTTATCCGTCCAGGTCAGCAAGGAGTGTTGCGAAAGCGGCCTCGAAACCCGAACTGGGATAATCGGGCCGCGCGCCGTCAGTTCCTGCGAAACGGTCGTCCTCCACGAGATAAAAGGGTGCGTTTGGAACGTTGGATGTCCGACGCGAGCCGCGTTAAAGCTTCGAGCACGGCCGCCGCCACCGCGGAACGGTGGATGCTCGTCCCCGGTTAACAGGCTTGAACGGCCCGGGCGCTGACACTAGCCTCTGGCGGCGAGGATAGGGTGGATGAGTTTCGATAGTGATATTGCTAAAGTCAGCGGCATTGCCGCGGTTCCCACCATTCTCGATGTTGTCAGCCGGACAACCGGCATGGGGTTCACCGCCGTCGCGCGCGTGACCGAGGACAGGTGGATCACCTGCGCCTCGCGGGATGAGTTGGCATTCGGTCTGAAGCCTGGAGATGAGCTCAAGGTCGAGACCACGATTTGCCACGAGATCCGGCAGAGCCGGGAAGCCGTCATCATCGATGACGTGGATCAGGACGCCGTCTACTGCAGCCACCACACGCCGGCGCAGTATGGTTTCAAGAGCTATATTTCCATGCCGATCATCATGGCGGACGGCAAGTTCTTCGGCACGCTGTGTGCGATCGATCCCAAGCCGCGGAAGTTGAACACGCCCGAGGTCGTCGGGATGTTCAAGCTGTTCGCGGAACTGATCGCGTTTCACCTCGACGCTGCCGACAAGGTCGAGGTCAGCGAGGGCAAGCTCGCGCTGGAGCAAAGGTCTGCCGAACTTCGCGAGCAGTTCATCGCCGTGCTGGGACACGATCTGCGCAATCCGCTTGCGTCGATCGGGGGTGGCTTGCGTCTGCTGAGGAAGAAGGTCGATGCCGAAGGCATTGACTGGATCAACCTGATGCAGGTCAGCGTCAATCGCATGTCCGCCTTGATCGACAATGTGACGGATTTCGCACGGACGCGGCTGGGCGGAGGGATGCAACTCAAACTCAGGGAAGAGCCGCTCGAGCCGCACATCAGGCAGATCATCTCGGAGTTCGAGAATGTGCATCCGAACCATCGCATTACGGCAGCCGTGGATGTGCCTGGAAACGTCAGGGTTGACGCTGGGCGAATGAACCAGCTTCTGTCCAATCTGCTTGGAAATGCGCTCGCCTATGGTGACGCGGATGCGCCGATCATGATCGTTGCAACAGCGAATGGGCGCGGCTTCGAGATCAGCGTCGCGAACAAGGGGCCGCGCATTCCGGACGAGGCGATGCCGTTGCTGTTCACGGCCTTTCACCGCGGCCAGGTCCTGCCGAACGAAAAGGGATTGGGGCTTGGGCTCTACATCTCGCAGGAGATCGCCCGCGCTCATGGTGGCCAAATCCGGGTGACCTCCACGGCTGAGCAAACCGTCTTCACGGCCGAGTTTCCGCTCTCGCTCAGTTAATTTTCGCTGGCGGTCTCCGGTTCCTTATCTCCCGACAGAAGATTTCCAACTGCCGCGCCCGGTCCTGGCACAAACTGCATATGTAATCTCAACAGCGCTGGCCTATCCTCAAATCAATCTCTTATCGCTGCGCGTCATCCCACGGCGCGCGATAACTCGGCTATTGCGGAGAGAAAAAATGCCGAAGGCTTTGCGAACGCTATCAATTGCGGGCTCTGTCCTGTCTTCACAACAACATCGTTCAAGGGCGCGCGGCGCGATCCACGCCGGGCCAGATTATTGCTTGGCACATTCTGCAGGAGATCGAGGGGCGCCGCATAACGGCCGCCCGGCTTCGTAGTGGCGAGCCGGAGCGGCGGATCAAACAACCATTGAAGACCAACGGAGTTCGCAAATGAATCGTACCAGGCCGCTTTCGATCACATTGGGCGCACTCGTGGCGTCTTGGCTCCTCGGAACAAGTGCCTACGCCCAGGCGGTCTCATCTTCCCCGAACGGGCAAACGGCTCTGCCGTATGCGGAGCCTCGCTTCAGAGGCAATGTAGGCACGACCTTCAAGGATTCCGATCCGGCTGCGTTTCCGAAGGGCGTGCAGGCGCCGCAAGGCGCGCCGAACGTCCTGCTCGTGTTGCTGGACGACGTCGGGTTCGGCCAGTTCTCGGTTGCCGGCGGCGGCGTGCCGTCACCCAACATGGAGAAGCTCGCCAATGACGGACTGTTCTACGACCGTTTCCACACGACGGCGCTCTGCTCGCCATCGCGGGCGGCGTTGCTGACAGGGCGTAACCATCAGGTTGCCGGAACCGGCATCATCACCGAGCTCGCGACCGGGTATGACGGTTACACCGGAATCATTCCCAAGAGCACGGCGACCGTCGCCGAGGTGCTGCGGCAGAACGGCTACGCCACAGCGTGGATCGGCAAGAACCATAATACGCCGATCTACGAGACGAGCACGATCGGTCCATTCGATCATTGGCCCAACGGGCTCGGCTTCGACTATTTCTACGGCTTCATGGCAGGCGACACCAACCAGAACAGGCCCTTCATCTTCGAGAACCAGACACCGGTCGGCACGCCGAGCCAACAGGACTATTACCTCAGCACGGACCTCGCCAACAAATCCATCGACTGGCTCAGGAAGGCGGAAGCCATTGCACCGAGCAAGCCATGGTTCATGTATCTGGCGCCGGCAGCGACCCACAGCCCGCACCAGGCGCCGAAGGAGCTGATTGCCAGGTTCAAGGGCCAGTTCGACATGGGCTGGGACGAGTATCGCAAGCAGACTTTCGAACGGCAGAAGAAGCTCGGCATCGTCCCGCAGGATGCGAAGCTCACGCCACGGCCGCAGAGCCTGCCCGCCTGGGACAGCCTGAACGCTGACCAGAAGAAGCTCTATGCACGCATGATGGAGACGTTTGCCGCGTATGGCTACCAGGTCGACCAGGAGGTCGGCCGGGTTCTGGACTACGTTGCTTCACGGCCTGACGCCGACAACACCTTGATCATCTATATCGTCGGCGACAACGGTTCGTCTGCCGAAGGTGGTCTCGACGGAACACTGAACGAGAACGCGTTCTTCAACGCGTATCAGATGACTTACCAGCAGATGCTTCCGCTCATCGACGAGATCGGCAGCGAGAAGCATTTCAATCATTTCCCGGCCGAATGGGCGTGGGCGATGGACACGCCGTTTCAGTGGACCAAGCAGGTCGCCAGCCATCTCGGCGGCACGCGCAATCCCTTGATCATCAAATGGCCGGCCAAGATCAAGGACCACCATGCGATCCGGACGCAGTTCACCCACATCATCGACATCGCCCCGACCATCCTCGCGGCGGCCGGTGTCGACGAGCCGCGCAGCGTGAACGGCACGCCGCAGGAGCCGATCCAGGGGCGAAGCATGCTCGGCACCTTCAGCGATGCCAAGGCTCCGGAGATGCGGACCAGCCAGTACTTCGAGATGTTCGGCAACCGCGCCATGTACAAGGACGGCTGGTGGGCGGCATCCCTGGCATTCGAACCCTGGCAGGCAGAACGCGGCGAATTCGATCCGTTCAAGGCCAAGTGGGAGCTGTACAATCTCGACAAGGACTTCAGTCAGGCGGACAACGTCGCCGACAAGAATCCGGACCGACTTCAGGAACTCGTCGCACTCTGGTGGGCGCAGGCATCCACCAACAAGGTGTTGCCGCTGGATTGGCGCGGCGCCGAGCGCTTCAGCGCCGAGTTGACCGGCAAGCCCAACCTGGCCGGCGATCGCAAGAAGTTCGTCTATCCCGGCGACCTCAGCGGATTGCCCGAGGCCTCGGCGCCCGACCTGAAGAACAAGTCGTTCAGCGTCTCAGCCAAGGTCGACATCAAGGACGGCGCCAACGGGGTGATCTTCACCCAGGGCGGCAACACCGGCGGCTGGGGCTTCTACATGAAGAACGGCAAGCTCGTCGGGGCGCACAACTTCCTTGACGTCAAGTCGTTCACGGTCGCGAGCGACCAGCCCGTACCTGCCGGCAAGCACGAGCTCAAGATGGCCTTCAGCTATGAGGGCGGCAAGGAGATGGGCAAGAGCGGCACCATCACGCTGTCCGTCGACGGCAACAAGGTCGGTTCGGGCAAGGTCGATCAGACCACGCCGTTCAAATATTCACTCTCGGAGAACCAGGACATCGGACGAGACACCGGCACGGCGGTCGTCAGGGACTATCAGGAACCGTTTCCATTCGAGGGCAAGATCGACGAGGTCGTGGTGGACCTGGAGAAATAGTCAAATGCCGAAGCCCCGGCTGCCGTTGCGGTCCATCGCGGCAGCAGAGGGAGCCGGGTTCGGGTGAACAACGATCGGCCAAGGAAAACCAAAAGGACAAGACCATGAACCGCCGCGAATTCTTTGTTCCGACGGCCGCGGGCGCGCTTGCGACCACATACGCCGCATCGCGATTCGATCTCGGACTCGTTGCGCCGGCATCTGCGCAGGACGGACAAGAGCCGCTCGGCGGCCAGCCGCCGCAGGGCTCGACCTGCTCGATCAAGGACTTCGACTATCAGATCAAGCACCAGCGCGCATTCGAGGCCGTGCTGTGGAACATGCCGGCGATTGCGATTTACTCCTTCCGCCGCGCCGCCTTCACCGATCTCGGCATGAAGGACAACGACATCATCACCTACTCGGCGACCGCGACCCCGAAGCTGGAGGCGATTACGGCGAACAGCACCACCCCTTACATCAGCGCCTTCACGGACCTTCGCAAGGGGCCTGTCGTGCTTGAGCTTCCCGTCGCGGGAGCGGATGGGAGCCTCTACGGACAGGTCGTCGATGCCTGGCAATTCACCATCGCCGATGTCGGTCCCACGGGCCTTGATAAGGGGCAGGGCGGCAAGATGCTGTTCACGCCGCCGGATTTCAAAGGCACCGTCCCGGATGGTTACATCCACGTGGCCTCACCGAACTATCGTATTGCCTTTGCATTCCGCTCCGTTCCGGCGCCGGGCAAGTCGACGGCGGATGCCTACAAATATTCCCAGCGGCTGCGGATGTACTATCTCACCGAGGCCGCCAATCCGCCCCAGCAGAAATTCGTCGATCCCGCAAACATGCGTTACCCGACGCTGCCATTTTACGACGAGCGGCATTTCGAGGACATGCACGCCATCATGAGCGTCGAACCCGTGAGGGAGCACGACAAGGTCATGATGGGCATGATCAAGTCGCTCGGCATCGAGAAGGGCAAGCCGATGACGCCGGATGACACGGCTAAGCGCGCGATGCGACAGGCTGCGATCGATGCCTGGTTCTATCTGCAATCCTGGTACGACAATTTCCCGGCCAACAAGCTTTACTGGCCCGATCGACACTACGCGTCGCTATTGCAGACGGACGAGAACCGGACCTTCACCTTCACCTACGACGACCGGATCGACCTGATCGAGCGTGCGGCCGAGTATTTCTGGTGCACTTACATGCCGAAGGTGCTGACCGACAATCCCGGCACGCAATATTTCATGGCGGTCGCGGACAAGAATGGAAAACTGCTGGAGGCCGGCAAGACGTACAAGATCGACGTGCCGAAGGACATGCCGGTCAGGCAATTCTGGGCGCTGACCGTCTACGATCGCTCGACCTGTTCCTTCATCTACAGCAACTCCAACCGCACCACGCTGTCGTCTTACGACCTCGACAAGATGAAGAAGAACGCCGACGGCGGCGTGACCATCTACACCGGGCCGAAAGCACCGGACGGGCTGGAGTCCAACTGGATACCCACGGCAGGCAAGCGTCCGCTGCCGGCGATGCGGTGTTACGGACCCACCGAGGCGCTGAACGACAAGACGTTCAAGCTGCCGGATTTCGAGATGGTCACCTGACATCGCGGGAGCAGACGCAGGCCGAAGCCATCGCGATTTGTGGGTGGATGGGCATCCTCACATTGGTGCTGTGGCCGCTCGCGCTGACCTGGGCTTATCTCGTGCCGAACAAGCCATTGACGGGCGGCACGCGGCCTCGCCCGTCGGGCAAAACATCGTGTCAAGCCGCGCGGATCAAAATATTCTGATATACAGAATTTCGGTTTTATAGTATCGCTGGTTCGTCCCGGTCCGTCAAAAGGGGCGTTTCGCGATCGTCACGAGATGCAGACCGGATGCGGTGGACGCGGCAGCGCCGGCGCGCGACGTGATGGCAGGGCGGGTGATCCCCGTGAGACGTTACGATCCGCGATACGACACGGCGCCGTAACAGCGGCCTCGTCGGCGTCTTGGGTGAGCACACGCCAGCCCTGGAGAACCCGGTGAGGACGTCCGCGGACGGAGAAGTCGTGTGGTCCTGACGCCCGGGGTCTGTGCGTCAAGCCTTGCAGTGATGTCGTGGCCCGACCGGGCTCGCGCGCGTCAGCTATCGGTGAGGCGACGGGGGCAATAGTGCATCGCTCCCCGGGGAGAGCACGAAGGACACCGTTAAAACCATCCGCGCAGGGAAGGCCGGGCGACCGGCAACACCTGTGATCCACCCCGTGTGCATTCTTGTGGCGCACGGATCCCGGGTGCCAGCCGGCGCCCGGCCTTCCCTGCGCCCTTCTTTCGAGAAGGGCGGCAAGGCAAAGCAAAGCTCGGGCGAAACAAGCCGCGAGAACGGGAAAGCGTGTCAGCAAGTTGAGATGTTGGTAGGCGATGAGCGACGTCACGACAAACTCCGTCATTGCGAGCGCAGCGAAGCAATCCAGAGTCTTTTCGCGGTGGGATTCTGGATTGCTTCGCTGCGCTCGCAATGACGACGTGGAGAGTGCGCGCGCATCACTCACCTCTCGTGCCCCGGACGCAGCGCAGCGCGCCCGGCGATGCGCAGCATCGTCCGGTGCGGTGCGCTGCAGAGCCGGGACCCACGCCACTCGGGGGCTCGTGGCTTCTGGGTCCCGGCTCTGCGCTGCAACGCGAGCACGCTGCAGCGCGTCCGGGATACGAGAGCCTCACGCCGCCACCACGCGCCCGCTCTTCCGCAAGCCCACATATTGCAGCTCCGCGAACACGCCGGTCGCGATCGCCTGCGCGACCACCATGAGCTCGCCCGCGAGGTTCGGCGAGACCGCGCCCGAGAGCAGCAGCGCGATGCTGCCGACCGTCCAGGCCGCGTTACCGATCACCACCAGCAGCACCAGCGGCTTCGCCACCGCGGCGCGCGAGGCGAGCCAGCCGACCAGCGCGGTATAGGCGATCAGGAACAGCCCGGTCTCGCGCAGCAGCGCCTCGGGCAGGTTGAACAGCGCTGCGAACGCGCGGGCGCCGACAGTGAAGCCGAGCGCGGCGATGCCGCTGAAGATGGCGTCGGCAAGCAGCGCGCGGCGGAGGAAGGTGGATGCGTCGATCATCTGAAGTCTCCTTGCTTGGGGGTGAAACTCAATGAAGTCCGCGCCACCAGGCGCGAAGCAGGCGGGCGAGGCGGAACGGGCAGAGGCTTCTGGCCACGCTGTGCTCGAAGGCCGTGACCTGTGCGACGACGTAGTCGCCGGTCGAATGCACCAGCGGCTCGGGCATGTTGAGGCTGCGCGCCAGCAGCCGGGTTGCCAGCGTCGTGGCCCAGGGCAGGACGTGGTCTGCGACGGTCCGGTAGAGCAGCAGCGCGATCATGGTCATCTCCTGTTGCGACCGATGATGCGCGCGGGCGGGGCCCAATTCGATTACCTCGCGGGTAATGGAAGGGCTGAAATTGGCGTGCTAGGTCTTTGACCATGAACGCACATGCATCCACGGCCCACACCGAGCGCAGCCAGCCGGTCCATATCGGCGATCATTTGCGCGAATGGCGGCAGCGCCGCCGCATGAGCCAGCTCGATCTCGCGGGCGAAGCCGACATCTCCGCACGGCATCTGAGCTTCGTCGAGACCGGCCGCGCCGCGCCCTCGCGCGACATGGTGCTGCGTCTCGCCGAGCGCCTCGACGTGCCCTTGCGCGAACGCAACGTGCTGCTGGTGGCCGCCGGTTACGCGCCGGCCTTTCCGCAGCGTCCGCTGGAGGATCCCGCCTTGAAATCAGCCCGCCAGGCGATCGACCTCGTCCTCAAAGCGCACGAGCCCAATCCGGCGCTCGCCTATGACCGGCACTGGAACCTGGTGTCCGCCAACCGCATGGTGGCGCCGCTGCTCGAGGGCGTTCCGGAGCGGCTGCTCGGCCAGCCCTTCAACGTGCTCCGGCTCGCCTTTCATCCCGAAGGGCTGGCGCCGCGCACCGTCAATCTCGCGGAATGGTGCGCGCATCTCCTGGAGCGGCTGCACCGGCAATGCGAGGCCACCGCCGATCCGGAACTGATCAAGCTCTATCACGACCTCAAGAGCTATCCGATTCCGGCGCGCTCGGCGCCGCTGTCGAGCGACAATGTCGCGATCCCCTTCAAGCTGCGGCAGGGCGGGGAGATACTAAGTTTCTTCTCCACCACCATGGTGTTCGGCACGCCCGTGGACATCACCCTGTCCGAGCTGGCGCTGGAGACGTTCTTCCCGGCCGACGAACGCACCGCCGAGCGGCTCAGGCAGATGGCCGCAGCCATGTCCTAGCACCCTTGCCTCGCGGCGGGTTCGGCTTATGTTGGGGCAAACTTGCATCGCCCGAAGGAGGCGCTCATGAGCACGCTGAAACCGCTCCAGATCGATGTCGTCTCCGACGTGGTGTGCCCGTGGTGCTATATCGGCAAGCACCGGATCGAGAGCGCACTGGCGCTCGTTCCCGACGTTCCGGTAAAGCTGAATTTCCGTCCCTTCTTCCTCAATCCCTGGGTGCCGCGCGAAGGCATCAGCCGCGAAGACTACCTCACCACCAAGTTCGGCTCGGTCGAGGCCTATAAGGGCATTGCCGGCCGCGTCGTCGCAGCCGCGAGCGAGGAGGGCCTCATCTACAAGCCCGAGCTGGTCGCGCGCCAGCCCAACACGACCGACTGCCATCGCCTGATCCTGTGGGCCGAGGCGATCGGCAAGGCGCCCGAGATGAAGCAGCGCCTCATGGAGCTCTACTTCCGCGACGGCGGCGATCTCACCGATGTGAACGTGCTGGTGCAGGCGGCCGCCGATGTCGGCCTCGATGCCGAGGACGTGCGCAGGCGCCTCGCCACCGACGAGGACGTCGCGCGTGTTTCGGCCGACGCGCAGGAAGCCGCCGAGAAGGGCATCTCCGGCGTGCCGACTTACGTCTTCGCGCAGAAATACGCCGTCTCCGGCGCGCAGGATCCGAACCTGCTCGCCCGTGCCATCCGCCAGGTCTCGGAAGAGATCAACGCGCAGGCGGCGGAGTAGTCCTTTGAGCTTGAATACGTTGGTAGCTTGGGCGACCATCGGGATTGCGAGGCCGTCATGAAGATCAAGATCGTTGTGCACGAGGCTGAAGAGGGAGGCTATTGGGCCGAGGTCCCGGCGATTCCTGGCTGCGCCACCGAAGGCGATACCATGGATGAGCTGATGGCCAACCTCCGAGAGGCGATCGAGGGGTGCCTGTCCGTCGAAGTTGCTCCGCCCGAACCGGGTGGCGTTGAACGGATTTTGGAATTGCCCGCGTGAAGTCAATCTCAGGTCGGGAGTTCGCACGAATTGTCGAGCGCCACGGCTGGAGTTTGCTTCGAGTCAACGGTAGTCATCACATCTACGGTAAACCCGGCAGCGTTGTGCGGCTATCGGTTCCCATTCACGGCAACAAGCCTCTGAAGGCTGGATTGCTGCGTCATCTCATCAAGCTTGCTGAGCTGTCTGACGCGGATTTGTAGTTCGCCATTTCCTGATCAGGTGGACCACGGATCGTGCCGTTTCGCGCGAGGCATAACATGTAGCAAGTGCTGCGCGGATCAAGGCTACAATCGGATCGTTTCGCCGCAGCGGAATCAGGACATCACCGATCGCAAAGCGTCCCCGCCAGATTGGGTTGATCATGGGGTGGTCCGCGCTCGCCGTGGAATCCGCGCTCGCAATGGCGGGATCGGCGCAGAGGTGACGGGTGAGGTCGAGCGTGAGCTGCACGCCCGGCGAATATTTTGCAAAACGCTCGTCGATGCCGAGCTTGAAGAAGAAGGCACGGTCCTGATGGCGCAGCACGATGCCGGCGGCCACTGGCGTCGTGCCGGCGCGGAGCGTGACGATCTCGCATTGGGCGGTCTCGGCGAGTGCGGGCACTGCGCGTCGGATGAAGGTCGCATCGCCGGCATGCTGGATCAGCGCGGTGCCGCGCTTGCCCTTCCAGCCGCTGGCTTCGAGCTGCAGGAATATTTCGAGCGCCGGCCTGATCTCGTCTGGCTTGCGTGCGACGTCGAAGGCGACAGGCCCATGCTCTGCGAGACGATGGCGCTGGCGGCGCAGGTCCTTGAGCTTCTTGGTGCCGAGCGCGTCGCGCAGCAGCGTCTCGCCATCCTGCGTCGCATCGAGACTGGCGCGGATGTAGGAGGACAGCACGCGCGGCTTCAGACCGTCGCAATCGAGAACCTGCTTGATGGTATTCATCGCCGCGCCGTCGAGCGCAACGTCGTTCAGCACGAGCGCATGCGCGCCGGCCTTGCGTGCCTGTTGCAACAGGCACGCGGCGGCCTCGGTCGCGGCGTCGCGGTCGATCAGCGGGCTGCACAGGGTGCCATAGGGATGCGCGCTCACCAGCGCGGGCAGCGGGATCTTCAGGGCACGCCAGAGCGAGATCACCGGCATCAGCCCGATCAGCCGCGCCGAAGAGCCGCCGAATGCCGCAAGTGCCGAAGCGTCGTTGCGCCCGCGCGCGGTGGCGCTGACGGCAAGCTCCCAGGCGGGCAGGTAATAGCCGTTCGGCTCGGTCGCGCGCTGCGCCAGCGCGCGCCATTGGCCGGGGTCGATGGAGGCAAGCGGGACGCGCGCGCGCGCCGTCGCAGCATCCCTCGATGCCGGATTGATCGCTGCCTGATGCGCGATGTCGACCACGTCCCGTCGTCCCCGTTCAGAAGACCATGCTTAGCGCAAAGATTGGAAAATCCGGTTGGGACGCCGCATCAATTCGAGTGGTATTGTTAACGTCTCATTGAGCATGCGGGCGCAGCATTGCTGGTCGCCTCGATGGATGCGCCAAGATCGTTCTCGACCCGGAGGATCATGATGATCGCTACACCCTTCACGCCGGTTGCCTCGCTCCTCGGCGGGGCGTTGATCGGTCTGTCCGCCGTGCTCCTGATGTGGACCACCGGGCGGATTGCCGGCGTCAGCGGCATCGCCGCACGCCTGTTTCCGCCTTACGAGGATAGCCAATTTGCCGGCCGGCTCGCTTTCGTCGCGGGCCTCATCGTCGCGCCGCTATTGGTCCGCCTCATCACCGGAAGCCTGCCGGCGCAAACCATCGCTGCGACGACGCCGGTACTGATCGTCGCCGGATTGCTGACCGGTTTCGGTGCGGTCTGGGGCAATGGCTGCACGTCCGGCCACGGCGTCTGCGGTCTGTCGCGGCTCTCGGTGCGCTCGCTGGTCGCGACCGCCGTTTTCATGGCGACGGGCGTCGTCACGGTTTTCCTGATGCGGCACTGGAGCTGAGCTGATGGCAATCCTCGTTCAATTCGCGATCGGCCTGGTCTTCGGCCTCGGCCTCATAGTTTCCGGCATGTCGAACCCGGCAAAGGTTCTGAACTTCCTGGACGTCGGCGGCATCGCCGCAGGCACATGGGACGCGAGCCTTGCCTTCGTGATGGCGGGTGCGGTCGCCGTGACATTTATTGGCTTCAAACGCGTCCTGAAGCTCGCGCGCCCCTTCTTCGCCGAACGTTTCTACGTTCCGACGCGAAAAGATATCGATCCGAAGATCATCGTCGGTCCCGCCATCTTCGGCGTCGGCTGGGGATTGGCAGGCTTCTGTCCAGGGCCAGCGCTGACCGCACTCGGATTCGGCTCAACCTGGGCCTTCATCTTCGTCGGCGCGATGTGCGCCGGCATGGTGCTCGCGCGCTTCATCGCACGGCTTCCGTCGTCGACGGGCATTGTCACGCCGGCCGATCCGCTTGAAACGTGACATGGGCGGGACCGGGCAAAGCATCTTCGCCCGGTCCCGTCACGCTAGGCTAAAGCGATTACCAGCGGTCTTCGCCGACTCCGACGCCCACGCTGACGCCAGGGGCGCGAATGCCGACGCCCGCGCGCGGACCATCATCCCAATCGCGATAGGCGCGGCGCTCGTAGTAGCGGTCGCGCGGCATGGTCGCATAGGAGTCGCGCACGATCACGCGCGCGCCGCCGCGTGTGCGATAGCAATTGCCGGCGTCATCGCAGACCAGCCGGACTTCCTGAACGAGCTCAGGGCTGCTGTATTCGCTGGTCGTGTAGATATCGGCGGCCTTTGCGCCGCTCGCCGCAGCGAGGGCCCCGACGCCGGCCAGCAGTGCAATCGTGAACGTCCTCATTCCTGTCCTCCTCCGAAACTGCCCTCGGCGGTAACAAGAAAGGGAGGCGGGGATCGTTCCGGCTGAACTGCAGGATTTTCCCGGAACTGCGACCTTGTCGTGGCGGACGTCCGCCGGCTGTTCCAATCCGTTGGCCGCAATTTGGGAACGAAGCTGCTGCCTCGCGGTTGCGCGCGCGGCCTTACACAGACCTGACGAGGCCTGTCCCTAGATCGGCTCGTAAGTTTCGGTCCCGCAGATGTCCTCGGCTTCCGCGCGCCGGCGATCGACGACCTTCCCGCCATTGATGGTCACGATGTAGGTCTGGGCACCGAGCGAGGAGCCGGTTGCCGAGGTGAGTTGCGCGCGGACGCAGGCGGTCCAGCCCGGTCCTCGCACCTCGTGATGAGGCGGAGCGACGTGAATCTCGCGTGGATTGGACGTGTTCAGAAAGACGACATCGATCTGCTCGCGCACCACGCGCTTGACGTCGGGGGGCGGCTCTGGCCGCGGCTGCTCGGCTTCCTTCATGCGCATGAACTCGGGCACCGGGGCGCGGCTGTCGGCAAAGCCGCAGCCACCGAGCGCGAGCGCGCCGGCCAGCAGCGCCGCATGAGCAATGATCCGTAACATCCGTGAAGGTCCCCTGCGGACCGACAGATAGGCATGAATGCGATCCGGCGAAGACCGGGCCGATCAACATTTGCTGAAGACCCGGGACCCACGGCATTTGCTATTACGGGATTGCAGGCTAGTTTGTACCCCAGACGAAGGGGATTGCACCAATGAGGGTTTTGGTCATAGCGGCGGCAGTGCTGGCGCTGGTGGGCGGATCGGCCCAGGCGCAGATGGGGGCCGGCAGCAAGCGCCAGGGCAATGCGCCGAAGGCTGACAACACGCCCAAGGTCGACGAAAAGGCCTACAAGGCCGCGCTCGAGCGTATTCCCGAGCCCAAGGAGAAATACGATCCGTGGAGCGGGGCCCGCCCAAGCGAGCCCGCCAAGAAACCGAAATAGAGCGAGGCGGCGTTGCGGACCGGCTCGCGCATTGCGGCCGCGCTCGTTGCGTTGCAATTTGTTGCGTTGGTGTCGGTCGTGGTGCGGCCATGCTCGGCCTGGGAGAGTTGGGGCGGCGATGCCGGCGGCTCGCGCTTCTCGCCATTGCGACAGATCACGCCCGACAATGTGGGCCAACTTGTCCGCGCGTTCGAATATCACACCGGCGATCTCACCTCGCGCGCACCGGAGGTGATGCGTCGAACCAAATTCCAGGCGACGCCGCTCCTCGTCGAGGACAGCCTGATCTTCTGCTCCCCCTTCAATGAGGTGATCGCGCTCGATCCCGGCACGGGCGCGCAGAGATGGCGTTACGATCCCAAGATCGCGACCAATCAGCGTCCTGCCAATCGCTATGTCTGCCGCGGTGTCACGTACTGGATCGATGACAAGGCGCCGCAGGACGCCGTCTGCCGATCGCGCATCTTCATGGGCACCAACGATGTCCGCCTGATCGCGCTCGATGCGAAGACGGGAAAGCCCTGTGCCGATTTCGGCAAGGGCGGCGAGATCAAGCTCGACATCGGCATGCGGCTGGATTGGCCCGGCGAATTCCAGATCACCTCGCCACCCGTGGTTGGCCGCAGTGTCGTCGTGGTCGGCTCGTCGATCGGCGACAACAGCCGCGTCGATGCGCCGAGCGGGAAGGTACGCGCGTTCGACGCGCGCACCGGTCAGGCGCGCTGGACGTTCGAGCCGCTCAAGCGGGATGGCATCGAGGCCGGCCACGCCAATGTCTGGGCGCCGATGTCGGTCGACGAGGCGCGCGGGCTCGTCTTCCTGCCGACCACCTCGCCGTCGCCGGATTTCTGGGGCGGCAAGCGGCCGGGCAACAACGAGCACGCCAATTCGGTGGTTGCGCTGCGCATCGAGACCGGTGAGCTCGCGTGGGCGTTCCAGACCGTGCATCACGACGTCTGGGATTACGATCTGCCAGCGCAGCCGACGCTGACGCGTCTCGACACCGGCGAGGGCCAGCGCGACGTCGTGATCCAGCCGACCAAGCAGGGCTTTGTGTTCGTGCTAGATCGCGACACCGGCAAACCGGTGTGGCCGGTGGAGGAGCGCGCGGTGCCGCAGGGCGGCGCGGAAGGCGAGACACTGTCGCCGACGCAGCCGTTCCCGACGCATGTGCCCGCACTGACGTCGCAGACGATCTCGACCGACGATGCGCTCTCGCTGCTCCCCGGCTTGCGCCGCTCGTCTTGCGAACGGAAGTTCGCGGACGCGCGCAACGAGGGCCTGTTCACGCCGCCTTCCGTGCAGGGCACATTGGAGTTTCCCTTCACCGGTGGCGGTGTGAACTGGGGCAGTGCTGCGTTCGATCCGACTGGTCAGATCCTCTATGTCAACACCAGTCGCGCCGTTCATCTGATCAAGCTGATCCCGCGCGCGGAAGCCGCCGGATTCAATCCGCCGCCCGGTCATGATTTCGGCCAGCAGCGCGGCGCGCCGTTCGCGATGTCGCGCGCGGTGGTGATGTCGGAGCTCGGCTTGCTCTGCAACAAGCCGCCTTGGGGCGAGATGGTTGCCGTCGATCTCAAGGGCGGAAAAATCCTCTGGCGTTCGACGGTCGGCACCACCGAGGACCTGGCGCCGCTCGGCCTGCCGCTGCCCTGGGGCACGCCGCTCGTCAACGGGCTTGCCGTGACTGCGGGCGGTCTCGTCTTCACGGGTGCGATGGATGCCTATCTGCGCGCGTTCGATGCGCGCAGCGGTCGCGAGCTGTGGCAGGGCCGGTTGCCGGTGCCCGGCGTCGCCAATCCCATGACCTATCTCTGGAAGGGCGAGCAATATGTGGCGATCGGCGCCGGCGGCCATTCCGAAGGCGGCACCTCGATCGGTGACAGTGTCGTTGCATTCCGCCTGGCGCGGCCAGGCGAGGCGCCCTCGCTATGGTCGCGCACGATCGATCGTCCGGGTGGACGATTCTTCGGCGTATCGTCGGCGATCGCGCTCGCGATCGTGGTGCTTGTGATCGCGGGTGTACGCCAGCGTCGCCGTCGTCGTGCGAGACGAGTATAGCGCCGCGTCGCGCGCGCGTTGCGAACGGTCATTCACACGATATGGACTACTGTACGAAAGCCAGTCCGATGCGCTTGTCGCTGCGCCAAACTTCGCGGCAATTCCGCGCGAAATTGTCGCGCGCAATGGAGAGTGTGAACGATTGCGGCAGTGTGACAGCTGCATCAAGGTCGATCGCCGCGCCGCCTTCAGACATGTTTCGTACGGTGCACGCTACACCGCTGTTTTCAAAGGTGATCGTCCCACCCTTGAAAACACGGTGACGCTGCGTCGTACGCTTCTCGATCATCCGCATTAATCCATAATGACGTTTGTAACGTAATGCTTAGAAATTGCGTTGATCTAAACTCAATACTGGCGCTACTTGTGCATCGCTTCAGACTTCGTTTACGACGTTGGAGCGGTGAGTCCACTTCCTGCCGACTTGTCCCACAAGCCTTTCATTTATGGCGTTACGCGCCGATGGAGATTCCGATGAAGACCACGCTTTCGATCCTGTTCGCCGCAGCGCTCTCGCTGACGTCGATGCCCGCCCACGCCGTCAAGTGGGACCTCTCGACCATGACCTGCAAGCAATTCCTCGAGAGCGGCGAAGACAACATCGCGGTCGTGCTGACCTGGATGGACGGCTGGTACAAGGGCGACGAGGACAACGCGATCATCGACACCGAGGTGTTCATCGAGAACGCCAAGAAGTTCGGTGCCTATTGCGGAAAGAATCCGACGGTCAGCGTCGTCACCGCGGCTGACGAAATTCTCGGCAAGTAATTTTTGGAGTGTGTCGGCCGGGGCGTGATCGCATCGCGCGTCGGTCTCTCGCTTCGACACGATCACGAGAGCCGCGGTGCGCCTTGCGCTCACGCGGCTCTCTTCTTTTTGGAATGAAGCTCAGCCCGGCAGCATCGCGAACGCACTCGACACCATCGCGACCTGCTTGTTGTCGGTGGCCGAGAGCAGCGTGACGCGGCCGAAGCTCATGGTGCGTCCGAGCCGGACCACGCGCGCGTCGGCGAGCACGTCCGAGGAGGCGACCGCGCGCATGAAATGCGTGGTCTGGTCGACCGTCGTCATCGGACGATAGCCGCGGTTGGCGGCGAGGTTCGCGATCACCATCGCGGTGTCGGCGAGCGCCATCAGCGCCTGGCCGCAGACCACGCCGCCATTGCGGCACAGCCGCTCCGAGAACGGCATGCGCAGCAACGCGCCCGGCTGCCAGTCCGGTGCATCCGGCGGCGGCGTGTGCTCGATGCGCTCGACCGAAAGGTTGAGATCCTGCACCCAGGGCGCGAAGACCTCGCCGAGAATGCGCCTGGCATCGTCGATGCCGAACTCGGCGTCTGGCTGCGATGGCATTGCTGTCGTTTCCTCCTGTGTTGCCGGATGTTTCGGCGCATTCTGCGCGGATCGGCGCGGCAAAGTCACCCGGTCCCGCACCGGTCCCGTTGGCTTGAAAATGCCTGACTTGGCCCGATATGATAGCTCGCTTGGGAGTGGGTGGACGATGTTGCGTCGGTGTGTCCTCGTGTTTTCGCTGGTGGTGCTTGGCCTGGTGCTGAACGGCTGCACCCGGTGCGGCCCGATCTGGGACGATTGGCTGCAAGCGCCGAAATCGTGCCGATCGGACCGGCTCTAGCGCGAGATGCGGCCCCGAGCGGGCTGTTGACAGGGACGACAGGGCGCGGTTGATCCGCACCCATGTGGAAGATCAAGGAGTACATGATGAAGCTTTTCCGTATGGCGGCGGTGCTGCTGGCCGTGCTGACGGCGCCAGCCTATGCGCAAGTGCCCAATATCAATCTGCTGCAGGACGGCCCGAGCAAGACGCCCGAGGAGAAGGCCGCCGAAGCCGAGCGCGACAAGGCCTACAAGGAGACGCTGAAGAAGATTCCGGACGCCAAGGCGTCCAACGACCCCTGGGGCGGCATGCGCTCCGATCCGCCGAAGCAGCCGGCCGCGCCGAAGGCGTCGGCCGCAACCGGCGCGCCGAAGAAGAAGTCCGGCACGAGCGCGAATTGATTCCGTAGGCCCGACCGGAGGCGGTTCACGCCTTCGGTTATGGGACTCCTCTTTCGCCGGCCCGGCTCCTACATTGCCGGCAGGTGTTGCGTAGAGGAGGGCAGGTCATGGCCGATCGTCCGCGGGATCTCGCCGAGCGGATGGCGCGCCGGCGCAAGATCGGCGACAGGCCGGCCGCGCGCAGCGGCGACGGCTATCTGCGCGAGACCTTCACCCTGCCGCGTGCGGCGGCGCGGGCGAGGGCAGAGGCCTTCTTCGCCCGCTACCCCAAGGCCGGCTATATGAGCGTGGTCGAGACTTGGCGCGAGCTGCCCGGCGGCGACATCGAGTTCACCATGCGCCGGCTGCCCAGCGCCGATTAGGCCGCGAGCTAAAGCGCGATGAGATTTGGATGAAGCGTCATCGCGCTTTAGGTCGTTGTTTGAGCATGATCTTTTTCGGAAAACCGCTGCGCACTTTTCCGGATCATGCTTAGTCGAGCGTCTCGGCGACGATGCGGATGCGGAACACCGGCTGCTTGGCCTCGTCCAGAAGCTCCATGTCCCATTCGGAGTTCTCGCGAAGCTTGCGGGCGATCCCTGCGGCCATGTCGGCGCAGACGCTGGTCATCTCTTTCCAGGCCGCATCGCGATCGGGAAATTCGGTCGCCCGGTCCGCGCAGCCCGAATAAATCCCGTTGCGGATTTGAAAGAAATAGAGCGGCATGGCTGGCACCGATCGCGTCGTGGCCTGCCCCCTCGGCCAGAAGTCCGCAGTGCAATCCCAAACGCCCGGCAGATCAATTCCGGTCGGCTACGGACAAGCCATGGCGCGCCGCGGCGCATAGGGACGGCGGTCTCACGCCGAGCCTTCAGGCTTCAAGCAGTCTCGCGCCCGATCGCCTTCAGCTCCCGATCGATGCGTAGCTGCACCCGCCGGATCGCCAGCAGGTCGATCTTGGTCTCGGTCTTGCCGGTCTTGAGCTGCTCGCCGATGCGGAACTGCCATTGCCAGATTCCGGGAATTGCAGTCTTGGCAACGGTGAACTCAACGCCCCTGTGATTCATGGCCATCTCCCCACGGTCCATTTTCACTGCCAAACATGTTGGGCGCGGTCGTATTCCGCCGACAAGCAAAATCTGCCGGTAAGCCCAAGATAGTTCACGGGAATCCGGAAAACGCGCGCACTCCGAAACAAACGAAATCGAATCCCGAAAGATTGTCGGCTCCGCAAGGCGAGTGGAACCATTGTTGCTGCCGACGGATGCAATCATGTGCGGATCCGGAACTCTGTTCTTGGTCGGAGAACCACGGACATTTGATCGCGCTCATGCCGGGGCCTGGCCGGTTCCGCGACCCCGGCTCGAATCCATCGTGATGCAGCTGCCGGCATGTGCCTTGCTTGACCTGACGATGGTCAGCAACACGGGTCCATCATGCTCGGCATTCCGCGCCGCTACAGTCATTTCGTCTTCGGCGTGATCCAGTCCGGATTGACCTCGCTGATCGCGGCGGGGATCGCCAGCCTGCCCGCCGAGGGCGCGATGCTTTTCATCAGGCACTGGATGGTGTCGTGGCTGCTCGCATGGGCTGCGATGCTGCCCCTGGTGCTGCTGGCCGCGCCCGCGATCCGCGCCGTCGCGCTGCTTTTGACGCGGGAAGAGAGGGCATGAAAAAACCCCGCTTGGGGAGAGCCAAGCGGGGAAGAGGTTATTGGAGGCTGAGGTGCTGGGCTGCAACACCATAGCCAAATGACCCTAGCGGGCCGAGCTTACGACAGCCTGACAGGCGATGCGCGCCGGCGCGCAAGCGTGCCCCGCAAAACAGAAAACCCCGCTCGGGGTTGAGCGGGGTTTTCGACTGGGTATGGAGGCCCGGTGTTGGTCCACTGGGCGGTGCAAGGTTAGGAGAGTCGGCTTACAGGCGCCTGACGACGGCGCCGAAACCGCAACGTCCCGCTGAGCCCCAGACTGGCCCCGCACCCGTCCCAATTTCGTCACCCGATCGCACCACTCAAGACACAGCCGCAGGCGAGATTCTGCGTCCCGGTGCAGCCATGGGGGAAACGTGGCGCGCCGGGAACGGGGTGGCATCATGGATAACGTAGAGCGGTCTTTCGCCGCCGCGACGGCGGCTGGCTTCGTGGTGTTGGTGATCGGCCTGGTGCTGCTGGCAGTGCTGTAAGGCCGCGTGCACGCCTGCAGTTGGGGTCGGCCGATGAGCGGTCCGATGATGCCGGGGCATGCCAGGGACGCCGGCGCGTGATTCAAAAAGTGAGAAAACAACCCCATGCACAGTAGACCGCCCAGCGATTTCGCTGCGCGATCAATGGATTATATACGGTATTTAGACACCTTAATGTGCCGGGTGTCAGCCTCCGGAAGCATCCAGATCCCTCGGACGCGCGGTGCGGCGCGGGAAGCCCGGCCGGGTCTAGTGAACGTTGATCACGTGGAGGGGCAGGTGCAGCTCGGCGGCACGCTCTTCGCGGTCCTTCTTGCGGAACTCGTTTTCCTTCCGCTCGAACTTGACCAGCTCCTCATGCGCGGCCTCGAGCAGGTGGTTGCGCCTGGTTGCATCCTGATGCGCATTTTCCGTCATGACGAAGGCTCCCCATTGCTGCGGTTCACCCCCGGTCAAGGCCTGGGGCCGCAAAAAGTTCGCTACCGCAAGATTGCGGAATCATGACGGCGCGCGAGGCGCCCGTCCTTGATGCGCGTCAGCTTCGTGCGAAGAAACAGGGGCGCATGCCGCGCCGCTACTTCGGCGGTTGAAGCTCGGACGACTTGACCCAGTCGTGCAGATGCGAGGCCACGTCGGCCTGGCGGGCCCGCCTGAGCAGGGCATCCCGCTCGGGCCCGGCCGGAAGCTTTGAAGCCTGTTCCTGGAGCTGCGTCACCCATGCGGTGAGCCGGTCCTGAAGGGTGAGCTGTTGCTTGAAACGCCGGCGCTTGAGCATGGCGGGCTCCTTTCCATCCGAGGAAGGCGGGAGCGCGATTGGCGTTCTCGTCACCGATAGTAGCCACGGTCCGTGCGGTGATGGCCCATTAAGACGGATTATCGGATCTGGTTCTGTCCATTTGTGCACACAGCACGGGGGCATCACAGGATTCGGCTTGGGTCGCCGTGGCCGTCAGCGCTCGATGCGCTTCCTGACGCCATTGGCGTCGCCGATGCGATTATCTGTACAGCAATGTGCCGAGGCACATGATCAGCATCACGGTGCCGAGCGCGACCGTAAAGAGGGCGCGTTCTGCTTTGCTCGTTAGCTCATCTCTCGGCACGATGACCCTCTCGACTTCAATGAGAGGCAACTTAACAAATGTCAGGTTGTTCCGGCATGTCGCGAATACAGCCATGCGGACCGAACTGGCGAAGGACGACAAGAGGCCACCCATCGCGGCGGCCTCTCGTCGTGCCAGGGCCGGCCTAGTGGCAGGGCTTCCCCTGCATCTGCGCGTACCGGCTGTGGCAGCCGTCGTGCAGCTGCCACCGCTTCGTGACTTTGATCGTTTTCGGCGGGGAGGATGTCATCGGCGCCGCCGATGCCGCCACCGTGCTTGCGAAGAGGGAGAGTGCCAGAGCGAATTTGAGAACCGACTTCATCAACGCCTCCGGGGATGTTCAGACAAGACGCATCGTAGCGCTACAAGTTAAGCGTTACATATTGTAGCATATAAATCAAGGCGACTCGCCTGAATGCGATCGCGGACAAGACGGCCACGGCTTCTGGGGGAAGCGGCCGCCAACCAGGAGGCGCAGATGACCGATCAGAAAGATGCCGAACACGACTGCCCCGAGTGCGACGGAACCGGCCAGGAACGGGGCATGCAACCGATCCGCCTGGGTGAAAAGCGCGAGCTTCGGCCCTGCACGAAATGCGGCGGATCCGGGAAAATCAAACAGGCATCAGCTTGAGGCCCGGACGACGGAAAGCCGCCCCCTCGTCACCGAACAGGGGGCTGTGCGAATTGGGACACCCGCAGAGGTAGATTGGGACACCGCGCATTCACATCAGCCAAGGCGCGATCTCTCGATCGATGCTTGCGTGGATGTCTTGCGTGGATGTCTTGGCGCTCTTGCCGGCCCCGGAGAGCCAAGGTCGGAAAGCAAAAACACCGCCTGCTTAAATGGTCGCAGGCGGCGGCTTTCCAGCCCCGAGGGGGATGATGCAAAACCCCGGTAAAGCTTGGTCTGTTCGGACGGGGCCAAGGTTCAAGTTAATTCTTGCCTCCGTCGATGATCCGGAAGCTGCGCATTATTCGGACGGGCGGTTTGGCTTCAACGGCAACACCGCATCAATCAAAATCCCCAATCGTCCAGACGACGCCGGCAGCGGCCCGCGGAGCTTCATGGACGCGGCAGAGGTCGTAGCGAGCCACATACAGGCTGACCGCCGCAGCGTGACTGGTGAGCTTCTTCTCCGGGGGGGCTGATCAGGACACCCGCGATTTGAAATTCGGACCCGGCCGATTCACAATTGTTGTGGCAAGGATTTGTTAACCGGCAATGTCCGGGGCTGGCAAAGCCTTTTCATTTCGGAATCATTGAAACCCGGAAAGCATGAGGGGCCGCTGTCTCGGGACGGTGGCCCTTTGTTTTCACACCGCGAGGTCAGGCGAGGGACTTTGATCGCGGGTTTACCGCGCGGTCTTTCGCTCGTGCATGGCCGCTTCGACCTGGTCGGCAAGGACGCTCAGATGGTCGGCGAGGCGGCCAAACAGCTCCTGCTTCGCCTTGTCGGTCGCGAGGTCACGGATGAGGGCGCACTCCGCGGCGTCCTTACGGAGCTTTTCGAGCTGAGTCTGATAGTCCCGCATGGCGCATCCCGATTGCTTGTTTTTCCCGACTTTAGGGCAAGCCAGGCAAGTCAGGACACAACAAAAATCAACACGGGACGCTGAGGGTCAAATACGGACAGCTGGGAAATCCATAGGTGGCTCAAGCAAAAACGCCGCCCGCTTAAATCTGGCGCGGGCGGCGGCTTTCCAGCCCCGGTGGGTTTAATGCAAAACTCCGGTACCGATAGCTTTGCACAAGTTGTGCCAAGGTTTTATGTCGCGTTCCGGGACAGCCGCGCTGGTGGATCAGGACACTTGCTTATGCCCGGTTGGGTGCATTGCCTGCTCGACCTCAGCCAGAGTGCAATGTGGCGCCCGTCGTTGGATGAAGTCGAAGCAGCGGCGCGTGTCCTGCACAAGGTGGGCACCATCACCATTGGTGGAAGCCGTACTCGAAGTCTTACGACGAATTGGCCGCGACCGATCCGATTGCCAAGTCGGAGTTCGATGGGATCGTCGAGCAGATGCTGATGGCTGCCAACGAAGCGCGTCCATCAAACCAGGACACCGCCGAATTCAACTTGGGACAGTTGGGGTCCAAATACGTACAGCACCCGGAGGTCGGTGACGTTGTGAGAGTTGGGCGCTTGGGGGCGGCCTTAATGCTTAGTGCTCGCGTTCCGATAGATTATAGAAACGCAGAACAACCGTGTAGTCGTCGAGCGCACTTCCACAGCCAAATCGGGCCGCTCGCCTTTGAAGACGGATTCCTTGGCGATCCCGGTCAGTGTTTGCATTGCTTCGACTTCGGCGGCTTTTAGATCGGGCAGGCGCAGACCTTCCTCGTCTGCAAAGAACTCGCGGCCACTTTGGATGTCAAAGAAATAGCGTTCCATCAAGGCGCTCCATCGTCACGCAGGCGGGAGCGCTCTCGGTCTCTCAGCCACCGACGCCTACGGGCAGAGCCTCGGCCGATGATGGGACGACAATAAGCTGGTTGTCAGATGGTTGCCAGAATTACTCTGGCGGCTGCAAGCCGGGCGATCTCAACCACTCACTCATATGCGAGCCGGTCTCGGCTTGGCGAGCCCTGCGGAGGGCTGCTTCGCGTACAGGTCCGTAAGGGAGGAGTTCGGCTTCTTCGCGAAGGCGCCGGGCTCGGAAACAGGCCAGCGCCCAAATTCGCAAAAGAACATATTGCGAACATAGAACAGATAGGGTACATTGTTTTTATCGACGACCCGCTGCCCCAACCGTTTGTCCCGCACCCGAATCCTCGTCATAAGGAGCACGACCCAATGTCCGCCACTGCCCTGCGTATCGTCGAAGGATCTTCCATGGACAAGAGTAAAGCCCTGGCTGCCGCGCTCTCTCAGATTGAGCGCCAGTTCGGCAAGGGATCGGTGATGAAGCTCGGCAAGAACGACCGGTCCATGGACATCGAGGCGGTGTCTTCGGGCTCGCTCGGGCTCGATATCGCGCTCGGCATCGGCGGCCTGCCCAAGGGGCGCATCGTCGAGATCTACGGGCCGGAATCCTCGGGCAAGACCACTCTGGCGCTGCATACGGTGGCGGAAGCGCAGAAGAAGGGCGGCATCTGTGCGTTCATCGACGCCGAGCACGCGCTCGACCCGGTCTATGCCCGCAAGCTGGGCGTCAACATCGACGAGCTCCTGATCTCGCAGCCCGACACCGGTGAGCAGGCGCTGGAAATCTGCGACACGCTGGTGCGCTCGGGTGCGGTCGACGTGATGGTGATCGACTCGGTCGCGGCACTGGTGCCGAAGGCCGAGCTCGAGGGCGAGATGGGCGACGCGCTGCCGGGTCTGCAGGCGCGTCTGATGAGCCAGGCGCTGCGCAAGCTCACGGCGTCCATCAACAAGTCCAACACCATGGTGATCTTCATCAACCAGATCCGCATGAAGATCGGTGTGATGTACGGCTCGCCGGAAACCACGACCGGCGGCAACGCGCTGAAGTTCTATGCCTCCGTCCGCCTCGACATCCGCCGCATCGGCGCGATCAAGGAGCGCGACGAAGTGGTCGGCAACACCACCCGCGTCAAGGTGGTGAAGAACAAGCTGGCGCCGCCCTTCAAGCAGGTCGAGTTCGACATCATGTACGGCGAGGGCGTCTCCAAGATGGGCGAGATCCTCGATCTCGGCGTCAAGGCCGGCATCGTCGAGAAATCAGGCGCCTGGTTCTCCTATGACAGCCAGCGCCTCGGCCAGGGCCGCGAGAACTCGAAAGCGTTCCTGAAGGCCAATCCCGACATCACAGCCAAGATCGAGACCTCGATCCGCCAGAACTCGGGCCTGATCTCCGAGCAGATTTTGGCCGGCACGCCCGAGAGCGACGCCGATGGCGAGGAGCCGGCGGAAGAGTAAGACCTGACGCGAAAAGTTTTCGCGAGGAGCGGGCGCTGAGGACGTTGAGTTGCCGACGTCGTCAGTGCCCGTTTCGTTTTGCGTTGTAGCGGTCGGGTGTTGCAATGAACCGCGTGATCTTGACCAGTTCGTCCGGCGTTGGTCTGATCCATGCGGATCGCGCCGACATGGTCGTCCCGTTGATCTTTCGCTTCGTGTCGGGGCCACTTCCGTCGGTTGAACACCTCAATCGCTATCTCGGTGGACGCTCACTCAGAATTTTTGAAGAGGTCATCTGGTCTGATTGCGTCCGTCGATTGCCCTTTGTCCGGCGCGAGGATCGGGACGGTGCGTTGCTCTGGTTCTGCGAGACCTACGGAGTCGATCTCATCGAGCTGTGGTTCGACCCTGAACCAAACAGTCAATTGCAGTTGATCTGGATCCTCGACTACCTCCGTTCTCAGCCATTCGTCGCACCGAGGCTGAGCTTACGATGCGTCGATTTCGATCTGCGCGGAGTAGATCCCGCAGAGCTTCGTCATCGCGACGTGCGGGAGTTCGATATCGCAGAAAGCGATTTTGAGATCGCCAGCATGGCCTGGGAGGCCTACCGCGCGGCGACGCCGGAGCTCTGCTCGGGTCTGCTCAATAGGCCGCTCGGCAAGCTGTCTTCTCTGAAGACGGCTATGGAAGACCTGCTCGCAGAACTGCCGTCGCCGGCGACGGGACTGGGAGCGACCGAGACGCGGCTTCTCGAACTGATCGCAAGCGGACACGATCGCACCGATGAGCTGTTTCGGCCGGGCGTGCTCGGGACACGCGTGTTCGATCCGTGGGAATTGGGTGCGCTGCTCGAAGGACTCGCATTTGCCCCGACGCCCGCCGTTGCAGGTCTGGACGGTCAGCTGGCAACACTCGATCCAGACAATGCGAGAAGCCGCAACGCCGCCTTTCGCCGGAGCCGGCTGTCACTGACCGAATTTGGCCGAGCGGTCATCGCGGGCCGGGAAGATTTTCGCCGCCATAATCCGATCAAACGCTGGTGGGGCGGCACGCTTCTGACCAACGAGCGGCTCTGGCGGTGGGATCGCGAAAGCCGATCGTTGGTGGCGCCTTAGATAAGCGTTCAGTGCCGTAGATTCCATGGGGCGGTGAGCGTGGCCTTTCCGGTAGGTTTGGGTTTCCACACTCGAACCCACGGAGGGTCAGATGCAAGCATCGACTGTAGGCACGCTCACCAGCGACCATAATGGCACA
>JAESFI010000089.1_pt1 | contig 114520 bp, 100 predicted proteins | sample 9269361 | NCBI WGS metagenome assembly JAESFI01 (sample SAMN14504119, study PRJNA617095) | algae metagenome | isolation source: Brasilonema angustatum HA4187-MV1 and co-occurring heterotrophs from moss... | place: USA: Manoa Valley, Honolulu, Hawaii | collected 2009-07-20
TTTCAACTCTATCTCATGATTTGATTCAAAGTTTTATTTTGTGATTGGCGCGAAAAGCCTAAATTTGCGTTAACTTTTTTCCAATTTATGGTTCAAAAATTTTCCCACATTATGATTCAAAGGACAGATCGCCCCGATATACAACCCGCTGGCGCGAGTTGCCTGTCTGCCGTTAAATAACGTGGGAACCATTTGAGGTAAATTCATTCGTCGAATGTTCTCCTGATTCTTTAACTATTCTGACTCCTGAATTCTTATTTTGTTTTCTTACAAGTTTTGCATTGACTCCTTTCTAAAAGGATACCCCAACCCTCCTGTTAAGGATGCTTCCCAAAGCTCTTTAAATGTCCTGTTTTGGGGGGTTAAGACGGGTGTCTGCTACTACCCTAGCCAGAACCTATTGAATTGCTTCTACGGGCTGAAAAAGGGCTATTACGGGCTTTTTATATCTAAAGGGTTACAGTTTAAAGTTAATATTTACTTATAGTTTTATGGTGTTTCTGACTTTTTATGTAAAGCACTTTTTTGTCCGCTGTGTTTTATATTAATTACTATATTTTCTTTGTGACGTGTATAGCCTTCATATCACTATATTTTCTTAAACTATATGTGTTATAGCGCCGTCAAATTGTTTGTTTCAGCCATTCTGCTTGGATTTCTTTGTAGAAAATCAGCGGTTTCTTTGTAGAAAATCAGCGGTCTAAGTCCGAATTCTTTGTAGAAAATCAGCGGTCATCTGAAAAAATCTTTTGTAGAAAATCAGCGGTCACATTTGTAGAAAATCAGCGGTCTACGGTATTTGAAACTTGTTGCTTTTTCGCGCTTTCATGTGAAACACAATCATAAAAATATTCTTTCTGGCTTGTTTTAAAGTGATTGCTAGCCAGTGATATCCGTAAGTGACACTTGTTCTTCGTGACACATGATTGAAGAAAAAGTCAGCATGGGATGCGCCCTTGCACTCTACAGGAATCAGAATCAATTAGTTGACGGTAGTACCCGCCAGTCGTACAGAACTCATACTGATGCCTCTATTCTTTCTTGTTAAGGCATAGAGTTTAAAGGAGTTTACGGCAACTTTAGAACCTTTTTACTGACAAAGCCCAGAAATGCCTTATCAACATTCCTTATCCGTTCGCCTTTGCTACGGGCGTACTCATAAAACTGTCGTTCCAGTTCGTATTGGCACCAGCCAGTTCCGGCATTAACAATTATATAAACGGCTGACTCAAATGCTTTACTGGATATTTGAATCTTTTTAGATGTGTCCCCTATTTTCGCTGAATTACCAGTATTTTCATGGGCTGGCATATTCAGTTTTTTAAGGGATTTTCTAACCGAAGGAACACTAGGTTTTATCGTGATACCTTTGGTATCAAAAGCGTAGTCAAACCAGGGATAGACGTTTTTCACCTTTTCAACGACTATCTTAAAATGCCTTCTAAATTCGTACATACTGCCATAGTCCGCTCCAAACTGGCTTTCTAGAATGCTCCATGACATAAACTGAGGTTTATCCTTCTGCTGGGCAGCATAGGTACGGAGAGTCGCCCAACTATAGACATCGAGGGCGAAAGAGGAGTTTTTGACTGCCTGCAACGCTCTCAGATCTAAGGGGATAGGGTTACTGGTTATTGCTTTAAAGAAGTTCTCAGTCAGTTCAACATAACTGCCATGATCGATGGGTAATTGTCGGTTATTACGCTCTGTCCAAAAGGTAAACTTGTCAGCGGCACTCAGGTTAATCCACGATTCGTAGTGCTTGCCGTTAATCTCTCCTGAATATTGAAAAGAAATTTTAGCGTTGAATAATCGCCGCCATTGTTCAAGAAGTCGGTTGTAGTCGCTGCGTTGTCCCCTGCGGTTGGGGTCTAGCCCCAATTCTCGCATGAAATCAGCCAGACTGTCTCCCATTTTGATGTTTCGGTTGCCCGTGCGAACAGCTTCCGCCGTGAGCCAGAAAATCAGAAGCCGGGGAATGCTGCCGTAAGGGTAGCCGCAGGATTTTTTTCGGTTAAAGTCCCATCCTGGCTGAATGCCAAGGGTATAGTTTCCGTTGCGCCGTTCCCAAGCGGGGACAGTATCACCAGGATTGCGGTGGGGTAATGTTGCCTGAACCAGTTCACGGGGGGTATAAGCAACTTCTTTCAATGAAGGCGGCGCGTTGACAATCAAAGAGGAGGCATCTTCTATACGGGTAATGATGGGAGTTTTCTTGATGACATGGTTCATCTGAATTATTTCCCCCGCAATCTTTTTTATTGATAGCCGCTTCATTTTGGGCTGCTCGATTGCTCTTTTTGTATGGTGCTTAATTTATATTCCTCTTCAGACATTTAAGGCAAGTTCTTCTTTCTTTCCAAGCATTATAAAAAGAATCATTCTATGTGTTGCAGTTATTCAAGGGCTGGAATGACGCTTTTAAAAGCCTGTCAAAAATAACTAATTCAATACATAAAACTAATTGAAATCAACTAAAAATTAGTGCAAAATCGAATTTAATCAGTCGCTTTGCGTACATCCGCTTCTTTTCAATCAGCGGATTTTTTTAAACATTTTACTGTTTTGAATATTGAGGATTAGAACTATGCAGTCTTTCGCACTTGCAGCAGAACTCTTCGTGGTTGTTTTTTCGTTTATTTGTTGGTTGACCTATGTTCCAACAGAAACAACAGATATGAGCCAAACAATCAATCAAGACATTTTCCAGGAACAAAGTAATGTTGTTGAGGAAATTTTTAATATCGTTTCATCTGAAATCAAAGAGTCAAATGAAACGTCTCTCGTAGAAGAAACGACTTCAAATGAAACGTATCTCGTAGAAAAAATTACTTCAAATGATTCTACCACAATCGATATTCCATCTCCGTGGGACGAAACATTAGTTATTGACTCGACTGTTCAGCCAACGCTTGTGTCTAATGAACAGGAACACGCATCAATTTATCAAAGAATTGAGAACCTTACACTTGTTCAGGCTCGACAAATCGCTTCCAAACTCAGAGAAATGAAGATGATTGCGCCTGACACAAAACTCAGTGGTAAGGGAATCGGTAAGAAGTATTTGGTGGAATTAATCAGCGAGCGCATCTTTGAACACAAAGAAGCTATCGCAGAAATTATAGACCAAATTATTGAGCAAACAGTTATTTCATGAGGTGAAATATTATCAAGCTCAAACTAGAAATAGTGCAGCTTGTTCTATGTCTTCCGCATTAGACAAGTTAGCTACTTTTGATGACACAGATCCATCTCTTGAATCTGCCAAAGCTTTTCTCTCGCAAGCAGTTTTTTTGATGGATGAATATTACCGAACTTGGCACTCGATTATCTGGATTAAATCTAATCGAAATACGAAGAATCGAGTGCAGTCACAATTGAATCACCTTGCCTTTGATGCCTACACAGCATTTTCAAAGGTTAAAGAACTTCTTGATGAATACGTCGATAGTCAAATTGAAAAGGAACGAAAAGGCGAGTTAGTTAAATCTCCCCCTCAATGGTGGAACGACATGTCAACCAGTTTAACACTCGCTGAAAGTTCTTTTCAAAAAGAATATCGCTACAGCATTTTAAGCAAGCAAATACGTTTATTTTAGTTGAGGTAAGTACGATGTTTGCAACAACTTTTGCATTCTCTGACAATGGGTTTACTCTCAAAGTAGATCCTAATCTTGGAAAAGCAACACAGATGTGGTTACATAATCAGAAATGTATTTTTCAAACACTTCCCTTAGAAAGTTATACTCTGTTTGAAATTGCATCTGCGCCTAACGGAGTTATCCAAAGATTAAGCAGCAATTATTTATCATCTGCCAATGATAATGATGAAGTTCAGCATCAAGTTGACTCTCTTCGTAACTGCGTTGAAAAATCTTGCTGGAAATCTATTCTGGAAGAAACGTCACAATGGTCAAACGATTTGAAAAAAAGAGTTTGGCTGAAACTTTCTACATCAGAAAAACAGACGATTCACCACATTGCGAAAATGCATAAATTTTCTGATACGCTGTCAGATCTTAAGCTTTCAGATATCAAGAAAGTTATCACGATTTTGAAAGAGGTAGAAATACTTCCCAAGAACGTAAAAGTCACTAAAGACTCTAAACAAGAAGATTTGGTCGATATGCTGAAAGAACTTCTGACTACACATGAGAAGTTTTTGTCAGCCGCTTTGACACTTGTTTCAAGTGATTGCGAATAATCTTTCTGTTTTAGCTTTCAATAGATACCCTAGAAATCTTGATGAAGAGTAACACGTAAGCACATTTAAGTTCTTCACTTGATTTTTAAGGGGTATCTTTTTCTTTATTTCAATATTGTCTCACAATTTGGACTCATAGATATGGAATTCAGTCAATTGAATGAAAGACAGATTGCAACTATTCTTGCTTCTCTGCGCTTGTTTCAAATTGAAGCAGAAAAGTACGATATGGTTGAAAAGTTTCCTGACCATTTTGAATCAGGTAACATTACGCCTTTATCTGTTGATGAAATTGATTTTCTGTGTGAGCAAATTAATGCTGGTATCCAGATAAAGTCTACGATGCAAAACTTTAATCCAGAAGATATAGCATATGTAACGCAGGAGTTTGTACGCCAAGATTGCGGTATTTATGGAGTTAAACTTGTCGATGCAGACTGTGATGTCATCATTGATGAAGTGAAAAAATTGGCTCAACAGGGAAACTTTCATCATACAGGGGTTTATTGGATTGCCAATTACCTAGCTGCTGAAGGGAGAATTCACCCTAACGTGCCTTATTAATTGACCTTTTATTGCAGTAAGTCACCTGACTTATCAGCTTTTTTGCAAGCCGCCCCTTACTTTAGGCGGCTTGCCTACTTTAGTAACTTGTTACAAACCTCCACGAGTCAATTCAGAAATCAAACCGGATTCCTATAACACTTGCTTACTTCAGTAAGTAAGCAAGTAAGCACTGAGCCGTACAATTCTAGCCGAATAACAAAAATAGGATTTACCACTCTAAAGAAATAGAAATTTATCACTTTAGCTAATAATTTAAGTTGACTATTATTAAAACTATTTCCTAATTGAAGAATACAAATCTTCAGTAGCAGGAAAATTTTATGAATAAAGGATTTAAAAAAGCTTTAGCAACAACAGGGGCGGCGCTTACCTTGTTTAGCTCAGGGGTATTGACAGGAAATATGTTATCTCAATCGAACAAACCATCAGAGGGAACAACAGATTCAAAAGAAGTTATGACACAGCAAGACTGGAAGACGTGGGAGGAAATCAAGCAAGATGCCTCGAATAATCTTCTATCGGATGCTTCTGTAGAAAAATTTCAGCAGACTTTTACGGTCGAAAAATTGCATGAGATGGGTGTTAAGGGTCAAAGAAACAGGCAGTTGAGAGATGAGTTAGAGTCTGTCAGTAATTCCGTTGCTGAACAAGTCTATAATATTGCATTCAACCGTAATGTCAGTTCTACGAATAGTAACTATGACAAGATTATAGAAATTGAAAATCTTATGGATCAGGGAGGCTTAATATCAAAAGATAAACAAGTTTCAGCTAAGGCTTATGTTGTATATTCTCAGCGTGATTCATACAACTTTTTAGAATCAGGAGACTCGGCAAAAAGGGCTGTCAAGATTTACAATAGTGTTGCTGATACTTCTCCGCAAAACACCGTAGATAATCAAGAAGTCGCAGAACGTCTTGTTAAGTCTTATGAAGAAGAAACTCTTCCTAAATTAATCCAAGTGCGTGACAGTATTTCATCAGCACGGAATAAGGCTGATGAAAACATTTTTCAAAAATTGGGAGCTTGGATAAATAACAGTATTTCAAATCCTCCTTTTAAAAGAGAAAAAAATGATAGTAGCTCACACACTAAAATACCATCAAATCAGTCTTTTGCAGATAGAACTAAACAAATTGTTTCTAATACAATGCAAAGAACCCCATTGACCGAACAATCCCTAGCTATGATGGTTCATGGAGGTGCAGGACGCTCATGAGTATTTTTTATATAAACAAAAAAGCCAGCGTGATGCTGGCTTTTTGTTTGAGATATTCAAGTCCTGATGAGTAAATTAACCGCTTTATGATGTTTCATTTTATCTCTTTCGTAAAGCCATTTTGGTACTTCCAAACTCAGCACCCATCCAGATGCTGTAAATACGGCAAGCCCTTCACAAACTGAGCGCTGAGGATGTCCTAAAAGTAATCCAGTTGTCAGGGTAAACAGAAAGATTCCAGTTGCACACCCTAAGCAACAACCAAGGACAGTTAATTTCAGGCGATCATTGGAATTATAGTAGCTTCGTTCGGGGACACCATTTATCAGAGTAGTGCCCTCTTTTAGAAACTTGTAAGCAAGATAAACAAGTATTCCTAGCGTAAGCACAAAGACGATTCCTAATATTGCGACAGGCAATATAGCCAGTAATGTAACGCAAACAATCCAAGTTATTGCAAGTACAGCAACGATACTAACTAAGCCCACCAAAAATTGGACATTACCGAAGATGATAATAATAACAATTGCCGCAATTAAAGCAAAGAACGCTCCGGCAGTGGTATCACTGTATAAGGGGGCACTTGCCTTTGCTAACAGTGTTATCATCCAACGCCAGTCTGTAAGTTTTCCTCCAATAGCATTAAAATCTTTTGTTTTGACAACAGCACCATAGGAGAAAAACATCACTGCACTGGCAAGCGATGCCAACTTGAACGGAAATTCTACTTTCCTGGCTACAGGTTCAATAATGCTAATTGTTTGGAAGGCTGTGTATGCTTCTTTTGCGTTACGAAAGCCATCTGTTATCATTCTTTCCAAGAGGTTTTCAAATTCAGGGGTTATATGTTTATGGAGAGATGAAAAACCCCGTTTGAATACATCCAGGTAGGTTGTGCTTCGTCTGGTAATGATTTGGATGATAATACTCCCTAAGCATTTTAGGTCGTAGCGCCAGCGTTCTTCGCGTGGTATATCAGGGTTTCTGGCAATTTTACCAAAATTGAGAACGCAAACTTTAATGCTGCCATCACCTACGTACTCAATGAGAACATCCCCGATATTTAAACTGTGATGAAACTGTGCGAGGGTTTGAGATTGGGCATATTGTAATATTTCTAAGACTTGTTTCAGCAAGGATTCTATCTGTAGAAGCGTTAGCGCGTATCCTTCTTCCGGGCTTTCTCCAGCCATATAATCTATCACTAAGAACAGGCTTCCACAGTCTGAGGCATCTACATCTTTACACGCAAAAAAATCATGAGAAGAGGGGATACCTGGATGAGAAAGATTTTTTAAAGTTTCATACTCTAAAGATAATTCTCTAAGCATTTTTTGTTCGTCCTCTGCACCATTGTAACGGTATTCTTTGAGGACAAACTGCTCACCAGTGTCAATTTTTTGAGCTAACCAGACAGCATATTCTGGATAATACGATTGGCTTAATTCTTCTTGGAGATTGTAGCCATGTCTAGAAATATCAATCATAAAAGCTCCTTACTTATGGCTTTTACTATTTTTTATGCCGTTATTTGAGTGTGTATCTTGATTGTTTACTGAAGACACATCATTGATATCGTCCACATCTAAAATGCTTTTTATCCTGTATTCCAAGTATCCCAGAATTTTCTCTTGGACATGCAGATGATATTTTGATGTGGTTGTTGGGGTAAAATTACTTGCAATGTCTTCAAGTTGGGTCAGCAATATTTTTTTGAGTTTATCGTTCATAATTCTGGATGTGGTATCTCGCAATAGCTGTTGTTCTTTAATACTGTTTTCGATTTCAACAATATCTGCATCAATAGAACGGTCATGTTCCCCAATATTTTTGATTTTATGACGCCGTTTCTTTGCATCATAGAGAGTACGTGGCATGAAAACCTTGATAGAGACTGGTACGATTTCCAGCATCCAGAACAGGCGGGGAATCCATTCCATTTTGGCTGCCACAACCTTATTACTGCTCTTAATTTGTTCTAAGAGATAGATTTGTTTTCCAATCGGGAGAACGTCAGGCATAGTGAAAGGTTTACCTTTTAAATCTCTTTGTGTCACATCTCCGTTTAAAAACTTTATATGTGCTTCCTTGTCTTTTATCTGATTCCTCATCTCTGTCGCATTGTCATTGGCGACTTGTACGCTTTTTCTTGCTTCGCTGATGAGTTCTTTGCTTGCCCCTTTACGTTCCCAGTATTCCTGGGTAAGCATTGCATCTTTTACAATTTTATCTGGATTTTTGGATGATTTTGGATTTTGAAAAAGCTGCTCTATTTTCTGCTTTTCGCTCTTGATATAGCTTGTTTCTATGGCGATTTGTGTTGTGCGAATATCGGTTTGAAAGATAATTAAGTCAAAGAAAATTGCAAACACATACCCTACGCAAACTGCAAAGGCGACTCTGATAGAAATACCAAGGAATGTCCCAGCAAAAGAACCCCAAGACAGAGGATTCTTGGGAAGTGTCATCAACAAGCCTCGCTCTAGAAGAAGTATTGCTATACCCCAAAATACTCCAAAGATTATGGCTCCCAACCAATTTTCTTTTACTAAGTAAAAGATTGAGCCGGAAGAGAATGCAGCAAAACTTGCTGTAACGATAACAGCGATGCCTTCAGTGATATAAGCATTTTCTGAGTCTGAATCATTGAGACTTTTGAGAAAATTAACATCGCACCCGGCACACCATAAAAATAAGTATTTCATAACGTATTACTTGTTTTGCGTTATTTCAGTTAGTCAAAAGCTTTTTGAGCTAAATAAAGAACGTTATGACTGCTTGTATTTAGTCACAGTCACCTAGCTTAATCACGAGTAGTTGATGGCAATTCTTTTGTTTTGGCGATGCTGGCTGGTTGTTACCCACAACCAGGCTGGCGAAGGGCGCAACGATGGGATTTTCACGCGCTTGATACCCCAGTTTGAAGACGTACCAATGGCTTCCAAGTAATAGAGCGATCGTTAAAACGGTTGAGGTTAAATTCCATACCAGTTTGAATGGATTCATAATTCATTAGGGGGATAGGTAGATGAGGTGCAGGGGACTATGCCCCTGCTAATGGATTAACGGTTAAAACCCTTTTCTTGGTTGGGTTTCTGGTTCTTTAGCTGTTGCTTAGGATTCTTCTTGATTTGCCTGCGCTTTAGCGCTTCTAAATTCATCTGGCGGTAGATGGTGGGTTGCTGTTCTTGGGCTGTGTTGTTCCCGGTGAATATTGTGTCGTCATCATCACTGTTGTTTTGAGCCTGACGCAGCATTTCGCGCAAGTCTATCAAGCGGCGGTTGACAGCATCAGGGTCGAATTCTGAGCTTGATGCTTCATTAGAGATATTTTCTTCAGCTTTAATGCCAGATTGCTTCTGGTTTTCTTGCTTTTCTAACCCTTTCATCACATCGTAAATATTAAGACGCCTCCAGTCATCCTCCGTCCATTGCGGTAAGCGCATTTTTGCTTCCTCTACCGGGATATAATCAGGCTCACTGGAAGGAGGAACCAGTTTTTGTTTTAATTCATCCCACGGATAGTAATTTTTCCAAGGCTGCGTTGTTTTGTAATATGCTGTCATCCCTTGCCCACGTGGGGGATCAATGCGTGGGAGAGTCATAAATTCGGAAGCCATAACCGCTGGGACAGTTGTTCTGTTTTCAACAGCCCCTTGTGGGTTTATGTGTCCAATAAATTTGCCAAAATCTGGCACGTACTCGTAACTATTAGTTAACTGGTTAAAAATCGCTTGTCCCATCTTTTGCGACAGCCATTCTGCGGTATCTGTTTCATTGACTCGCATCCCGCATAGATGATCGATCATACCAAAGATGATTTCGGTATTTTGTTTACCTGTTTCTTGATACATGGCGTTGATGGATTGCGTTCCCAAGACAACTGCTGCTCCTCTTTTACGTCCTTGCAGCAGCAAGTTCCTTAGAATATCCATTGGATTTAACTGACACTCATCCAGAAAGAAAAATGTTCGCGCGTCCCTAGTTTCGGGATCTGTTGCCAGGATTTCATCAACAGCGTGCTTGAGAACTAAACGATTAAGAACGGACATGAGGGGGGCAAAACGATGATCGTGTCCCAGTACAAGAATGCATCCTCCTTGCATCCACTCATCAATAGTGATTTCATCAGTTGCATGATAAAACAAGGCAGCTAAGACACGGTATTTGTTAAGCTCTACTTTTACCGATGCGTGGACATTATCAGCCGTTTTTTCGGTTGCCATGACATCAAGGTAATGGGCTGTGTCGGGATCACTACTAAGAATGGCGCGTAGACGTTGCTGGCTCTCTGCGATGAGCAAAATATCCCTTAATTGCCAATTCCGTGGCGCATGTTTGATGAGGTATAATGTTATTCCGGTGAAGATTTGAATGGCAGCATCTCGGAAGAATTTTTCTCCGTGTTGATTTTCTGCAATTGGAGAAAACACAATCTGGACAAAATTTTCAACATCTCCATCAGAAGTAATTGACTTACTGAAATCAACTCGACAGCATCGGGCATCTGTAGGGTCAACGATACAGAGTCGTCCACTGGATATGGCGGTTATTTTTGAGATAGCATCCCGACTGGCATTCAGGACAATCGCCCGTTTTTGGGAACCAAGATAGACGTGGGGTAGGCAGTCTTGCATGACTAATTGAATACTTAGGGATTTACCAGACCCCACAGCACCCATAAACAACATTCCCCCCATAACCATCTGCCGCATGGGGATTCGGTTACCCCCGAACTCAACCCTTAAATCAGGCGCTCTACGAAGGGATTGCTCGGATTCCCTTTGAGTTTCTCGTTGATTTTGCCCATTGTTGATACCCTCTATTACTGTACCCCTCTCGGTAAAAGGTTTTTTAGTACGGCTCTCTAACCAATCGCCGAGCATTTTCTGGGGTAAGATGAGAGACACAATGAAGCCCAGAGGGGCGAACATCAAGTAAGCCGTAGTGATGATAGCTAAACTGATGCCAAAGATGATGTAGAAATAGTTTAATTTTCTATTTTGATTTTGGTGTGTAAAGTATAAACGATGCCAGAAAATGCCGAGTAACCACAGAGACGATATCCATACAATGGTTGTTTTGTACGTCCATAGCGTAGCGTAGAGTACCGCTTCTTCAAGGTTCTTTGCTGGCGCGTCAGTTGGATCAGCGGATCGTACTAATCCACAAAACCCCAGCCAGAGCAAGAAAAGTACAATAATACCCCAATCCCAGGCGGTTGGTTTAAAACCTTCTCCATGCACGCCCAAGGTAGCGAGTATGAGCATGAAAACCAGTAGAAATATTCCCCAAACAGCAAAGTCTTCCCATTTATCAGTTCGGAAGTAGGGCTGGAAAACAATAAGAACTGGAAGAATGTTGCTCCACATAAATAGAGCAAAAATTAGAAGCCCAAAGTTTGCCCAAAAATTTTTGGTGTGGGCTTTCAAGTTGTCTTGCAGTTCTGCAATATGCCGCTTTAGTATTCTGATGCTCATAATTCAATGAAACCTCTTCCTCAGACCAATATTTGCGTTGCAGCACAAACCAGTCATCTCTGCGGAGATAACCGATGGTAGGAGCAATGCCACCTGGGCAGGTGACGCTTAGAAGGTCAGAACAGCGGAGGAGGGCGGGGAGAGAGATTTTTGTGGTTCATTTCACGTAACTTCCTACAGGTTAAATCGTTAGGCATAAGCAGTTTTTGTGTCTTCAGTCTCTAGCCAAATCCAGTCTTTTACCTTGGTATTTCTTGCTGTCCTTGGTTTCCCAGTAGATACAGAACGAAAGAACTTTTTCTTTTTACGTCCTTTTCCTCGCTTGTGTTTTCTGCCTTTTCGTCCATTGCTCCCTGATGGCTGCTGTGGTTGTTCCATTTTTGCCCCTTGTGAAAAAAAAATCGCAGCCACCAAAGCCTTTAAAAGCTCTAAGTTGACTGCGATCATGTCTATTAAGACAGTTCAGCGACGTCATTAAAGTGAAGCATCAACGCAACACTTTTCTATTGGATTTTCTTGATTGTTGGTTAGTCTTCTTCCAAAGCTGACGAGGTTAGCTCCGAGGCTACCGATGAAAGATTCGGCTCTTCAGTAACGTGTATCTGTATTTTTACAGACAACGCCTGTTAACAAGATGCGCCATTGTATTGATTTCCCCCGCTCCTGATGACAGGATTTAGCTGATTGAACATCTAGCAAATTCTACAGAGAGGAAGCTTTGAAAAGCCGTATCAGAGTATGTTTAGCTTGTATCTGTAGATACTTCTCTAAAAACCTGGCTTTTTCTCTTAGAACTAGCGCCAGCTTTTAGAGGCAAATTCGCTATATTTATCTACTGTCTGGAATTAAACCTTCAAAAAGTTTTTTGCTCTATACTAATTCTTTGAAGGCTTGTCTATAAATTCCTAGCCAAAATTATTGCCTGCCAGAGGTTTCAAGTATATTTATTATATCCTCTTTCTTGACATAACTACTACTTAAATACGCACTATTACAAAATGTAATATTTTACAATATTCTAATTTAAATAAATTATTATATACTAGTTTTAATAAAGCATTCTTATTTTTTATAAGTCATTCATTGACATTTGCGGTGTTACTGATGAGTTAGTCTAGGAAATCTCTGAAGGCAGCCTGTCATAAACCGACATTACTGTTCTCGATAACCCAATGAATACGAGAAGAACAACTTCAACAAAAGTACAGACAAAACAGGCGTAACGCGCTTTTCGGCGTACCTTATCTTACTATCTGCGTAAATCCCTATGGCAAACCTTCATGTTATTACAGGTTATAAAGGGGGAGTTGGGAAATCGTTGGTTACTTGCGTCCTCCTTGAGTTTCTCCTGGCAAAGAACATTGCCTTCAAATTGTTTGAAACAGACCGGGATAACCCGGATGTTAAAAGACGCTATGGTGATACCGTTAACTGTGATATCGGTTTGTTCAGTGAAGCACGACGACACCAGGATGCGGCGAATAATATCTTTACTTCGGCTACCGAGATTCTAACCATCGTCAACTCTCCCGCCCAACTGTTTGCGCCCTTTGCTCACTGGTTTGAGGCAAATGATTTGTTTACTTTGGGTGCGGAAGAAGGTGTTTCTTATTACTTCTGGTTCGTTTGTGACGGCGGCTTTGACAGTATTGATTTACTGAAAAAGACTTTTCAATTTTTCACCGATAATGTTCACTACGTTGTCGTGAAAAATCACGGACTCTGCGAGGACTGGAAATTGTTTGAATCGGATACTGCCTTACAAAAGCAGTTGAAGAAATACAAAGTGATTATCGTTGATTTCCCCTTACTACTTGGTCGAACATTGCCGCATGAAATCAATACTTTATCTTTGATGTTCTCGCAGGCGATCGCCCACCCAGGTTTCGATAAAATCAACCAACAACGAGTCAAAACCTTCCTCAGAAAAGCTTTTCAAGCGTTTGAAGCCACAGGTGTGTTTACCCATGAACAGCAGCAATTATCTGCCCAACAATAATGGCAATGGTTCAGATTTACTGGATCGGGTTCTGCGGGATTTAACACCAGAGCAACGGGTGCGAGTGCTCGATTTGACACTGCGTCTCGACATCCATAAAGACGACCCCTTGTGGCTAATTGCACTAGCAATTGGGCAGTTACAAATTTTACTTCAGGATAGTCCCCAGGATTTACGGTTATTGTTCGATAACGTACAGATGGAGTTGGAAGAATGGGCAGAAGCGACGACAACAGTGTTGGAGGCGACACTCCAAGACGCCAAGAACACGGAGGTACTGGCGCACGGACTGGAAAACTTACTCAGCGTGCTAGCCACATTAAGCAAGTTGTTGACCGAACTGGCAACTTCCTTGAATCAGCACGGCTCCCAGAACGTATCGAGCAGCTTATCAATGGAGTTCGGACACTTGAGGCAGGAGTTCGCCACACTTTTACAGACAAACTCCACCTCACTTCGGGACTCGATCACCAGCCAGGTCAGCAACCAGGTCGGGGGAATTCTCCGACATCACAGCAACACAACATCGAACACGAGCGATAAGCGTCTGCTGTGGGTGTCTTTGGGGGCGAATGCTTTGCTCCTAATGGGCGTTTTTTCTCTCTGGCGTACCCATGCACAGACAAGCCAAAGAATACAATGGATGTGGCAACATCAGCAGAAGATTGAGTGTGCTGTTGGCGTGATGCCCAAAAATAGCAAGCAGTGCAAAGCCCTACTGTAATTGTTTTCTCAGAAATCCGCTGTGAAACCGCCTCGCTGTAGGCGGTCAGTAAACCTTATTTTTTTCTCTTATGAATGAAGATGGAAAAGGGTGGAAGCCTCCGTTATCGGCAGAAAGATTGCGACAATTGCAAGAATTGGATGAAAATCAGCCTGACAATATAGACCTTCGACAGTTAACAGATGAGGAGCGTCCATCTTTCTGGAAAAAGATAGCTGACAAAGGTCGTACGATTGCTGTTAAGCGTGGGATGCGTCTTGCGGCTAGAGAAGCGCTGGTAGGTGAAATTCCTTTCGTTAACGTCGGGATTGCCGTGTATGAAGGATATATGTTTGGTAAAGATATGTATACACTCATCAAAGAAGAAAGAGAACTGGCGAAAATTGAAAATAAAGCTTCTACAAAACCGTTTTATGAATTAGTAGAAAAAGAAAGATCTAAACAAGTTAGAGAATTATCTGATAATGTTGAAAAGGTTTATAAGGCGGTAAATTCGAGGAAATCTAAAGGGCTTAGTTTGGGCACACACCGTGACGAAATTTCTTCGTACCAGAAAAGAGAGTCATTGAATAGATCTGTTGTTCCTGAAGTTCTATCAAAAGCGGCTAGTGAACCTCGCTTTAAGAACGAAGCAGATCAGTTATTTAATGAAGCCGCTCTAGTCAAGGGGTACGTAAAGCAGAACTTTCCGGCAGAAACAGCAGCGCATAAGTATCAATATATGCTTGCAACAGCAGTAGAAGGGTTAGGGCGTAGCCATTTTAATCAAGTTAATTTTCCAGGGCGGGGGATGCGATTTGATAAGTTTTTTGCAGAACGGGCATATATGGACGGTCATGACGTTCAGGAGATAGGTTTGACCATTCTAGAGAAAAGTCCCTTCGCTCTTGGCTTAAAAGATGTAGATCTCGTTAAACAGAATGAATACATTGAAAAGCTGACAAATTTTTCTCATCCTGAGCTTGATGAAGCACGTAATGCTATCAGTCAGTGGCGTCAGCGAAAGGGTTTGCCTGAACATCAGAAGTTATCACCCCTGGAATATGCTGAACATAAGACTTACACCAAAGCAGCAGCGGAAAGACGCGAAAAAAATGAAATTATAAAATTTGCTGAATTAGAACGGGAATATCATGAAATCCAATTAAACGATGCGAATCGTTTTCTGCATGAGTATCGTAAAGCTAATGATTTCAAAACAACAACAACACAGGAATATATGCTAGAGTTAGCACGAATGAATCAAAAAGGTGAAATTTTGAGCAATAGCGATAAGGGAATTGTATTCAAGCTTATCGCTGCGGGGCATGATGAAAAGGATATTATCAATGCTCTACATGAGTCCAGTCCCTTTGGACATCAACCTGGGTATGGGAAAGGTATTTACGACGAGACAATTGAGCAGATTAATAATAATCCAAAACAAAAAGATTTTATTACTGCTGTATATGAGATGAAGAATAAATACAATTTACCCGACGAAAATCGTTTGGATCGATTGGGAATCTCACATGAACAGCCGGGAAGAAGTGAATATTTAGGGCAAGGGCTAAAATCAGAAGTCAATCCAAGTGGCATTGAGAAAATTGACAGAAGTTTTGACCAGCTTGAATCGTCCAGAGATTATGAAATTCGTCGTTGACATTAGAGATAATTTATTCACTATTTGAAGAAATAAATTGAAAGTTCTTCAGATGTATTATGGTATTTATTTTAAATTACAAAAAGACAAGAAAGTTTATGAGTGGTATAGGAAACCCATTGATGAAGGTACGGCTATTCGATTTAAGGAACACACAAAAATTGCTAGATGGGTTGTTGCTCACCGCAATAAATGTTATGACGATTACGTCAAATTTAAGAAAACAACCACTGAACAGAGATTTCAACGGCTGACCGAAGAAGGTATCAATAGCTCAGATCCATTACTCAGAAATGTCTGCCGGAGCATTGCTGGTCTTCCTTTGCACGGCGAGGGTGTAGTTTCTGCACAAGAATACCACCAAGAAAAAGCTCGCCAGGAAGCTGAGAGCCGTGAAAGATATAACAAGCTTACTCCTGAAGAGAGGACACGATATGTTGAAAATCTGCAAAGACGTGTGGAGGAATTGCGGAAAAAGGTAAATGCATATGCAACCGCTAAAGAACGAGAACCCATTCCGGACTAATCATCGTCTTCATCCTTGTCACCATCTCCATCGTCCTCTTCATCCCAATCCCAGACGGAAAGCGGGGTTTCCTGTCTTGGCTCATATTCATAGTCGTAAGGTTCGCTGCTTGCTTCCTCATTTTCTTCGCCTGCTTTGGCAGACGAGTCAACCTTACCAGCAAAAAAGATAACCCAAAGAAATACCAGTCCAAAAAATATACCAATTAGCAGTGTCAGCATGGCGTGATATTTTTGGATACAGTATCTTCATCCTATCACCTACGGCACAGCCAGCTTTCGGGAAACATGGTGGCAAGCTGCTGTAACTGAATATCTGATGCACCGTACAAAGCAAGGGCAGAGGGGAAAGGGGCAGTGTTGTCGCTACCGCTGCCGCCAAACCGCAGCCGACCTTTGAGAAACAGAATGTCCGCTTTTTGGGCGATCGCCTGATGCCACCAGCGGGTATCAGTGCGGGCGGGGACAAGAACAACAATCAGCCTGGTGTTCCCGCTTTGATGTTCCGTCAATGCTTTGAGAATCCAGCGTTTCAAATCTTGCTGATTATACGGCGGATTTACAAATACCGCGCCGAACCAGGGCAGACTTAGCCCGTCATCGTCCTCCAGAAAGTGGACTTTTGCTTTGACAGGTTTATTGCGACCGGAGCAGGGGTCTAGGTCGAACGTGCCAAAAACCTGATAGAGTTTAGAAAGGAGTTCGAGCGGTGTCTGCCAGTAGTCTTGCCCCGTCGCATTGCCTGCATGGGTGTAAAAGGATTTCGCCTGGTTGACGGGCTTGAGGTATAATCCCGCCCCCAGAACACGCCCCACCTTATCGAGGATGGCAAGATGGTGAATTTTTTTCTTTTCTAAGGCGATTAATGCAGGTCTGCTGATATCTGCCAGTTCACAAAGTTTCCGCTGGCTGAGTTTCCGGCGTTGGCGTAGTTTCTTGAGTTGTTCGCCAAGGTGAGTGCCTTCGGGCAGGTTACGCCCTTCGATTTCCAACGCTAAAACTGTGATGGCTTTTAAAAATAAATCGAATCTGCCGCCCGTTTGCTCAAAATTCCAGATGGTGCGGTAGGCGAGATGCGTCTGGGTGGCGAGTGCCTGAATCGACAGCTTCGCTGCTTTGCGTTTTTTCCTCAATTCATCCCCTAACATGGGGATAGTTTATGCAGGAAAAATAACCAAATTATTAAAATATCTAAACTATTTTATATAAGCGTTTTGACCGAAACAATTTTAGATTTTAGATTTGAAATTTTAGATTGGGGCGGCACGTTTCGGGTTGTTGCTTCTTACCCGAAAGCTGCCTTGATTTTCGGTACAAGCCCCGTCCTAGAAGGACGGAATTAATCTAAAATCCGTTGGAACCTTCTGGCTCCTCATTTAATGGGGTGGAAGAGTCCATCAGAAGCAAACCGCCACCCTACTGAACCGGGATCGCGAGATCTACACCAACTTTCAAAATCTTTTGGGCTATTAGAATTTCGCTCTTGCTCTAGAGTACCCACATTAACTCCCAATCTTTTCGCCAAATTTTCCTGCGTATAGGCTTGAAGTTCTAGCTGTGGCGGGTGGTATTGGTAAGATTGTTTTCTATAAGGAGTATATGATCGCTGTCCAAGTAAGGAGATTACTCCTTCGATTTGTGTTAACCGCAAGGTGATTGCTGAGTATTGTTGCTCCAACAGTGAAAGTCGCTGTTTTAAGCTATCATCTACACCAGATTCTACACGCTCTTCTATACAAGCGACTCTTGTAAATTGGGTTTCAAGTTGGTTGAGACGAGTTTCTACGCTGCTTACTGTATCAGAAACTTCTCCCAGAACGTGATGCAAGCCTTGAATAACTAAATCGGTGGCGGTGGTATTGCGTTCTCGTGCGGCAGTGCGAAGTGCTTTGGTCAAGGTTTTAGGCAGTTTAAAATTAATCGATTCGCGTTCTGGGTTGGTCATATCTACACCGCGTATATACCAAGCGTACAGATAGTTTACCGTATAGTGCTACCGTCGTGTTGTCGGTTCAATCTCCTGTCACTGTAACCATAAGATGAGCAAGTTGCTTGCTTTATGCATTCATTGCGTGTTGCTCATTTTATCCTTACAGTGACATCTCCTGACATTTAAAAGGGCATCGAAACTGGCTTAAAATTCAGAGTAGCGATCGCATTTTCTTTATGGATATCCGTGACACCCAAATACCGCTCCAGCGCCGCTAAAGAGCGATGTCCACTGATAGACTGAATATGTCGCAAAGGAATCCCAGCATCGCTCATCATCGTCAAACACGTTCGCCGGAAAGAATGAGAGCTAAACCCACCTTCATGCAGCCCGATACGGTGTAGCGCTTGCCTCAAAATCCGGTCAGCACTGCCTTTTTGGATATGGCTCAGTCCGTGCCGTCCCGGAAATAGGTGCGGATTTTTACCACGCACCTTGATATGGGGGACATATGCTTCCAAATATTCCCGAAGCTGGGGATGTATCATAATTTCCCTAGTATCGCCTTTACCCTTCGTATTGTAGCTACGAATAATCAGCTTACTTCTGACGCCCATAGGAGTGACCACATCGCCTTTGAGGAGAGTACACGCCTCATTAATCCTGGCAGCCGCGTACAGACATATACCAAACAACGCCCGATCGCGTACATTGACAAAACCCTCGCAAAACAGTAACGATACTTGATCGGGATTGAGAATTTCTGATTGTCCGTAGCGGTTGATTTTCATCGCCCAAACTTATTGATTTCCATAGGGAATATCCTACGATCTCTTCCTTCACTTTGAGAACGTAAGGCACGAAAATCCTTGTTTTGCGTACATGAGAAAATATGCTCCTCCTCAGCTCAGAATTTCTTATTTGTTCAATTGCCCGAAACCCTGATTCTGTCGTGTAGCCATAAGCAAAGCTTAATTCTTCGGGTGAAACCGGAAGAGAATGGGCTGATTTCGACGAAAAAACAACGCTGTCGTGCTATAGAATCGGTTGACAAACTCACCGTTCCTTTAGGAGAGTATTTCAATCATTTCTTCTCCGCCGAGGGCTGGGCATGAGATAGGTGTGTCGGCAGGGGCGGGTTGGTGTATCGTGGATGTTTAGGGAAAATCTTTTTCCCGCCCCTGTCGCCACCTATCGAAAGCGATAGCGGTGCTCAGCCCGTTATGGCTGGACGAAGATATATTCCTTATTATGCGAATGAATGACAACCACATAGCTGTAATTGTCAAATGTACTTAGGTTATAAATATTCAATAATGCTAATTGGTAGGGGAGAAGTTCGCTCTAAATGGATTGACAATCTGTAAGGTATTTTCAAGTATTAAACCATCTTGCATATCTTCCGAGTAAAGAATACTTGCATCTCCTAAAATGGCACTCGCAACGATGAGGCTATCCCAAAATGAAAGTAAGTATCGAGAGCGTAATTTCACAGCAAGCTGAAGCGTTTCGAGAGAGACTGGTAAGATTTCACAACCTTGCTCTAATTCTTCCAGTAATATCTGAATTTGGGCGTTATTAAACCCTGCTTTACGGATTAAATTGGCACAAACCTCGTTAACCACCTGTGTACTGATTAAAATATTTTGGTAATTTGTAATAGCTGTAGCGATTTGTTGTTTGGAGATAGCATCAGTGTCACGAGGGTTGATGATAAAGCGATACAACCAAATATTAGAGTCAATAAAGCTCTGTTGAGATTTATCAACGTTCATTGGCTTCAATTCTTGTCAAAGGCTGAAAATCTTCAATTTTGATTGGATTGTCTGTTAATTGAGCAATAAGTCCTTTTTTTGGAAAGCGTTTTGTTTTGGGGCTTGAATGAGATTCTACAATAAGTTTGACGGATTCACCCTCAGCAAGTTGGAGATTTCCGATAGGGCGTAAAACGCCATTTTCAAACACGGCTTCACACTTTTGCTGCTGCATACTCAATCCTTTTAATTATCTCTCTCCAATTTTAATGGACAGAAACCGCACTGACAGCAGTATTATACATGGTGTGCTGGGGGTCTGCGCTACACAGAAGTACATTCGTGTCTACCAGATACGCCACTACAGTCGCTCATCTGAATAGATACTTTCCCGACTCAGGGCATAGTCGGAAAGCGGTGGGGCGTTATGATGATGATTTGCCGCCCATACCCGGAAAGCTTTTATCCATTCGGACGCTGTTGCCGTTTCATGAAAGGGGCGTTGTTCAACATTTTCTTTTACCAATTGTTTGAGCATACTGTCCACATGGGGTTTTACTTGCTCTGGTGAAAGGTTGGTAATATGTGCCAACGTGCTAATGACGCTTTCCATTTCCTCCTGGTGTTGCTCCTGTAAGAAATGGATATGCTGGGAAACCTGGGGTTCCTGGCTGCTGCTAAAAGAGGTATCTGTACTCATAGTCTTTCATCATAGCTGATGCTTTCTTTTTTATTATTAATAGTTTCACGAGTTTCATTTTGAAGGATGTCATTTCATTAAGCAAATGATTTTACATAAAAGTCATCGGTCGGAATTTCCTTCAGGAAATAATTAATCCAGATGCGCCACAGGACATCATGCCAGAATTGGGATAGTATTAGGGTTTGTCTGATAAAGGTCGATTGATTGACGGATGTGGTTACGGTACGGTGTCAGCGCGGATGGTGCGCTCATCTCGATTGAGGATGTGCCGAAAGGCAAAACAAGGGTAAGATGTCCTTATTGTCAAGAGTGTTTAACTGCCAAAAAAGGTAACATTAAAGAACATCATTTTGCTCATACCGAGAAAACCTGCCGTTCCGTTGAGCGTCCTTACAAGGAACTGCCTATCTTACCGCTTTATGACACGTTCAATCTGCAACTTTCAGGACAAGAGATTGAGCAGTTAAGAGGATTATGGCGGGAGTATGGCGCAAAGAATTATGGCATTCCGCAGTACGTTGTGCCAGCGCGTTTTATTTATCGGCGGTTACTTCAAGAAAGCCGAAATTCTGAGAGACAAGGGTATGAATTTACTCCGCTCGGAAAAATTCCACTGGGGGCATTATCGTTGAAGGGCTTTCAGGAAGTGCAACATCCCCTATTGCTGAAGAAGTTATCTGAATTGGAGCAAAAAGCGGAACGTGCCAAACTCCTTGGTCTTTCCACCTTCTCGGAATTATTTACTGACTTAGAGATTTATCGCGCTCATCTAAGCAGAATTTTCTTGCACTCATTGTACTTTTTGAGAACAGAAGTGGATGGACAGACGTTGTATAAAATTGGCATCACGACACGCTCTGTGGAAGAACGGGTGAAGGAAGTGCAGAGCGATTTACGCTCACATTTTACAAATATTAAAATTGAGGTTCTGGGAACCTGGTCGCATCGAGGAAATGTTGAGAAATATTTCAAATATCGCTACCGAAACTTTCATTATCCTCTTGGTCGTTTGACTGAGTATTTCACTTTTAAAGATGAAAATGCGCTGGTTGTTCTGCGGGACTTAGAGCGGATGAAACCTCAAGAATTTAGTCCCTTGGACATGGATCTTCTTGAGGGGCAAGAGCAAAACAGCAGTATCATTTAAATAAATATTAATGCCAAGCGATACAGAGCAAGATTACCCCTTAAAATCCTGAGAGGAGCAGTATCGGGCAGGGCAGCAGATGCTTGGGCGAATTTGGTGGTGGGTGAAAAGGTTGTTTCTGCGCTTGATAGGAAAGTCTTCTCGTTCTGCGTTGCCATTGAAGAATGTGCCTGTTGCCCCACCAGAAAGAGTGGAAACAAGGAAACCGCTGACCGATGCTGAGCATGAATCTTTATTTCTTGAACTGCTGGCGGGGGTGCATTCGGGCTGGAGTCGTGGCAGTGTAAAGGGTTTTCTGGCTGCAAAAAAAATTCATGAGGCGGCGTTATTGGTATGGTTGCGGGGCTTTGGCGAGCGGTTGTTAAGTTCACCTGCATCGCATCAAGAATTAGCCGCACGGATGGTGCAGTTGGGTGGCTTGGATGTTGGGGAAGTAGGAAGGGTCGCGGGTGATATTGGGTTGCGGTTGTTGCCAAGAAAAGAAGAAACGAAGGGCGAAGGGGCAAAGGAGACAAAGGGAGGAAAGGAAGGAAGAAATGAGAATGCATCGCCGGACAATGAAGCGGAGAAATGGTATAACCTGGGTTGTGAGAAATCTGAGGCAGGAGATTTTGAAGGGGCGATCGCATCCTACGACAAAGCGCTCACCATTCAACCTGACTACTACCAAGCTTGGTTTAACCGGGGCAATGCGCTGAGTTATTTGGAAAGAAAAGAAGAAGCTATCGCATCCTACGACAAAGCGCTCACCATTCAACCTGACGACTACTTAGCTTGGTTTAACCGGGGCAATGCGCTGAGTTATTTGGAAAGAAAAGAAGAAGCTATCGCATCCTACGACAAAGCGCTCACCATTCAACCTGACGACTACTTAGCTTGGTTTAACCGGGGCGTTGCGCTGAGTTATTTGGGAAGAAAAGAAGAAGCTATCGCATCCTACGACAAAGCGCTCACCATTCAACCTGACGACTACTTAGCTTGGTTTAACCGGGGCAATGCGCTGAGTGATTTGGGAAGAAAAGAAGAAGCTATCGCATCCTACGACAAAGCGCTCACCATTCAACCTGACGACTACTTAGCTTGGTTTAACCGGGGCAATGCGCTGAGTTATTTGGGAAGAAATGAAGAAGCTATCGCATCCTACGACAAAGCGCTCACCATTCAACCTGACGACTACTTAGCTTGGTTTAACCGGGGCAATGCGCTGAGTTATTTGGGAAGAAAAGAAGAAGCTATCGCATCCTACGACAAAGCGCTCACCATTCAACCTGACGACTACTTAGCTTGGTTTAACCGGGGCGTTGCGCTGAGTGATTTGGAAAGAAAAGAAGAAGCTATCGCATTTTACGACAAAGCGCTCACCATTCAACCTGACGACTACCAAGCTTGGTCTAACCGGGGCAGTGCGCTGAGTGATTTGGAAAGAAATGAAGAAGCTATAGCATCCTACGACAAAGCGCTCACCATTCAACCTGACGACTACCAAGCTTGGTTTAACCGGGGCGTTGCGCTGAGTTATTTGGAAAGAAATGAAGAAGCTATCGCATCCTACGACAAAGCGCTCACCATTCAACGTGGCTACTACCAAGCTTGGGGTAACCGGGGCAATGCGCTGAGTGATTTGGAAAGAAATGAAGAAGCTATAGCATCCTACGACAAAGCGCTCACCATTCAACGTGGCTACTACCAAGCTTGGTATGGCCGGGGCATTGCAGCAAGAAGTTCACCTAGTTGCGATCGCTTGCTATCTTTAATGAGTCCTATAGCCAAACAAAATCCCGATCTCAACGAACGCGACTATCATGGAGCATTAGTAAGCTATGAGGAAGGGTTAAAGTATTGCCCCCAGGACACTCACCCAGAAGGTTGGGGGAGGTTACATCAAGCAAAGGGGAATGCGCACTATTGGAAAGGGCATAGCATTTTATTCCCTGGCGACTATTGGAAAAAAGCGGCTAACAGCTACAACACAGCCCTAGAAACGCTCACCGCAACAGATTATCCTGAACAGCGACTGGATGTTTTGCAAGACTTAATCCGCGTCCGTTTGGATTTGGGGGAAACAGACAAAGCCGAAGAACTTCAGCGGCACGGTACAGATGTATTGCAAAACTTGCTAGATAGCTGCGAAAGCCCTGGCAAGAAACGACTACTGGCATTGAAGTTTGCAGGATTTCAACGGTTAAGCGTCGATATAGCTGTACAGTCAGGAAACTGGTGCGCGGCTTTGGAACTGGCAGAAAAGGGTAAAAATGCTTGCCTAAATTGGTTGTTAGATGAATGGTACAATATTATTTTATTTTTTAAATGGCAGAAAATTCTACAACTGCTAATTCATCCAAAAACAGTAAAGTTTTATTGGCATCTCAGCCCAACAGCCACACATACTTTCATTCTGAGTTTGCTCCTATATGAATTGAATAAGAATCATTGGCAGGAAATTCAAGATCATCTGCTTAATTCCACAACAGCCATCGTTTATTGGCATATCAGCCCAGCAGCACTCCATACTTTTATTTTGAAACATGGTGCTCATTCCCCTATCGTTATCACTACGCCTATAGAAACTCATCAACAAGAACGTCCTGCATCTCTAAGCGTAGATCAGATATTTGAAGCCGTGTTCGCAAAATGCAGTAAAGACCATGTCCCTGTCCCCTCCCCTATCGATCTCACAGCACTCTTAGAAAAACATCAAGAGGAGCGTCCTGCATCTTTGCGGCATTTGCAGTTATTTGAAGAGTGGCTCAAGGATTGGAATCAAAACTACACGAACTATCGCTCGAAAGTAAAAGAAGAGGAGAAAAAAAACCATCATTGGCGGGTACAAATGCCATCAAAGCTGGAAAATCTGAAGAATATCCTTAACATTCCGGCGATTGAGCAGCATTTACAAGGCATAACACAATTGATTCTTATTCCTCACCGCGACTTGCACCGATTCCCGCTTCATGCCTTATTTTCGCCGCAGTTTCGCATCACATATCTGCCCAGTGCCTACCTGGGGATTGCTTTGAAAAATATTGAAAGACCTGCCAATGGAAAGAATTCTTTTCTCAGTGTAGAAGCTCCCCAAAGTGAGGGAGTGCCTGTACAATCTTTTGCCGCCTTTGAATCAGAAACCATTAATCAACTCTTTGATCACTCTTGTCGTATTCCAGGAAATAAAGCGACTGATGAACGGGTAAAAACTGAATTATTCAGTGATTACACCATCTTTCATTTTACAGGGCATGGCAGTTACAATCTTCACAGTCCGAAACAATCCGCCTTGGCGTTGACAGGAGCACACAAGTTGACGTTGGAAGACATTTACGACACAAGCGCTAAACTGACGTTAAAAGATAACCGCCCAAGGAATTTTTCGTGCTACAAGCTGGTTAGCCTTGCTGCTTGTGAAACTGCCATCACGGGCAACCAAACTATCACCACTGAGTATGTTGGGTTGGTGAGCGGTTTTCTTAGCATGGGCGTTGCCCAAGTGGTCAGTACCCTGTGGATGGTGGAATCAGCCGCCAGCGCTCTAGTGATGATAGAATTCTACCGACGCTGGCAAGCAGGGGCATCCGCCGTAGACGCTTTAGCCCAAGCAACTACCTGGCTGAAAAATCTGACTGTCCGGCAACTCAAGGATTGGTACGACGATTTCCTACAAAAACTTCCAGAGGAAGACAGTAGTGTTAGTTTTATTGATACAGAAATTGACGAACTTGATACGATGGAGGCGGAGCAAAAGCTTTACGAACATCCTTATTACTGGGCAGCTTTCACTATTACTGGAACATTCTAATTAATGAACCCTCTCGATAAAATAACCCTTAAATCTTTTCTTGCTGCCTTACTGCATTTGGATCATCCCTTGCCAGAAGATTTACAACGACAAGTCAACGACATTGGGAAAGCTTTGCACTCGGATGTACCTAAACTTCATTCTCTCACTAAGAAATATTCCCCAGTACAGCAAGCATATAAAAATGCCCGTCGAATTTTGCAAAAGGATGGCGAACGCTTTCGCTCCGCTTCTTCCGTTGAAGAAAATAACCAAGTTGACATCAGTGACGAAAAGCTGATGAATCTTGCTTCTGACATCCTGAACGCTGAAGATTCGGTCAGTTTCGTGAAGAATGCTTATGCAGAATCTTTTGAACTGAAGTTACTGCTTTCCCAGCTACCATCAGGGGAAGGCGTGTATTCTGTTGAACTCAACGAACGCAGCGATAACAGTCCCCAGAAGGCATCTTCTCCCCTGCAACCACAGGAAAGCGCTTACAAAATCAACATCTTTGACCTAATAGGGGAATATTGTATAACAATTGAGGATGGTCAAACGGTGTACGATTTGATTTATCCGCAATTACTGGCGGATCGTCTTGTGGAATTAGATTTTGCAGGGGTTAGGATTTGTTTACCGCCATTTTTGAATTATGCCGTTGGTCAGCTACTAAGTGACATTTCAGGAGAAAAACTTGAGCGCCTTTTAACGACATCTCATCTTAGCGCGATTGCCGAACGAACCTACAACCGTGTTCTTGATACCAGCAAGAAGTATTACGCTAACCCTGAGTTTCATAGTACAGTAGATGCTATTAAAAATGAATTAGCCAATAATCCTTAATCAATGCGACCGAATTATAACGTTCAAGCTCAGGTAGTTAAAATTGATACTGACATTCCCCAAAATGATGAGAAATTCTTTGTAGATACAAATATTTGGTTGTGGACGCTATATGAGCCGCTGTCATGGAAACCTTTAATGAAAACGGAGTCTAAAAAAACTGGAGTAAGCGGTTATCAAATTAAAAAATATCCTCGATTTTTCTATGGAGCATCATCTCGACAAGCTAATTTTTTCTACTGTGGTACTTTAATGCCAGAAATTGCTCATTCCATTGAGAGGTGGGAAAAAGAACTTTTTTCTAATTCAAGACAGCCTCCAGAAATAATTGAGCTTAAAGATTTTCGTCACAACTATCCAGAACAAAGAATACAAGTTGTTGAAAAAATACAAGAAATTTGGAATCTGATAACAGAAATAGCTTTCTGTATTGATTTTACGATTGATGAAGCATTTACACACGCTGCGCTCACCCAATCTGAAACAATACAAGTTGATGGATATGATTTATTTATAGTAAAAGCTATGAAAAAAGGGAATATTGATAAAATTATCACCGACGATGGAGATTTCTTAACTGTTCCTGGTATTACTGTTTTTACCGCTAATGACTGGGCAATTAAAGTTGCAGAACAGCAAGGTAAGCTCTTATATAGGTAAAATTATAGCTGACTTTTTAAAATGACAGATTCATATTCTTGCTATCAACTATCTTTCTCTCATAAGTAATTCAAAAAACTCATACTAAGGTGACCTAAGTCTTTTGTCGTTCGCTAAAGCATAGTCTATCTTCTTTTCAATTTTTATCACTTTGGTGATTCTATGCTGTTAGTAGTTCGTGAAATTCTCGACAGTCCTTATGCTATGTGTGCAGAACAGGGTACACTTGTTTACGATAAAATCCTACCCGTTCTTCAACAAGGAGAAAAAGTTGAATTGGATTTTGATGGAATGAAATTCTGTACTGCTCCATTCTGGACAGTTGCCATAGGTCAACTTTTTAGTGAGTTTTCGGAGGCAGAAGTTAGAGAGAAAATTCAATTTCTCCACTTAAATGATTTAGGAACCAAAGCACTAAATCGCTCAATCGAATCAGCTTCGCGTTTTTATACAAACCCCAATTACCGTCGAGCTATAGAGTCGATAATTATACAAATGGAGGAAGAATCTAACCAATAAAACCACCATTACCGGAGCTTACGTTTTTTCAAAACTATTGAAAAGTTTGAAATTTTTTTTTCAACCGTAAGCTCCCCTCCTACCTTATTAGAAAATCCCACTCCATAGATAATCTCAAGCCATCAGATATCGTCATTTCTCTGCCCAATTATCAGCAATCGTAACTTCCACTTCCACAGGAACCCGCTTGAGAAATGTTTCTCCCGCCTGAATCATGACAGTTTTCAAAATACTTGCTGCCTGCGTTGCAGTGAGTTCAGGACATTCCAGTATAATCTCATCATGGACAACCGCAATAATGACAGCAGCGGTATGCTCTAGCGGTGCTTTCAGGTTGGCAAGAGCAAGCTTGGTAATGTCAGCCGAAGTCCCCTGTACCGGAAGATTCAGCATTTCATTCAAAGAAGGCTGGGTAGAGGGCAACCAGCAGCGGCGACGGTTTGCCAAGGTACGTGTTTCGTGTTGCTTTTGGTCATAGAGTGCTTTTCTCACTTGCTCATGCCATGCAGCCAGTCCTGTGTAACTGTCAAAGAATTTGAAGCGGAACCTTTTGGCATCAGCGACTGACATTTGTACGCCATAATTGACACTAGCATAATCTTGTAACCCTGGCGCACCCATTCCATAAATCAGACCAAAATTGATGGGCTTTGCCACCTGACGATCACTTTTCCCTACACTGTCCAACGCCTTACCCATGACCAGGGAAGCTGTTAGGCGATGCAGATCTTCCCCGTTCTGGTATGCTTGGATCATGGTTTCATCACCGCTGATTTCTGCGGCAATCCTCAGTTCAATCTGGCTATAATCGGCAATAATCAGTTTCTTGCCTGGGGCAGGGACAAAGCATTTGCGGACTTCTACACCACGGGGGACTTGCTGAAGATTGGGATTCGAGAAAGAAAATCGACCGGAGACAGCCCCTAACTGCCAGATTTCCGGGTGAATCCGTCCGGTGTGCGGTGAGATATGCGCCAGCAACGCTTTCCCAAACGCGGATAAGGATTTTGAATGCTTTCGGTATTCCAGCAAGGCTTGCAGCACAGGATACTTACCCACTAACGGGGCAATTTCCTTTTTGTTTGTACTTTTGATGGGTACGCCTTGGGCTTGCAAGGACTTGAGAACCTGACTGGGCGAATCCAAGTTGACGGCATTTGCTTCGGGTAGCAGTGCTAATTGGGGGTTATCAGACTGCAACATCTGTTGTAAGTTCTGGGCAGCACGCTGATGGTTGACTTTCATGTTCTGAACCAGGGTTGTCCATTGCGATACATCCAGCAGCATTCCATACCACTCCATCTCCGCCACAGCAGGGATGGCGCTGAATTCAATCCGGGCAACTTGCGCCAGTTCTGCTTTGATAAGCGCAGGCTTGAGGATTTCCCGTAACCGCAGCAGCAGATGAGCATCCAACGCTGCGTATTTCAACTGTTCTGTGCTTAACTGTTCGGCAGTCCACTTTGAAACTTGGTTTTCCTTATCTATCTCCAAATTCAGATACTTCCGTGCGATCGCTTGCAAAGACGATTTTTGATGTAACCCGGCAGTCAACAGTTGATGGGCAATCTGCGTATCAAACGGAGGGTTTTTGAGTCGCAAGCCTAGTTTGGTCAAAAATTTCAGGTCAAATTTGGCGTTATGGAATACTTTGACGACACTGGATTGGAACAGTCGGCGTAAGGAATCCCATATTTGTAGTTTCAGCGGGATTTTGAACAAATCGACCAGTACCACGGGATGATTAGGTGCAGCGATTTGAATCAGCCTGAGTTGATGACAATGGGGATTTAACCCCGTGGTTTCCGTGTCGATTCCTAAGACAGGGGCTTGGTATAACGGTTGTAACGCGGATGCCAGAATATCTTCCCTGTCTGCCAGCACAAAGTCGGGTATCGCTGGTGTCGCTACAGGGGATTGATTGGTTTCTGTTGTGCGCCCCAATACCACATGCTTTTGGTGCGTTGGAAAAAGCGGTGTGTCATTGGCCGAAACTATATCGTTCGCTATGCGACTCGAACCTTTCCTTTCTGGGAGCATAAGAATCCCTCACGTTTAACTAGGAAAACCGGAGTATATTCAAACGTTACTGGTTGTTCGTCTCCCACTTTTCGCGCAGCATGGTAGTACGCAAAGACAGCATTTGGGGGCGTAGAAAAATGTGTCCCGACGGCAAGCAACGAATTGTGCATTACACTGAAGACATTTAGCCATGCCGCTGCTGCGTCGTTACAGAAATGTAACGGCTGTTTGTAACGTTTATGAAACAATTTAGGCGTTTTCTCCCTTCAGCGAGAGAATAATGACAGGATCAATCGCTACACCACCTCTCCCACTCAGGAAATTGAGTGGTAAATTTCGCAAATCCAGCAGAATCCATATCATCAAGCGTCAACATCACACCCCAGCGCTCTTCTGATGTCAGCGAAGCTAACATTTCTTTCAGTTGCTCAATTCCGTCACCAAGCAACGTCCATGCTTGTTGGGCAACCGCTTTCACCTTATTCCACCAGGACTCACCATCATGCGTGGACGTTGATTCAGCATTGGTGTCCACAGTCGATAAAGGGGGAGCTGTATATACAATAGGGGGGGGTATGGACACGGGGTTATCCCTATATCGAACGTTCATAGCGTTCAACCGACGCTGGGCTGCTTCTGCATCCTGCTGGCGTTGATGTTCGCGTTCCTCCCGGCGCTGCTGACGCCAAGCCAGCACTTGATGGGCAAACGCCACGTCTTCTGGGTTGAGGGAATAAATCCTGATTCTGTCACCACGCTGTCCCAACCGTTGTGATATGGTAGTCAGTCCCAACTGGTTCAAGAACTGACTCAATATCCACATTGGGGATTTATTCGGGGCAATCGTGAGTCCCAAAATGGATTTGATATGCGGTGCTGCACGTAAAGCTTGCTCTGCAAGTACCTTTAATCTGGGGTCATTTGCGGCAATTTCCTTACCAGCCATCAGTTCTAGGAGTATTTCACGTAAGCCAAGCCGATACCGCATCATCCATTCGGTAGAACGGTTACTCCAGTCCATACAGATTTTCAACCGCTGTCGTTCTTGGCGATCGTACTCCGCCACGAACGTTGGTGGTGCAGGATATTCTCGTCCAATTTCATCAACCAGTGTTTCGTTATCTGGTTCTGCTAAAATCGCTTCTAGGGCAATCAACTGTCCAAGCAAGCGACCATCTGAGTGTTTTTCCACCAGTTCGGGTGTTACATTCATCCCGTAAGCTTCCTGAATTTGGAATCTCTGACATTCGAGAATTTCTTCCGGTTTGAGGTAATCCTGGTGTTGTCGATGTTCGTAGGTTGTACGGTCGATAGTTTTTGCTTTGGCAACATGAGCACAATGCTCGGATTTGATGGCATTTCGAGCATTTTTCATCCAGCGGGAGGTGTTTTCATCTTTATCCTCCCTGACAGGAATAATCGTATTCCCCATTTCTTCAAGCAACAAGCGTAAATCTGTCCGCAGATTGTTGACAGAAAAATTATGTTCTGATTGCATTTGACAGTAAGCATCCAGCATCCACTCGTCTTCGACTCCACGTCTTCCTGTTTTGGGGTCAATGCGAATCAAGAACGCTGCCATTTCATTTTTTTGCAGTATACTTTCTTTAATCCGACGGACATTGATTTCTTTGTAGCCGAATGACGGGCGGGGACGTACCCAAGCGTGCATCGGGACATTGGGACGATAGCGCCACAGTTGTTGTGCAGCGTCGGTTGCTGCTAAACTATCACCGTCAAAGACGCCGAAGATGACATCAAAATGATACTGGGAGATGTCAATTCCTGTGCCCAAACTGGGGGAAACGTTTAATACGTCCACCGTTTTGACGGCGTTGTTAATATCCTTAATAAAGTCAATGTTTTCTGGGGAACCGCTGTTTTCTCCGTGAATTGTCCATAACCGTAGTAAGGGCTGTGTATCGCTGTTGGTTTCACCAAAAGGCAGGGGAACAGGGGGACATTCAGATGGGGATTGTGATTCTTGTTGCGCAACGCTTGTTGGCAGAGAGGAATGTTTCCTTCCCCCTGCTTTCTGCCCCTTTCCCCCCTGCTTCTTCTGTTCATTGTCCTTTTTGTCGGAATTGGTGTTCAACAGCGCCCGTTCCAGGGTTTTGGGGAAACGCCTGCTGCTGGATACCACCAACACTTTCTTCCCAGCCATAATTTCAGCATGGAGACGGGCGACGATGGTGCTGTTGTCGTTACTTTCATACCAGAAGACTTGGCGACCACCTGAGCGGTAATCATTCTGTACAATATAAGGCTGTTCCGGTTGTGGGCGCATTTCCCGGAAGAAATTAATGGTAACATCATCTAAGTGCGCGTCTGCTAAGATTACCAGCGTGGCTTGGTAAACCAGATATTTCAGAACTTGGATGATTTCCACTCGGTGCTTCTGGCAGGTACTTGATGTCAACAGATGGCTGACAAACTGTCTGGCTTCATCAATTAACAAGCAGCCATACGCTTGCAAGTTATCTGCCAGTCTGTGAAGTGAATCTATGGTGATGGAAAGTGCTATTGCCTTAGTTAACCCAAGACTACCAAGGTCTGAGTACATATCAGTCTTCAAGCGAAGGGCAAGGTTTTTCAGCAGATTCACCCGATGCCCGATATTCAGGAACCGTTCGTTTGGATAATCCAACCGTCGTCTGGCTGCAAGTTCCGTCTTCCCTGTGCCCATATCGGATAGCAGGCACACCAGCCCTGATTTGGGGATAGTGACTTGATCTGATAAGTAGCGACAGTTGACTTTTACATCCGGCTTATAACGGATAAGTCCCCGGCGGCGATTGTAATGGAATGTAAAATGATATTCTTTGAGCGTTAGTGTGTCAGCAAAAAGAGCACTTAATGTTTCTTCCGCTTTTTCCCCCAGTGCCATTGCCCAGTCATCGACACCTTTTTCCGGTCCCGGTAGCAGTGCGACTTCGCATTGACAACCAGCGCGTTCAATTGCCCATCCTGTGCGGCGGGTTGCTTGTTCGACGTTATGGCGTGTTTCAGGTTTGGTTTCGTAATCGAACAGAATGATAAATTTTCTGTTGGGCTGGGCGACTGGAATTAAATCGGGATGGAGATATTCAATTTCACCTTCACTTTTCTTGCCAACTCGTCCGTTCCAGATTCCTGGGAGGGCGATCGCCACAAAACCCAAGGAGAGAAGACACGCAGCTTTTTTCTCTCCCTCAGTCAGTTTGATGGGAATTTCGGGGTGTTGTTGCACCCAAGCCCAGAATCCCGGCGCTTCTCCATCTTCGGTTATCTGAATGTGCTCCGGCATGGCGACTTTGTACCGGATGGCAATCATCAACCAAATAGATAGCGTGACCCGAAAATAGGTGACACGAGTGCGCGTTTTGGGCGGTGATTCGTATTTTACCTTCTTTTCGCTATATTGCTGCGTTTCTTTGTCCCATTCTTGCCGGGGATGGTCAGATTTGAAACGTCCCCACAGCATGGGCTGCCAATCGTTAAGGGGATCAAGTCCACTCACCCACCAGCCGCCTTTCATAAGGTGCGCGTACTGTTTGAGGATACCGTCGCGCAAGCGTCCATCATTGCGTCGGGCAGTATTGGGCAAGGCGTAGAGCATGTGTTCCAGGGCGGAATTGTCGGATAGGCTCTTGACGTTCAAACGAGTTAGGGCGGAATCGACGAGGCTATCTTCCCATTCACTGCGGTGTGATAATTCTAATTCGCTGGGGTTCAACTCCTGTGTTTCTTGAGAGGAAGAAGAAACTGTTTTCGGTACTGCTGCTGTTGCAGTCTGCTGCAGAATGCGATATAAAGCGCTGGGCAGTACACTAGAGTAGTAATAGTAGAGAAAAACCGATTGACCTGAAGAGATTTCAGATAACACCCAGAGGGGCTGTAAATATAGATTGTTGTTTGCTGCCATCTTGCTTCTCTGGAGAATTATTGTGCGTTTTTACTTTTATGGGCAGCAGCGTGTGATATACTCAAGATGTGTTTAGACAAACGACATCTGCGCGCTGCCTTAGTGCTGCTCGCTGTGTGTTAGACGATGACGACAAAGACAAATTAAACAAAAAGACCCTGCCAACTGCCATCATCTGGTAGTTGTCAATCTAAAGTTAGACAAAAGAGACTTCATAGACTCCTGTCTTGTCTTTTGCCGCTAAACATATTTAAAGCGTTTCAAATGTCCTTACAGCGTAAGCTGTGTAGCATTTGAGAGCTTTGACCCGTCGGTGTTAGCCGTCTTGGTCTTTTTAAGTAAGTTCAGGGAATGAATTCCCTTGTTACAAGTACTGCAGGAGAAGCATCGGGGCTTAGATCCGTCTTCCACAACATCACTAAGTCCCTGCTATCCCTGCCAGACTATCTAAACAAACAGGCGTTCTGATGGATTAGTCCATGCAGAACTAATTTGTTATTGATAGACAATAAGCATTGTATCACTGAAAATAACTTATCAATACACTAAGTTTTATGTAAATTGCCAGAGTCCTTAAAAATGGTTTTAAAAGTGTATTGTATGTTGCCGACTTTACGGTCAAGTCTGGATAGTTTTCCTTTGAAAACCCTTGGGCTGTATAAGCGGCTGCTTAGGAGTTGCACTTTATTGGTGAGATCATAAAAAATTTTCCTGATGAATAAGATTTATTGTTACCTTGTTTCTCGTAGGAAGCTGCAATCGGTTCAGAAGCAAGGCTCTCAGACAGATGGAAGGGGCACGCCTTTCTCGTGACCTATAAAAATTCTTTATAAGAAAGCAAAAAAACGCTACTATATCTCCTCACTATATAAGTCTTCTGCTTCATCTTGATCTATCGGCTTGTGGGTTCCATTCACAAGCTGTTTCCACATCTCATCACTGGGTATCCCCCGTTTTTTCGCAAGATGTTCTACCATCCTCTGCCGCTTTTCATCGCGTTGTTGCAGCATATCGCATAAAAGGCTGCTCGCTTCTTGCGGCAGAGTTCGGTTTTGCAATGCCGCTTCGACCTTCAACATATCTGAATAGTACTCACCTAGCTCTGGTATTTGCAGGCGTTTTGTTCTCACCATTAAAATGTCAATCATTTTCGACATAAGTGTATTAACAATTAATTTTAATGTGATTGAAATCCTATTCAAACGTGCATCGATTACTACCGATACTTTTTGTGGCATTCATCAAAAAAATGAATCATGTAGTGATTCGCTTTTGAATCAAAAAGGAATCGTATTGGATTCACATATGCTATAGTGATAGTATCACTTCCCGGAAGTGAGCAGAAACCACCAGAAATTAAAAGGAGGTGGCATCCCTGACTAGCGTATTGACCGGGACTACCCAAATTATTGTCGAACTGACCCGCTCTGAAGCGGGAAAGCAGTTAGTACCGCCTGTTACGGAAAGAACCGTTCGTACTTATCTCGACCTTGCCAGTCTTTTCCTTCCGCCCTTTTATGAATTTCGAGATGAAAATTTAGGCGGACTCAACAGATTTACCAAAATTTCAATTTGGCACTTACCCATTTTGCAAAGAATAAGAAACTACGCCCGAACTAAGGGCATGAAACAACTGAGAATTCGGCTGGCTAAAGATCCACAGTACTTTCTCATGGAAGAAAAGAATAATGACTCACAACACCAAACAGATGACGGTGAAGGAAGCAGCAGCGAAGTACAACCAACCACCGCGCAAGCTGCTTGATGCCCTCCGTAAGAAGTTCCCCGAAGATGATTGGACACTGGACTCCTTGCTACCAGATAACTTTGAAGACATGGTAGAGCAGCATAGGCAGGAGTACGTTGAAACATTTGATTCACCAGAATCTCAACTGCCCAAGGGCGAAATAACGACCACGGCTGAGGCAGTTAAAGACAACGCCCTGATGCTGGAAGCGATTGAGTACGGCGTTCTCGAAAGCCTTTCCCAAATTCGTCGGTCAGATGTGGCGTATATGGCGCAGGTTGATGCCATCACGGATATTCAGACATATGAAACAACGTATGCCAACGTCTGGACTGGCTACTACAACAATCAAGTTACAAAACGACAAGAACGGATAGAGCAGATCGGTGAACAGCTAAAAACCTCCATGATTTCACGAAATGAAACCTTGGGAAAACAGCAGGGAGCGTTGGTGGTGGGGAAGATGGAAGCCAACCTCAAGCAAACGAAACGGCAGATGGAACTCGATGGCGTAATAGAAGCCCTGAACCAACCCACAGCGGCGCAATAGAAGGAGATGAGGAAATGGCACATCTGGTACACCATGCAAGTATTGCCAGTATGAGTCTGGTTGGTTCATCCCTGCTGACAGCCGCAGCCCTGACCAATCCTGTAGGCTTGGCTATCACTATGACTGTAGGGGCGCTCGCTTGGATAACACGTCATGAATGGCATCGAAAATGACCGCAAAACCCTAGAACGAACTTACCAGGAGCCAATGCCCATAGGCACTTTTTTCAATGTTGTCCTATGTTGCTGTCTTGGTGCTTTCGGCATGACGCTCATGCTGCGGCATTTCAACCTTGTATCTTTCGGTCAACAACATAGCCAAGGTCTGCAACAATGCAATCCTTCAGGAGATTTACATAACCATTAAAGTGGATACGGAGGCGTAATGGGAAAACAAATTTTCGACTGGAATCAACAGCGGGACGGAATACTGGGAGACAAATTTATTCAGGAAATTGCCGCAACGCCTACCCACGTTGCATATGATGGGCATTGTAGCCAAGGCGCATTACCTCTGGTGTTTGATGCAGCTAATATCAACGAACGAACAGTCAGTTACCACGAAGAACCAGGACAGCCAAGGCATTACAGCTTTACCCTTTCATCCCCTAACTAGGAAAGTTGAAGAGAGATAAAGACTATGGAAACGCAACCATCACAACCTGCCATCTTGGAGCGGATTGCAGACCTTCGACAACAACTGGAAGAAATAGCGAAAGCACCGGAAGTATTGGATCTCTTGCTATCCGGTGATTACCACCCTGATCTTAATTTAGGGGATGCCATACAAGCCCTCAACGAACTGGATTGGGCAATAGATGAACATTTTCAGACCTGCGCTCAGAAATCACCACTCGTTACACTACCTTACTCAGCATGAAAACCAGACAGCGCCTGGATTGTTTGCCCACAAGAAGGCGCTGCTGATTCAACACGATAAAAAAGTATTATCACCATCATGGCACAGCAATTTCAACAGGAAGAAACCTTTGTCTTCGGGTCACAGCCCTTGGGCTATTACGGACTTGGGTCTGCTGGTAATAGCAAAGCTGATGATCCAGATAACATTATTGAGGACTTGCAAGAAAAGTACGGTGCAAGGTTAGAGCGGATGGAGCGCTTATCCAAGCTGGCGTTTCGGGCAGCATTGGTCAATTATCTCTATCTGCTGGAGCTTTCAGCAGCAAGCACAGAGGGGATTCCCGAAACGCTTATTGACATGGCGATAGATGCTGTTTGTCCCGCTTTATGGACAGATGAATCAAAGCTGTGTTCCGACATTCAAGAGATTGCCACACTCGATAAAGACAGCATTGAGGCATTTATCTCAGCGCTTACGGCTCAACTGCGCTACGATTTCAAGACTATGGAGGCAGCCTAATGGTACGCCCCTCTTGGCAGGAAAACGAAGGGTTATACGAAGCCGCTGCTACCCATTTCATAAATACAGGGATGCCAGAGACTATGGCAAAGACAGCCGCCTATGTTGTTGCCACTGATGCTACCGGAGGAACGCCGGAAAATCCAACCCAACGAACACCAGAAATGCAAGCAGCAGTTTGGGATGCGTGGCACTGGATGAACGAGCATGGCAAACTGGGCAGTCAACATGAAGAGGTGCCGTCATGAAGACAATTCATCACGCACAGCAGGAGGTTGCAACCATTCGGCAGGAAGTCAACGCTTCTTATATACGGATGGAACAGAAAATTGAGGCGCACTTATGCGAAGTGAAAACAGAACTGACCAAAGAAGCGGAGAAGAAAGGGGCAGGGTGCAACGGGGAAACTAGTTTACGTGGATTGGTTTTCTCCCTACTCTCTACTCCCTGCTCCGTTTCTTCTTTGACTGCCATTCGTGCGGCGATTCCAGGAGGTCAAGGGAATGGAAGCAAATCAAAAACTTAACTTAACTATCCCGCTTGCTTGTGCATCAGCGTTTCTACTGTTTCATCTATGGCAGATGCGTGACCAGGTGCAGACAGCCCATACAGACACCAATGTCTGTCAGTCAAAACTCGACCAAACGTATCTGACAATCGACAAGTTACGCGGTTTTAACCGCTAGAGCAGTACTGCTGCTGGATGCTCAAGAGATAATACCAATTTGAAAAAAGAATGCGACAGATACACAGTCTCAAACCCTCGTTATCTTAGGCTTTCTTAATTTTGCGAAAAGTTTGCGCGTCCGGTGAGACAGCGCGAATGACGGCTTTCCCGACAGAGGCGACTGCGTTAGCGCAGCGTGACCGAAGGTCATCCCCGATAGCCGTAAGGCGTGGCGTCAGCCATAGGGGTTTCCCGGCGCAAAACTTTTCAAGACGAATTTTGAATGAGCGAATGCGTGAATTGGTATAACGCTGCCAGCATCCGGCATTACCGCAATCACATCTTAAATAACCACAGGAAACCAGAGGAGCATGACTCATGGGATTAGTAAAATGGCAACCGAAACAGCGTAGAAAACAGCGTAGTAATTATCACCTTACAGAAACCCCAGCCGCCAGGGTGGTAGGAAACCACATCGAACGCTACACCGGGATAGATATTCTGGGAAAGCTGATGAATGGTCAACTGAAGGTGGAGGATGTGGCGAACCTGGCAGACATCCGCAAATTCATGAGCGAGCAGCGCGAGATGTTGGAATATGCTGCCAAGCACTTAGAAGAAATCTTCTCGGACGTTAGCCAGATTGAATTCCATCTCAAGGACATCATCACCAAGGGACTAAAGTCCAAGGAACAGATCAATAAATATCTCAAAGATATCCTGATTGCCGGACGTAAGCATGAGAACAGTGTACATCTGTTGAGTTCCCAGCTTCAAAACGAAATGGGCTACCATGAAGCCCAACAGTATGGTGAACTGTCCCTGGAAGCCCGTAAAGCGAAAAACAAGATATACCTGCTGCAAGCCGATTTTACCGCACGGGAAGATGAAATTGATGCCACGCATGATACCGCCTTGCAAGACCGTGACGTGCGCAAGGCGGAAGCAGAGCAGAAAGCCACCCGACGCTTGCTCATGACTCAAGGATTTGGTGCGTATGCCGGAGCCAAAAGCCCCCGTCCCGGCAGTACCAGCAATTTCAATTTCGGACGCATGGTTGCCAGTATCTTTGGCTTCAGGAGGTAACACCTGATGTTCGGCAGGCAGCGCAACAGTTTTGAGGATTATGCTGGTTTCTTCCGAGATGACCAGGATGAGCAGCAGCAAATAAGCGCGACACTGACAAGGATTCGCACAGCCAAAACAGGTATTGGCATAGCCGTGTGGTTTGCGATCTCCCTCAATGTCTCCCTGTGGAGTCGGGATAACGATAATAGGATGTGGGCTTGGCTGGTACTGACAGGGCTAAGAGCCTCAACCGTTGTTGCTTTGTTATCAAGGGGTAATCAGGGGAAAGCTGAGGCGATCGCCGGAAGTGTGGCAACCGTTGCCGGGATGATTGGTGGCTGCGCCTAGTAAAAGGGACTGGGGATTGGGGATTAGGGATTGGGGATTGGGTTCTCAAACGAAAAATTATGGAAGGGGCTTTAACCCCGTACCATTTTTGGGATGTTTCCCCAGTCGCCAGTCCCCAGTACCCAAACATCAGCGCGGCATTCCTCCCCCACCAACGAGTACGTATGGTGGAGGACTCCCTGCCGCTCCCAGTTGAAGAAACATAGGAGGTAATGACGCATGGAACTCCAGCAGCAGCGCGGCATTGTAGCAGGACTCTTGTTCACTGCTGGAGTGTTTTCTGGCATTGGCGCGAGTGGCGGGTACAACCTCAATTTCAACCCGATAACAGAATACTGCTTACCAGACACCCAATGCCAGAGACGAGATTTTGTAGACAGTCGCATTTTCCAAAGTTTTCAGGAACAGGCGGCAAGACGTGCAGAGGAATTGCACAAGCGGAGGCTTGCGCGTCAAAATGCCCAAAAACACAGGAGGAAGCATCAAAACCTGCCATTTTATGGTAGTGGGTTGCAATCAGAGTTGACCCACTTAGGCGAATCCGCCCAAGAAAGTTGGGAAAGCTTTGCCTACGGTACGGGACTGAACGCCCAGAAAGCAAAGCACATTTTCAGCAGCGCCAGCACCAAACGCTTTCTTGATGTCACGGCTCTTGCAAGATACCGGGGATGGCAATTGCAGTTGTGGAAACAGCGGGATGGTAATGCCACGTTACGCCGTGTCTTAGCAGCGTTGTGTGGTATGAGTTTCTTCGGTGCTTACTGGGTGTTGCAGCTTCTTGAAGAGGGACAACCCAAATTAGATATGGAAGCAGTGATTGACTTAGATTTTCATGAGAAACAGTACCGTGAGCAGAAGCAGGGAGCGTTCAATCTCTTCCTGGAAGGGATGGCGTGGAATCTGGCAGAAGCGGAACTGGTACTCAAGGAAACGTTCACCGGACTCACCAGGCGGCAGATTGCACGGTTGGATGCCCAGATTACGAACCCACACCTTTTACCCTCTGACCAAGAGAAGAAAACCGGGGAGACGACAAGTGACCCCGAACAGCCAGCCCTTACCGGACAAAGCTTAGATGACATCACTAGCCCGAAAAATAAGGTCAATTCATCTCAACAGCGCCCAGCCCCCAAGAAAGCAGGACAACATAGAACCATAGACCCCGTTAAAGAGACATGGGATTTTATTCGCAAGTGGGAAGGCGGCTGGATTGTCTTACTTCTGGAAAGTCCTGTCCTGATTTGGGGCGGACAAGGCAGTTTCAAAAGTTACTTTGCAGCGTACCTCGCTCTCCTGCGCTACTTTCTCAAGGGACATACCTTGGAAATTGCCGATCCACATCTAAGCCTGAACCAGCGCAAGGCGTGGAAAGCACTGTTAGAACTGGGTATTCCAGCAGTGGGCTATAAGAAGGATTATGCTGCTGTTGCTCAACGCATTCATTCCTATCTACGCCGTGTGGATGAGGCGGAAGATGACAAAGAATGGTATACGACGATTTTTGATGAAGTTACCCAATATGCCCTCAAAAAACCTACCAAGGTACTCGCACCAGAACTCATTTTGAGTTGCATCAGCGATGCCCGCAAAGGTAAGGAAGCACCTATCCTTATTAGTCACAACAACACCCAGGCACTCTTGGGTGGAGTGGAAGGAGCAAAGAAGGCACTGGAAGAAGGACTGATTCAGCTTCATTTGTTCAACACACGCGACACCGAGACTGGGGAGTTTAAACCTCAATTTCGTGGCGAGATAACAGGGTTGACCGATGACAGCATGGATTTTTCTCGCATCACTATTTATCCCGATAAGATGCATCCTGAGTATTTGTTACAGTTATTCAGTGGTGCAGATGACAGCACAGAGACTGAGGAACAAACTCTGGTAGAGCCAGCACCAGAGTCACCATCCAAAACAGAGTCGGGCAGGGAAGACGAGCCAGAGGACTTATGGCAAGAAGCAATTAAGCGTTTAAAGCGGAGCTTGGACGCCAGTCACCCATCGGAAGAACCATCCAAAACGCTATCGGAAGATGCTGAAATTCCGACGGAAACACCTGAGCCGACATCGGATTCCGAGAACTTATCGGAATCAACCGGAGGCATGGAACCCGTACCGCCTAAAGATTCCTTAGAGGTATGGACTTTCCGAAAGGTGCGGCAAGTTTTTCCAGAAATGAACCCAGAGAAGGTTTTTGACCGTATAGCGGAATCCGCCAAGTTAGGAGCTAAACCGAGTGACATGATTCGTGAAATTCTCAAATGTCGTGAGGGCAGGGAACATCCCACACGCTCCTACTCGCGGCACGGTAAAACGTTGTTTCGTTGGCTGATAGAAAACTTTGACGATGGCACTATTGCCAAAGAGCCACGCATTAAGGAGTTTTTGCACACACCGGAGTGAAAAGGAGAAAGGGAGATGAAGACCTATCAGAAAATAAGCAAACCCCTTGAGGCAATTCTCACTAAATTAAATACGATCAAAACATTACCGGAATGGCTGGAAATAATTCATGATCCAGCCGCACATCCAGACCTGATTACTGACTTTGCTACCTGTCTTGCCGCTGCCAAGGATTTGCGCTCGCATTTGGACGTGAGCGTGCATTCCATACAGCAGACAGCAGGCAGAAAACAAGAATTGTTGCAGGAAATTCAGGAAGAAGCAGCATGAGATTGGATTTACAGCATCTCTTAGGCAACTTGGGAACGCGGATAGAGCAGAATACTGCCAACTTCAAAAAGCACCAGGATGAGACGATAGCCCAAGGACGTATTCCGGATCATCGGAAAATGGAACTCCTCAAAGCGGAGATGTTCCGCAGAGTTATGATAGGGCAACCAACCCAGGCGGTGTTGGATGCTATTGATATTCTTCTAGAAATTCAAAAGCAGGAGGACACATATCGAAACAGTTTAAGCGGTCAGATTGACTCGCTGTTTACTCTAGTCCTCTGCCTGGGCATCACCGTAATTCCCCTAAGTTTTGTATCGACATGGACGTGTGGCAGCAGCCGTTCTCCCTTATGCCAGAAAGTAAGGGTGATACCGAATGCAATCTTGCACGAATTTCAGGAACCAAGACCTAATCCTGTGTCCGGGAAGTTCAACTAATGGCGATATGGATATGAGACGTATCAGACGAGTGTTACAGAAATCATCGGGTATTGTTGGAGGAATCGCAATCATTTTCGGAGGATATGCCATCGTTGTAGGAACGACAGCGCATCTGGTAAGTTGGAAGATACACAGACAGCAACCGCCAGAACCCTTGTTTTCTTGGATACAGGTAACTGGGATTGTCCTAGAAACTATTGGGTTAATAGGCTTAAGCATAAACGCATCGCTCACCTCATATGATGTACGCCAACAGCAGGCGCAACGCAAATCCACAGAAATTCCCGTTGCCTGTCAGGGGTGCAAACATTATCACGGTCAACGCTATGGCAAAAATTTCTTAGTGTGCGGGATGTATCCCAAAGGATGGGAAGGAGACTCATGCCCTGACTATGAAAGCAAGAAACCTATGGCAAGTCCACAGCATAAAGCCCCAACAATCATAGACCGCTGATACAACGGTGCTGCATGTCAGCGGCATTATCTCTGGAGTGCTCGAAAGTACACCCATCCCGATAAGACTTTTGATGAGAATTCAGCAGGAGGATATATGTTTCAAGAAGGAGAATACCTCGTCATCCAAACATATCCAACCAGTCGAAAACTTAAGGTAATAAAGAGAACCTTCAATTACCAGGAAGCAAGAAGTGACTGCGAATTAGAAAACCTAGCCCATGATTATTCCCATTACAGCCTGCGGATGTATCATGAAGGAAAACTTTGGGATCTAAATTCTGACGGAACACCTGATGAACTTTCAGAAGAGCAGTTTTGGGAGATTCATCCTGACTATGAGCAGGCAGCGCAAGATGACCATGCAGTAGGAGATATTGAAGTCCATCATTGTAGCTATCCTTATTATACGGTGCCGATGATTCGTACCAATCGCTGCGGAGAAGCGGTGGAATACACTGGGGCTATAACCTGTCTCAAAGACGACTACGGGCGGATAGTGAGAGAGTGCCCGAACTGCGCCGGTATGCTGGTTAGTTGGGATGAAGAGTGCGAGGAAGAAGAAGAAACCTCTTCCGTACCAACAGCTTGTCAAGGCTGCAAGAATTACCACGGACGCTATTACGGGGGCACTGTCTTAATCTGCGGCATCCATCCTTACGGCTGGAACGGCGACAACTGCCCCGATTATCGAACTAACTTTACCAAGGAACCGACAGAAATATCAGTATCAAGCGCTATCGTCCCACAATGCCAATCGCAAAATGAGCGATCATCTGAACCAGTTCTCCTTACAACAGATTTAACTTTTGTAACAATAAGAACTGAACCTTCAGAAAAGGTGATACCAAGGAAAGACGATGAGATTTTAGAAAGTTCTCAAACTGTTCCTGGAAATGTTATTAAGGAACGCCTGCGTCAACATCATACCCAAATGCGGCGTTTGCGCTTCTTTACCAGGATTGATAGCACTTTAAGCGCCATCGCTGGTCTATGCCTCCTCGGTGTCGGTATTTCCGCTGCTGCAACAATCACAGCTTATGGCATGGGTTTGATGGCTGAGGGCGGGGTAAAATCGCTGCAGGGCGTAAAGTGGAATAACACTGTGAAAGTTACGACAGGATTTGGACTTGTGGCAGGGGGAGGCGCACTCTTGTGTGGCGTCTTGGCTGCTGCGTCTTCGGTTATTGACCAGAGGACAAGACCATAAATAAGCTATAGTTCGTTTCTGCCTAAGTTTGCTCAAAATCTGAATGGCGTAATTGGCGAAGTGCATGACCGACAACTGTCTGAACCGACAGCTTCGCCATTTTACATTTTGTCAAAACTATACAACTATCTCTCGCTACAAGGGGACAATTTATGCAGGGAAAATAACCAAATTTATAATAAAGACTATTTACTTTATGCATGAAAAATGACTTCATCAAAAAGAACTCAGTCGTCATGAGTCAGAAAGAATGAGTATTACAAAAAAACAGGCTGCCCTCCGACGACTGAGTAGAAGGGCTAAGGCAAGAGTTGCTGTCATGAAGTGCCAAGTACCTTAAAGCATTGATCTGGCTAACTTTTAGCCGTTGTCCGCCAAAGTATATAAAAGTTTACATAGTACTGATTTTTAACATTAAATATAGGTGTATTTCTCTCATCCACAAAGTAAACAACAATAACAAAAACCAGCATTTCTTGACTTTGTAGAAATTTATCATGCAGCTTTTCTACAAACTCAACGCCGGTCGTTCAACTGGCTGCCACCCAAGGAAATTGGTTAGCGGATAGCAAAAACTTTGTCTTTGTAGAAAGCGTAAACAACATTGGAAGATTTGACTTATATAGGTTGCTGTTGTTTTACTGTAGATAATATTAAGTGTCGGAACATTTTCATAACTTTGGTCTTGAATTTTAGGATTTAAAGCACTAAAACGAGTGCCAAAAAGGGTAAAGTTCCGGCTCAAAAAATGATTTGGAACTTTCCAGCGGGATATGGCACTTCGTGACACTTTCTCTAGCATTACGCCTACTAGAGGCACGCGTTTGAAAAACAAGCTACCCCATCCAAAGTGATGGGGTAAATCTTCCTCAAACATAATGCGATAATGTCAATTTTGACAATATGCTTTGGGCATAGTGAACGGGCGACGGCAATAATGATAGCTGTCTGAAACCGTGGTTATTTTGTTGCAGCACAACTACTATTAGGCGCTGGCTGTTCACGCTGTGGACCAGTCTTAGTTGGATCATAACCAACCAGCACCACCTGACCTTTTTCGTTATATATCCAACCTTGAGCAGGTATTATCTGTTTAACAGGTGGCTTTTTAGATGGTTGCTTTTGTGTTGTACTTGTTAAACTTACTTTACTAGGAACAGGCTGAATTAAATCAACGCGCACATTATCACTACTGAGGATTTTATTTGGGTCAGTTGGCAATCCCCCGCGTCCGGTGACAGTGAAAGTGCTACCAAAACCTTTGACACAGGGATTTAAAGCAATCTGCTGTGCCGGATCAACCACAGTTTCTGTCAATTCAAATAACCCTTGGGTGGGGTCAATATCAACTACATTAATTAGCACATTACCACTCGACTGATTATTTACCCCTGTGGCAGTGATATCGCTTGTGTTTGGGGAAGCAGGATTGCGAGACTGAAAGCCAAAGATACCTTGGCTATTGATTTTGACATTACCGCCACGGGAATTAGTAGAGTTAGCAGTGATATCGCTATTGTCAAAGCCAACCAGGACACCAGTATTAATATTGATGTTGCCGCCAATAACGTTTTCTCCTGTGGCGTTGGTTCTGATGATGCTGTTGCGACTCATGATCAAATCTTTTGAGTTAATGTTAATTGTCGCTTGCTCTCTATTCGGGTTAACTTTAGCGTTTTGTGTATTGGCGGTGAGTAAACCATTGTTGTCTAAGCGGATAGAGCCAGCATTTAATGTCATGTTGCCTGCGGTTCCTGTTCCACGACTCTCCACGCTTACTTTAGCCCCATCTCGCACTAGCAAGGTATTGGTTCTGACCGTAAGATCACCAGCATCCCCTGTTGAGTTTGGCGTTGTAGAAGCAAACAAGCCACTGGAAAACTGACCATCAGCGCTTGTACCAATCAATTGTACATCTTGGGCATCAACCCTCAAAGAACCCCCCTTGCCCGCACCGAAAGTACCAGCGCCTACCTGTGCCCCATCTCGCACTAGCAAGGTATTGGTTTTGATTGTCAGATCACCCGCATCCCCTGTTGAGTTTGATCCTACGTCAGCAAACAAGCCACTGCCAAACTGACCATCAGCGCTTCTACCAATCAGTTGCACATCTTGGGCATCAACACTCAAATTTCCCCCCTTGCCCTTACCGAAAGTACTAGTAAGTACCCGTGCCCCATCTCGCACTAGCAAGGTGTTGGTTTTGATTGTAAGATCACCTGCATTCCCTGTTGAGTTTGCTTGTGCAAACAAGCCACTGGAAGCCTGACCATCAGCACTTCTACCAATCAATTGCACATCTTGGGCATCAAGGCTCAAAGAACCCCCCTTACCCGCACCGAAAGTACTTGCACTTACCTGTGCCCCATCTCGTACTAGCAAGGTATTGGTTTTGATTGTCAAATCACCCGCATTCCCTGTTGAGTTTTGATTTGCGTTAGCAAACAAGCCACTGGAAGCCTGACCATCAGCACTTCTACCAATCAATTGCACATCTTGGGCATCAAGGCTCAAAGAACCCCCCTTGCCCGTACCGAAAGTGCCAGTAAATACCTGTGCCCCATCTCGCACTAGCAAGGTATTGGTTTTGATTGTAAGATCACCCGCATCTCCTGTTGAGTTTCGATTTGCATTAGCAAACAAGCCACTGCCAGTCTGACCATCAGCGCTTCTACCAATTAATTGCACATCTTGGGCATCAAGGCTCAAAGAACCCCCCTTGCCCGCACCGGAAGTACCAGTAAATATCTGTGCCCCATCTCGCACTAGCAAGGTATTGGTTCTGACCGTAAGATCACCCGCATCTCCTGTTGAGTTTCGATTTGCATTAGCAAACAAGCCACTAAGAAACTGACCATCAGCGCTTGTACCAATTAATTGCACATCTTGGGCATCAACCCTCAAATTTCCCCCTTTGGCCGCAGCACTAGTACTAGTATTTACCTGTGCCCCATCTCGTACTAGCAAGGTGTTGGTTTTGATTGTAAGATCACCTGCATTCCCTGTTGAGTTTGCTTGTGCAAACAAGCCACTGGAAGCCTGACCATCAGCACTTCTACCAATCAATTGCACATCTTGGGCATCAAGGCTCAAAGAACCCCCCTTGCCCGCAGCACTAGTACTTGCACTTACCTGTGCCCCATCTCGTGCTAGCAAGGTATTGGTTTTGATTGTAAGATCACCCGCATTCCCTGTTGAGTTTCGATTTGCATTAGCAAACAAGCCACTGGAAGTCTGACCATCAGCGCTTCTACCAATCAATTGCACATCTTGGGCATCAACCCTCAAATTTCCCCCCTTGCCCGCAGCACTAGTACTAGTATTTACCCGTGCCCCATCTCGCACTAGCAAGGTATTGGTTTTGATTGTAAGATCACCCGCATTCCCTGTTGAGTTTCGCTGTACATTAGCAAACAAGCCACTAAGAAACTGACCATCAGCGCTTGTACCAATTAATTGCACATCTTGGGCATCAACGTTCAAAGAACCCCCCTTGCCCGCACCGAAAGTGCCAGTAAATACCTGTGCCCCATCTCGCACTAGCAAAGTATTGGTTCTGATTGTCAGATCACCCGCATCCCCTGTTGAATTTGGCTGTGCAGTAGCAGCCAAGCCACTGCCAGTCTGACCATCAGCGCTTGTACCAATCAGTTGCACATCTTGGGCATCAACCCTCAAATTTCCCCCCTTGCCCGCACCGTAAGTACTAGCATCTACCACTGCCCCACCCTCAAGCCGCAAGCTGCTAGCACTAACATTGAGATCACCTCCCTGTCCATTTGCTCCTGATAGCACCTGATTAAAAATAAAACTATTGTTAAGGTTTATTGCTTCGGTAGCATTAACCGAAATATTTCCTGCCTGAGTACCAACTGTCCCCAAACCTTCTCCTATTCCAGCGCGGAGGAAACTTCCTCCCGTCATCTCTAAATTCCGGGCATTAACAGCAATACTACCGCCACCGCCTGACCTAACATTTACTCCCGCACCATTCGTCAGCGATATATCACCTCTTTGAACTCCCACAGGAAAACTCAAACTTCCATCACCATTAAGTCCTATCGTCCCAGAAGCAGATAATCCCCCTAACTCAACTCGTCCTCCTGGTGCAAGTAAATCAGGACGATCTAAGATGACATTACCGCCTACCAGTGCTAAAGAGTTTCCTTCAGGTACTTCAAGAGTAGAAGAATTGTAACTAGAATCTTGATTGGTCGTGGATTGTGTGGTGATATTTCCCGGATTATTCCGAAATCCCAACCCAATCGGAACATTTATAGTTAACAATGGCGGTGCTTGGGGATTTGTCGCACTAAACTCGAATCCATTCTTAAATATCAAACTATTTGCCGTACTTCCCAAAAAAGAACCACCCACATCCAAGCGAGCATTTGGTCCAAAGAGAATTCCATTCGGGTTGATCAAAAACAGATTTGCATTGCCCAACACACCCAAAACACCCTGAATGTTTGAGACATTACCCCCAGTCACTCTGGTGAGTATGTTTGCAATTCCCGCTGGATTGGAAAAATAAGCTCCTCTACCTACATTGATATTAAATTGCTGAAAACTGTGGAACAGGTTGTCCCCACGAATTGCGCCCCCATCAATCCTGTCGCTAGGGATGCCCTTAATCTCAACATTGGGAGCAACAACAGAACTTTCTGCACCGAGACTGTTATCAGGAGTGATTTGTGCTGTTGCAACGGTGAAGCAGGTCAAGCTGAATACGGTTGCAAGGGGTAAGGTGAGAAGAAAGAGTGGGTGACGCACTTGTTCCATACTTAAAAAGTACTGTTATAAAGAATCGTCGTCAAATTACGGTTATTGAGTACTCATACCAGGTTTTGAGACAAAAGGGCTTGTTTGTAACTTTTTTTTGACAATAGGCGCAGATATGCTCCAAAAAGCAGCAAGTTACCGTTTAAAGGCAAGCGCAAAGGTAATCGTACCCCATTGACAATATTGCATCCTACCCCATTACCTATCACCCCAAAAGTGGGGGGTTTGAATTGATTTAACTACGCACTATTTTCTTTTCCCCTATTGACAATATTGCACTCTACTCCGCCCCAAAGTGGGGTCTTTAAAACTCTCTTAGAGTGCGGAAACGAGACATTTTAGCCCTCCATATTCCCCTGATCCAATGACTACAACTTTATTGATGAAGGTTTTCGGATAGGTTTTTAGCATTTTGTTTTAAAGTTCCGGTTCCCTATCCCGTTTGTCGTGTTCTGGTGCGCGAGGTGGTTTGGGGGTGGTATCTCGCGTTTGCTGTTTTGGCTGTTCCTTGGGGGGATGCCAGTCGGTAGCCAGTCCCAGTTTATCGAGGCGGGTTTCTTTAGCGAGATGGGGGTTTGTTTTGGCATGTTCCTGTCGCCATGCCTGCACTTTCGTCTCAACCTCCTGCATTTTTGGGGATTCAAGCATAGGACGAATCGCGGCATTGATGTACTTACCCCGGTTGGCGTGAGATTCAATGGCGGCGGTGATGGCTGATTCCCTAGCAATCGTCATGCGGATTTCCTGGGGCGTGAACCCGGCTGCCTTCAGTCGCATGGTGATGTTGACATCTGTTCCAGGGGTTAAGGTTTTCTCCTTACCCAAACTATGGTACTTGCGTCCTAGTTCGCGCAGATATTCCAGTTTGCATAAGTCGAGCCGCTTCCACTTGCTATAATCCTGCTTGGAATTGTGATGATGGTGCAAAGCCTTGAGCGCACGGTCTAATTGTTGCTGAGATAATTTTGATTGCAGCGCCATCTGTTGGAGTCGGGCAGCGTCAGCGGCAGTCAATTTTCCGACGGCGGCTGGTGTTGGTTGTTGCTTATTTTCATTGGTGGCAGTACGCTGGGGAACAGCTTTGATTTTCTGCCTCTGTTCTGCCGGATAGGTATATTCTTTCGGGATGGTGCGATTTTTTTTAATTTGTTCAACGGCGAATCTTGTCGTCTGCTGAAGATAGGTATTGAGTTCCTGCTGCTTCCGGGCAATTAGGTTGTGACTGCCGTGGCGAAGGGCGTAGCGGATAGCATCAAAACAGTGGTTACGTTGGGCAAGACGGAAGCAGATCAACCGATCTAAATCATCCTGGTGTTCTGCGCCATAGCGTTCGTATTCTACCTTATAAATGCGCCGGAAATCGCGGAGGGCATTGGCTCTTTCCTTGGCACTGGAGTTGCGCTCGATGTTGTCATCGTTGGCGTGATGGATTGGGGGCGGGGATTGTTCTGATTTCTCCTTGTGTTGCGGCTTCAGCTTTTCTGCCTGCTGGTGTGAATCTTTGATACCCTTTTGTATTTTGGCTTCGCGTTCCTGATTTTGTTTTTGCAGTTCTTTTTGGAGTTCGCGTTCAGCAAGGTAATTAAAAATAATTATCCACCCATCTTCGTTTTTGGGTGTAATTTTGGTAAAATCAAAATTCTTCCAGTCAATATTATCGTTGACAGGCGGTTCGCCCAACATAGCATCCTGTATTTTACTCCACTCCTCTCGCGTTCGGAATTTGCCATCATTCTGCCATTTCATAATTTCGATGAGCTTGCGCTGGTCTTCATCAGTAAATTCCCGCGCCTGGTGCTGCTCCCCTTTCTGCTCCTGGCTTTTTTGAATAGCTGAGGTAGTTTTATTCTCTCTTTTTTGCCGTTTTGATTGATTTTCTGCTATGGCTTGCAGCACTTCCTTACTCTCAAATACTTTCTTGAGGGTTACGCCCACGTAATAGGGGACATTGCTTTTCCGGTCGGCGAGGTTAGGGCTACCGTGGGTGAGCGCGTGAGCGAGGGCATCGGGATTCCAATTTCTTTTCGCCATGCGGCAGAGGACACCGTAATCAACGTTGCTGTAATCAAGCTTGCCGCCTTTTTTGATTTGCTCGTGGTAAAATCCGGTAAACATTTCCAGTGCTTTCGCCTTTTCCCTATCAGTGGCAGGACGCTGGCTAATGTGGGGAACCGGGAGGTTGGCGCGGTCGATTTTCTCCTGTTCCAGGATAGTGCGGGATTCAGAAATAAGGTGTTCGGCGTTGGGGGCGATCGCGCCACTGGAATCTTTATAAAAAAGACGAGCGAAGGGATATTTTCCGCTGTACACGTCCCGGTGTTCTTCCTTGCGATTGGAGAATCCTGCCAATCGTCCATAGTGTTGAAAACCTGCACTGCCTTTATCACCACCCCATTGTTTCGCCAGCAGTTTAGAAATGGTTCTGGCTTCATCGCGCTCTAATAATCCGTGGGACACTCTTACCCAGGCTTGCAGATTTTTCGGGGATGTTTCAACGACAGCAGCGGGGGAGAGTCCTGCTGCTTTCATTTCTTCTACGGTTACGCCATCGATATCATCGAGGAGAATGAGTCCTTGTTGCTTGCCGTCCAACTCTTTCAATCGAATATAAATATCCTTGCCTTGTTGGTTTTGCAGTTTGAGCCAGTTGACAATTTTGGCTTTTTGAGTATCGGGGTCGTATTGGAGAATTTCATCTTTTGACCAGGTGCGGTTGCGCATTTTGTCTTCAGCGCGGTCAAATATACCAATCTCAAATTCTGTACCACCCATTAAATCAAGCTGGCGTTTGACGATTTGATAAGTTGGATCACGGGGTTCTTTACCTTTCACCTTGGTTTGTTCTGGGGTTGGATCAGTTTGTTGAGCAGGAGATTTTTGCTGTGGTTGTGGCGAGTTATCGTTTCTGGCTAAAAGCGGGTCAAAGGTGGTTTGTTTCTGCTGGCGTTCCTGGAGATAGTTGTTATGTTCCTGGTTTCGCCATGCCTGCTTGAGGCGAATTTCCTGAATCTCTTCAATCCGCTCCTGCTTTTTCAGCTTCTCCCATTCTGCATTGATTTCTGCTTGGGAAAGGACTGGTTCAATATTTTGTAACTGGGCGACAGCGATAGCCGTTTCCTGGTGTTGTTTTTTGGGTTCCTGGTTTTTACGCTGGCGCTTTTTGCGTTGCTTGGGTTGCGAGTCAAAGCCACGCTCTTTTTTCCATGCTTCCTGTTCTTGTTTGCGGAATTCTTTTACGGTTTTAACCAATGCTATCTCTTGTTCCAGTTTCGCCTGGAGCCAGGTAAGATAATCTTTGTCGCGTGAGTGTTCATCTTTGGCTTGCTCTTTAGCGATTTCTTCTTTGCGGTATTTGACCAGGAGATTCAGTTTTTTGAATTCATCATTGAGTTTGCAGATTTCCGGTAAGGGATTTTCGTCAGGATTCTGCTCATGGTTTTTGCGCATTTCTGCGATTTTCAGCGGTTCGTTGATGGGGATTTGGTCGGTGATACCCCGTGCCTCTAAACTTTTGACGGTTATCCGCAGATCCAAACCAGCTTGTTCCAGTCCTCGGTTACAATGGTGTGCCCAAGCTTCGCGCCAGTGGACAAACAATTCTTTCTCATCCAGTTCGCGGATTTTATTGCCAAAGACTTTATTGTCTTTTGGCTCATGTCCCAGATTTTTTAAAATTTTATGGGTTTGGTAGAGCTTGCGTTCTTCGTTACTGATGATTTTCCGTTGGGCTTTAGTCAGGTTGGTTTTATCGGCTGTCTTGGTGATTTCTTCAATCTGCCGTGTGGAAATTAAAATATGCACATGAGGGTTATGTGCGGACTCTCCCGTGAAGTTGTGATAAGCAACATCAGCAATAATGCCCTTACTGGTAAATTCTGCCTGAATGAAATTTCGGGTGGCTTCAATTTTCTGCTCATGGGTTAATTCCTTGGGCAGGCATAATTCAAATTGGCGGGTGAGGCGGGAATCGAATCTTTTCTCTGTTTCTTCAATAACATTCCAAAGGGTTTCGCGCTTTTTCATCCATTCGGCTGCGTGTGCTGGGGCGATAATTTCAGAGAAGTAAACATCATCTCTATTTTTATATTCCCAGGAACGTCCTTGTCGCTCGTCCCATAGCCGATCTTTGGAGCGATAAGCTGCCATTGCGACAACGCTCTTGCCTTTGCCGCTCTTACCATCAGCGCGATTCACGGGCTTGATGTCGGTGTTGATATAGCGCACACCCACGATGGTCACTCTGTAAACGAACGTGCCGCGCCACCGTGCTTGCTGCGGGGGGTTCAGTCCAGATGGGGGGCAGCCGCCCCCCAAGTTCTGGCACGCCTATGCAATCGGTCGGGCTTTGCACGAATTTTTTTGTTTAAATGTGATTTTATCACAAATTTAAATAAAAAAATAGATTGCGTAGGCGTGCCTTTCGGATTTCGGGCTATCGCCCTGACCTCAAGGGGGGCTGGTTCCGCTGCGCTACACCAGCTAATGATGGGAAGATGTTCGCCTCGCTGCGCTCGACTGGGTGAAGGTTCTTCACTCCCTCCCCCCTCTCTTCACCCGTGAAAAGGGGTGAAGTGTTGATTTTTCTAGTGAAGGATAGGTGAAGAATCTAGCATTTATGGGGACGCTATGATAAACGCCTTCCATGCACTATACCCTAAGTCAGGCGGCTAAAGCTACAGGCAAGGATAAAACATCTATCCGATGGGCGGTTAAAAATGGCAGAATTGCTGGTGTTTTGCAGGATGAAGCCGGTAGCTATAAGATTCCTGTTGATAGTCTCTTTAAAGTATATCCGCCAGTTGAATCGGTCGATATTTCTTCACCCATTCTTCACCCCCTCCCCGTTCCTTCACTGGTGAAGACTTCACCCCCAGATAAAGAATCTAAGGATACCCCAGAAACCACAACGGACAAGAAAGCATCTAAGCCTTCCCAAAAAACAGAGGATTTTAGGAAAGAAAATGAATCTGGGACACCTGAAAAAAATTCTCCATCTGACAAAGTTGAAAATTATCTTCTGCGGGTTAGTGAACTAGAAATTAAGCTGTCATTTGCTTTACAACGTATCAATGATTTAGAGAAGGACAAAACGACTTGGCAGGAATTATGGAGAGATGAGCGAGAACTATGGCGTACTGAAGTTAATGCATGGCAAAAACAAGCAAATGCCTTAACTGCTACTATAGCGATGCTGGAAGAGAAACATCAGCAACGATTTATCACCAGACGTAGAGGAATTTTTAAACGCTGGTTTGGGGAAGAAGAATTGAAAGAGAAGGGGAATTAGGAAGACACAAAGATTATGGTGTACACTATAACTTGCTTTTTTCGCAAATTTATATAAAGTGATAGTATCATTAATTTAATTTTGTGCAAGCCATGAGTGCGCCGCCTTGGTCTTCGCTGGATGACTTGCCTCCCTCGCTACAGTTATGGGGCAGTTATGAAAAGGCGTTTGAGTATTTTAATTGGCATCTGTTCAAAGGCGAGTTGCCTGCTTGTATCTTGATGATGAATGCGAAAGGTAAAAGTCTGGGGTGTTTTCATCCCAAAAGCTGGGATAAGAACGGGCAGGCAGGCTTGCATGAAATCAGTCTGAATCCAGTGTTGTTGAAACGGGATGATGATTTGATGCTGCAAATTTTTGTCCGGCAGTTGGTGCATTTGAAACAGCACCTTAAAGGGACGCTTCCTCCCAACCTGGGGTATTGCAACAAGGATTTTACCTTGCTGATGAAAGAAATTGGCTTACCATGTGAACAGGAGTTCGGGCAGAATGTGCGGCACAAAGTAGAAGAAAATGGGCTTTATGCTAAGGTACGTCCCCAGGCAATCCAAGAGTTTTTCCCGCTGCGAAATTCCTACCAGGTTTTAGAGAAGCGAAAGACGCGGTTTAAGTTTACTTGCCCTGTGTGTGGTATGTCGGTTATGGGTGCGGGGAATCCTCAACTTATCTGCCGGACAACAGAAAAATGTGATGTTCTCTTAGAGAAGGAACCAGAACCGGGGGAGATTCAGTCAGAACAGCCAGAAAGCAAACCGGATGAGCAAGGCTAAGGACAAGCTGGCGTATGCCGTACCCACGGCGAAATACGCAGATAGCGAGGCGTGGCGTTTTATCAATCGTATCAGAAAGAACCCCTTCTCAGCAGATCAGGAACTGGCGGGAATCATTTCGCTGTTGCGGGAGAAAAACCCGTTTATCTTTGAAGAGATAATTTTAAATTGTTGTAAATCTTATAAATATTTTGTGATTCCGAAAAAAGGATTCACCAAGGATAATGGGATTGATGGGGGCTTTGCTTTTCACGGGCGGTTTTATGTGGTGCAATGTAAACTGTACAAGGCAGAAGCTAATCCCGACCATATCCGCTATTTTGAAAAAGCTATTGGCTGGCATCAGGCAGCGCGTGGTTTCTTTTTTCATACGGGCAAGACAACAGACGAATTTAGAAAAGCGGTGCAGGAGGCGAAATACGTTCAAGTGGTTTCCGGGCGTGTCCTGATTGATTTTTTAATGGGGCGAAAACCGCTTTACTTGATAGGGTATCATCAGAAGCAGACACTAGAATTGGCTGCTCCGGTGGTGGAACAGCCTTAAACTTTGGTTTCTACTTTATAGCTTTTATGACCATCCTCTTTTTGCAATTCCTGTTAGCTTCATAACGTTTCCCACAAATTGTTTACTCATGGTGTTTACTTTTTGCTTTTTGATGCGTGAGGGTAAGGGGCTGCGGTTGTGGCGATTGCAGCCCCGTTGAAGTTAAAGTTTGTAGCGCAGGAAAAGGGCTGCTTTGTAAAAGCAGAGTGCATTTTCTAACAGTGGTTCAAGGTCAAGAATTGCCCCTATGGCAGTGTCAATACTTTCGCGGATCGTCAGGTCTTTATTTGCCAAGTGTCCTATTGCCTCGTCTGTTGCTTCAACGATTTTAAACAGGATGCTGTCTAAGGCGATAATATTTGTTATGATAGCAGTTTCGTTATCAGCTAATTTCATAAAATGACTTTCGTTTAGAATTTCAAATTTTATTTATTGGCAGTCAAACCAGCGCATGGCAGTTTGCAGCAGGTGGTTATAGTCGCCTGCGGTTGCCTCCTGGCGGAAAGCGTCTATTTCCTCCTGGGATAAACCCGCTTTTCTGGCTGCTCGTTGGCAAAGCCCCAGAATTACAAAAGCGTTGCTGTCGTTACCTGTCAGTTGTACGGCAATATGAGGGTATTTAGGTTCCATGATTTTTTCTTTCTTTACAGGGTGGGGGTTAAACGGTTTTGGGCGATGGTGAAATAATTGGTGTCTTTCTCAATGGCGATAAAACCACGTCCGTTCTGTTTGGCGGCAATCGCTGTAGAGGCGGAACCGGCGAACGGGTCTAAAACGGTATCTCCTGGCTTGCTGTAGGCTTTGATGAGTTCGCTTAATATTCCAGTTGGTTTCTGGGTGGGATGCAACTTGTTGCCTGTGTACTTCCATCCCAAAACATCGCGGGGAATATAAGCGGGCTTTTCTGGGTTTCCCTTTGCCAACAGATAGGCGCTTTCATGGTGCGCTTGGGTAAAGGATTTACTGGAAGCATAGTTTTTACTAAAAACGAAATGTCCTATAGGTCGAAAGCCAACACGCCGCCACACTTCCATAAAAGAATCCACTTTATGCCAACCGTAAAAAGAAACGCAAAAGCTGTCATTTTTCAGGACGCGGTACATTTCTTGAAAAGCTGGGGCAAGCCAGCGGTCGTTATTATCGTTTAAAATCGTGCGCCCATCTCTGCTTTGATACCCCACTAGGTAAGGTGGATCAGTCAAAATAAAATCAACGCTGATGGCAGGAAGGGTTTTCATCACTTCCACACAATCACCGTGGATAAGGTCGCTTTTTAGCGTGGGCTTTTTTACGGGAACAGGACTTTCGAGGCGTTCAGCAAGTCGGCGTTGATTGGCATCGAGTTGATCTATCCTGGCGATGAGGTTTTTTAGCAGTTCGCTAGGTACGGTAATTTCGGTTTCTGTAGGTGCAAGCATGGTTGTTATCCGATTCTGGGTAATTTTGGGGTTAAGATACTGTTGGCACTTGTTCTTTTTCTGCGGTCTGAAAGCCTCGGTAGCCATACTTCTGGGCTAATTCTCCCAACGTGCCTTTAGATTTTCTTGCTTTTTTCCAGCCAAGGGGTTTGTAGTACCAAAGTTTCCGCTCACTGTGCCAATGCAAGCCTGCTTCTTTGAGGGCTTCCCTATTCGGTTTCGTGTCACCGCCAACCCAAATCCAATAGCCAATCAAGGCAATATTGAGGGAGCGGAGTTTGAGAAGTTCCAAAAGTTTATCCATCAACTCGTTTTCTATATCGGCTCGGTAACGATAGGTTTTTTCTTCGCCTTCGCTGGTATGGCTGGTTTTTCCATCGCAGGCTTTTAAAGCCTCGTGATACTGACGATTAATTTCTTTCATTACATCTTCACTGCCGCCCCGGTCTGGATGGTGTTGCATCGCTAAAGAGCGGTATAAAGATTTGATGTCTTCAACAGTTTTTGACTGGCTAAAATAATTGATGCTCATGGGTAAAATCTTTCGCTGAAATTTACAGGAGGGTGATTTTTCTGGCGGCTGCCAGGACGAACAGCCAAAGCAAGCTGAACAAAATACCGATAAAGAAACTTTCCTTGTCCTTGGCGATTGCGCTGATGGTTAAATCTGCAATCAAGAGCATGGTTAAAATGAGTTTGTGCATGGGGTTTATTCCTTTCTGATTTTTCTCTGCTGGGCGCAGCCCATGCTTTTGTGCTTGCCGGAAGCGGGTAAGGGGGAATGCAAGGCTTTTGGGTGGGGGAGGCTCCGCCTGCACAAGCGCAGCGCGGAAGGTGGAGTACCCGCACAAAACCCGCAGGGCTTGGGCTTGCATTTCACCGCGCTTCTGGCAGCAAATAAATCTCTTGCGCGTCAGCGCTCCGTATTCTCTATCGTGGGGATGTCTGGTTTTGCGCTATATGCAGAGCATCAAGCGTATGCGCAAAGCGCACGCTGCGCGAACGACGCTCGCGCGAACGCCGAAGTCCAGAGGCTTATCGCTTGTCTTGCGATTATTAGGCATAAAAGTAGCGAAGCTGACACCAGCCGCCACGCGACGGCTGTAATGTTTACCCCAACTAGGTTTCAGTAAAATTTTTTCACTTTATGCAGCGTCTAGTTCCAACCGCTCGTCCATGTTCAAGTGAAAAGTTCCGTAGGAAAGTGGAGATTGGCGATCGCACAACCATTTGGTATTGAGCCGAGATATGACCAAAAAACTGCATTCCGGTTCTGAAAACTCTAATCCTGTAAGGGATTGAAAAATTGCTACATGAAAGTCAAAAAGTCGTTATTTACAACGCGCTCCTTTACGCCTTTCCAAGTCCAGAGTACAGTTTTTTGGTCATATTTCGGTACGATGCCAATAGGAGATAACACTTTTCTATCAACCCAGAAAACCCATAATGCAATCACGCATATCAGAAAATGGATTAACGATATTTCCCATAAGAGTTACTTGAATATTTCGATCTGCGTACATTCCTGAATAGAAAGAGACCCCAGGATCGCCACCAAACATATGATAAGACAACGCTTCTCCCTGCTGCGCCACCCATAAGCCATATCCATAGTAAATACTGGCTCCATTTCTACTTTGCTCACCCGTCGATATGTGCGGAGTTAGCATTTGCTTGAGTACCGTTTTAGATACAAGTTGATGGGTCATCAACGCCTGCCAAAATTTTTCCATATCTCCAACCGTTGTGAAAGCTCCACCATCTGAGCCACCAATAACAGGCAGAGCATAGAAATTAGTTCGCCATTCCCGATCGGATTTTGGGATGTAACCATAGGCGGTGCATGGCGGCAGACAATCCATTGCAAAAAAACCGCTATCTGTCATATTGCAGACTGCAAATATATTGGCTTCGACATATTCCTGGAAACTCAGTTTGCTAACCTGCTCAACAATTAACCCTAGTAGGATGTACCCCGCGTTGTTGTAAACGAATTTTTCCCCTGGAGCAAATTTCATCGCCTGATCTTGAAACATTGGCAAAAAGTCTTCCAACGTGCGAACGCCATACATCGGTCGCGTCTTCCATAAATCTTCATAATCATTCCTCACTGTTTCATCAAAGTAGTCTGGAATACCTGATCTGTGAGTAAGCAAATGATGAACTGAAATTGCTGGGTCGAAAGTAGGAAAGGGAATATTCAAACAATCTTTGAGGAGAGTATCAAACGTGAGTAAGTTTTTCTCAACCAGTTGACATATTGCTGCACTGGTGAATGTTTTGGTGCCAGAGGCTGTGGCAAACCGAGTATTAAGAGTATTGGGTATCGCTTCAGAGCGATTTGCGAGACCGTAACTTTTGGCAAAAATAATTTTGCCTTGCTCTTTGACCCAAATTACACCAGAGAACGGGGATCTTTCATTTTGTTTTGCAATTGTGCGCTCAAGTTCTGCGATGTGAACTGCCATAAAGACGAACCTACTCGCTGGATTTTTCTCTACTGATTAAAGTTAATACTACAAGATGGTGTAGATATAGCGAAGAACAGAAAACCTGGTTAAGCCGTTTTACATGAATATTACAGAAGCTTTCAGACGCTGAAACCTTTGATTTTTCGTTAAGAGATTACTTGGCAATTTGGCTCGTGAGCTACTACAACTCTCAAAAAAAATCTTATGTTGTCTACAATTGGTTAGGTGCTGCACCGATCCAATTGATTCTGACTCCTGAGTTCTGTCTTCTGACTCCTTCTTTAATTTAGATAAAGATTTTGCTTTTTGATTTTTCAGATTTCAGCTAGAAAGTCCATTTTTCATCTCTGTATATTTCTGGTGCCATGCCTCATCGGTTGGGGCTGGCAGAAAACCCATTCTGTAAAATATCTGTAGCTGAAAATCTCGCGCTCCCCGGCACAGGTGGTTTTCTGGTTTTCCTGACTGACGGGGATGATGGCATAATTGAGAGGCTTCAGTTAAAACGGTCTGCTGAATTCTGGTAACTACCTCTGGAGCAGGATGCCTGCCGCTTTCGTTTGTTCTAAATGGACAAGTCGCACATTTAGCTTTCATCACCGGATAGTCAGCCACATTTATAAGTTTTTTGGACAAGCGCTTTTTCTCTCCAGGCTCCCAGTACAATTAAACCTAAAATGAGAACTATCCTTCATTATGGCAAGCATTAATTATTCTGCCAAAGCGCTGACGGTTGATGATATTGAAAAAGCTATTAAGGAACTGCAAGACCTCAAGAAATCAAAGGAACGTGAAGCGAGGGAAGCGCAGGAAAAATTACCCTCAGATGCGCGGCGGAAGGTGTTAATTGGTGTTGCCGTGCTGGAAGCACAGAAACGAGGATTTATCACGGAGGATTTTCTTCAGGAGGTGCTGGATAAATTCCTCACTAAAAATAAGGATCGAGCGGTATTTGATTTGGCTTCCCGTGAGACGGAGGGGGATAAGCAGCAGCGGGGTAGACCCAAGAAAGAGAAAACGGCTGACACGCAAGCATCACAGTCGTCAGTTGTAGAACCTACTCCAGAACATTCTCCTGAACCTATTCCGGTTGTGACCGAAACAGAGGACAAGGAGGTTGCAACCGTGGCAGCAACTACAGACAATAAACCAGCAGCCAAACGTGTTGCGACTGCGCAGAGAAAAACAAGCAAGTCATCGAAAAAGCAGGATGAATGGGATTTAAAGTGACATAAAAATATGGAATTTCTTGACGCGCTTAAGCAAAAAACGTATTGATTTGACTCTTTTAATGCGAGAGTCAAATATGTCAGAAGAACCAGAACAGCAAGAGCAATCAGTTAAAAAAACAGCAAAAGCGACGAAACCAGTAAAAAAGAATTTCACCCAAATTTCTGCGATTCAGCGATATAGTAAGGGGCTGACCATTTACACGGCAAGTGTCCCCTTTCCCTTCGCGGCACAGGCATTTAACTTTGATGGCACAGACAAGTCACCGGAGGAACGAGCACAGCGCAGTCTTGACCCGCGCCATGCGAAAAAAATCCGCCAGTACCTGGAGAATAATGAAGAAAGTTATTACCTGCCGCCGCTGATTGTGTCGGTCAATGGTGATGCGGAATTTACCCCATCCCGCAAAGATGGCGATATGGGGACACTGACAATCGGGATGAATGCGCTTTATAGAATTCTCGACGGACAGCACCGTACCGCTGCTATTCGGGGATTATTGGACAAGAACGCGACCAAGGAGCGTTTTAAAGAGGAGCATATCTCGGTAGATTTTTTAATTGACATTGAGCTTGACCAGGCGAAAACCTATTTCAGGCTGTTGAACGCCACAGGAAAAACCGTATCGAAAAATCTGACAGCGCTTTATGCTGATGATGTAGAAAGCCGAGGGATTCATGATATTCTTGTGTATGTGCCGTTGTTCAGTGATTTGGTAGAGAAAGAAAAAACCAACCTGAACCCAAAAAATGAAAAGCTGTTCGTATATAAATGGCTGTTTGAAGCGACTAAACGGATGAAACCCCGTATCAATTCAGAATTCGATAAAATTTACTGCGAGTCATTCTGGAGGGGATTATCGGATATTATTCCGCAATGGAAAGCAGCTTTTGAAGGTACACTGACTGCGCAACAAATCCGAGAGGAGTATATTTCCACGGCAGGAATTTTTATTGAGGCGCTGGGGGAAGTGGGAGCCATTTTGGTTGCGTCTTGCCAGGATAATCCAGAGAAAGTGGTAAAGTATCTTTCTCATTTGAAAAATGTGGACTGGTCAAAGAACAATGCTGCTTGGCATAATCAGGTGGTTGATAGCAATGGAAAACTGCTGTCCCGTTCTGGAAGCCGGAAATTTTTGACAGAGTTTATGTTGGACAAAATGAACCTGGCGCACAAGCTTTTGGCGGCGTAAGGTTGAATGAAAGGGGTGTGGGGGGTAGGGATAACTTGAGAAAACTTATGGGAGACTCAAAAATTCAATCTTACCGATAGCTTTGATTCGTGCGCTTGAAAGTAAATAGAGATTGAGCCGAGATAGGTGTTGAAAAGTGCCACTTCACTGGAAACGCCTATTCTATATAGGTTTCTAGCATATTACATCTCGCAGTTCTAATGTCTGCTAATTACTATTAGCGGATATAAATTGACCGAAAACTGGGGTTTTATGTCTGCTAATACCGCTCAAAACCCCTAAAAATGATGTCTGCTAATGTAAGTGGTACTATTTTTCACACATCTCGGCACAATCCCACCTACATTCGGGTTTCCCCGCCAACCTAACTAATTGTTAAACTTTATCACAACAGTTTTGGCGGCTGTGTGTTGAAAATGGTAGATGCTCACTTCACGCTTGCCTCAAATTGTTCAACCTTATTATTTCTCTACAATTAACTTATGTAATAGGTGTGATAGCACTATTTCGAGGCACTGAAAGGGGAGAGAAATCGTTTCAATACTTTCGACATAGCCCAGGTGGGTATCCGAGGGCTTTGTCTAAGCAATTGAGAACGTTCATCCATAAGCTTTTCCCGGTGGCTAATAAAAGCTTCTGGCTTAATGAGGTTTGCTCTCCCCTGTTTGACAAGAAGGTAAGTTTTGGTCGCCCATGCGTCTAATACGTTTGCAGCCTCAAAGTGCAGTTTCTCCTTTTCAGCTGGATTCAAGAAAGACATGGCTCCGGTAATCGCGGAAACCACAAAGGCAGTAATTCCAGCAATAGTAGAATGTTTTGCAAAAGCTGACACACCAGCAATACTGGACAATACTGAGGCAGGCAACCCAAAAAGCATATGAACATTTCCGTACATATTAGCTGCGTTGCGGTGACAACTGGACATTTCCAAAGCTTGATCCGCGTACCACTCTGCATCTCGTACAACGTCCGATAAAAATTCAGCGTAATTAGGAGTGCTACTTCCATCTGACATAGCTATACCTCATCCCTGTGCTCTATATTAGATGTTGAGCCATAGAATCGGAAAATTTTCAACAAATCCGTGAATTGTATAGGAATTTTTCACTTAGGGACTTGGTTAGGTCGAGAAATAATACTTGCTAAAAGACCTGTAAAAATAGTTGAATTAGCAATACCTTTGCCAAAATAAGAGCATGAAGGGATTGTGCCGAGATGTGTGAAAAATAGTACCACTTACATTAGCAGACATCATTTTTAGGGGTTTTGAGCGGTATTAGCAGACATAAAACCCCAGTTTTCGGTCAATTTATATCCGCTAATGGTAATTAGCAGACATTAGAACTGCGAGATGTAATATGCTAGAAACCTATATAGAATAGGCGTTTCCAGCGAAGTGGCACTTTTCAACACCTATCTCGGCTCAATCCCAAATAAATCCCTACACCCCGCAACCCATACCCTGTTTCTGGTCAGTGTATCCATAAAAAATATTTAACTTGTAATTTTTTCTATTTTTAATAAAATTATCCAACAAGCAACTATTTTTATGTTGGGTAGGACTTTACGTCTGCTCTCGTCCAAGCTTTTGTCGAACACTTTCAGCAGGGTGGTCAATTTTCCACGATTACTGAGGCTCGGACGTTTGCGGTTCCCTATGTAGGGCAGTCAGTATCCCCTGGTTCTGCGTTGACAAAGCAGGTAGATGAAGCGGTAGAAGCGGCGCTGGTGCGGGTTGCCCAGAATGTGGTGACAGGAGCAGCGACACCCCAGGAGGCGTATCGCCAGCTTGTCGAACTGCACGATCGCCAACCAGCCCTCAACGTTCGTTCTAGCACCAGTGTAGCTCAGCAAGCCTACAGTACCCCGTTGCCGATTGCTTACCTGGCTTCAGTTCTCGCTGGAGTAAACTCGGATACTACGGTATATGAACCTAGTGCGGGGCATGGCGCGTTATTACTGGGAAGCAGCCCGGACAAGGTGACGGTCAACGAGTTAAATCCGACACGGGCAGCAGACTTACGGTCACAGGGGTATACGGTAACAGAAACGGATGCTAGCCGTCTTACCCTGGAGAAGCTGCACGATGTTGTGATCATGAATCCCCCGTTTGGCACGGTGGAAGAAGAAGCATCAAAAAGACCAAAGCAGTTTCGGTTTGGCAAGTTCCAAACCACTCAGATTGACCATGCCATTGCCCTGCAAGGGTTAGAGGCGATGAAACCAGACGGACAAGCAGTGCTGATTCTGGGCGGCAAGCTGGGGATTGATGAGGATATTCGCAGCAATCGCTATAACAGTCGGGAAAGCCGAGGATTTTACTACACACTATATCAACAATTTAATGTCACTGACCATTTTTCGATTCTGGGAAACCTCTATCGCAAGCAGGGGGCAGGCTTTCCCATTGATGTGATTGTCATCAATGGCAGAGGAAAATCTGAGCGTTCTTTGCCTGCGGCAGATGTCCCGCGCTTGTACAAAACTTTTGATGAACTGGGAGAACTTCTCGATGACGTACTTTCCCAATCCGAACGTCTGGGCACCGCCGGAGAACGAACGGATTTTCACGGTACTCGTGCCAGCGAACGAAACCCAGTTGAGCCAGAACCGCTATCTGCAACTGCTGTGCCGTCGTCTGGAGTGGCTGATGGCGATGTGGCAGGAGGAAGCGGAAGCGTCGTCGGTGGCGGAGACACACCAGATGCTGCTAATCATGACTCGTCCCTTCTCAATCTACCAAAGCAGACCGATGTTGCCGAAAATACCCCACACGCCCAAGGGGATAGAGGAATGGCAGACGGCGTGGGCGCAGTTTCTGGTGTTCGAGAGCGACATTATCGCCATGCGGCTGCAATTTCTGCCGATCTCGTTTCCGGTGCAAGTGGAGATGGACAGCGAACGGATAGAACGGCTGCTGTGGAAGTTCAACACCCCGGACGTACAGCCGAATCTGGAAGAATGGCTGGCGGAGACAATCAATCCCCTGCTGCGCTAGAACAGCCGAAACAACTTCCGTATCACCCTAAAAGCGAGGCACAAGCAATCGGCACACTGGTTCCTGCAAACATGCAGACGGGTGTATCGCAAGCCCTGCTGAAGCTTGAGCGTCGGGTTGGAGAGTTGGATACCTATGTCGCAGATAAGCTTGCCTATGGGACAACTGAGGAATTGCACCAACATTTTAGCGCGGAACAGGTGGATGCGATTGCCTTGGCGGTATCAAATTTAGAAAAGGGTAGTGGTTTTATCCTTGGGGATCAGACAGGAATCGGGAAAGGGCGGGTGGTAACGGCAATGATTCGCTATGCTACAGTTACGGGACGGACACCGATTTTCGTTACCAAAGACACACCCTTGTATGCTGACATGATTCGTGATTTGCAAGATATTGGGATGCCAAGGTTCAACCCACTCGTCACGAATCCCGATTTGACACTGCCGTTGCCAGACGGACGAACATTGACAACCAGTCCGAAGCAGCATCCCCAGGTACTCAAAAATATACAGTCGGAAGGACACTTGGGCAGGTACAATGCTATTTTTACGACTTATTCGCAATTGCAAACGGTCAGAGGACAGGAACCCTATCGTCGGGAGTTCCTCCGCCAGTTTGCGCCTAACAGCCTGGTGATTCTGGACGAAAGTCATGAGGCGGGGGGTTCCAGCAGCCAGAACGGGAAACAGGCTGGTGCTTCCAATCGGGCAGATTTTGTCCGGGAACTGGTGTGGCAATCGCAAGGGGTGGTGTATTCGAGTGCCACCTATGCCAAGAACCCGCAGGTGATGGATTTGTATGCCCTTACTGATATGCGGCTTGCCCTCAGTAACATGGCGAACCTGACGGAACTGGTAGCGTCGGGCGGTGTGCCGTTGCAGCAGACTTTGGCTTCGATGCTAACCGAATCAGGGCAATACATTCGTCGGGAACGCTCGTTTCAAGGGGTACGGTTTGACCCAGTTGTTGCCCCTGTCAACCGTGATATTGCGGAAAATATCTCACTGATTATGGCAGAGATTATGGAGTTTGACCGCCTCAAACAGGAGGTTGTCACGGGGATGGATAAACAATTGAAATCCGAGGCAAAACGGGCTTTTGGGGATAATTCTACGGGTGGAGCCGGGGCAACCAGTACCAATTTTACCAGTCTAATGCACAACATTGTTGACCAAATGTTGTTTGCTCTCAAAGCTGAAGAAACAGTGCAGCAATCCTTAACTCTGCTGCGCCAGCCGGAACCGGAGAAGCCCGTGTTGGCACTGTCGAGCACAATGGGCAGCATGATTGCCCGACAAGCCGAGATGCAGGGGTTACGCCCAGGCGATGCTCTGGATGCTAATTTTGGTACGATATTGCATCGGTATCTGGAGCGCAGCCGGGATGTTATGCTAGGGAATCCGTATGGCGAGAAGTCCCGCCATCGGCTGACTGATGAGGAATTGGGCGTGGCAGCCACAGTTAAGTATCATGCGATTCAGGATTTGATTAACGAGACGGATTTCAACCAAATTCCCGTTAGTCCGATTGACTACATCACGTTTCGTCTGAATCAGGAAGGATATCGGGTGGGGGAAGTCACGGGGAGGGAGCATATTGCGGTTTATCAGACGGATGGCACAACGGTTTATCAGCGGCGTGGCAACGCAGAACGCAGCAAGTCAGCGGCAGTGCAGACAGTCAAAGCTTTTAATGACGGGCAAACTGATATTATTATTCTAAATAAGAGCGGATCTACGGGAATTTCCCTTCATGCCTCAGAGCGGTTTGCTGATCAGCGGCGGCGGCATATGATTATCGCCCAACCCGAAGCGGATATTAATTCGTTCATGCAGATGCTGGGGCGTGTTCACCGCACAGGGCAGGTGGTGCCACCTAATTTTACGCTGCTGATGGCAGACATCCCGGCGGAAAAGCGTCCGGGGGCGGTGCTTGCTAAAAAGATGGCTTCGTTAAACGCCAATACTACCGCTGCCCGTTCTGGGGCGTTCTCGTTGGAGAATGTGCCGGATTTTCTGAATGAGTACGGGGATGAGGTGATTAATGAATTGATGAAAACCTATCCTGATATTCATGAAAGACTCGATAACCCGTTGGAGAGTGCGAGTAACACTTTATATAGCGGTACTTCTTCTACGGGTGATGCCATTCGCAAGGTGACAGGTAGAATTCCCTTGCTGCCGATTGCTGAACAGGAAGCTTTTTATGATTTGATTGAGCAGAAATACAAGGAGTTCGTGGCGACTAAGGAGGCAATGGGTGAGTCGATTTTGGAAGCCAGTACCTTGAACCTCGATGCCAAAACCTTGGCGCGGATGGAAGTTTTACCAGCAGATGCCAACAGCACTTCGCCATTTACAGGGGCGGTGTATGCGGAAATCGTTGATGTGAAAACGCCGCGCAAGCCTTATACCAGCCAGCAAGTGATAGAAAAGCTTCATGCATCGTTGGGTTTGCTAGTGCCAGAGGGGGTGACGGTGACGGAGACTACCCAGGAGGGGATTCTGCAAGTCGCTGGTGAGAAAGCCAAGGCGGACGAAGAAATCTTCCAAGTCGCTGGTGAGAAAGCCAAGGCGGACAGTGAGGAACTTGAGGAGCAGGCAATCCGGTATAAATATCAAGTTTCGGCGGACAGAGCTTCCACGGTTGACAGCCAGCTTTATCAAGTCACGTCCATGATACAGGCGTTTCCTGTAGGACAGCCAGTGTGTTTAACGACTCAGAAAAATGATGTGTTCTACGGGGTAGTGGCGGGGGTCAACCATACAGGCATCGCTGCCAATCCTGCCGCACCGTCTTCCTGGGAGATGCAGTTGTTGGTGGCAGACTCCATGCAGGAACTATCTCTGCCGCTGTCTCAAGTTAACACAGGGAAAGAGAATGCCGTTAGCGTAGAGGTGACGGATAAAACCCCAGAAGGTACAGCAGTTTACGATTTATTCGATTATTACCAAACCCGAACACGGGAAAAACGCCAGATTTTTACTGGGAACCTGCTGCGAGCGTGGGAGAAGTTTCCGGGGAAGATTGTCAATTTCACGGATGCACATGGTAACATTCGCCAGGGCTTACTGACTTCACGGGGGTTTGATGCGGAAGCTGCCTTGGAGCAAATGGGGGTGACGATGCCCACTATTGAGGATGCCAAACGCTTTTTGACTGACTACAATGGGCAACTCAAAACCGTAGACAAGCAACTGACTATCAAGCCAGGGCGGGATGGAACGTTTCTGCTGCAAACGCCAAGAGCAAAAGATGCTGGTGGAAAGTATTATCTGGATGAGGAATTGCTGGAAACTGCGGGGGCGGAGTTCTTCTCGGTAGGCGAGCGCATGGAGTGCCTGGTGGATGAGGAGGCGCTGGAAGCGGTGCTGGCGCTCTTGATGCGGGAACGGGATTATGCGCTGGCTGCCTATGAGCAGCGGGATGCAGCACGGGCGATGCTGGGGATAGAATTGGGGGCGTTTACTGAAGTGGTAGAAACACCTGTAACTGTCGAGGAAACTGCCTCACCAGTCCTTGAACTCAATATTGAGGAAGTTGTCAACACTGATTCGGTGAATATGCCGTCAGGAATCGCCTCTCCTGTGGCACAACGGGGTGCGCCAGAAAAGAATATCGCCAAACTGTTGGAACGCGGGGGCTTATCTTCTGTGGTAATGGAGGGAGAGGATTATCATCGCCGCATCGAGAATGAGCCGTATATCCCTCTGGTGATTGAGCGGCATGACAATCGGCTATACTTGACGCATTATCTGACCGAGAACGGTGATACCTTTATTGATAGCGAGATGGTTTTCACCATCGATAGGGACGGGGGCTTAACCCTGGCAGAGACAGCCGTTACCTCGTTGGGACGAGAATGGCGAGGATGCGATCGCTCTTATGCCACCATGTTTTCAAGAAACCTCCTACATCAAGGGTTTGAATCAGCGATGCGGGAGCAGTTATCGGTACAAACCAAGGAAGAAGAGGAGTTTGCGTCAATAGATGATGGGGAACAATCCCCCGCAAATCCTACGCCTGCCGAAACATTCAGCCCAGCGTCGCCACCAGAAGCGATTCCTGAAAAACACCTGTCAGAAGCTACAGAGGCGAATGCTGAAGTGTCTGACGCAATCAGTATAAAAACGTGGTTTCAAGCAGTCCGTGACCTGGGGTTGGAAGTAGACCGCAGACTTCACATTCAAATTTTGCAAAAAACCCAAGAGCAGAACATATCATCTTCTCTCCAAAAGATAATAGAAGGCGATTTGAAGAAATATCGCCCGTACCAGGAAAGAGGACAGGTATTATTGGAGACGGTACAGTTATTACTGGCAACAGAAGGGCAATTGGACATTTGGGGCGGGGTCAATCTGAAGCATGGGCGCTATGAATGCACTCAGCAAGGGGACAAGCTGACGGTGCAAGTGAAGACAGGTAATAAAGCAGAGACGATATTACAAGCCAATGGCGATATCCTTGAACAGACAACAGTGCGGGAGAAAGATGTAGAGCATTTTCTCAAGTTGGCTGAGAATTCTGGCTTGAGATTTATGCAAGATATTTCGACTTTTAACCAGCGATAAAGGGTTTTAATGCAGCGTGTTCTGCCCAAAGCGTGTTACCAATTCCTCACGTGAAGAGGTGAGCAGAAGGCTAGCAACTTCATCATCCGGCATTTGTGTTAGTGGCTCAATAATCGATGAAAGCTCTTTGTCAAGAACACCAAATCGACTCTTGAGCAGGCTTTGAATTAAATTTTTTGCTTTTTCGTGTTGTCCTTCTCTTAGTCCTTCTTCTCTTCCAATGCGCTCGATGCTGCTAATGTATGGCATTTGGTTTTCCTCCTCGAATTGTCTGATTGTGTCCCGAAAAATAATCTCCAGCGGTTCTGGCAACCGCATCATTATGTCTAGTACCAGAAATATCTCTACGATATCTTGTCTGGTGTAACCGCGCTTGTAAAGTCCTTTAATCAGACGCAGTTTCCATTGGAATCGTTCTCTTGCTGCTTGGGTTGTTTCCTGGGTTTTTCGATGCGCCATCACCACCACGGCGAACGGGTTATCGCTTGACTCCAGCATTTCCCAAGAATAGTCTAACAGCTTTATAATAGGAAACCGCAGCCGCATCTCGCAGCCCCAACGCCCGTAGCCGTATTCCTGTGGTCGCCAGTTCGGTTGCTCGTCCCCTAAAATTGCCAAACTCACCACTTCTCGGTCATAGCGATCATAAATTCGATAGTTGTAAATGAACATGCGCTTGGCAAACCCGCTGTCCATCTGGCTTTGTAATTCTATATGCAAGAGGAGCCATGCCTCTTCTCCTCCGTTAAGCCACACTTTGAGCAGCTTATCGACAAAGCGCGTTCCGACTTCAGCATCCCGAACAATCTGCTGAAACTCTTTGTCAAGAAAGGCATATCCCCGATCCCAGGCAATGCAGGAGTGGGCTTCGGGGAAGAAAAAGGCGACGAATGCCTCAAAATACTGCTCAATAGCGGCTTTCCACGATTCGTCGTAGTTTGCAGGAACATTGGTTTCTGGTTCCGTCATGCCGTTACTATCAATACGCTCCTAAATGTTATTAGTAGACCATCACCACTAAAAACCGGATACAGCGTTATCCCGAAAGCCCTTTTTAGCAAAGGTTATACCAAAAAGAATCTTCAGGTTTTTAAAATTTATGGTTTACTAGGACGTTTTACCACAAGACTTCGCCATGCTCAACAAATCCACGCAATCTTTGCGTAAAGAAAACTTGGTTTCTTGAGTGTGATTGCTGTTGAACTTTTACAGTTGACTTATCTACACCGCACCCAGCCCACAGCCTCTGCTATTGAAATTCTTAATCCCCTTTAGATGAAGGTTTTAAAAGCGAAATCTCCCAAACTACCTCTAGTGTTAACAGTTAATTGGGCTGTGTAAGCGATCGCTCGTTTAAGTGGTTACTTGGAGCATCGACGTCATAGTGCCATTGGTATCCAGGTACTGTGGCGTGGTTGGTCAAAATTGTATGACCTTTGTGAGGGTTGGCAGCTTGCTAAACAGACTTAACCGGAAAAGTCAGCTGTACGACAGGACAAAAACCGGAAAGCTTTGTAAAATGAATCACAGTACGTCCAAAATCAGGCTGATACGCCGTAATGCTACCTATCTGATTTAGAGTGATCAACTGAGTAGTGCATCGCCAGACACAGCTCCAAGTCCTGGAACAAAATGCTACACATTCGGCTCCTACCACTTAAATCAAAACCAAGCTGCCGCAGGAGAATGAAATGGAACCAGAAGTGTTTTTGGAGCAGAGCGACGTTGTACCGTTAACCAAGGCACTCAAGCAAGTGCTGATGCAAATCGATACTGCCAGCGCTCGCCGAACTCTTCTAGAGATTGCTGGGATTGACTCGGCTTTCATGGGTACTTTGAGACCAGAATCAGAACCTAACCTTTTTGCTCCTAAATTAGTTGTAGAGTTTAGAAAATACCGTATTTCCACTAGGCGGCTAAACTATCACCCAATGGTCAGCCTCCTAGGCTACCTTTGCGATTTTGCTGAAGATTATAGCCTGCCTGACCAAGATGTTGCACTGTTTAGCCGCTTCCTTGAGCAGGGTCAGGAGAACTTTAAAGCTTTAAAGGTTCGCAATGCTGTTGGTAGAATCGAGTCACCCAAAGGCACTGGAATAGGCACAGCAGTGCTAGTAGGGAAAAATTTGTTGCTGACTTGCAACCACGTCTTCAGTAAAACTCAAGTTCAGCAAGCTTGGGTGCGCTTTGGGTACAAAACTGGGAGCTATGGTCTAGAGGATGTATTTGAACTCGATCTGGAATTCGTCAGTCATCACAACCGCCCCGACTACGCCTTAGTTCGGATTCAAGGGGAACCCCAACAACCAATTATCCCTCTAAGCAACGATTTATTAGATGCAGGTCAAGAGATTCGCCTTATTCATCACCCATTGGGAAAACCAGTGGTCATTTCAGGTATAGGACAGATGGTGCAGGTGGGAGAGGATTACATTGACCACAATATCAGTGCAGATGAAGGTTCTTCTGGAGCGCCTATTTTTAACCGCCACTGGCAATTAGTTGCAATTCACCAAGGTCATCCAGGTATTGGTCGTTCTGTTATAACAGGAACATTAGGAGGCGTTCCTATTCGTATTATTTGGAATCAAATAATACCCCACTTGCCTGGAACTGAACAAGGAGCAAACAAGTGAAACTTTGGCAGACCATAGCAGACAACTTTAGCAGTGAGGCAAAGAAATACAAAACCCCCTTCCTGCCAGAGTATCGAGTGGATGTATCATATGATGCTAACCCCATTAAAGCAGGGGAGGCTTACTGTCGCATCTGGCTTGTGGAAATGCGTTTGGCTCAGGGTGTGGAGTGGTTTAAGCAACGATATCCAGTGGTTCACGCATCTGCCCGGTTCAATCATGGCAGCCAGGTCGTGACTATTCCTTATCTTGCTGCACCTGGTAACCTGAAGGACTTGGGAACTGACAACTTAGATAAAGTTATCCAATACAACTATCCGTTAACACCACTGTTCCCGTTTAACCAGGGATTGGTGGAGTTGCAGGCTGGCTTGTTCAGCATGGCAGCTAGTGACTCCATCGATAAATTTACTAAAACAATGGGACGCTTTTCGCAGTTATTGCCAGTCCCAGAACTCTCCTCTGTCATCAAATTAGCAGAACCAGTATATCGAGGCATTGAGGATTTACTGGATATTGGAGAGCGTCGGTTAGACTTGGGCTACCAGCAGACCTTTTCTGATGCTAGTGGCGGGGGGAGTAATATCCTGCAAGCGGGCTACTTTGCAGTCATTTTGGCAGAAGAACACCAGTTCAATGACGATACTCTGTGTATTGTAAATGACAGCCTGCAAGTTAGCTCCCCTGGAACCACGAAAATGTTTGTGCGCGATCGCAAACCTTTAGAAGGCTACAGCTATATGTTATTCCGGCTGGAAAAGCGTACCGCTCAAGATTGGGAGTCATTGACCAGTCTTAAAGAACTGGTTGACCAAGCTCAAAACGCTATCTATGCAAATAAATATGAGGCGGTCAAAACATTCCTATTGCCTGCAATTAAAATGGCGATTTACCGCAGCCCAGATGTGGTAAAATCTGACCGCAAGTCAATGGTGCTGAAAATTGAAGATTTCTTTCAGGAGTTGGGATTACAAGCAACAAGCGTGCAGAAGCGCTCCCTCTACTCGATTATGCAAAGACCTTTGCCCCTAGTAGATGCCCAAAAAGAGGCAGAGTTGGCGGCATTAGAAAAGCTACTTGAACAGTAGGGCATACCAATTGAGGAATCCTAAGGACTATAAATGGAGTTTCTTAACCCCCAAGAAAAAACTCAGCTGCAGCGAATTTTAGCCAGAAATTCACAATTCCAAACAGCTAATGATCGCAATAGTTTTCTTGCCTTTTGTGGTCTAGAAGAATATTGCAGTTCAATTCAAATAGACCAACCTTTGAGTAAATTCCTTATTAGTCTTTTCGCTACGCTTTCCAAAGTTTACATTACAGTTGACAATTCCCAAAGGCTAGGATTAGTCGTTCTTTTAGAATATATTACGCTGATAGATTCCTGTTTATCTACAGAAGAACAGGACTTTATTCATCACATTATTAGTAAGTGGGAGCAATGGCAAGCAAATCGAACTGGTAGGCACAAAGGCAGTGAGAGTTCAAGTTTAACCCAAACTCTCAAGCAAAATCAAACACCACTGCATGAACCACCGATGTTGGAGGATATGGTAGGGGTGCATAGAAAGATGAATCGAGAGGCTTTAGTAATAGGAATTAACCAGTATTCGTGCTTAGATCATCTCAACACTCCGGCAAGGGATGCAGAAGCGATCGCTCAAATTCTAGAAACTTACGGTGGCTTCCGAGTGCGGCGTTTGCCCGCTAGTTATCAAGACGGCGCGTTACGAGTCGATTCCAATAAACCGTTGAAGATGTCAGAAATCAAAGCTGCTGTCGCCCAGTTATTCAACCCAGAAGGCAGTAAGATTCCTGACACAGGTCTACTATTTTTCTCAGGACATGGACTTCGAGACAGTTTTGGTGGAGTGACAGAAGGATATTTAGCTACCAGTGATGCTGAACCTAAAGAAGAACAGTGGGGTTTTTCACTGCAACTGTTACGCCGCTTATTGACGAGAAGCCCGGTGCAGCAGCAGATTATTTGGCTTGATTGTTGCTATAGTGGCGAATTGCTTAATTTTGCTGAATTAGAAACTTTAGAACAGGCTCAATCCCGATTTTTCTTAATGGCATCACGGGAATTCGAGACAGCTCATGAGAATATTACAGGTCAGCACGGAATTTTAACCGAGGGACTGTTGAAGGGACTCGACCCCCAACAATTTCCATATGGAAAGGTAACGAATCGAACGTTAATCGATTTCCTTGAAAATGAGTTAACGCACATACCTCAGCGTCCTGTTTGGAGCAATCCTGATAATGAGATTGTGCTTACTAGCATGAGCTTAGTAGCAAACCGAGAGCAGTTGACTGACCAAGCCTCAGCAGAACCAACTCGTAAAATGTACCGAGATTGGGACGGAGCAGTAGATGTATCTGTTTTTTATGGACGCACAGATGAACTAGCTGAACTGAAGCGATTGATTATTAATGAACGATGCCGAGTTGTTTTGCTATTGGGGATGGGAGGAACTGGTAAAACAGCTTTGGCGACTAAGTTAGCTGAAGAAATTGAGGATGAGTTTGACTATCTCATATGGCGATCGCTGCGCGATTCTCCCCCTGCTTATGAAACGTTGACAGATATACTTAAGTTTCTGTCTAATCAACAGCTAACAGATTTACCCTCAACAGTGGAGGGCAAAATCGCATTGGTTATCGACTATCTACAAAAGTACCGATGTTTATTGGTATTGGATAATGTAGAGTCGATTATGCAAGGTGGAACTCATGCAGGGGAATATCGAGTAGGATATGAGGATTATGGTAAAGCCTTAAGGAGAATTGCAGAAACACGCCATCAGAGTTGTGTGGTGCTAACGAGTCGGGAAAAATCTCAAGTTTTTGCTTCCCTTGAAGGGAAACAAAAACCTGTCAGGTGTTTGCAGGTGATTGGCTTAGAAGAAGCAGCAGCAGCAGAACTTCTCAAGGGCAAGGGATTTTCAGGAACTGAAAACAGGTGGGAGGAATTGGTTGGACGCTATGGTGGTAATCCCTTGGCATTAAACATAGTATCTACGATTATTATTGAATTATTTGACGGAAATGTTTCTAACTTTTTGGAAGAAGGAACAGCAGTGTTTGGTGATATTCGCGAACTCATTAATCAACAATTTAACCGTCTGTCAGCTATAGAAAAGGAGATTATGTACTGGCTAGCAATAAATCGCGAGCCAGTTTCCTTTCCAGTACTGCGCTCAGACTTGATATCGACAGCATCAAAGTCGGAATTCATTGATGCACTCTATTCATTAGTCGGGCGCTCCCTTGTGGAGAAGAGCGCGGGATTATTCACGCTTCAGCCAGTAGTCATGGAATATGTCACTGACCGACTCATTGAGCAGATTGTTGCTGAAATTAGCAATAGAGAAATTGCACTTTTTAATAGTCATGCCTTACTCAAAGCACAGGCAAAATATTATATCAGGGAAAGTCAGATTCGTCTTATTCTCGAACCAGTAACAAACAGACTGGTAAATATTTTAGGAAATCAAAGCAGTTTGGAATATCAGCTGACTCAAATTCTCTCAAGACAGAGACAACAGTCTCCGCCTCAAAGAGGATATGCTGAAGGGAATATTTTAAATATGCTTTGCCAACTTGAAACAGATTTGAGGGGTTATGACTTTTCTGGTTTGACTATTAGGCAAGCGTACTTACAGGGCATGACTTTGCGTCATGTCAATTTGAGTCATGCGAATTTTGCTGATTCTGTTTTTACTAAAATCTTGGGTAATGTTTTTTCAGTAGCGTTTTGTCCGGAAAGCAAACTTTTAGCTACAGGCGATAGTGATGGTGTAGTTCGCTTATGGGAAGCTGCAAGTGGCAGAGAGCTTTTAACTTGTAAAGGACACACAGGTCGGGTATATTCAGTTGCCTTCAGTCCTTCAGGTGAAATACTTGCCACTGGTAGTGATGACCAAACCATTAAGTTATGGAATATCAACAGCGGTGCCTGTCTGAATACTTTGCTGGGACATAGCAGTTCCGTAGGGTCAGTTACCTTTAGTCCTTCAGGCAAGATGCTTGCCAGTAGCAGTGAGGATCTAACGGTAAGGCTATGGGATATTAACAGTGGTGCCTGCTTACAAATCTTGCAGGGGCATACCAACCACGTCTGGTCAGTCGCCTTCAGTCCGAATGGTGAGATGCTAGCCAGTGGGAGTTTTGACCAAACAATAAAGCTATGGGATGTTAACAACGGTACCTGCCTAAATACTTTGCTGGGACACGACAATGCTGTAGCTTCAGTCACCTTCAGCCCTTCCGGTGAGATACTTGCTAGTGGTAGTCATGACAAAACCGTGAGGATATGGAGTATCAACGGTGGTTGCTTGAAAATCTTACAAGGACATACTGAGCGGGTCTGGTCAGTTGCCTTCAGTTCTTCGGGCGATATACTTGCTAGTGGTAGTTATGACAAAACGGTAAGGCTGTGGAATATCCACAGTGCTGCCTGCCTCAACACTTTACAGGGACATACCAATTGGGTTCGTTCAGTCGCCTTCAATCCGGATGGTGAGATGCTTGCTAGTGGGAGTTATGATACAACAATCAGGCTATGGGATATCAACAGCGGTGCCTGCCTGAATACTTTGCAGGGGTACCACGTTTCGATATGTTCAATTGCCTTGAGTCCTTCTGGTTTGAAGCTTGCCAGTGGTAATGACGACTACATGGTGCGGCTATGGGACATCAACAGCGGTGCCTGCCTTAACACTTTGCAGGGGCATAACGGTTGGGTATACTCAGTCGCCTTCAGTCCGAATGGTGAAAAACTTGCCAGTGGTAGTTCTGACAAAACGGTGAGGCTGTGGGATATTAACAGCGGTAGTTTCCTCAACACTTTGCAGGGGCATGACAGTTGGGTATACTCAGTCGCCTTCAGTCCGAATGGTGAGATACTTGCCAGTGGTAGTTCTGACAAAACGGTGAGGCTGTGGGATATCAACAGCGGTGCCTGCTTCAAAATCTTGTTGGGACACAACGGTACACCAGGGTCAGTCGCCTTCAGCCCTTGTGGTAAGCTGCTTGCCACTGGCAGTCAGGATCAAACGGTAAGGTTATGGGATATCGAGAGCGGTAATTGCTTGACAATTATGCAAGGACATACCAATCAGATTTGGTCAATCGCCTTTAGTCCGGATGGTCAAATGCTGGCTAGTAGTAGTTTTGACCAAACACTCAGATTATGGGATATTAAGAGTGGCGAATGCCTAAAAATCTTGCAAGGGCATACTAATTTCCTTTTGTCAGTTGCCTTCAGTCCCGATGCTAAGATGCTTGGCAGTGGAGGTTATGACAAAACAGTGAGGCTGTGGGATGTCAGCAGCGGTGAATGCCTAAAAATCTTGCAAGGGCATACCAATTGGGTACGGTCAGTCCTCTTCAGTCCTGTTCCCGCAGCGTCCCCGCAGCGGTTTGGTCAAACTGTAGTCAGTGGAAGCCAAGATGAAACAATTAAGCTCTGGGATATCGAGACGGGTGAGTGTCTCAAAACCTTGAAAGCACCTCGACCCTATGAGGGCATGAATATCACCGGCGTCACAGGTTTAACCCCAGCGACTATTGCAACGCTGAAAGCTTTGGGAGCAGTGCAAGATGGAGACCTTTGATATTTCTCCCAACTTTAGTTAGGGATGATCCTCGTTCCTAGTAGTCTACCAAGGAAACTTTGCCGGGTCAGATAGTCGGGTATAATCGCTCGATCTTCTTACGTGCATCCGTGGTTTTAAAGCACTAATGTATACTTGCTTGCGCATGATTGCGTTGTTGCTCCCAGACGGCAATTTCTGACTTTAATAATTGGCGACCGCCAATCCGTCTCTGTTATACCAATTCAAAAAATGTTTGCGACAGATACCCCACCGGTCTTTGTGGAGAGTTGGGGAGGGGTCTTTTCTATGTGTTGCATTCTTTTTTCAAATTGGTATTATTTGATACGGCATTTGGTAACGTAGCCACAAGGGTTTCAGGCTGCAAAATTCAGTGGGGTTTAAATGGTACACCTTTAAGTGTGTATCCAGTTGAGCAAAATCTTATTTTTAGAGTAAAAGTTGAAAATTTTTGATGAAACTATTTCTGGGTAGCGTTTTCAGCCCTTGCATGGCGGCTCATAGCAGCTTCGCTACTTTCTCCCCAACTTCAAAGTATCGTCTCACTAGGATGTTAGTACATAATTACTAATTAGCTGGTTTGAAATAATTACCAACTTATGACCCAAACTTGGCAAAATACCCAAGGTTGGTGGTAACGCCGCTCACAAACACGGGTAGTTAATACTTTTCGTTACCCATTCTACGTAATCGCTCTAACGTACCGTGCTGCACCACTAACTAGTTGCGGTTAACGCTCGTAGGAAAAAAATAGCATACTACAACCTGACAAACTTTTCTCTACTTGTATTTCATGCTCGATTCGCAGGCGGTCTACTGAGCGTAGGTTTGAGGTCAAATACTGTAGGAAGCAACACGACTAGTCGCACTTTTGACATAAGATTGCAATGCCTCTGTCATATAAATAGGTTTTAATAAACCTTACGTCAATGTTAATATAAGTAAAATTCATGAATGAAACCGAAATAGCTGGCTCAGTATGAAGGTATGGCTCATACAGAGTCTTAGGAATCTGTTTTCAGTGATTTACTATCGACTACTGACTATAGAAGTCAGAATGCCTGCCTTTCAAGCATTAATATCGTCTGTTCTGTGAGGTACAAAATGACGGTTCAATCTTCTAGTTCGATCCAGCAACAAGTCACCCGTCAGGTGCTATCAGTGCCTGTACAATCAGCGCTGTATGTTGGACTGTGTTCTTTGATTTTGTGGACAATTTATTTCACTACATACCCGGCTATCCATGACACGACTCATACTCTGCGTCACCACACACTGATGGTGAGTTGCCATTAGTTGATTGAGTCAACGAGCGTGCAGGAGTTCAGAAATCAAATGACTTTACTTAAGTGGCCTAAGCTGATCGGTGCAATTTGCATGATCGGAATTATCCTATATGGTTGGGTCGGACTTTCACAATCCCCTCAAGCATCGGTGCGGCTAACAACTAATCCACCGATTAATCAGGTTCGACCCCTTGAAGCTGAAGCCACCACAGTGTTGGGATCAGGGCACTACAATCCGCCAGTGCAGATGATGCTGCAAGCCGTAGATGCTCAAGGGCAATCTTTAAAAGATGCCAAAATCCACTTGCAATTATTCACCCGTCCTAAAAACCCCTGGTTCACAACAGATTTTCCGATTGTCGAGGGGACAAAGTTGCTGGACATAGAGGGCAATGCACCAACAGGTCAATTGCAGGTTCAACAAACCCTGCCGATCCGAGGAACGTATCAACTCCTGGTAGCAGTTACTCCGCTCGTTGCCAATGCGTTTGAGCCGATTCAGCAAAAGCTAACGCTGACGCTGCCTGAAAATCCCTTAAAGTTTCGCTACTTTGGCATCCTAGTTGTGATTTTGCTGGCAGTTGGACTACTAGGAGGTTGGGTGATTGGGGGTAGACAAGCGATTCAACCCGGAGAAATTGCCCCGCAACGGGTACGATTGTTGTTGAGTGGATTGATTGTGGTAGCGATCGCTGCACTGCTGTTCGTCAATATTAGCGCTGAACTTGCCGAATCGCATATGTCAATGTCGATGCCAGGGATAGGAGAAGAAGTTCCCCCCTCTGGTAAACCCGCCAAATTAGAGTCTCAAGGACTTTATATGCAACTATCGGGTGACCAGAGTGCAACGGTGGGTCAACCTGCCAAATTGCAGGTCAGCGTCAGTGATCCTAAAACCAACCAACCCGTGACAGATGTTGTGTTCAAGGTAACAACCACCCAACTCGAAAATAATTGGGTGGCGTTTGCTTATCAGGGTACTCCAGACAGCAACGGAAAATTGTCGTGGGAGCAGGAGTTCTTTGACGGTGCCCCGCATAGCATTGTTGTTGAGGTTGCGCCGCAAGCAAACGCCACCCGGCAATTTCAACCATTCCAAGTGGCAGAGAATATTCCAGTCGAAGGTGTTGCTCCGCCGATGCAAGTCCGGTTGATTTCGCTGGCTTACTTCACCGCAATTGTAGTAATTGGTTTGCTGCTGGGATTGTGGCTGCGACAGCGGCAGACTCAGCGTACCGGGTTGACTTGGAAGCGTAGCGTTTCGTAAGTCAGTGTCAAAAGAGCGTTATTGCTGTGTCATTTGGTTAATAAATACATTTGCTCTTGGTTTTTTCGCCCAATCATTGAACAGGCTGATTGCCTAAAATTCCATGTCGGATACCATTGAGTGTTCGACATGAATTTTTATAGACACAGCATGAGAAATTGAAGCCTACAATTTATCTATGAATCATCAACACATCATATTCGTCTGCACAATCTGTGGAAGTAGTCATCAGACAAAACAGTATGTTGCTAAAAGCGCCGGTGAACGGCTGCTAGATAAATTACAAACCCTATATCATGACTGGGTATTGCAAGACGAGTTCTCAATTCAACTGGTTAAATGCATGGGTGTTTGTGATCGCTCTTGTGCAATTGCTTTCGTCTGTTCTAACAAACACACCTACTTATTCGGCGATCTGCCTGCTGATGCTGAACGTGTAGACAAGACCGCAACTGCCGTACTTGAGTGTGCTAGTCAGTATCACGCCAAGCCGGATGGTTTGCTCCCCTATGCCGAGCGCCCGGAACCGCTCAGAGCTGGAGCGATCGCACGGATTCCACCTCTGCCGCCGTGTCAATAGACATTTTATTAAGCTCCTTAAATACTTGTATAAGTAAGTCACAAGACATCTCCGAAAAAGAATCTGAAACCCTTATCCTAATCTTGGTGAAAATCTAATTTATGGAGATGGCTACAGAATTGTTAAAAAGCTTTTTAGCTAGTGATAGTTTCGTCGTAGGAACTGCTTTAGTTTGCAAGACATCTGATTTGAATGATGAGGATAAGATTCAGTAAATATTTAAAAACACATACCAACAATTAACCCGAATTTGAGAAAACGAAGTTATAAATTTTTGATGTTGATATGCTGTGCCTATCTTACCGGATGGTGAAGATCCACTGTGTAGGGATGCGCGTGACGGATACGGGTATGGTGATGAAGATGGGCATGAGGTTCTTCCATTGATGTTCTTACGCGATGATCATGTTGATGGTGTAAATCATGAACGTGTTCATGAATATGCCAGAAACTTTCATGGATATGCTCATTTTCATCCGCTTTCGGTGAAAGGGTAAATTGCACCACAAGAAGCATACAGAAGCCAATTAAGCTACCGTAAAAAAATTCGTTTTCAGTAAAGTGACTTCCCAAACAACCTGCTAGAGGATAAGATATGGCCCACCACAGATGACTCCAAGCGAAATGTGCACCATAAACCCGCCCTTGTACTGTTTTTGGAACACGTTCAGCAATTAAAGTTTGGGTGGGTAACTCCACCATATTCTGTCCTATCCCTGCGATCGCCCAAAGGAGCATCAGCAGTGGTAAACCTGCTTTGGACGCAGGTAGTAGGGCAACGGTAATTAGTGTAGCTCCTATCAAGATAAAGGTTGTACGTTTGATGCGTCTATCCAAAGCACCAACCACTACAGCAGAAAGGGTCGCCCCAATCCCAAAAGCCGCCATAACCCAGCCATACTCAATTTTTCCCAGTTTAAGCGTTCCCTGAACGTAACCGACAGTATTCACCAGAATTTGTGCGCCAAGAATGGATGCGACTAAATCCATTGCCAGAGCATAACGAATCGGTGAATCGGCAAACAGACGTGTCGTCCCTTCTTTAATTTCCTGCCATGTCCTGCCCGGAGTCCTTATCGGCTGACTATCTGAATTGACCCTTAACTGACCCGGTAAGGTAAAGATTAAAACTGCAGCCACAATAAAACTGAAAGCATCCAGGAAAAAAATCTGTCTTGCCCCAATAAAAGCGGCTACTGCCCCTGCCAAACCGGGACCAAGTACCGCTAGCAATTGGTAGGTGGCACTTGAAAGGGCGATTGCGTGGCTGTAATCATTCTCCCCGGTTACTTGGGGAATTGTCGCCTTATACGTTGGGGTAAAAAAAGCATTGAAGACATTGAGCGCAAAAATAAGGATGTAAACTTGCCAAACTGCTGTCACAAACGGAAGCAGTCCAACAATCACCATGCGTGCCAAATGAGTTGTGACCATAATTTTCTTACGGTCAAAGCGGTCTGCTAAGGCTCCCGCCAGTGGTGAGAGCAAGACGAATGCTGTCACACGCAGTGTGAAAGCAACAGAAAGCATAACGGCAGATTTGTCACCAGCTAATTCAAAAGCAAGCAGGGCTATTCCAACCCAGGTCAGGGCATCCCCTAACAAACTTGTGGTTTGAGCCGTGTACAGTCTGGCAAATACAGGGTTTCTTAAACTGTTAAAGAGCATAAAAAGGCAATTGATTATAAGGGGATAGTTTTAAAGTATTTATATGATACACTTTTCAAAGATAAGGGGGGTAGGGGGATACCTTTTAATGGGGTAATGTGCTGAGTATCTGCTACCCGGCCACGCGGTGACGCCTATCAGTTACATCAAGTTCGCACCTTACGCTCTTAAGCAAAAACTAATCAAAGATATCTGGTTGCAAGCGGTTAATTGCCAACAAATAACCGAATGTAGGTATTTCAATCAAAATATGCGTTAAACTCCTTTTTAGGATGCTATACATTTAGGGAGCTTTGCGTATGTCTACTATCAACGTAAAGGAAGACCCACAACTATCCAAAGTTGGTAAAATTGAAAAAGCTGACTCTTCCTCTCAAAAACGGAAGTCTCCTAATCAACATAAATATAGTGAAGTGCGCTCCCGCGAGTATCTTTTACCAGAAGAAGTGGACGCTATGATGAAAGCTATCAGAAAGCACAGTGGTAGGCACGCCCACCGTGATAGCACCTTGATCTTGTTGCTCTATCGTCATGGGTTGCGGGTGAGTGAGGTGGCGGCGCTTCGTTGGGAACAGGTAGACTTTGCAGGGGGAACGCTCCATGTCAACCGCCTCAAAAATGGTTCCCCAGCAACACATCCTCTCTATGGCGATGAACTACGGGCGCTCCGTCAGCTGCGGCGAGACTATCCCAATAGCCCGTTCCTCTTTATGTCTTCACGTGGCTCCCCGCTTGCCCCTGACTCCATCCGGGGCATTGTGGAGCAGGCTGGCAAGCTAGCAGAACTCCCCTTTCCTGTCCACGCCCATATGCTTCGCCACGCCTGTGGATATTATCTTGCTAGAGAGAAGACGGATACCCGCACTATTCAGGGTTACTTAGGACATAAAAATATTCAGCATACCGTTCGATATACACAGCTATCCCCTGAACCGTACAAAGGACTTTGGAAGAAAGCTTGAGTTACCTGTAAGATGCTGGTTACACGTACCAGGCTGAGTATATCTACTTAAAGCTGAAGGATACCACGGATTGGTGTTGTTGTTGGGTGTGGGCTTGCTGATTGGGTATGGAATAAGGGAAAACACCACACAACAAGTACAGTAAAGGATTGAGAAAGTGAAATATAGACCTAGCGATACGCGTCCCTTGCGCGTGTCCGTTCGGCGCTCGCGCTTTGCGCACGCGCCTTGGGCGAACGCCGTGCCGCACCGCGAGGGACGAGCGCGTCAAGCAAGCGGACTTATCGCAGCTTAAATTCCTACCCTTTTTTGCGGTGCTCTGTACTTAGATGTATGGCTACACTAATTCTTTTCGGTATTATTCATCTTTACACTCACTTCTTTTATCGTAAGCGATTAGCCGGACATGATATGACTTCTTGCACTTCCAATAATTTTCGCATCTGTATCATCTAAATAAAACTCATAAACTGGCTCTCCCGATACTTCACAGCGCAACGGTTCAATGATTTTAGTAAAAGGATTCCATACCAGCGTTACTTCTCTTTTCGCTTTCTTCCTTTGTAATGTACAATTAATATGTACTGTGGGTAAATGTAGAATCATTGCACTGTAAAGATTAGCTTCAACTTTTAGAGCATAACGTTCCCTGATATCTGCAAGTTTCCTCTCCAACTCGCGATTGGTTGCTTCTATCCGTGCTAACTCTTTTTCTTTCTCATCACCACTCAAACCTTTGTATTCAATCTTGGCAGTAATCTCTGCGCTAATAGTACCATAATAATTCTTCAGTCTTTCTTCATCCCTGGCTAAGGCTCGATATAACTTTGCCTGCCAATTTTCTAATTCTGCTTGTATTAACGACGCAGATGTTTTCTCAATAATCGCAGATAATTCTGACTCTGACATTTTCTGAGGTAGGGAATTATCATCCACAGGAATTTTATCTGATTCCCAAAATAAAGCATCACCAATGTCTACAGGCGTTACTCCTGTTAATTCATTAATAATAAACGACACCATCCCAATTCTTTTCTCGTCTGCTTCTGCGGTATAAGCAACATTACACAAGATATAACGAGTCATCTCTGGTTTGGCATCAACAAAGCGAATCAAACCATTGTGAGGTACAACTTTTTGTGATATTAATTTGTCAAAACCACTAGTTTTGAGATAACCATCATATTTCACTCCCAAAGCAGTCACACTTCCTAAATCAGCCAGAATTTCGGAAAATTTATTGAGGAGTTCGGAATTATAGCTGACGAATTGACTGTTGGGAGTATCGATTGCCGTGCTCAAAGTTGTTTCTGATTCTATTTTTAAAGCTGTTGCTATTTCTTCTGGTAACAGCACATTCAGCGTTTTCTCATCTACTAATTCTGCGACTCCATCGTAAGTTGAAATAACTGTTTCTAGAGTTCTGATAATTGGATCTGTTAGCATACTGGAGATTGCGGACTGGGGTAATGGTTTAGTGGAAGACAGAGGTTTTGAATTTTTAGAATTCTATAATCCCTCAAGCTTCAAAATCTTCACCAAATATCTGCTCATCCAATTCTTGAGTTGATCGATATTTATCTTTAGCTTTGAGCAAATCATCCGCCAGTTTATCAAAAGCCGTATTTATCTCATCATTAGATTGATGCTTCAGCCAAATATCCATCACAACCTCGCTGAAATCAAATTCATCATCCACGTTACCCAATATTGTTTCTATTTCCCCCACCACCAGTTCAAACATATTGATTTTATCGTGTAATATCCGTAAGATATATTCTTCAATACTGTCTTTGAGACAAAAGTTGAAAATAAAGACATCCTGCGTTTGTCCGATGCGGTGAATTCTCCCAATCCGTTGTTCAATCTTCATCGGGTTCCAAGGTAAGTCATAGTTGACTATAGCGTTCGCAAATTGAATATTACGTCCTTCTCCCCCCGTCTCGGATGCTAGTAAAACTGGAACGTTTTCCCGAAAAGCTTCAATTGATGCATCTTTCTGCTTTAATGACATATCCCCTAAAAATTCAGCAAACTCAATACCAGCTTCGCTAAACGTTTTCGCTAAATATGCTGAGGTGGCTTTGTGGGTGGTAAATACTATAGTTTTTTGAGATGATTTTTTGAGTAACTCTACTAAGGAACTTGCTTTTTCGACTTGTTTAATTTGCGCCGCACGTCGCGTCAAACTTTTCAGTTCGTCACTAGGTAATCTTTTGGAGAGATTTTTCAGAGATTCAACCAAAGCATTAACGCTGGAACCTGCACGCATTAACAAACTAGTACGCGAAAATTTGTCGAGGTGTTCTGAATTATCCCGTAAAAAGTCGCTTAAATCTCGATAGAGTTTTCGTTCGCTTTCAGTTGGAGTCACAGTGATGGTAGTGGCGAAGCGTTTGGGTAATTGCACATCAACTAAAGAACGGGTGTTGCGGATCATCACTTCCCGCATCAGACTTCGCAGCTTTTCTGGGTTTTTGGGAATTCGTCCGTTTTTACTGGAAACATACTCTCGCTTGAAGTCTGCTTCGGTTTTGAGTAAACCTGGTTTTAACAAAGTCAGAATATTAAATAGTTCCACCAAAGAGTTTTGCACTGGTGTGGCGGTGAGCATTAATAGAAATCTTTTGCTCAAAGCATTGACAAGTTTCCAATTAAGTGTGTTACGGTTTTTCAGGTGATGCGCTTCGTCAACAACAACCAAATCCCAGTTGCGTGAAGTGACTAGGGGATAGTGTTTAGCTGATTTAGCTGTGTTGAGAGATGCTACGATTCTCTGATTAGCTGTCCAAAATTCTTCGGGGTTTTGTTGTCTGCTGTCATCATCAGTGGTGATGGAGGAAATGTTAAATTTTGAAGCTAATTCTCCTTGCCATTGGGAGACGAGGGAAGCTGGAGTCAGTACTAGTATCGATTGAACCATTCCTCTTGCTAAGTATTCACTGAGAATGAGTCCGGCTTCGATGGTTTTACCCAATCCAACTTCATCAGCAAGTAAGGCGCGTCCTCCAAATTGTCGCAAGACTTTTCTGGCAGTTTCGATTTGATACCAATGTTTGTCGATGGTGGTGAGGGAAGGAAGGCAAACTAATTGGTCATAGTCTGCCATTAATGATAATTTGAAGAGTGAGTTGCGAGCATTGTAGTATTTGATATCATCATGTTGCCGCCCGAGTATGGCTGTCAGTGCATGGGTTGGGTTGAATGTGAAACTGTAGAAGTTATCCATTCTTTGTAGTTGGGGTAACGCTTGTACGGATATTTTGACTACTTGTTGCAATTTCTTCTGGGCTATCCCCAATACAGGTGGGTTTGCAGCAAAATTTTAGATGATTTGTTATAGAATAACGCAGCTTGTGACATTTTGAGTAAATTATACCAGGGCTGTAGCCATGAAATTCTCAACCAATCAAGGGCACGCATTTGCGATCACAAGCTGTGAATTTATAATACTAAAGTACTATAAAAGTAAACCTCTATGACTTTAGAGCCAATGGTTATTCAGTACAATTAGCGGGTGCCGTGCCCTGTTACAAAGTAATGACCACTCCATTAAACCAAACGCATCAACAAGTCAACATTACTCACTCGCACGAATCAATAACAGGAGTCGTGGAACGCCTGACTTATTACAGTGAAGAATCAGGTTATACAGTGGCACGCCTGCAACGTTCTAGTGCATCGGAACTAACTACGATTACTGGTAATTTTGCTGATATTCAACCTGGACAAACATTGCAATTAACAGGTTTTTGGCGCGAACATCCGCAATATGGACTGCAATTTCAAGTAGTCAATTATAAAGAAACCAAACCTGCCACTCTTACTGGAATTGAGAAGTATTTAGGTAGCGGTTTGATTAAAGGAGTAGGTCCAGTCACAGCGAAACGGATTGTTACCCATTTTGGGATGGAAACCCTCGATATTATTGAAAACCAAATTAACCGCTTGGCTGAAGTCAACGGCATCGCCAAAAAGCGGATTGCCATGATACAAAAAGCTTGGAATGAGCAAAAAGCCATCAAAGAAGTGATGGTGTTTCTGCAAAGTCATGGTGTTTCCACTACTTATGCCGTCAAAATCTACAAACAATACGGGGATTTAGCGATCAACACAGTAAACTCTAATCCCTACCAGTTAGCAACTGATATCTACGGTATTGGCTTTATCACTGCAGATAAAATTGCGCGTAATTTGGGCGTTCCACCAGATTCTGAGTTTCGCTACCGTGCGGGAATGACTCATGTGTTAAGTGAAGCCGCCGAGGATGGACATTGCTATTTGCCCCAACCAGAGTTAATCGAATGTGTTGCAAGTCTCCTCAAAACTGAATCGCACCAGCCACAACCGAATTTCATTGCCCAAATCATCCAAAAAATGACACTAGCCGATGAGCTTGTGCGCGAATCTGGTGCAGATAAAATTTTATACTGCTACAAACCCACCTTCTTCCATACTGAACAAAACTTAGCTCAATTGGTATGCGATCGCCTGACTGACCCGATTAATCCTGATATCCCTCGTGTCCGTACTTGGTTAGAACGCTTTAGCATCAGCCGCAAAGTTTCACTCTCATCCGAACAACAACAAGCGGTTGAAACAGCAGCTTACTCGAAAGTCATGGTGATTACAGGTGGTCCGGGTGTTGGAAAAACCTTTTGCACCCGTACTATTGTTGAATTGTGGAAGGCAATGGGTAAATCTATTGCCCTAGCTGCACCAACTGGGCGTGCTGCTCAAAGGTTAGGCGAAATGACCGGCTTGGAAGCTAAAACTATCCACCGACTTTTGGAATTTGACCCGAAGACAAGGAGTTTCAAACGCGACAAAAACAACCCCCTGCCGCAAAAAGCAGTCATTGTTGACGAAGCCAGTATGCTCGATTTATTTCTAGCGTACTCGTTAGTTCAAGCTGTGGGAGAAAATGCACAACTATTGTTAGTTGGCGATATTGACCAGTTACCATCGGTGGGTGCGGGTAACGTGCTTGCTGATTTGATTAATTCGGGTAAAGTGCCTGTGGTGCGACTCACCCAAGTATTTCGTCAAGCTGCGACAAGCAAGATTATCACTGCTGCTCACCAAATTAATCACGGACAATATCCCAATATCGAATCAATTTCAGATACTCCTCAATCTGATTGCCTCTGGCATGGTGGAGGATTTCAACCCGAACATGGAGTACAGGCAATTAGCGAATTAATTACTGATTTGATTCCCAAACTTGGTTTTTATCCAGCTATTGATATACAAGTGCTTTGCCCAATGACGAGGGGATTGGTTGGTACGCGCAATCTCAATAATGTACTGCAACAACTGATTAATCCCCCCAGTCCCCAAAAAATTGAAATTACTAGAGGTGGAACAATTTTTAGAGTGGGTGACAGGGTGATTCAACTAACCAACGATTATCAACGCGAAGTTTTCAATGGTGATGTAGGTTTTATAACCACAATAGATACTGAAGAACAGGAAGTCGTTGTCCAGTACCAAGAGCGCGATGTGATTTACGATTATGCAGACCTCAATGAAATCGCTTTAGCTTGGAGCGTAAGTATACACAAATCACAGGGGTCGGAATACCCGGTGGTGATTTTGCCTTTGTATACTCAGCACTATATGATGCTGACTCGAAATTTACTTTATACTGGGTTGACTCGTGCGAAGAAGTTGGCGGTTATCATTGGTTCCAAAAAAGCAATACAGATGTGTGTGCGTTCCACTAAGTCGCTGGAACGCTACACGCAATTGCAGCAAAGGTTAGTTAGACTTTGCACAACCAGAAACTGAGCTTTAGTTTATACACTGGTTGTGCCACAAACTTCAACTGTCTAACAAACTCATCAACGCTTCAAATTCAGGGTCTTGCAACTCTGACAATTGATGCTGTAACTTTGACAATTGACTCTGTAATACTTCAACCACGTAGACCATATTAAATTGTTGTGCAATTTTTAACTGATTTTCTTTGATTTTTATTTGTTGAAACAAATCGTTGTCAACATCTGTTGAATCATGGTAATGAGTAATCATAGTTGCATCTGTGTTGATAAATTGATCCACAAAAGTCAGTATTTTTCAAAATTGATAGCATAATTTTCTGTCAAAACGTGTAAAGAATTGATGCGCTGCTGATTGATCCGCCGATGGACAAAATTATGAACTGTTGCATCAAGCCTCCGGCTTATTGCCCCAAGCTGCATCTGATTACAGTTAGTTCCGCCGTCATACCTACGAAATCCCCAAACGAACAACCCAACGAGCACAAAATTCCATCATGCTTTTTAATGGCTTTCATCCAAAGCGTCTACCTCGTCTGGCAACAGGTACTCTCGCTCTGGCACATCCTCATATTTACGTTGGTTCGGAGACTTGCGTCTCTTGACAACAGACTCACTTGTTTCCGTTTTGCCAACTTTTGATGATTGGGCATCGGGTGAGGTATAAGCGTGCAGACATACGGTGAAACTTGATGGAACAAGGGGTAGCGTTACCACCAGTATGCCAGTTTTATGCAGTTTTGCCAGCTTAGGGTTATTAGTTGGTATGTGTCTTTCAAACATTTGATAGCAACCGAGAACTATTGAAGAACCGTTCAAGTATCTGTGCTAGAAAGCCACGCTTATTTCTTATATATATTTGGGTACTGGGATTGCAGTTGAGCCAACTTCGGCAAGTCATTTACCACCACGTAAGGATAATTCGGATTGTGGTCAATAAAGTTTTGATGATAATCCTCAGCCTGATAAAACCCTTTTAAGGGAAGTAGTTGAGTCACTATCTGCTTATGAAAAATATCTGTTTTGTTGAGTTGATTGATTATATCAAGCGCGACCCGCTTCTGCTTGTCGTTAGCAAAAAATATGACTGAACGATATTGCTTTCCTGAGTCGGGGCCCTGTCGATTCAACTGTGTTGGATCGTGCGCCACTAGAAAGTAAATTTTCAAAAGCTGCTGATATGAGATTTGTGATGGATCATAGGTGATTTTTACTGACTCAGCATGACCTGTCAAACCGGAACTGACAAATTCGTAGTTTGCGGTCGCTGCACTGCCACCAGAATAGCCAGAGATAACATCAGAAACACCCTTGAGATGCTCAAAAACCGCTTCCATTCCCCAGAAGCATCCTCCTGCAAGAACTGCCGTCTGTTTTCCCTTAGCTGTAGAAGTTGAGATATCGGTAGCAGGATTAACAAATATTGCCTGGGACGCACTACGTGTAAATACAACAGATGCCAGCGAAATAATCGACAAGCAGATGAAATATCGTAAGAGGGGAAAGCTGCGAGTTGACATTCGACTTTAAAGCCCTTCACTTGTTGAATTTTTTAACTTTCATGAAAGCAGAAGTACAAAGGCAGAAGGGAACCCACGCGCTGCCGGGTGGGATAAAAGCAAGAATGCTTTACACCTCGCGCTGCACGTCTCGGTATAATTTTTTTTCGAGCCTTGGGCTTTATACTCACGACTGAAGTTTTTATTCATACTTCCAACCTTCTGCCCTCTGCCTTACCAAATAGCCTAGAGGTCAATTGGTACTGCAAAAACAAGGTTTTTTGGCGATTTTCGGGTCATAGAGCTATTTTATTTTTGTAACCGTTTCGTAGCAAGGCTTTCAGACATTACGTGGCGGCTCATGTCACGCTCGCTACTTTTACCCCTTATACCAAATGCGCCCTTCTTGATAATTTAGCGCATCTTCATACAGAAATGGTATTAGTATTTCACGTTGTAGGCAAATCTCTCTGGACTCAGGCTAACAATCCCTTGAGGGAAGCTACCATCAACTGACGGGATTGGGAGTGGCGAGCTATCCACCTCGCTTAAAGTACCATCTTCTGGGTTCACCTTGAGAACATTCACCCCATCGCCTTCAGATGTATCAGGCGAATTGCGGCGAGTCACCACTTGTAGAAACGATTCATTTGAGTTCAGAGTTAGCTCAGTTGCAGAACCATTTCCTTTGAGTACCACCTTTTGAATCTCTTTTGGTGTCGTTGCGTCTGTAATATCGTAGACACTAACACTATTGTTACCTGTGTTCGCTGTGTACAGACGAGTTCCTTGGCGGTTGGTAATCAGCCAGCAAGGTGCTTGTCCCGAATTCGGTACAGCCTTGACAAAGGTCAGTTCCCCTGTAACCGGGTTGTAGGTGTAGACTCCTACTTTATTAATTGTCACAAAGCCAACGTACAAGATTGGCTGTCTGGGATGGACTTGGAGTCCCAGTGGAAGAGCCGGTGGGCTACCTGTAGGGAATTCTGATGCTGGGAGTGGTTGTGGTGAATTCGGATTTTCCTCTAGGCGACCCCCTGGGAGAATTCTAAAAGACCGAAGTAAGCCACCTGTGAATTCCGCACCAAATAGCATTCGTTTGTCTTGAGAGATGAGTGCTTGGGTTGGACCAGAGCCGTTTGGAACCGACACAGTAGATCCTGGAATTGGAATGAGTTGGCCTCTACGAGTGACGCGAAAACCAGTATAGTTTGGCTGAGAACCGTTTGCATCTTGGGTTGGGTTATTTCGGTCTAAGTTCCTATTGACAACATAGAGTACATTATTCGCCAGACCCAAGCTTTCCGGGTTTACCCCACCACTCGGAAATGGAGAACCCGCCACAGGAAAAAGAGTACCATCTTTTTTGATGTCAAAGACAGCGATCGTGTTCGAGCCAGAGTTGACAGCAAAAAGCTGGGTATGCTCAGGGTTAACGATCACATTTTGATCGTTGTCAGCGATTAGGAAAGGACCACCAGCTACCGTTGTAAACGTAGGATCAGCAATACCTGCACCCCCTGTAGGAAAAGGTGAATTGGATAGTGGTGTTAGCTTCCCATTTGCATCCTGCTCAAAGGCAAGAATAGTATTAGCATTTTCTGTCGGAATATTACTTTCTGTGTAGACAATATTTCTGAAGGGCTCCTGTGCGTCAGCAGATTTAAATAGAAATCCGCCCATTAATAAAGTGGTCGTGAATCCAGCGAGAAGAAAGCAAACGATGCTAAAGTACCGATTCCTTTGAACGAGAGTCATGAGTTTTTCCTGAATAGATGATTCGCAAGGTGCTAAATGTTACTTTCAGGTGTTATTGACTCATGCCAATCTGAGTTTTCGCTGAGAAAGTGATAAGAAAAAGCTGTGAATATTAATATTGACAAAAATGCAGTGAATCCCAAAGCAAGTGATGAATTCAATGCAGCCCAAGTTCTGTCTAAAAACTCTAAAGTTCGACATAATAAGTTTATTAATTCCAGCAGACATTTTATCCTTAGGGAGTTTTTGCATAAAGAGTTTTTACAACACATGCTCAAGGTATGAATTCAATGCTGTATCAACATCTATACAACACTTTTTGCGAATTTTAAGCCGTCTCTCAGCTAAATTTCATTTAGTACAACTATAACCTTAGTATTGTTGATTAGTGAGCAAGGCAAGAAACCTTGAGACAACTAATCAAGTATAGCGATCGCCCCAGCCTGGTAAGCAAAGCGATCGCCATTAGTACACCAAGTTAAGAGGTAAAACTATCATGAATCAAAATCCAACCTTAGAATGCATACCTGGGAAAGTCATCACACTCAGTACCCAACTGGAAAAACCCAGTCCATTTTATTTTGGATATGACATTGAGGAAAGTTTTATTTCGGAACTGGAGAAATATACTTTCGACAAAATATTTTTCTTTACAGAACCACATCTATTTGCGTTATACGGCAAGGATTTGTACCTCAAAATCTGCGAAAAATTTCCTTGTGCACTTGAATTTGTACCCACAGGTGAGTCTTGTAAATATTTTCCTGTTCTCGAAGAAGTCTGCGAAAAGCTAATTACAAAAGGTGCCTCCAAAAAATCTATCTTGTTGTCGTTTGGTGGCGGAACAGTTGGAAATATTGTTGGTCTAGTAGCTGGGTTAATTTACCGTGGTATTCGTTTTCTCGAAATCCCCACAAGCATGACAGGTCAAACCGACAGTACGCTCAGTAATAAGCAGGCTGTTAATGGTAAAACCGGAAAAAATCATTTTGGTGTCTATCATGCGCCAATTTTTATTTGGGTAGATACCAAGTATCTCAAAACAGACCCCCCTTCTTCTCGGCGAAGTGGAATAATTGAAGGAATTAAAAATGGCTTCATTTCCGATGCAGCATTTTTGGATTACTTGGAAGAAACCCTCAATCCTGATGTCAAATTTTCGGATGAGCAGTTATATCACTTAGCCTACAAAATCATTTTGTCCAAGTTAGAAATTCTCAAGAAAGATCCCAGCGAAAAAGGCTATGGAATTATTCTAGAATACGGTCATACTTTCGGTCATGGTATTGAATGGCTAGAAAAAGGGAAACTCTCTCACGGAGAATCGGTTTCATTTGGAATGAAAATTGCTGCGGAACTCTGCAAACAACTCGGATTCATCTCACAAAAAGATGTGGAACGGCATTACTATCTGATTGAAGATAAACTTGGTTTCAATAATCCGTTACCTCGCTCAATCACTGCTGAGACTCTCCTTGATGCGATGATTGCAGACAACAAAAAAACAGGGCGAGAACTGCGCTATGTCTTATTAGAAAAAATCGGTCAATGCTATAACCCCGAAGGAGATTACCTTGTTACAGTTGAGCCGAAGTTAGTCAAAAAAGTGCTTGAGAATTTTATCCAACATCAGACTCAGTTGTTGACTGCCTAGAATCAACAATGTGTTGATTAAGCTCCTGCTCTCAGCTTGAGTTCAAGCTGAGAGCAGCTCGAATACCTTAATCTATTCTAACAAAGTCTGCACTGGCAGGCTTTGTAAAAAATTGCCATAGGCAAACTTAGTTTGGTTGGTTTGCACTATGTTACGTACTGGTTTTGACTTTCAACCAAGCAGTATTGAATTGATAAGTGGAGTTGTGATGTATCCTATATTGAATTTAACCGATCCGTGGGGTCACTGTGGCAATATTGGTCACATTGTGAAGGATTTTCAAAAAATTTGTCATTTGGCTCACAAGTATCAGTTCGAGGGGATTAATCTTGACTTGAGTATCCCTAATCAGTTAAGCACTTCTGAATGTAAAAATTTACTGAGTCAGCTTAATTTAAAACCTGTATCCTTTAGCTTTCTTGTTAAGTTGTTTGACAGCCAAAAAGAGTTTGAAGAAAGCTTATCTGAATTTGAATTACAAGCTAAACAAGCCAACGAACTCGGCTGTCACTTAACCCTATGTTATCTCCTGCCATTTTCCAACGATCTTAATTTTAATGACCGATTTATTCAAACCAGCAATCGCTTACGTGAAATCAAACCTATCTTAGAAAAATATGACATTAAAATTGGCTTTGAATTTATCGGTCCTACTGAAACTAGACGCAGCACAAAATACGACTTTATTCATACCATAGATGGTACCCGTGCCTTGATTGCTAGTGCAGGATTATATGGATATGGTGGTTTGAAATTTGATGTTCACCATTGGCAAAATAGCGGAGCGGATGTACTAGATATTCAACATATGGATTCAGAATATATATTGTATGTTGAATTAAATGACGGATTACCAGGTTATGACATATTTACAATTCCAGAATTTGAAAGGGAACTACCATTTACAACGGGGGTGACAAAAATTGAAGCTTTCCTCAAAGCACTCTATAAAAAAAATTACCGAGGACCAATTGCTATAGAACCCTGGAATAAGAAAATCAAAAATATGCCCTTAGAAACAGCTATCCAACTGGTTAGAGATTCTTTGGAGAAAAGTCTCTCTTTTATTAGCGAATTAGCTAGAGAGTCAGAAATTAAAATCTAATCTCTCTTGTGAGAAGGCTTATTTGCTAAGGATTGGGGATTTTTTTAGTTTAGCTTCCTCAGTTTTTTTTTGGGTAGATAATCAAGAGAAGCTGTTCTGGTAGTTGACAACACCGAGTAAACGACTCGTCAGGAAAGCTAACTCATGAATCGAAGAAAAGCTCGCACTCAGAGTCAAAATTCCATCAATGTTTACCAGGATAAGAATCTTCAGATCATTATTGGTGTAACGTTGATGGCGGTTTTAGGATCAAGCAGTATTGGACCAGTATTGCCTGCGTTGGCTCAAGATTTCAATATTCCCCCTCAACAGATTGGACTAGTGATCACAGTTTTTGTTCTACCCATTGCACTTGGGACTCCAGTCTGTGGAGTGCTGGCTGATAGGTTTGGTAGGAAACAAATCTTAGTGCCTTCTCTGCTGTTATTTGCGATCGCCGGATCTGCCTGCTCGCTTGCCCCAAATTTTCGCACGCTGCTGGAGTGGCGTTTTCTGCAAGGGATAGGTGCAGCACCTTGTGAGTCTCTGGCGCTGACGTTAATCAGCGATCTGTATACCGGAAAGATGCTAACAGCCGCAATGGCGTTCAATGCCACCATGATTGGCATCAGTTTAGCAGTCTATCCCCTGATCAGTGGAGGATTGGCAGCAACCTTAGGATGGCGGTATCCTTTTCTCCTGCCGTTGAGTGCTATCCCAGTCGGAGTGTTGGTGTTATTCTCCCTGAAAACACCCAAGTTGCAAAAGCCCCAGGAGTTCAATTTCAAAGCTTACTTGCACAATATTTGGCGCAGTATCAACAATTCTCAAGTGGTTGGACTGCTGTTTGCGGTAGTTGCCTTGTTCATTCTCTTATTTGGTGCTTACTTTACCTACATTCCTATCCTGGCAGCCAATGCTTTTGGTGCTTCTGATGTGGTGATTGGTATTATTTTGGCAAGTATGGCGCTTTCGCTCGCCTTTGTCTCTACGCAACTGGGACTATTTGCACAATTTTTCTGTGAGCTAACACTGATCAAAGTCTCGTTTATTATCTATGCGCTGGCACTAGTCATTACTCCTGCTCTGCACAATGTCTGGCTGCTGTTCGTTCCCAGTTTTCTTTTCGGAGCCGCTCATGGCATAGTGTTTCCTTCAACTCAGGCTTTGTTAGGTGGACTAGCCCCCGTGGAGTATCGAGCTGGATTTATGGCAGTTAATGCCACCGTGTTGTCACTGGGGCAGGCGTTGGGTCCACTCTTCGCTGGTGTCGCGTTTGGACTTTGGGGAATGCAGGGAGTTTTTTACGCTAGTGCTGTTTTTGCTATTGCGACACTCGGATTGCTCAGTAAACTTTTTGCAAAACGTCTATAAATCCTTGTATGCCTTTAACGTTTTGCTCTTGACGAGGGAAGCAAAATCAACAGTTTTAGAACACTTACTTTCAATCAATCAGAAGGGCGATCGCCCCAGCCTGGCAAGCAAAGCGATCGCCCTTAGTCCACCAAGTCAGATGGAGTAATAAATATAATATCAACAAAATTGTTACCTGAAGTGTCATAAACTTTGCTTATTGAGATTGGCAACAAAATTTAAGACACCGCCAAATGACCCACATCAGATGGACTGAGGTGAGAGTGTACAACATCACCGTCACGAAACCAAACAACACGCTGTGTTTGACGAGCAACTTCTGGCTCATGGGTTACCATCACAACAGTGATGCCACTGGCATTGAGCTCACCAAAGATATCCAATACTTCTTGGGTTGTGCGCGTGTCCGGAGTTATCCTCCAATGCTATGCCGTCCGTTCCATCCCCATGACCAGAAAAATGTACAACTTGTGGAGAGTGATCTAACAGTGCGCGGCGTAAATCGTCAATCCTCACAGCCAATCGGGGAATGAGTTCAAATTCTTCCCTGTGTCTGGAACGCTCCAAGGCAGATTGGATTTCCCGTACTTCCTCGTCTAGTGGGACTTAAACATTTTTTCGGCAGAAATAAGCCCTAAACCCATGCAGGACAAGGGAAATACACCAAAGGCTCAAAAATGCCTGAAACCCAGATATATCAAGAAACTAGGCTTAACGATGTCTAAGTCCCACTAGACGAAGCTTACTTGTATTGACAGGATTGGCGGATAAAATCAGAATTTTCTTCATACTTCTAACCGTAGAAGAGCAAGCGTTTGTAGTGTCACAGAGAATGGCGATTGTATAGAAATAGTAGTTATACAAATCTACAAATGCAAAAAATTAAATTTCAGATAAATAAATATTATCAATATCAGGCTAATACCAAAGTCGAAGAGGACTACAAGGAAGTAAGCGGGATTACAACAAATCTAACAACCTACCTAAAAAAAAGCTAGCTGTCATTTAGCCTCATAAATCATACACCGCTATACTTTTGAGCCAAAACGTTGACCATTAGCCTCAAAGTATTAATTTCTCGTGGTTGTGAGCGGCGTCATCATAAACTTTGGGTATTTTCCCAATTTTGGGTCAAATGTTGGTAAAATTTCCTAAAAAGTGTCTGCTTTTTGATAAGTTAGTTTGAGGTTATTGGTATATCGTTTAGCAGCATGTCTAAAATCAACCTCGAAACCTTTGACTTAACGCAACTTCCAACCATAGAAGATGGTGATTTTGAATTCAAGTCAAGCGGTACTTCACACAAGGAACTCAAAAAGAAACTAAGCTGCGCAGTATCAGGCTTTGCGAATTCTGGAGGTGGGTGCTTTGTTGCTGGTGTTGACGGTAATGGCAATGCGGATAACGGGTTGTCTTTGAAAATTGGGAGGCAGGATTTACGTGATTGGGTTGATCAAATAATCAGTCAAGTGGAGCCAGTTCCCAGGTATGACCTCAAGCTAATACAAGATCCATCTGGTAGGGGAACAATCCAAACTGATTCAGCAGTTCTGCTAGTTGTGATTCATGAGAGTTATTCTGGACCACACATGGCTCCAGATAACCACTACTACATCCGAGCAGGTGCCCATACAGTTCCAGCTAAACATTTTATTGTTGATGCTATTTGGGCTAAGCGGCACTTTTCAAAACCGCGACTGACTCATCTATTTCGACTTAAACCAGAAAAAGAACAAGCTATTCAACTTGGTATTCTTGCTCTTACCGAAGCTCCAGCAGTCGATATCAAGATTACAATTTCACCTGTACCTCAGATGATGAAGAATTATGAAAAGCTTTTTCCGTTAAAACTACCCCTCATTGATCGACACAACCCTTTCTTCTTTGATGTAACAACTTTTTTTCAAGCAGAAGAGCGATTTGGAAAAGGTATTCATCTTGAAGTAGAATACTACGATCTTTTTGCAAATCGTTACATCTATCAAACACCAATTGAAGTTGTTGGCTCGCTTCCACCAATTACTATTGGAAACGATAATCCTGAGAAAATGGTACGGATACTCGAAAAAATCGAGAAGACGCTTTCAGAGTTAAGAGTTTCACGCGAGAGTGTCGTTAAACCCAGCCTTCTATTACCTAAACAATCAGACAGCGTGCTCTCATCTGTTGAAAAGTTAATTCCAGAGCTTCTAGCAGATATGAAAAATGATCTGCATGAGTATCCGTTTATCCGTGAATTTGTCATTCTAAGTGATAAATGGGTTTACAATTCAGATCCTAATAACATAGTTCTCACGTACTATTTTGAAAATCACTCTCATTTGAGAAACAAATTACGAATTTTAGAGAATTACGGACTGGTTTACGAAATTACTTATAATGATGTTGCTCGCTTTGTTATTTCAGAAGAGCTTGCTACATATTTGACAAGCGACAGCCAACTAGAGTAAGTGAACATTTCTCGGTTTGCGGTTGCAGCATAATAAGTCGCTGCACCTGATTTTTCCCATTAAGTCTTTTTTGCAAGCTGCCAACCCTCACTCTTGTCGTGCAATTTTAACCAGCCCCGCCACAGCACTTGAATGCCAATTGGAGTATTACGTCGATGTTGCAAGTAACCGCCTAAACGAACGGTAGTTTCCATAGCCCAACCAGGCGTAATGCAAGAGTTGCTGCCATAGCGTGTCAACTTGGTCAAAAGTATTGATAGAATTAGCTTTCAGCCATTAATCGTTCTCTTCTAAATTACAGATGCGATCACCTGTCGGATCGCATTCACCAATCTTGGCGTAGACCCACAGTGCCAAATAACACTTTGTGTCGTCTATGATGACGATTGAGCCTGTGTATTGTCACCATCAGCTTTTCCCTCTTCGGGTTAGGTGCAGGGGCGAAAAGGTCGAATGCCGTTCCGAGGCTTGTACCAAATCTATAAGAATTACTCCCGCCTTCTAGTACTGATATCCCTGTCAGAATCCCCGTCCACTGCTTCATTAGTGAACTCAATTCTTCCGCCGATGCACTTCTTCATACCTACATTACCAACCTTGTTAGCGATATCTGCGTTATGGGAACTATCTAACAAACATTCGTTTTTTTTTACTTATTTTTTTACTTAAGAGATTGCAAATAATCTTGGCTCAAACCGATGATTGCAGGTTGGTTGCAAATAATCCTGGCTCAGTTGCATTTAATCCTGGCTGAAACACAATTATAGTTGCAAATAATCCTGGCTGGAAACAACGATGATTGCAGGTTTAAGCGATTAGTATTGCAGATCGCTACACCTACCTACTTAAGAAGTAGAAAAATGTGACGGTAAATGAAACAGAAACCTTAAGTACATTTTAATAATAAATAACCACTAATATCCAGTAATATTACATAGAAAATAGTAAAAAGCCGCAAGATGCAGATGTCAAGCATCATCCCGTATGCGATAAGCCGGAAACTTGACGCTTCACGTATCGCCAACTTCAATTTCAAAGTTTGAATTTGCTTTGATAGCAAGAGATATGAGAAAAAGGGCGTGAAATATCGAATCAAAATGAAGCAAGAACAATGCTTGCCCACGCCCAAGAGTTAGTCTACACCCTCAAACAATTTCTTTCCGGAATCATTATATTCGGGGCTGTAGTCATTAAGATGAAGATTAATTCAAGTCTTCTATCAAGTTAAATTTCAGGAGAGTTAACTTATGATGACTATGGATAAACCAGAAGTCAAGCAGATGAAAAAGTTTGTTATTCGTGAGGCCGAAACTCTAAAAACAACAAGAGCATCATATTACGGTGCTTGTAGTTGTAAGCCTGTTAGTATTTAATTGGAATAACGAATGACTTAAAATTGAAAATATAATCTGCAAAGCTATATATTTCTATGGCTTAACAGTTATTTTCAATTCGGATTTTGAATTGATGGTTCTTGCCATTTGATATATAAAATCGCTACTTAAACAGTAGCGGTTTTCATCAATTTTTTAAGGATAATACATAATGGGATGCACAAGCGATTCTCTTGTTGCGGTTTACCCCTTTACCAGACAGATAGACGGTGAAGAAGTCGTCATCGGACATATAGAAACAGATACTTTTTTAGTATTACCATTTGATGCTGTAGAAATACTAGATTATTTGGCATTGGGAAAGACGGTTGGCGAGACTCAATTAATCTATCAAGAAAAGTACGGTGAGCTTCCCGATATTGAAGATTTACTACATGTTCTTGAAAACAAAGGATTTGTAAAAATTTTGCTTCAATCTGAGGCAAATTATAATGTTTTAACGTCTACATTAAAAACCTCAGCACAACATACTGCAAAAGTACGTTACAACTTTACGAATTTCCCACAATCGTTTGCTCAAAGATTATTCAGTCGTCCTGTTTTAATCGGTTGCTATATTCTACTTGCTTTAACCTTTATTGCTGTCTTTACAGATCTTACACTTATTCCTAGTTGGGAAGCTTATTATTTTCCTGACAATACGACATTGATGATAGTAACATTAGTTGTTCTGGACTGCGTAACACTATTTTTACATGAAATGGCTCACTTAGTTGCAGCCCGCGCCCTTGGTGTTTCTTGTCGTATGGGTATTAGCAACCGCATGTGGATGTTAGTTGCAGAAACAGACATGACTGGTATTTGGAGTGTAAACAGAGAGCAGCGCTATCTTCCATTTTTAGCCGGACCACTTCTAGATTTAGTATCTGCTGCCATTCTCATACTTGTATTTTTTGCTCATAAACACGGGTGGATCACTATGTCTCCAGTGATTTATCAACTAAGTCGTGCGCTGTTATTAAACTACTTATTGGGTTTGTTATGGCAGTGTTATTTCTTTATGCGTACAGATTTTTATTACGTGATTGCTAATTTCTTACACTGTAAAAACTTGATGAAAGATACGGAGGTGTTTGTCCGTAATCAAATTAGCCGAGTGATTCGTAGAGTACGTCGAATAGACCAATCCCATATTCCTGCAAAAGAAAGGTTGGTAATTCGTTTATATGCAGTTTTATGGTTATTAGGACGAACTATTGCGCTTGCCTCCTTAATTTTCATTACACTGCCTTTAATGTGGCACTATTACAGAAAACTTATTACCGTTCTGAGCACTGGTTTTTTCGCTAATCCTTATGCATTTGTTGACGCACTCTTACTAATATCACTTGCCTGCGTACCTCAGTTAATTGGTTTTGCACTTTGGATTAGTAGTTTTCATAAAAAAAATAGCTGAAATTATATGGTTTCAAGTATTGATTCAACTAGTATATCCCAATATTTGCTTTCAAAAGTTAGTCATGTAATAGTATTGGAAGCAGCAAAAGGTCAACGCCGTTATAATTACTTACAAAAACTTCTTGGAGAAGTTCATAATATTGGAACTAAGGCTTGGTTGTTGAATTGCGATAAGACTATGGAAGGTCCTTGGGCTGGCTTAAAGGATTTATTGACCGATATACTTCCTCAAGTTAAAGTACAAGCACCGGATTTAATTGTTCAGTATGATTATGAACTAACTAGAGTTTTACCAGCATTACGACGCCTTATATCTGTGCGCTATCCCAGCTTAACAGATATCGCCATCGAAAAAGAGCAAATTCGTAATTATCCCGCAGACCGAGCATTTCGGATTATTCATGGCATTATCGATTTTCTTACTGCTTGGTTTGAGCGTTGTCAAATTCCAAACTTGACTATTATTTGTGATAACTATGATTTTTCTGGTGGTTTAATAAGAATATTTTTTGCTGAATTAATGCGACGTCGCTCGCAAAAGTTGAATTTGAATTTGATAATTGCAGTTTCGGAAGAACTTAGCAATACAGTAACTATAAAAGATGTTATTGGTAAGTTTAATCAAGATTATTTGCAGTATGTAAGTCTCAATTTATCCAAGAAAAATACTTTAGAGACTTCTGTGCAATCTCTACAGAAAATAGCAGATCTTGCTGTTGAACTCGAAGAACATTTAAAGGATGACTTGATTGAACAGGAAATTCATTTGCCGCGATTAATTCAGTATTTACTCAATAGTGACCAACCTTTTAAAGCATTAAAGTATCAAATTAAAGCTGCTGCAATTTATAATAGGAAAGGTTTTTATGAAGATGGGCTAGCTTCTGCTTTAGATGCATTAGAACAGTTAAAACGCTATTGTCCTCAAGACATTGATAAACGCTGGTTAATTGATTCAATGTTATACACTAGCTACGTTGCTTTAGATAAACCTCTAGAAGCTTTTGAGGTGATGGAACAAGCCATGCACCGAATAAATAATCCCGAAGACTTATTTAGCGGCTGTTTTATGATGGCAATGTTGTATATTCGTGAGTTAGAAGAAAAGGATATCACCAAAGCCGAATCATATTTAGAGCGAGGTTTACAAGAATTGTCTCGTTGCGATCTATCGCCAGAATTAAAACTTTTTCAGACAACTTTCAACCGCAATGGTTTGGCACTTATTCGCTACCGTCAAGGCAGGCATCAAGAAGCTATCGAACTTTGCCAGTGGTGCTACGAGCAAGTTAATACTTTTATCAAACCAGAGCAACATCTCCTTTATCGCTCGGTTTTACTTTTTAACATTGCTCAAGTTTATGATTTTACTGGCAATTATACAGAAGCGATTAATTACTTTAGTGCTACAATAGCAATTGACCCAAATTACTCGGAATACTACAATTTACGCGGAAACTTATATTTCAAGATGGGTCAAAAAGAAAATGCCCTATCTGACTACTTAAAAGCCATTGAATTAAGCGCACCTTATCCAGAAGTTTGGGCAAACGTTGGACAATGCTATCGACATTTAGGTGAACCTCAAAAAGCAGTTGATGCTTATTCTAATAGTCTAGATTTACAGCCTCATCAATTCTCAGTATTAGTAGCACGTGCCCAAGTATTAGAAATCCTAGGTGAAGTGAAGAAATCGCTAGCAGATTATAGTGCTGCACTAAAAATTGATAGCAATCAGCCATTTGTTTTTGCAAATCGTGCGGTTCTCCATTACGAGGCTGGACGTTATCAAGATGCTCTGAATGATTTAAATCAAGCGATTGCACTATCACCAGAAACTGCCGACTTATATCAAAATCGAGCAATTGCTTTTACTGCTTTAGCAAGAGACTCGGAAGCAAAACAAGACTTGGAGACTTATTTGCAAAAGAGTATATCTACTCAGTAGCAGTACGATAAAATTATGGGAGTAATACATAGTAATGATAAAAATGCCGTTTACGTTGTGCCAGTTGCGTAAGTCCTGTTACCAACTTGGCGTCATAAGTTGGTATTACAGGTTCATTTTTTTACCCTTACAGCTACTGACTTACACTTAATCGAGCGTGCCATTCGTCTTTGGGATGATTAATGTTTAGAACCTCTGCTGAATTGTTGCTTATCTCCCCTGAAATTTTTCGCTCTCCTTTTTAGGGCAAGGTCATCAAGCCGATCGTAATCGTTCGATGTCTCGCATCGGTGGCGCACCGAATAGGCGGGAATATTCCCGGCTGAATTGTGAGGGACTTTCGTACCCAACCTGGTAGGCAGCAGAGGTTGCATCACAATCTTCCGTCAGCATCAGGCGACGGGCTTCTAACAGTCTTAACTGCTTTTGATATTGAAGTGGACTCATCGAGGTCACTTGCTTGAAGTGCTGATGAAACGACGAAGTAGACATCCTTACCTGCTTTGCTAAGTCCTCAACTCGCATCGGCTGAGTAAACTTAGACTTGAGCCGTTTGATAGCTGAAGCAATCCGCTGCATACTGCTGCCAGATGTAGCAATTTGACGCACGGCTTCACTTTGTTCCCCGATCAGCAGACGGTAGTAGAGTTCCCGAATCATCATCGGTGCTAGCATGGAAATATCCTGTGGCGTATCTAAAAGCTTTGTGAGGCGAAGGGCACACTCAAGCAACGTCGCATCAGCGTTGCTCACAAATAAGCCTCGGACAGAGTTCTCTTTCTTCGCTGAACTAAAATTCATTTGACCAGCCATTTCACAAAGTTGCATTGGGTCTAGAGTCAGCTTTAATCCTAAATACGGCTGATCGGTTGTCGCCTCAACAATACACCCACCGATGGGGAGATCAACTGAGACAACAAGACATTGCCCGATCTCATAGGGATACGTTTCCTCTCCCAGTATTATATTTTTCTTGCCTTGAACGAGAATGGCCAGACGCGGTTCATAATCCTGGTAAATGACGGCAGATGACGCATTTGATCGCGAAAGGCTCAATGGTGCGATCGCAGTTGGATAGACAAGGTTGCCATTGGGTTCGGTGTGCCGCGCCACTAATGCCGCCAGCGCTTGGCACTGATCTGCAACTACCTCAGAATTGGGGATAACGAAAGTCATGGTAAAGCCTCGACTCATTCAATGCCCTACACGATTATAGAATGTCTTCAAGCGATTTCTGCTGGAGAATTAGGCAAGGATCAAAGAGTTTTAGGCATTGGAAACGCTGGATCGAATGAATAGGATGAAAGCATGGAGAGCGAGACCTTAAAGAGTCCGAAGAACGATGCCGCATTGCTTTCCTAAAACGATTAAAAACTTCTTGGAGGAAATGGCAATTCGTCCAAACAAACTTTGTCACGAGGTCTTACACGGAAAAAAATGGGGAGGGTTTATACGATACGCGTGTTGTCCCCTCGATTAATCAAGGGGCTTGGAACCCTCCCCATTTTTTAGGGGACAAATGCGTCAGCAGTTTTACGCCTGCGAACCTCTCAATAACAACTCAAGCAATGAACAGGAGAACCTAATTTATGCAAAATACTCCCCAACAAATGAAAGCTATGGCTGTGGACGAGTTCGGCCATGCTGACAAGCTAACCTTGCACACCTTACCCGTGCCTACGGTAGACGCGGGCGAAGTTTTGATTCGCATCGAGATTGCCGGAGTTGGTATCTGGGACGCAATGGAGCGTGAAGGTAAGCTGGTGTATAACTCAGTCCACTTTCCGCGTGTGTTGGGCGGCGAATGTGCAGGCACGATTGTTGCCATCGGCGATGGCGTTGAGCGGTTTGCGGTTGGCGACCGCGTTTACGCCCAGAGCTTCATGAACGACAAGGGCGGTAGCTATGCAGAATATGTCGTCGTCTCTGAAGAAACGGTCGCGCCGATGCCCAAAGGTCTCGATATTGTGATGGCGGGCGGGCTACCCATTGCGGGTATAACGGCGCTCAGTAATTTGAATGCGCTGGAGACAGGCAGCCAAACCAAATTAATGCTGTGGGGCGCGAGCGGTGGTGTCGGTCACGTCGCGCTTCAACTGGCTAAGCGCATGGGTGCGAGCGTTTTCGCGATCGCATCGGGCGCAGACGGCGTAGCGTTGGCTAAGCAATTGGGTGCCGATGAAGCAGTGGACGGACACAGCGACGACATTGTGCAACGTGCCCGCGCTTTTGCACCCGACGGCTTCGATGCGGCGCTGGTGCTGGTGAGCGGCGACGAGGTTCAATCCACGCTCTCGTTGGTGCGTCAGGGCGGAATTATCGCCTTTCCTAATGGCGTGATGCCCGAACCCAAAGCGCCCGATGGTGTGGAACTCAAGAAGGCAAATGGCTTCGCCGACCCGATATTGTTAGACAAACTTAACCGATTGATCGGTATCGGTGAGTTGAAAGTTCACATCGCGCAGACGTTTGCGCTCGAAGAGGCGGCACAAGCGCAGGATGCCATGAAACAGCACTATCTGGGCAAAATCGTGTTGCGCGTGAGCGGTGAATAAGCGCTGATTGAATTTCCAACTTTTACAACAACTTTACTCTCAACAAATTCTGACATTCTTTATTTTGACATCTTTGCAGGAAAAATACCTATGAATCTCACGGACAACACCATCTTGATCACTGGCGGCACAAGCGGCATCGGTCGTGCGCTTGCCGAGGCGTTCTATCAACGTGGTAATCAAGTCATCATCGCAGGTCGCCGTCAACATCTCCTCGAAGAAATCACCGCCGCTCACTCCGGTATGCACGGGATTCAACTTGACGTTCAAGACCCGGCGGACATCGAAGCCTTTGCGTCCCGCATTCGAGAGCAGTTCCCTAAACTCAATGTTGTGATCAACAATGCCGGAATCTCTAAAACCGAAGACCTCACCTCAGACTCGATCAATTTCTCCGTGATGCAGTCTATGATTCAGACTAACATTGTCGGTGTGCTTCACCTCACTGCGGCACTCCTCCCGACTCTCAAACAGCAGCCGCATTCAACGATTATCACCACCACCTCTGGCTTGGCTTTCGTTCCCATCAGTCCATATCCGACTTATTGCGCGAGCAAGGCTTTTCTACACTCTTGGTTGCAGTCACTGCGCGTTCAGCTTCAGAAAACCTCCGTGGAGGTTCTTGAACTTGCCCCACCCTATGTACAGACTGAGCTTGGCGGGGCTAGTCAGGCGACTGATCCTGCCGCAATGCCACTGACTGACTATATTGCTGAAGTGATGCAGATTCTCAGCACTCCCAACCCACCCCACGGCGAAATCCTTGTTAATCGTGTCAAAGCACATCGATTTGCTGAAAGGAACGGTGACTATGAGCAAATATTCGCTAGCCGCAACGAACAATGACAAGCGATAGGAATCTATCGATCAGCAGGAGAGGGCTTCTTAAGCCGAAGGCTTAAGCTTCGCTTATCGCACGCAGCACATTGAGAAATGGACTCTCGAAAAAGATTCGTTAAATCACTAAAAAATTCTTGGAGAAAGTAGCAATATGTCTCTTGCAACGAACCTTGGCGGCAGTTTTACGCTGCCGAACACCTCACTCCCCTTGAAGCGCATCGGCTATGGTGCCATGCAACTCGCAGGTCCGAATGTAATGGGTGCGCCGCGAGATGTAGATGCAGCCGTTGCTGTTTTGCGCGAAGCGATCGCACTTGGCATTAATCACATCGATACGAGCGACTTCTACGGACCTCACATCACGAATCAGATTATTCGACAAGCACTGCATCCCTACCCCGAAGATTTGGTGATTGTCACCAAGGTGGGAGCGCGTCGTCCTGAAGATGGATCATGGGTGCCCGCCATGTCGCGGCAGGAGCTGACCGATGCCGTTCACGATAACCTGCGTAACCTCGGACTCGATGCGATTGATGTCGTCAATCTCCGCTTGATGGGTGATGGTCACGGAACATCGGAAGGTTCTCTCGCCGAGCCGCTGACGATCTTAGCCGACCTGAAACAGCAGGGATTAATTCGTCACCTCGGTTTGAGCAATGTTACGCCGACACAGTTAGCCGAGGCGCAAACGATCGCGGAGATTGTCTGTGTGCAGAACCAGTACAACGTAGCACACCGGGAAGATGACGCTTTCATTGACGACCTCACCCAACAGGGAATCGCTTACGTGCCGTTCTTTCCCCTCGGCGGGTTCACACCGCTACAATCCTCGGTACTTGAAAGCACCGCCAAGTCTTTAAACGCAACACCGATGCAAGTAGCGCTGGCATGGTTGCTTCAGCGCTCCCCCAATATCTTGCTGATTCCCGGCACGTCATCAATTGAGCATTTACGTCAGAATGTCAAAGCTGCGGCGCTGCAACTTCCGCAGCAAACAGTGGCTGACCTGAACGCGCTCGCGGCAAAACCGCTGGCAAATCGCTTGAGTTAGTATTTTGAGCTTTGACACAAACTGCTTGAGTGGGACACGTTCCCTCGAAACTTCTCGTCCTCTGAGTCCGCATCTGTAAACTTCAGGATTATTTGGCACTAATTCTTAACGCGATAAATGGCATCTTTAACAATGAAAAAGCATTCATATCTTTCAAGAAAAGTGCCAAATAATTCTAAAAGAATAGTGCCATTTAATTTTGAAATTTACAGAATAAGGGATTTCAGGCGTGGTCTTTGGTCAGCGCTAGATACCCCATTTTTGATAGGGGGTTATTGCAAAAGTTGTTAAATGTAATTTCTTAACTTTGTAATTAATTACATTACAATCAACTTACAAAAGTATGCACAGAAAATGACCAAAGACACATGAAAGCCCAAAGACTTTATGCATAAAAAATGACATTCCTTATCAGTAAAAAACCTCAGATAAGCGTGACAACACCAAATTGAAGTAATACCAATTCAAAAAATGTTTGCGACAGATGCCCCACCCGCCCTTGTGAAAGGGTTGGGGAGGGATCTTTTCTATGTGTTGCATTCTTTTTTCAAATTGGTATAAACTTCAGGATTATTTGATACTAATTTTAGCGCGATAAATGGCATCTTTAACAATGAAAAAGCATTCATACCTTTCAATAAAAGTGCCAAATAATTCTAAAAGAACAGCACCATTTAATTTTGAAATTTACAGGACGCAGCGAACCAGACCGCAAAGGCGTACCTCAAAGTAATTGCGGCCAATCAGTGAGCTATCTATCAGGCATTGCAGTTTACCCCGCATTGAGAGCCTTTATTTTACGGTCTTCCTTACTCAACAAAAGCTTGCCAAGTTTTATCCCCAACAACCCCATCTACATTTAAATGTGAGTTCTTTTGGAACTGGCGAACAACAGAATCTGTGGTATCACCAAAAATCCCATCAACATGAAGTTGGAGAGTTGGGTTTGTGCTTGTTCCATAGCCTTTAATCCGCAGAAAGGTCTGTAAAAGAGCTACCGTAGAACCAGTGGCTCCTTTTTGCAGAACTGGTAAGCTAGCATCCGCCATAATAAATACTCCTTAATAACGTTGATTAGAAGTCAAGACAAATGGTATTGAAGTAAAGTTCAGCGGGTCAAGTTTCTCCCAGCGCACTTTACAGAAATTTGATTCCTAGGAATTATACATTTACTGCTAACACTATTCCGGTAATCGTTTAATTTTATTTGATAGCTCAAATCGGGGTGCGTAGCTCCTTAAACATTCTCACAAACGCTAGTTTTGAGATTATACTGTGACCTTCTTGATAGACAGAATAAGCGTCATAGGTTGCGTAGGCGAAGGAGAAAACCCGTAATGCTCATAGAATTGCTTGGCTTCTTCTGATATGGCATGTACTACTATTCCACGGATGCCTACTATCTCTGCCGCTTGCACGGTACGAAGCACCGCATCCTGCAATAATGCCGCACCCAACCCAAGTCCTTTCCATGAGATATCTACTCCAAGCCTTCCAAGAATAGCTACGGGTATGGGGTCGGGCATATTTCGTCTTACAGGCGATGGCGCGTGTTCGAGCGCCAATGCGCCGGAGGAAAGGCAATAATAAGCAATCACTTTCTGCCCATCGGTGACAACATAGGTACGTGACGCATTGTTTTTTTGATTGGCAACGGCGCGACGTTTTAACCAATCATTCAGACTGGCAACTCCGCAATCAAAGTCATCCAGCAGATGAGTATCCGTAAGAGGTACAGGGGCTTGAGGGGTCATTCAGTCCACGGCTTTTTAACATTCATCAAGCGCTCAAACCCTTCATTGTGGGGCGGGTTATCCAGAACATTCAGAAAATACTGATAGGTTTCTTCATCCACCCGCAGGAAGGTCTGGTCAAGCAGCGTATCCTCTGCAGCTCGTCGCGCAGCATCAATCATGAAATCTGAACGTGATTTGCTTTGCGCTTTCGCTGCCCGGTCAATAAGTGTCCGTACATCCTCACGGATGCGTAAATTGACGGCGCGAGTGGGAATATCAGGGCTGCTATAGGGTTCCATAATCTTCTCCTTGAGTCTGTACTCTAGCATCAAACTGCCAGATACACAATGTGTATCTTGATTATAGTATTACCAATATTACCCATTCTCACAAATGGTCGTTTGTGAGAATGTCTGTGTCGCCCTCTTGCCTTAACGCTTTCTTGCGGGTTCCATATTCTTGTAAACTTCAGGATTATTTGGCACTAATTCTTAGCGTGATAAATAGCATCTTTAACAATAAAAAACATTCACATCTTTCAATAAAAGTGCCAAATAATTCTAAAAATAGTGCTATTTCATTTTGAAATTTACACTCACGTCATTGAGGAATATGAACGTAAATGATGAACGGGGTGTGGGGTGCTCTTTGTGGGGTGTAGGGGAAGAACAATTAGACCGAGAACAGGGTGTAGGGGATAGGGTGTGGGGTGTAGGGGAAGAAAGATAAATCGTGTTTTTGTTGCACTCTATCCCCGGAGCACCTTGGTGTCAGAGCCACCAATTATCCCTACACCCCACACCCCACACCCCACACCCAGCGCGAAGCGCCGTGACTCGGTTTCAGACCCCGCCCAATTAAGAACGCCTCACTAAAGGGCGAGGCTTTAAACCCTAATGCTCTTAGGGCAAGGGGGTAGGGATATAAAAAACTTGTCTCTCCCTACACCCTACACCCTCTGAGCTTTGCTCGGTAACAATAAAGGTTCTCATCCAATAATAAATGCTTGGCACAGCCCTGAAACCAAGCCAGAAAGCCAATCTCATTCGTACTTTTCCTCCTGTGACAGCTATGTGCCTGTCAGCCCTTTTATGAAGGCTCAGTTTTTTCAGATAAAATACAGTTTACTGTATTAACAGTATACTAGTTAAACTGTTATACAGTTTGCTAGTAAGAAAGTAAACTGTATTGAAAGTTTACTACATTGCTGGTATACCTTAATGCTAGCAATCCAGTTTACTTCTAATAAAGGTTACTAGTTATATGACTATCGTTTCGTTTATCAACCAAAAAGGGGGGTGCGGGAAGTCCACAACCACCTGTCATTTTGCGTTCTGGCTTCATCAGAAGGGGAAAGAAGTCGCCGTCATTGATTCGGATGCTCAACAGTCCGTATCTCGTTGGCTTTCAGGAATGGACAGTGCGATTCAGTGTCTGGTCATGCAAGATCCTGATCAGTTGATGGAGGATATTCCCAAAGTAGCGGCTAACTTCGAGTATGTGTTGATTGATGGGTCAGCAGGTATCACGGAAGCGACTCGCTGTATTCTGCTTCGCTCAGATGTGGTTGTTATCCCTATACAACCAACTGGCTTAGATTTAAGCAGTGCTGGTGATGCCATTCGCCTGGTCAAGCAAGCGCAATCAGTTAGGAATGGTTCACCCAGGTTTCATATTCTCCTCAATCGAGTTGTCCGAGGAACACGACTGTACAGTGAAGCACTACAGTTCTTACAGGACAAGCGGATGCTAAAAACAGTTATTCCACAACGGCAAGCGATCGCAGACTGCTTTGGTCAAAAAGCCGTTGTCTGGACACTTCCCCCAAATGAGGCGGTCAAAGAAGCTGGTAAAGAATTTGATGCCCTTTGTCAAGAGATGCTGGAGACAATTACGCCATGACAGCAAGAAAACAAAGAAAGCCTTTATCTGAGACGCTTGGCAACGAAAATGACATATCACCGGAAATGGAGGCTTTTAGGAAAGGAGTTTCCCCCGCCCCTCCCGTTCATGAGGAAGTTGTAGAGGAGAATAAGTCACCCAAACAGAAAACCCGCAAGCTGGTTATTGAACTAGAGCCAGAACTGTATGATGCTTTTGCAGCAGCGTGTTTCCACAAGAAATTAAAGATGGCGAAGGTGGTTCGTGCCTGGATTAGTGAGTTCACGAATGAATAACTAGTTTACCGTTTTACTAGTCTACTGTTTTACAAGTTTACTAGTAAACTTGCTCACTGTATTGATTCAGCTTCATTTGTGATACTTTTGCGGCAGCATGTTTCTACAAGATTAAAGATGGTGAAGGTGATTCGTGCCTAAATTATAGAGTTTACTAATGAATCTCTAGTTGACAGGTTTACTTGTTTACTGTTTTGCCAGTTTACTAGTAAACTGTATTGCTGTATTAATTGAAGTATCCTTTGAATTCGATGAAAAAAGAGTTTTAACAACAAGAGTGAAAGTGAACACTTCCTGATCTCCAAAGAAATCCAATTGCTTTTTAACACCATTCGCGTATGCTAAAGAATATTTTTAAAGGCATTTACGTGGGGATTTGATGTTTGGTGTTGATAGTTTTCGCGTTTGTCTCAAAACTCCTCAAGTTACAAAGCCATTTTTTAGCATAAAGTTCACGCCTGATGACCAGGGAGTTAGACTGCCTTTGTTTGGTGAAAGCGTACAAGCAGGTTTTCCCAGTCCGGCGGACGATTGGCTTGAGGATTCAATAGACCTCAACCAACATTTAGTGAAAAATCCAGCCGCAACGTTTCTCATGCGGATTGCAGGGGATTCGATGAAAGATGCCGGCATCTTACACGGCGATGTAGTCGCAGTTGACCGCAGTTTGGAAGCGAAACCTGGGCGGATTGTGGTTGCATCTGTTGGGGGCGAATTCACCATCAAGCGGCTGTCTCGGTTACGGGGAAAACTGTGGTTAATGCCGGAAAACCCCGATTATCAGCCGATTGAAATTACTGATGACCTGGAAGTGGTCACGGTGGGTGTGGTGGTAAGCGTCCTCCGCCAACTATAACAAACAGGGTGTAGGGGGTAGGGTGTAGGGTGTAGGAACCAATTGGATCGGTGCAGCACCCAACCCTCTTGTTGACACCCCCATTGACAGTGGGGTTTTAAACCTCCATAGCTGGGTGGGTTGTACAAAGCATGAATCTTTCACCACACCCCACACCCCACACCCCACACCCAGGAGCGAAGCGAGATAACTTATGTTCGCCCTAGTTGATTGCAACAGCTTCTACGCAAGCTGTGAGCAGGCGTTTAACCCGGCTTTGCAGGGTAAGCCGGTTGTTGTCCTATCTAATAATGATGGCTGTGTGATTGCCAGATCACCTGAAGCAAAAGCCCTTGGCATTGGGATGGCTGAACCATATTATAAGATGATACCGTTCTGCCAGAAGCACAAGGTCGCGGTGTTTTCCTCAAATTACGAACTTTACGGCGATATGTCCGGGCGGGTGATGAATGTTCTCGCAAACCTGACAACGGCGCTTGAGGTTTATTCTATTGATGAAGCGTTTCTTGATTTGTCGGGATTTGACTTATTGGGCTTCGACCGTCACGCGCTCGAAATTGCACAAACTGTTAAAAAACATACAGGTATCCCGGTATCGGTTGGGGTGGCACCAACGAAAACTCTTGCTAAAGTTGCCAACGAATACGCCAAGAAGCATATGAAGCACGGGGTCTTCGTCCTACGTGGTGCATGTACCATTGATGAACATCTGAAAATAACGCCTGTGGGTGATGTTTGGGGGATTGGTCATCGAACTGAACACAAGCTGAAACTGTTGGGTATTAATACTGCCTGGGACTTCGCCCAGATGGATGTTCGCCTTGTCCGCCAGCAATTCGGGATAGTTTATGAGCGTACCTTGCGCGAGTTGCAGGGAAATCCCTGCTTGTCTCTTGAAGATATGCAGCCAAAGAAGAATATTTGCTCATCGCGGTCGTTTAGTCGTCCTGTAACTGCCCTTAGTGAACTCGAAGAAGCGGTGGCACTGTATATGAGTCGCGCCGCTGAGAAACTTCGCGCCCAAGGCAGTTATGCACTCGGTATAATGGTGTTCATTCATACCAATAGATTTCGCGTTAAAGAACCGCAATATAGCGCGGTGAAGGTGGTTGAGTTGTCAAACCCCAGCAACGATACGTCAGCACTGATTGCCGCCGCTAAAACCGCGCTACAGCGGGGATTTCGGCAAGGTTTCCAGTATCAGAAAGCAGGGGTAGTTCTGCTCGACTTGGTGCAGGCTGATGAACGTCAATTTGACCTGTTCGCCCCTTCGCCTGATAATCGGCGAGAAAAGCTGATGGCAGTAATGGACAAGCTCAATCGCAATTACGGACGACATCAAGTGTTTTTCGGCACGGTCGGACTGAAGCAGGATTGGCAAATGCGGTGTGATAGGCGATCGTGTGATTTGAAACAAAAAATGAGATTTTAACTCATGATATGCTTTAAAAATGAGTGTCTCAGTTTATCCTTCACTTTTAAGATTCGAGTTTTTTACTAATAATGATTATCGTGTAGGGAATGAAAAG